>Ga0074046_10002037_pt1 | contig 17714 bp, 16 predicted proteins | sample BogForMeECP23OM3_FD_94441 | JGI IMG/M metagenome (GOLD analysis project Ga0074046, IMG submission 94441) | Bog forest soil microbial communities from Calvert Island, British Columbia, Canada - Bog Forest MetaG ECP23OM3 | ecosystem: Environmental > Terrestrial > Soil > Wetlands ... | reverse complement strand
GTCTTCCCGGAACCGCTCTCGCCCACTATGCCAACAACCTCTCCTTTTTTCACATCCAACGATACACCATAGAGGACCCTCACTCTGCCATCTACTGAGACGAAGTCAATGGACAGGTTGTCAACGGCGAGCAGGCTGTCAGAGCGGTCCAGTCCAGTCACCTGAGATGATTGATGACCGGCCTCGCCAATGGCACTCGTAACCAACCGAAGATCTTTCTTGCTTCAACCTACATTCTTGTATTAACGTTTTCTCGCAGCAGCGTTTCATTCGCACGCGTCACACCGATATCGCGCCTTTCGCGGATTCTGCGTTCTCGTTTCAAGAATGAGACGAAATGCAGACTGTTTGTTTGAACAAACTACAGCTTGGTTCGCGGAACCGGGGACAGTGAGGCGTATGTGGAGTGCCGGCGGAATCTTTCCTGTATCGAAGCGACCATGGGGAAATTGGAGGTGTTAGAACTCAGTCGATATCGCCCAGCAGGACGCGCGCGGGGAGCAGGGTGCCTAGGAGAGGCTCTTGAGTGCTTCTTCGAACCCCTGAAGGGTCAGAGTGATGTCCTCTTCCGTGTGGACAGTCGATATCGTGACCCTTTCGTAGTTGTCTGGGTGCAGATAGATTCCGTGGTCCAGAAGCATCTGGTGCAGTGTCCGGAACTTGTCCCAGTCTATAAGAAGACTTTCGCGGTAGTTCGTAATCTTGGGGTGCTTGGTGAAGGAGAGGGTGAACATCCCTGGCGCGCTCTGTATGCATGCCTTCTGCTTGGTCTTCTGGACCAGTTCAGTGAGTCCACCCGTGAGCCTGTCCGTGTTTTCCTTCAAGACTCTGAATGCACGGTAGTCGTTTTCGCCCAACACCTCGAGGTTCGCAAGTGCGCCAGCGAGCGAAAGAGGATTGGCGAAGTATGTCCCTCCGTATGAGACTTTTCCAGGTTGGATGAGCTCCATGTACTCCTTCTTCCCGGAGAGCGCGGCAACGGGAAGTCCGCCTCCCAACGCCTTCCCCCAGGTCGAAAGGTCCGGCGTCACGCCGTACAGCTGTTGGGCCCCGCCCGGTGCTACCCTGAAACCCGTGATCACCTCATCGAAGATGAGGAGAGCGTCGTTCGATGCTGCGATTTCCTTGACTGCTTTCAGATAGTCTGGCTGAGGAGGGATCACGCCGGCGTTTGCCATTATTGGCTCCGTGATGATGGCTGCGACTTCGTTCGCGTGCCTCTTCATTATCCTTTCAAGCGCCTTAGCGTTGTTCCAAGGTGAGACCACGACTGTGTCCATAATCATCGATGGTATTCCAGCTGAGTACGGAAGCGACCTCGGGTATTCCTCCATTCCTGCCACCACAGGAGGAGCTTCGACGCTCACCATTGCGTAGTCGTGCTGGCCGTGGTAGTGACCCTCGAACTTCAGTATCACGTCCTTCCCGGTGGCAGCGCGAGCAACCCTGACCGCGTTTAGCGTTGCATCGGTGCCGTCGGACGCGAACGCGACCATGTCAGCCGTCGGCACGAACTGCTTGAACTTCCTCGCCAAGTTGACCTCGACCTCGCTGGGAGTTCCAAACATCATTCCCAGCTGGGCTTGCTGTTTGATTGCTTCCACAATCTTTGGGTGAGCGTGCCCGTTGATCAGAGCGCCGTAGGACAGGAGGTAGTCCGTGTAGGAATTGCCATCTGCGTCGATGATCTTTGAGCCGTTGCCGCTCTTCATGAATAAGGGATATGGTTCGTAGGAAGCCCATCGAATAATCGAGCTAGAACCCCCGGGAATGAGACGGCAAGCTTCTTCGTGAAGCGCGGCGGTCTTCGTCGTGCTTCTTACGCTGGGCTGAAGGGTGACCTTCGGTAGTGCGGGAGTGGCTTCAGGATCTCTGGTTTGTGTGGACGCCGACATGCAACTTCCCTCCTCACGTCCCTCCGCTTCCGTTGGAAGATTTGCTGCGAGACTTCTTCCCCAAACGCTTCCTTGAGACGACCTTCAGCCGTATCAAGACGTAGTTCCCCTCTTCTATCCGCATCAGGGTCCTGATTTCCTCAGGTATCGTCAGCCGACCTCCCTTGATAACCTCAGCAATGAACGGGATTTCTTCGTCTTGTATACCCGCGCCCGACGACATACTGGACAATGCACTCCCCGGCAAAGGGATTGGCTTTCTTTGTATAAAAACATGCTTTTCTGCTGTAAATATACCTATCGCGCCGTTTTTCGGTGACATGCATCGCAAATATATGATTTTGTACTGATTACCCATTAATTGTACAGATTATGTGGCTCCCAGACGAAATGTGATAGACGAGAACTATCTCCTTCCGAGCGATTCGGTTTGGTCAGATTCAAGGCAAGACGGAGGGTGATCCCAGCGCTCGCGGCAGGAAGCGTTGTCCTAGCCAGGCCCGCGCTGTGCACGCTGCCTTCGATAGGGGGCGCAACCCACCAGAAACCGTGACTCTGAAGGAACAAGATTAAGAAGGTCGAGGACGTTGCCCGTCAAGATGGTCGATTACTGCTATTCTTGCGAAAAGTCTGGAATCAAGACAGAAGCAGGCCATTTCATAGGACCGAAATCCTCGTGTCCTCTGCTGACAGATAAGAAGGGGCGGCCCCTATGTGACTTCCACTGGTGGTTGATGTTCGAGAGTTCACCGTCCAAAGGGGGAATGACTTGGACCGAATACACCCGAAAGTGGGGCAAACCCGATTACCCAAAGATGACTTGGCCCCCTGAGAAAGCACCGACCGCGGGGTCAACGAAGCTCAAGAAAAGACGATAATTCTCCCTTGGTCGAGTGTCGGGCTAGGCCGCCAGTCGGCAGTAATCAATACCGACAGCAATGTCTGGGTCGAAGACAAGCTGAATTGAACGAACAGAACTAGTCTCTGAGGTTCAGGCTAACGAGCTTCTGTTCTGTCATCTCAAGCATCGTATCCCTCACGCCCTCTCTTCCGAATCCAGTCTTCTTGCGCCCACCGAACGGAAGCGCGTCCCACCGCGCGCGTTGCGTCTGTGCCCCACGGACCCTCGGACACATTCGCAACTCTCGAGTGGTCGATGAGGCCTAGGGAATCGGCTGAACCGGGGGGAACGGTCCTACTGTCCATGCGAGAGAACGGTTCGCTCAAAGACTTCAAGACCGTTCTCGAGGAGCGGCACCTCGATAGTCAAGGGCGCCATGAACCTTAGGACGTTTCCGTAGTGGCCACACGTATGCATGAGGAGGCCGCTCTCGAACATGCGCTTCCTGAGTTCTACGGCGAGAGCCTGGGAGGGTTTCCTGCTCTGCTTCGATTCCACAACTTCATTTCCAATCATGAAGCCAACACCTCGCACGTCGCCGATGTTCTTTGACCTGGATGCAGTCCTCTCGAATTCTTCTTTCGCTTTCGTCCCGAGTCTGGCGACCCGTTCCAGGATTCTGTTCCCTTTGATGTAATCTACCGACGCGGACCCGGCTGCCATCGCAAGCAAGTTCCCTCTGTACGTTCCGAGATGGAAGCCTTCGCCCAATTTCTTATCATATTCCGATTTGTAGGCGACCAGCGACAGGGGTATGCCCGCACCAGCAGACTTTGAAACGCACATGATGTCTGGAGTCGTCTCTGTCAGTTCGCACCCCCAAAACTTCCCGGTTCTGCCGAATCCTGTCTGCACCTCGTCAACAATCAAGGGGATGTGCGACCTATCCGCTATCTCCCTCAAGCCTGGCAGGAAGTCCTCGGGAGGGAGTATGTAGCCGCCTTCGCCCTCGATGGGCTCGACGATTATGCCGGCTAGGTCATCCAGGCCGGAGTGTTCGTCCTCGATGAGGTGCTCAAGGTAGCGCAGTACCACTTTGCCCTCATCGCCCTTCTTCTCTACAGGAAGTGGGAAGCGGTATGAGTACGGATAGGGCAGCCTGAAGACGCCCTGCCTTGAGACTCCCGAATACTCGAGGTAGTGTCGGGAAGACGTGAGGCTCACGGCACCTGCGTGCACGCCGTGGTAGGCGCCCTCGAACGCCACGATCGTCTTCTTTCCGGTTACACTCCTCGCGATGCTGACCGCCGTTTCGCAGGCGTCAGCCCCCGTAACCGTCGTCATGATTTTCGCATGGCCCCGGAGCCCGCTGGGGAGGACGGAATGCATTCTTTCAAGAAACCCGATTCTCGTTTCCGTGGGAATCTCAAGGGCGTGCCATATCCTCCCGAGCTGACTGGTTACTGCTTGGGTAATGACCGGGTTGCAGTGCCCTAGGTTGAGGACACTTATGCCACTCATCCAGTCGACATAGAGGTTCCCATCGACGTCTCTGATTGTCGCATTCTCGGCAGAATCTATGGCGAAGGGGAATGCTTTGCTGTAGACAACCGCCCTTGTTTCAACTTCTTCCTGCCTGCGGAGAAGCTCCCTTGATTTCGGACCTGGGGGCTTCACAACGATGTGCGGGGCCATCACGGCATGCTCCTGGGACATCTTGGGACAACTAGGCAGAGGGATTGCCACTCTAATTAATGTGGCGCAGAATGGACGCTGGCTGACCTGGGACTATTCGGTGGCGCAGGCACTGGGCTTGGTCCAGATTACGAGAAGTAATTCCTCGAGGTGCTAGGCTGGCACACTTGTTATCTACTATACGTATCTACTTGAGCGGCGCGCGCGCTCAATATGAAAACACTCGTCTTAGGAGCCTCAGGCCAAATCGGAGCATACACCGCCCAAGACTTGGTGGAGTTTTCCAAAGCCGAAGTGATAGCCGCAAGTCGAAAACTTGGAAATGTCAAGAAAGCCATGGCCGACCTAAACCTAGGAGACCGAGTGAAGGTCATGGAACTTGACGCGAGCAACACAGACGCCGTCGCGAAAATAGCGAAATCGGAGGGAGTTGACACGGTGATAAACTGTGCCTGGTATCAAACCAACATAGCCGTCATGAACGCCTGCCTTCGAGCAGGCGCCCACTATACCGACCTAGGGGGGCTCTTCGACACATCCCTCAAACAGCTGGAGTTCGACAAGGAGTGGAAGAAGGCGGGATTGAATGCGACCATAGGACTGGGCAGCACACCGGGCTTAACCAACATCGCTGGCGCAGCTGGCGCTGCGAAGCTCGACAAGGTCGACACGATCAATATTTACTGTTCATGGGGCAACACGTTGCTGGTAAAGGAGCCGGGCTGGCCAGGTTACTCCATACGAACCGCCATGGATGAGTTCACGCAAGAACCTGTCATGTGGCTCGACGGCAAGCACGTTAAGCAACCCGTGCTGTCAGGGGAGACGACGGTGACGATGCAGGAACCAATCGGCAAAGTCACAGCGTATTACGTGAAACATTCTGAACCCGCGACCTTAGGAAGATATGTCGGTAAGGGTTGCCGGAACGTAACGTTTCGAATAGGGTTCCCAAGCACTGACTTCGCTACCTTCAAAACCTTGAAGAGCCTAGGTTTTGCCGAAACCGAAGGAATCCAGTTCGGCGATCAGCGGATCTCACCTCTCGATTACTTGACAGCGATGTATCAGAGAGCCATCGCGAAATCGAGGCACGACACTCCACCGCGCGAGGAATATGAATATGACGCGTTCAGAATTGACGTGTTTGGAGCCCGGAAAGAATCTCCTGCAACGGTTACGTACCACATAATCACCTGGAACGACCCCCAGAGAGGGATACCTTCAGCCCGAGACACTTCCGTGCCACCAGCAGTGGTTTCGCAATGGCAAGCGACTGGGAAGATTAAGGATCCGGGGGTCTTTCCGCCTGAAGCGACGGTTGACCCTGAACCGTTCTTCATCGAGATGGGTAAGAGAAAAATCAGAGCAGAAGAGCACTTCACGGAAACAAAGAAGTTCTATTGAAAGTCGGAAAGCACCCCAGATAATTCTCGTCCGAGAAGGGAGGTCACCTTCAGGCGCGCGCGTTGCCTTTTGATATGAATCGAATCTAGCTCTGATCGGATTCGGGATGTTGAGACTTTAGCTGCGATTGTATCTGCTGCCACGCCTGGCGCACCTCCTCCACCGACTCTTGAGATTCAATCGTCGACACGTCTCCGGGTTCTTGGTTGAGTACGATGGCCTTTAGCACGCGCCTCATGATCTTCCCACTACGCGTCTTCGGAAGCATGGTTACGAAGTTGATCTCTTCAATTACGGCCAGCGGACCGAATTCCTTCCTGACCGTCTCCCTCAGCTCCGACCTAATCTGCTCGCTGGGCTCACGTCCGGCCTTCAGCGTGACAAACGCTACTATCACTGACCCCCGCAGCTTGTCTGGATGGGTAGTGACCCCGGCCTCCGCAACGGCCGGGTGTCGAAGGAAAGCGCTCTCGACCTCAATCACCCCAATCCTGTGATCAGCCACCTTGATTATCTCGTCCGCCCGCCCGCTGAACCAGACGTACCCGTCTTCGTCTAGGTAGCCAGAGTCCCCTGTGAAGAACACGCCTGGCATGTTCCCCCAATACTCATTTTTGTAGCGTTCGTGGTCGCCCCATATGGTTGGGGTCAACCCTGGGAATGGGCGGGTGATGACCACTATTCCCTTCTCGGTCGGACCGGCTCTGGACCCATCGGGATTCCGAATCTCGAAAGAAATTCCAGGAAGGGGGAGGCAGGCCGAGCCCGGCTTGATGGGGAGCAGGCAGATTCCGTACGGATTACCAAAGATCGGCCCACCGGTTTCGGTCTGCCACATATGGTCAACTACAGGAATCCTGTCACCAAATACCTCCTTCTGCATCCAGGCCCAGGCCGGAGGGTTGAGCACTTCCCCGGCCGAAAACACACGCTGGACGGTCTCAAGATTGAAGCGCCTTGCATGCTCTGTTCCATAGCGCATGAGCAATCTGACCGCGGTTGGAGACGTGAAGATCCCCGAAACGCCGTTTTCCTCCACTATCCGGTAGAATGTTTCAGGTCCGGGATGGTCGAGCGCTCCTTCGAAGGCCACAGTCGTAGAGCCAAAGAGCAGGGGAGCGTAGACGATGTAGCTGTGTCCCACTATCCAGCCGATGTCCGAGGTTGACCACCAGATGTCACTCTGCTTCTCCCCGAACACCCACTCCCCGGCGCTCCGAATCCATACTTGGTACCCCCCGTGGACGTGTACGACGAGCTTCGGCTTTGCAGTAGTCCCTGATGTGGGCAGGATGAACGCAGGCTCGTTCGCTTCCATCTGTTCGAAGTCTGTTGAATGCCCTCGACCAGAATCGAGGAATTCCTGCCAAGTGATGTCGCGTCCGCGCTCGAGCTGAGGCGTTTCGGCGAGGCGTTGAAGGACGACGACCTTCCTTACGGGAGAAGATGGCTCGGCAAGGGCTGCTCTGACGATGTTCCAGAGCGGGGTGGGACGACCTCTTCTCCAAGTCGCATCTGCGGTCAAGAGGACTTCTGCCCCCGACATCCTTACTCTGTCCGAAAGCGCCCCGCTGCCGAAACCTGCGAATACGACTATGTGCACGGCGCCTATCCTCGTCGCGGCCAGCATCGAGATTATTGCCTCTGGCATGGTTGGCATGTATACGGCGACGCGGTCCCCGCGTTTCACTCCGATGCCTCTCAGGGCAGCAGCGACCTTCTTGACTTCAGTGAGGAGCTGGAAGTAAGTGTAGACGCGTCTCTGGCCAAGTTCGTTTTCAGCAATGAGGGCTGCATGACCGCCCCATCCTTCCTGCACGTGACGGTCCAGGCAGTTGTAACTCAGGTTTGTGAGCCCGCCCGGGAACCATCTGAAATCCGGGATGCTTGACTCGAGTACTCGATTCCACCGCCGAAACCAGTGTAGCTTCTCTGCTTCCTTTGTCCAGAAAAGGTCCGGGTTCTCTTCTGCCTCTTTCTGAATTGCCCGAACCGCAGGGCTCACTAGATCCGGCATACGACTTTCGAAGACTCGCGCAACCACTCGATTATAAGACTGTTGACAACACGACGACCCCGGCCAATCATATCTATAGCGTGATTGCAATCGGGGGACGGCCAAAACCTATGGCTGGCAGGGAAAACCCTGCGAGATTATAGGTTCAACGGGTTCTCTTGTCCGCTTACCCATCTTGCTGATTCAGCTCTGCGGCGGTGCAACGAACCTTATGTACAGACTATGACTGCAGTCGAAGCCGCAGACCTTCTCTGAAGGCCTTTACGTTGATCTCAACGTGCTTTTTCGCAAGACTTTCGCGGATGGCCTTCTCGACTGATTCGCTGGTGACGACGCCCGTAATTCCTGTGAGTGCTCCGAGCATTACCATGTTGGCGTAGAACCCCTCCCCAAGCTTCTTCTTCGCCGTCTCGGTGATGGGGAGCCTGTGGATTGTCGCCTTGGTTTCAGGCACATTAGTCACGTTCGAGCTGTCTACGATCAGCGTTCCTGTCTCCTTCAACCCCTTCACGAGCGAGTTGGTCGCCTCTTGGCTCATGGTCACCAACAGGTCGAGTTCCCTGACGGCAGGGAATCCAATCTTGTCACCCGAAATTATCACTTCGCTCTTGGTTAGGCTGCCTCTTGCCTCGGCGCCGTAGGCCTGGGTCTGCAGGACGTTCTTTCCGTCGAGGACAGCCGCCTCTCCGAGTATCCGCGCGGCCAGCACGACGCCCTGACCGCCGCTGCCGCCGAACCTTATCTCAATCCTGTCCGCCATCGCCCTTCGCCTGCCTCATCACTTCGTGTACAGTCTCCACTAGCGTCGGGCGTTCCCTCCGGCCTAACTCTCCCACCACAATCCTTCCTTCCAGCTCCTTTTCGCCTAGTTTCCCAGCCTCCTCCGGCGAGATAGCGTTCTCTCTGAAGTGCCTCAGCATTTCAGCCACGCCCTTGAAGCCGGCTCTCCTCCCGTAGGCCGTCGGGCACTGGGTCACGACTTCGATGAACTTGAAGCCCTTGAGCTGGAGCGCCGTCTTCATCGATTCCTTCAACTCTTTGAGGTGTGCCGTCGTCCAGCGGGCAGAGTACGCCGCACCGGCGGCAACGGCGAGCTTGGCAGCGTCCAATGGGTACTCGAAGCTCCCGTAGGGTGTGGTCGCCGTGAAGGTCCCGAACGGCGTCGTCGGTGCAACCTGGCCGCCGGTCATTCCGTACACCATATTGTTGCCCATTATGACTAGGATGTCCGTGTTCCGCCTGGCAGCGTGCACGAAGTGGCTCAGGCCGATGCCCACTATGTCACCGTCCCCGCCGAAGACCACCACGTTCAGGTTCGGACGCGCCAGTTTGATGCCCGTCGCCACAGGAATACTCCTTCCGTGCAGTGTGTGAACCGAGTCGGCCAGGAAGTACGGCGACGGAATCCAAGACGTGCAACCGATCCCGCTGGCGAAACAGAACCCGCTTAGGTCCTCGTGGCCCAGCTCGTGCACCGCCCGCAAGAAGGCATCGCTCACCGAAAAGAGCCCGCAGCCGGGACAGAAAGGAAGCTTCAGATTCCTCATGTAGCTGTGTGAGGAGAACGCTTCAGCCAATTCGCTTCACTTCCTCGGAAATCACGTCGAAGATTTCTTCCGGCGTGATGAGCTCGCCCCCGCCAATCCTGTCTAGTCTCACAACCTTCATGGCGCCAGCAACCCTCTGAACCTCTCCCGCAACCTGTCCCATGTTCATCTCCGGCACGACTATCCTTCGAGCGCTTCTGGCTAGCCGTGCGACAGCATCGTCTGGAAAGGGCCAGACTGTCCTGAGACGAACGTGGCCGACCCCTATCCCGCACTCTTCCGCACGTTTGACTGCTTCGTATACAGCCCGCGACGTGCAGCCGAACGAGACCAGACCAATGTCACAGTGGTCAACGTTGTGGCACTCTGCTTCGACGACGTCATCAGTATGGTCGTATATCTTCGCGACCAGCGCCTCCACCATCCTCCTGTGCACTGACGCGTCTTGGGTGAACCGTACTCCCTGCTCATCATGCGTCGAAGCGGTCGCCGCGACGTTGAATCCCTCTCCGACGGAGGGCATTGGCGCCACTTCTTTGAGCCCGAAGAACTTCGTCTCCCCGGCCTTGGGTTTCTTACGGTTGACGATTTCGATGCTGTCCTGTGGCGGGACCGCAATCTGCTCTCTGACATGGCTTATTGTCTCGTCGGCTAGCAGGACCACAGGTGTCCGGTACTTCTCTGATAAGTTGAAGGCCCTTATCGTAAGCTCAAACATCTCCTGAACCGAATTCGGGGACAGAGCAATGGCAGCGTAGTCACCGTGCGTTCCCCACCGCGCCTGCATCACGTCCCCCTGCGCACCCCTGGTTGCCTGCCCGGTGCCCGGCCCGACTCTCTGAACGTCGACCACGACGCAGGGTGTCTCAGTCATGAATCCCCAGCCTAAGGTCTCCTGCATCAGACTGAAACCAGGGCCTGAAGTCGCGGTCATCGCTTTCTTGCCTGCCCAGCTGGCCCCCATGACAGCGCCGATGCTGGCGAGTTCGTCCTCCATCTGCATGAAAATCCCTCCCACTTTGGGCAAACGCTCCGAAAGCTCTTCGGGAATCTCATTGGCAGGTGAAATCGGATAGCCTGCAAAGAACCGACAACCGGCGATTATAGCGCCTTCAACGCATGCTTCATTCCCGGACCAGAAATGGGTTCTTGCCTTGATGGTTTGCATGGTTCCTCTTCTTCTATCTCACGCGCCCAGACCGGCCGTCACATCACTCGAGGTTTCCATCCGAGACCAAGTACGAGCCGAGAACCGAGTCATTTAAGCACCCGAGACGATTGCTAAGAATGATAATAGTGCCACAAACCTTTTGCCAAGAACTAATAGAACCTGACACTTCAACCTACGCCACTCGAGTTTGGACACTCTGTATATCTCTGGAAGGCGGGAATGGCTGAGGTGGCTGGAGGCGAACCATGAGACCAAGAAGGCCATCTGGCTTCTGTTCTACAAGAAACACACCGGCAAGGCCGGCATTTCGTATGAAGACGCCATCGAAGAAGCGTTGGCGTTCGGTTGGATTGATGGAATGGTCAGGAGAATCGATGATCATGGGTACGGGTTGAGGTTTACTCCACGCAGGCCCGGGAGCATCTGGTCAAAGCTCAACATCGCCAGAGTGGAGAAGTTGTTTCGCGAAGGCAAGATGACCAGACAAGGCATAGAGGCTTTCGAAAGGAGGACCGACGAGGTATCGCTCGCTGAGAAGTTCAAGGTAGAAGAGCCTCCCATGCCGGAGGACCTCCTAGACGCCCCGAAGAGGAACAAGAAGGCCTTTGACAACTTCAGTAGATTCGCTCCCGGCTACAGGAAACGGTACCTCATGTGGCTGGCGAGCGCAAGGACATCCGAGACTAGGAAGAGAAGGGTCGAAGAAGCGGTGGACCTTCTAGCCCGCAACGTCGAGAACCTGCTGAAGTAGGTAAGGTCGGTTTCACTCAAGAGAAGCTGCCGCGCATCGGCCCGGGCTCGCCCAAACAGTGACACCTCGCACCGGGAAGCGCGATAAAGATCACTACGGCGACCAAGTTCGGTTTCTTCTCTGCTTCCCGTCGCTCTCAGGTAACAAGCGTCCCGATCTTTTCGCCGTGAACCGCCTTTGTGACGCCTCGAGGTTCTGCCCCATTCAGGACGACCAGCCTGATCCTCGATGCGACGAGTTGGTCGACTGCAACTGGGTCGATTATGCTGTGAATCCCAGGCCTGTGCTCGCCACCGAGGATCTGCTTCATCTTCTCGTAGGAGATCCGGTCGAGCTTCCTCGCCTTCTTGTCAAGTCTGGGGTCGGCTGTGTATATTCCATCTCTGTCCGAAGCCTTGACGAGTAAGTCGGCTCTCCACCTCTGCGCGACTATCGCCGCCACCGTGTCGGTCGTGATGCCTGGTTTGAGCCCACCCATGACAGCCACCCTGTTTCTAGCGAGCCTCTGGAGCATCCCGTCAATCGAAGTGGGGACAGAGCTGACGCCGCCCAGCTTCATGGCCACCAAACGGGCGTTGAGCCTAGAAGCGTGAATCGCAATCGTGTCCTGCTGGTACGGAGAGAGGCCCATCTGCTCGGCAGACCTGATGTAGTCCCTGGAGACCGCGCCGCCCCCGACAACGACGCCGATAGAGTGCCCCTCGTAGTTGAGGTCGGATACGACAGCCGCGTAAGCGTCGACTATCTTGGCTGAAGGCGGGGAGCCGAGCACCGAACCGCCGATTCTCAAAACAGCCCTCATTAGTAGCAGCCTCGCATCCTCGACTTCTTCGTGTGGCAGGTTTTATAAATGGGTGAGGGATGAACAAATCGTTCGAATGAGGGTTTCCTTCGGTCCCGAATCAAATTCTTCCGCCTGACTCAGGGGTAGCTCCGCATTGTCGACAAAAACCGATTCAGTCAAGCTATACAGGGTCAGGAAGCTCATCTCGGAGCTGGCGAGCAAGGAAGGAAGAGGCACGGAGCTCGTCACACTGTATGTTCCTCCCAAGAAACCAATCCATGAGGTCATCTCAAACCTCCGCGAAGAGTGGGGGACTGCCGGGAACATCAAGTCCGACACGACGAGGAACCACGTTCAGGACGCTCTTACGAGGGCGATGCAGAGGCTCAAGCTCTACAGGACTCCTCCGGAGACCGGCCTAGTCATCTTCTGTGGGGCCCTTCCGACCAACGGACCCGGCAGCGAGGTGATCAACCTCTATGAGATAGCTCCGCCGAAGCCGGTGACTGCGTACCTGTACCAGTGCGATGACCACTTCCACTTAGAGTGGCTCAAGGACATGCTGCGTGAGGAGAAGGTCTACGGCATCCTGTCGATTGATGCCAGCGAGGCGGGTCTCGGCATCCTGAGCGGAGACAGGCTTGAGATCTGCGATCTATTGACTTCGGGAGTGTCGGGGAAGACGAGGAAGGGAGGCCAGTCGGCCAGGAGGTACGAGAGAGGCAGGGAAATGGAGTTGACCTACTATTACCACAGGGTGGGCGAGCACGCGACACGGGCCTTCATCGACAGCGAGAAGGTCACGGGCATGATCGTAGGCGGCCCGGGCCCGACGAAGGAGGAGTTTCTGAAGGGCGAGTATCTGCACTACGAGCTCCAGAAGAAGGTGCTGGTCGTCCTGGACACCTCGTACTCAGGCAGAGAGGGCGTGAGGGAGCTCGTGGAGAAGGCGTCGGACACGCTCGCTGATGTCAGGCTGGTGGAGGAGAAGAAGCTGGTCCAGAGGTTCCTTGCGGAAGTCAACAAACCGGGAGGGCTGGCCATCTATGGTCTGCCGAGGATTCTCGACGCGTTGCAGAAGGCCAACGTGGGGGTCATCCTCGTATCCGACGATCTAGACAATGTCAAGTTGGAGGCGAAGTGCAGGAAGTGCGGGACATCGAAGTCCGAAGTGACGCCGGCCTCGGCCAAGGTCCAGAAGAAGCAGGAGATGATATCGACAGCGTGCGCAAAGTGTGGGGGGATGGACTACGACATGGTTGAGAAGGACATAGTCGACATACTCGAAGAGATGGCGTTCCAGATCAGCTCGAGGGTCGAGGTCATCTCGTCGGGCACCGAAGAAGGGAGTATGCTCAAGACCTTCGGCGGCATCGCCGCGATTCTCAGGTACAGGTCAGGCTGACCCAGAGGTCGTCACAGTGATGGTATGAAGCGTCTGCGCGCCCAGCAGGAGCAATGTCACATCCCCCCGCGCACGCGGACCTGAACCAACATTTTTGAACGTGAATCGTGCAGCGGTCGACTGCCTCACTTGAGCGACTCCAGGCCTGTTCCAGCCGATAGACCGATCCAGGGGATGGTCGATGCCGAACTGAAGGGGAACACCCTCAGGGTCTACGTCTATGCCCTGAAGAAGAGGAAGGTTGGAGTGAGGGAGGTCCAACGAGCACTTCTCATGTCGAACCCGTCGCTGGCGCAGTACCACCTCAACAAGCTGAAGGATTTGGGCCTGGTTTCGGAAAACAATGGAGAGTACGAAGTTACCAACGAAGTGAAGGTCAACGTGATGAGGAATTTCCTCAGAGTGGGGACGTTGATCGTCCCGCGGTTCATTTTCTACGCTGTATTCATCAGCGTCTTCGCCGCCTACTTGAGCTTCACCGCATACCCAATCTTCCGGTCTGTGCCGATCGTCGAATGGTTCTCGGGAGCCCTCGTTCTCTCCGCCCTTGCTTTCTGGTACGAGGCGGTTAGGGCGTGGCGGTCAGCGCCATCAACCTGACAGACGCCCTAAGAACCGCAGAACCTGGCTTTCAACTATAAGTAGGACGCTTTTCCCCACGAGGGACAGCCGATGATCAGGATAGGCCTCATCGGAAAGACGAACGCGGGGAAGACGACGCTGTTCAACTCGATGACGCTTCTCTCGGGTGAGGTCTCTAATTACCCCTTCACGACGAAGACACCCGAGACCGGCATCGCGAGCGCCGTGACGCCCTGCGTCCACAAGGAGTTCGGCGTCACTGACAACCCGGAGAACTCGAAGTGTGTAGATGGATGGAGGTTCATCCCGGTCGAGGTGACAGACCTGCCGGGCCTAATCAAGGGAGCCTGGATGGGCAAGGGGCTGGGCAACCAGTTCCTGAGCGTTGCCGCCCAATCGGACGCTCTGCTCCACGTCATCGACGCGTCGGGGAGCGTCGACAAGGACGGAAAGATTTCCGACCCCGGGACCGGAGAACCCATCGCGGACTTCGCCGACGTTGAGCTCGAGCTCGTCCTCTGGTACACGAAGCTCTTCACGCAGAACCTTCCGAAGATTTCCAAGCTTTCGAAGACACCTGGCTACGGGGTCCCCAGCGCGGTCGAGGAGGTGATGCGGGGCATCGGTGTGAGGAGGGAGCATGTTGTAATGGCGATGAACGAGGCCCTACTCGGAGACAAGCCGTTCGATTCTTGGAACGAGAAGGACATACAGAGTTTCTGCTGGTCTCTGCGGGAGTTCTCGAAACCGACACTTATCATCGCCAACAAGATGGACCTGCCCTTCGCTGCAGAGAACTTCCGGAAGCTGAGAGAGAAGTACAAGGGTCTGATCGTGGTCCCGACGAGCGGTGAGGCGGAGCTGACCCTTAGGAGGGCCGAGGGGAGGGGGCTAATCAGGTACGTGCCGGGGGAAGAGAGGTTCGAGATTTTGAAGCCCCAAGACCTGAACGACGCGCAAAAGAGCGCCCTCGCCTACATCAGGAGGAAGGTCTTCGGAGAGTACCTGAGGACGGGCGTTCAGTTCGCCCTGAACATCGCGGTCTTCAAGCTCCTGAAGATGAACGCAATTTACCCGGTAGCGGACGCCGAGAAGATGACCGACACGAACGGCCGCGTCCTCCCTGACGTCTATCTGATGTCCGCGGGTTCCACGGTCGAAGAGTTGGCGGGGGCGGTCCACTCCGACCTCCTCAAGGGGCTTGTGTACGCGTTAGACGTCAGGACCGGGCTCCACCTCCCGACGAACTATGTCCTGAGAGACAGGGACGTGCTTTCGATAGTCTCGACTGCGAAACGAAGCTAGTAAGAGCCTTAAGGCGGAGGAGGGCCGATCCCGAGAGAGATTTGTCCTTCGGAGGACCGTCGCTGTCGGACCTGGAGCTCAGGTATCCGTTCGCGCCGAAATCAAGGAAGTTCTTCGAATCCATCCCAGTCGAAGAAGGGCTGGCCAGCCGCGAAGTAGTCGCGCAGACGGAGAGCAGGCTGTTAAGCGCCCTGGGCCGGGCGAAGTACGAGCCCCATATCTCTGGACTAATCGAGTTCTCGAGCTTCTTCGCCGCGGCGCTGGTTGCGAGTCAAGACCCCCTCCTGACGTTGAGGTTTTCAAAGAAGGAGGCCGAGAGGGCGAAGCAGTTCTTCATCAAGGAGGCGCCGGCTGACAAGGTCGTCGTTATGTCGGAGTGCTTCGGGGTGCAGGCATGTGAGACGGACGGTGGTGAGAGTCAGCCTCGATACGCCCTTCCCTTTGAGGGCTACCTGTCGCTGGTCTCGAGATATGAGCTGACAAAGTCGCCGAAATGGAAACTGACAAGGCAGGCGTTGGAAGGCGGGACGGTGCACATGAGCAGCAACCTGCTCAACGACCTCTTCGGAGACTGCGCCCAGATGGCCATCTTCGAGGGCGTCAGGAACCTCAGGAGGGCCTCGTTCCCGAAGCAGCTCCAGGGGGTCAAGAGCACAGTGATGCAGTACGTGCCCGTCTAGAGAGCCAAGACCGGGAAGAGTTACCTCTACGTCGAGGACCTGCTGAAGCACCCGGTCTCAGATGGAAGGCATAGGCTCGTCTGGCTGGTGCTCGCGCCTTACCTAGTAAACGTGAAGAAGGTCGAGGACGAAGAAGCGATTGAGAAGATCAGGGCATTCGTCGCAGTGGCCGGAGAGACGAGCGGCCTGAAGAGGTTCGTGGAGTACAACGTGCGCAGGGCCCGCCGGAACGGGCTCATGCCTCCGACCTTTTCAACGCTGAAGACTGAGCATCCTGACATCTACGCGCTACTCCCGAAGGAAGTCCTGACCGCTGAATCCGCGCCGAAGCCGAAGAGCTCCTCGCGGACCGCGCCGTAACAATCCGTTGTAAGCCCGTTCGAAAGCGCTGAATTGTCTCTGCTCTTCATGGGCAAGCCCAGCAGTCATCACCGGCCCACGTCATCGAAAACGCTAGCGCTAGCGATTGGGAATTGTCAGCCGAGGACACGGCAGAACTCGAATCGAGATTCAGCTAATCGCTTAAATCGGCAGGCGCCGGATGCAGGCCAAGGCGGGTGAGTGACCTCCACCCAGTCCGCCATAGAAATCACGGAGTGGGAGGGATTGGCACACAAGAAAAGAGCATGGAATTCGAGGGGCCTAGCACTCGCGGCGATGCTGGCTGCCACCTACGCTGCGTACGTCATCCTGTTCGGGTTTGCAAGTTTTGCAGTTCTCCAGTTCAGGATCGTCGACGCACTGTTACCTCTTTCAGTCTTGTTCGGTTTTCCGGCCGTAGCAGGCCTTACAATCGGAGTCTTCGTGGGCAACTTCCTCAGTCCCTATTCGCTTGGCGCAATAGACGTGGTCGGGGGTACCGTTGCAAACTTTGTCGCAGCTACACTGGCCTGGTTGATTGGTAGACGTGGCTTCAAGGGAGCCTGGATTACCGCAGTCCTGGTCGAAATCGCCACTGTAACCGTTATCGTGGGGAGCTACGTAGTGGTCATCACAACACCGGCGGGCGTTCCGTTATGGGCGGGCTGGTTGCTTTTCTTGGGGGGCGAAGTGCTTCCAATAGGCATCATTGGCTATCCCCTGCTTAGAGCAGTGAAAAGGTCGGGCGTTGCTAGGACCCTTGAGAATGGTGAAAACCTGTCTTAACTTCAAATAGGTCGGGGTGGAGCTCCGCAGGTGATTGCAGCCACAGTTCTTGGCTAAGCTTGAGGCCACCTCTTGGGACCCCAAGTTGGAAGCCGAGTTAAGACAGGTCTGGGAAACAGAAAGAATTTTTGGATTCAGCCCGAAGAACAACAAGAATTCGAACTTCGTCATGGACACCCCGCCGCCCTACTGCTCCGGGAAGCCTTGGCACCCAGGCGCGCTCACCCAGTACTCTCAAATCGATATGATAGCGAGGGCCGCGAGGATGAGAGGCCTGCAGGTCCTCTACCCTGTGGGGATCGACAGGAACGGTCTACCGGTTGAAATCTTCGCGGAAAGAAAGTACAGGGTCCAGATGAGAAAGACGCCGCGGGAGGAGTTCATCAACCTCTGTAAGCACGCCCTAGACGATCTCGAGGTCTACATGGTAGGGCTCATGAAAACACTGGGGATCTCGGGTGATTTTCAGAGCAAGTACAGAACGGATT
>Ga0074046_10002036_pt1 | contig 17716 bp, 15 predicted proteins | sample BogForMeECP23OM3_FD_94441 | JGI IMG/M metagenome (GOLD analysis project Ga0074046, IMG submission 94441) | Bog forest soil microbial communities from Calvert Island, British Columbia, Canada - Bog Forest MetaG ECP23OM3 | ecosystem: Environmental > Terrestrial > Soil > Wetlands ... | reverse complement strand
TCCGCCCACGTCGCCATCAGGTCGTCCTGAACCCCCTCCGACCGCCCCATCGCCATCGCCGATCACCCTGCCGAAGCACCTCAACAGCAGGGAATCAGCAGTTCCAGACTTCGTCAACGGGCTGCTAAGGGGCTTGCGCGGATGAGGACGGCGGGCGAAGAGTCCGCCCGTCTCGAATCGAAAAATCGTATGGCCTCGATCGATGCGCTCAGCGCGAAACCCGAACGGACGCTCGCGCAGTCCCGCGCGGGCGTCCGCGTGTGGCTATTCGCTTTGGCGGGACTGGTGTTCGCTATGGTGCTGGTCGGAGGCGCGACGCGCCTGACCGAATCGGGCCTCTCGATCACCCAATGGAAACCCGTCACGGGCGTCTTGCCGCCGCTTTCGGCGGCCGATTGGCAGGCGGAATTCGACCGCTACAAGCAGATTCCGCAATACGCTGAGCTCAACCCGGATATGACGCTCGACGGCTTCAAGACCATATTCTGGTGGGAATGGAGCCATCGGTTGCTCGCGCGGATCGTCGGCCTGGTCTACATCCTGCCAGCATTGTGGTTCTGGGCGCGCGGGGCGTTCAAGGGAGCGCTCGGGCGGCAGATCGCGTTCGCAACCGCGCTGCTCGCGCTCGAGCCGATCGTCGGCTGGTGGATGGTGTCGTCCGGCCTCAGCGAACGAACCGAGGTCGCGCAGGAGCGTCTCGCCCTCCATTTGCTGATCGCGGCCGGGGTGTTCGGAACGCTGATCTACGCCGCGGTGGGCTTGAGCGAGCGGAAGCGCGCCGCCTGCCGTCGCGGCTTTGCAACCGCCGGGGCGGTCTTTGCGATCCTTGTCTACGTCCAGCTCGGCCTCGGCGCGCTGGTCGCGGGGCTCCGCTCGGGGCTCATCTACAATACGTGGCCGCTGATGGGGCCGAGCTTTCTGCCCGCGGAAGCCTTCAACGCGGGCGACGCGCCACTGAACGATCCGGCGACGGCGCAATTCGACCACCGACTCGTCGCCTATGCCGTGCTCGCCTTCGCCCTGGCCCAGGCGCTCGCCGCCCTTCGCCCTGGCCCACGGCCCCTCGCCCGACGTGCGGTCGCGCTGGCCGCCGTCGCCTCGCTTCAGGTCGCTCTCGGCGTGGCGACGCTGCTTTTCCTCGCGCCCGTCCCGCTCGCGCTCGCCCATCAGGCGGTCGCGCTCGTCCTGTTCGGCCTCGCGGCCGCCCACTGGAGCGCGACGCGAGGGGAGTCCGGTTGACCGCACAAAGGTAGGAGTCGGCTTCGCAAATCCGCGTGACAATTCAGCGGTCTCCGGTCAATCTGTCGTGGTCAGGGAGGACTCGCCGATGACCAAAGTCGTCAACAGTACCTTTTTGCTTGGATCGATTTGCGCCGCGGCTTTCTTGAGCGCCGGGCCGGCGGCTGCTCAGCAGGAAATCAAGAATGCGGCCGGGGGCGCGATGGCCGGCATGGCCACCGCGAAGCCGGTCACTCAGGCGCAACTCGACAACGCCGCTCATGACGGCTCGAACTTTCTTCTCACCAACGGGAACTACGAGCAGACGCGCTTCTATCCGAACGCGCAGATCAACCGGGGCAACGTTGGGCGCCTGCGTCCCGCGTGGGTTTTCCAGACCGAGGTCAAGGAATCGCTCGAGACGTCGCCGATCGTCGTCGATGGGGTGATGTACGTCACGACGTCGTTCAGCCACGTCTATGCGCTCGACGCCAGGACGGGCGCAGAAATCTGGCACTTCAAGCCGAAGCTCGGTCCGGTCACGACCTTCTGCTGCGGCCCGAACAACCGCGGCGTGGCCGTCTACAACGACAAAGTCTACGTCGGCACCCTCGACGCCAAGCTCGTTGCGCTCGACGCCAAGACCGGCTCGGTGGTGTGGAGCCAGGACGTCGGCGATCCGGAGAAGGGCTACAGCGAGACGATGGCCCCGACCGCGGTCAAGGGCAAGATTCTCATCGGCACCAACGGCGGCGAATACGGCATCCGCGGCTTCGTCAAAGCCTACGACGCCAACGACGGGAAGCTCTTGTGGACCTTCGATACGATCCCGGAAAACTCGGTCGGTGTCTGGGCGACAACGGACGCGACCGGGAGGGACGAGCACCGCGACATCGCCGCGGAGAAAGACTCCCTCGCCAAAAACGGCGACCCGTACAAGACCCTCGGCGGCGGCGTGTGGCAGAATCCGTCCGTGGACGAGGCGGCGAACCGCATCTACTTCGTCGTCGGCAACCCCTCGCCCGACCTCGACGGCGCGATCCGTCCGGGCGACAACCTCTACACCGACTCGCTCGTGTCCGTGGACCTGGATACAGGCAAGTACGTCTGCCACTTCCAATACGTCCCGCATGACGTGTGGGACCTCGACGCCGTGAGCCCCACGGTGCTGGTCAACGCGCGCGACAAGTCCGGCCATGTGCGTCCGGCCGTGCTGCACGCGGGCAAGACCGGCTACGTCTACGTCCACAACCGCAAGGACTGCAGCCTCATCCGCTTCTCCGAGCCCATGGTGTCGCAGAAGGACCGCTGGACGCTCCCCAGTCCGACCCAGCCGCTCGATCCCAAGTCCGCCCGCATGTTCCCGGGCGCGAACGGGGGCGTGGAGTGGTCGCCGATGGCGACCGACCCGAACCATGGGCTCGCCTATGCGATCAACCTCGAGCAGGAGATGACCTACACGGTCGCGAGCTCGCCCTATCCCGACGGCAAGCTCTGGCTCGACGGCGCGTTCACCAACGTGCCGGGCGGCGTCCAGACCGGCAACGTGACGGCGGTCGACTACAACACCGGGAAGATCGCCTGGCAGGTGAAGACGCCGCAGCCGATGATCGGGGGAATTCTCGCCACGGCGGGCGGCCTCGTCTTCACCGGCGAGGGCAACGGCGCGTTCAAGGCCTTCAACTCCTCGAACGGCAATCTCTTGTGGCAGTTCCAGGCGGGCGCCGGCGTCAACGCGCCGCCGTCCTCCTACACCGTCGGCGGCAAGCAGTACGTCGTCGTCGGGGCAGGCGGAAACACCCAGATCGACTTCAAGCGCGGCGACGCCATCATCGCCTTCACAACCGACTGATCGGCGCGTTCTTGCATCGGCCGCCTCGTCTCGCAGCGAGGCGGCCTTTTCATTGGACAGGGCCACGGCGCGGCAGGCAGACTGCCGCCGGACACGGGGTCAAACGGGGGTTGCTCGGGATGATGCGGATCGCGCTTGCCGCCCTGCTTCTCACCGGTTCGGCGGCCGCTGACCCGGAATCGATCGACGAGAAAGCGGTCCTCTGCGGCGCGTGTCATGGACTGAAAGGCGTTCCCGAAGACAAATCGATCCCGATCATTTGGGGCCAGAACCCCGGCTATCTCTACCTCCAGTTCCGCGATTTCCAGAAGGGCGCGCGCAAGGACGAGCGCATGAGCGCGGTCGCAAAGAACGTCGTCAAGGAAGACGCGCTGGCGCTGGCCGAGTATTTCGCGGCAAGGCCGTGGCCGAACACGGGCGCCCCGGCGGCGAGCAAGGCGGACGCCGACGCGGCGGCGGTCGCGATCAAGTCCGTCGTCTGCACGAGTTGCCATCTCGAGGAGTTCCAGGGCGATTCGTCCGTGCCACGCCTTGCAGGGCAGCAGCGCGACTACCTGCTCAAGACCATGACCGACTTCCGCAATCGCACCCGGGCCAACAATCCCGGCATGTTGGACCTGATGAACACGGTCACGCCCGAGCAGCTTTCGGCGATCGCGGCCTATCTCGCCGGACTGTGACGGTCGCCTCTCATTCCTCCAGTGTCTTCGCTTCGCGCTCACGCCCGAGACCGCGTGCGATGGCGGCGGCGGCCCGGCCGCGGTCGTCCTTGAGGTCGCGTGCGGCGCCGCGTTCGATGAGCAGCTTCAGGGTCGCCTCGACGTCGGCGCTTCCCGCGCTCGTGTCGTGGCCTGCGGCCCACATGAGCGCGGTGAGGCCGTGGCCGTAGCGGCGGTTGACGTCGACGCCGGCGGCGATGAGCAACGCGACGATCGGCGCGTCGGCGCGTCCCGCCGCATAGACCATCGCTCCCTTGCCGTCGTCGTCGAGGGCGTTGGGGTCGGCGCCGTGCTTCAGCAGTAACGCTGCGGTATCGGCCGAGCCGTTGTAGGCGGCGGCTGCGAGCGGCCGCTCGCCGCTGCGACCGGCAATGTTCGGGTCGGCGCCGCGGCCGATCAACAGGCTCACCGCCTGGGGCCTGTCCGCCTGGGCGGCGAGATAGAGCGGCGTTGAGCCGTCGACCGCCCGGGCGTTGGGATCGGCGCCGTGGTCGAGAAGGAGCTTGACGAGCCTCGGCTTGCCCGCCTCCGCGGCCCGCGCCAGCGCCGTTTTCCCGTCGCGGTCGCGGGCGTCGATGGCCGCGCCGCGATCGAGAAGCGCCTCGGCCTCCTTCTCGCAGCCGAGCCGTGCGGCCGAGAAGAGATCCGCCGCCGCCTGGAACCGGTCGTCCGACTTGAGCGTCGCGACCGCCTGGGCGAGGTCTCCGCACGGATCGGCGGCGCGGGCCGCGCCCGACGCAAAAGCCAGCGCAACGAACGACGAGGCGACGACAATCGATGACGCGAACAGCTTCATGCGCGAGCCCCCGGACCGGGCGGCATTTCACCACGTATCGACGCATGGCCGCTTGCGCGTCTCGCGCCGCGGCGGCGTCGGGCAGGAGTCGAGGCCGCGAAGAATCCAGCGCCGGCTCTCCAGGGGATCGATCACCTGGTCGATCTCGAGCACGGAGGCGATGTTGGTCGCCTTGCCCGTCTCGTAGGACTTCGCCACCATCGTCCGGAACAGCTTTTCGCGCTCGGCGGCGTCCTCGATCGCTTCGAGTTCCTTGCGGAAGCCGAGCCGCACCGCGCCCTCGAGGCCCATGCCGCCGAATTCGCCGGTCGGCCAGGACACCGTGAAGCATTGGGCGTGGAAGCCCCCGCCGGCCATCGCCTGCGCGCCGAGCCCGTAGCCTTTCCGCAGAACGACTGTGAAATAGGGGATGGTGAGGCTCGCCGCGGTCACGAACATGCGGCACACGTGGCGCACGAGCGCGGTCTTTTCTGCTTCCGGTCCGACCATGAACCCCGGCGTGTCGCAGAGCGAGACGACAGGCAGGTCGTAGGCGTCGCAGAGTTGCAGGAAGCGCGCGGCCTTGTCGGCCGCATCGGCGTCGATCGCCCCGCCGAGGTGTTTTGGATTGTTGGCGATCAGGCCGAGCGGCCGGCCCTCGATCCGCACGAGAGCGGTGACACGCCGAGGCCGAAGGCGGCGCGCAACTCGAGAACCGAACCTTCGTCGGCGAGCGTCTCGATCACCGTGCGGATCTCGTACACCCTGAGGCGGTTCTCCGGGATCGCGCGGCGAAGGCGGCGCTGGTCGGGCGCGGCCCATGTCGGCAGACGGCCCTGGAAGTAGGAGAGATACTTCTTCGCCGCCGCGGCGGCCTCGATCTCGTCCTCCGCCACGACGTCGACGACGCCGTTTGGGGCCTGCGTGCTGATCGGGCCCACCTCGTCCGGGCGCACGACGCCCAGTCCGCCGCCCTCGATCATCGCCGGGCCGCCCATGCCGATGCTCGAATCCTTGGTGGCGATGACGACGTCGCAGCAGCCAAGCAAGGCGGCGTTGCCTGCGAAGCAGCGGCCGGAGGCGACGCCGACGAGCGGCGCAAGGCCGCTCAAGGCCGCGAACTGAGCGAAGGTCGGCACGTCGAGGCCGGTGACGCCGAGGCCTTCGGTGTCGCCCGGTCGGCCGCCGCCGCCTTCGGCGAACAGCACGATCGGCAGCCGCTGCTTCTCGGCGCGCTGGAACAGCCGGTCCTGCTTCTTGTGGTTGCGGGCGCCTTGGGTGCCGGCGAGCACGGTGTAGTCGTAGGCGACCACCAGGCAACGGGCGCGATCCGCGTCGAAGAGATCGCCGTTCACCGTCGCGAGTCCCGCCACGACGCCGTCGCCCGGCGTGTTGCGGATCAGGTCCTCGCGCGAACGGCGCGCCGCCTGCGCCGCAACGGCGAGCGAGCCGTATTCGATGAAGCTGCCGGGGTCCACGAGAGCCGCGATGTTCTCGCGCGCCGTGCGATGGTTCGTCTGGCGGCGTTTGGCGACGGCCTTCGGCCGGTTCGCGTCGAAACCGAACGCCTGGCGCGCCAGCATGTCGGCGAGGTCCGGACGGATCGCGTCGGGATCGGCCGCCTCGGCCTTCGCCGCCGTCCCGCTGTCGACGTCGGCAGGCTCGAGAAAGAGGATCGCGTCGTCCTTGTAGAGCGTGTCGCCTTTCCGGGCGCGCGTCTCGCGCACGACGCCGCCGGCCGGCGCCGCGACGAGATGCTCCATCTTCATCGCCTCCAGGACCGCGATCTGCTGGCCCGGGCGCACCGTGTCTCCGTCCGAAACGTCGACCGACACGACCGTGCCCTGGAGCGGCGCGGCCACGGCGACCGTCCCCTCCGGACCTTCGAGCGCGCCCGCGCGGGCGTCTCCAGCGTCCGTCTCGGGCCCCTCGTAATAGAGGGCGCGATGCTCCCTGCCCGCCGCTTGCAGGAGATCGCCGAGCCGCCTCTCGATGAAGCGCGTGTCGACGCGATTGGCGACGAAGTCGGGGTGTGTCAGCACCGCCTGCAAAAAGGGAATGTTCGTCTCGACGCCGGGAACGCGGAATTCGCCGAGCGCCCGCGACAGCCTGCCCGCGGCGGCGGAGAAATCCGGCGACTGCGAATGGACAATGACCTTGGCGATCAGCGAATCGAACGCGGGGACCGTGCGATAGCCAGAATAGCCGAAGGTGTCGACGCGCACGCCGGGGCCGGAAGGAAGGTCGAACGCGGCGATGCGCCCGCCGCTCGGCAGGACCCCGCCGGCCGGCGTCATGGTTTCGAGATTGACCCGCGCCTGGATCGCATAGCCACGGGGCGCGCGCGGCGCGTCGAGCCCGAGTTCGGCGAGACTCGCGCCGGCGGCGACGCAAATCTGGGCCGCTGCCAGATCGACGCCAAAAACTTCCTCGGTGACGGTGTGCTCCACCTGCAGCCGGGGATTCGCCTCGATGAAGGCGAACCCCGCGTCGTCGCCTCGGTCCGCCGCATCGACCAAGAACTCGAACGTGCCGAGGCTGTCGTAGGAGGCCGCGCGCGCGATCCGCATCGCCGCCGTCACGATGCGCTCGCGCAAGTCGGCGTTGAGCGAGGGGCTCGGCGCGACCTCGATCAGCTTCTGGCTGCGACGCTGGATCGTGCACTCCCGCTCGCCGAAATGGGTGATCCCGCCGCGCCGGTCGCCCAGAATCTGGACCTCAATGTGCCGGGCGCTTTCGATCAGGCGCTCCGCGTACAGCGATCCGTCGCCGAACGCGTTCGCCGCCTCCGACTGGCAACGAGCGAAGGCTTCGGCGATCTCGGCTTCACTGCGGACGGAGCGCATGCCGCGGCCCCCGCCGCCGGCCACGGCCTTGAGCAGGATCGGCGCGCGCACGCCCATAAAAAACGCCCGCGCCGCCTCGACGCTGCGGACCGCAGCGCCCTCGATGACCGGCGCGCCTGCCCGCGCGGCGGCGTCCCTCGCGCGGAGCTTGTCGCCGAACATATCGAGCGCTTCGGGCGACGCTCCGATGAACGTTATCCCGGCCGCAGCGACGGCGCGGGCGAAGCCGGCATTCTCGGCGAGAAAGCCGTAGCCGGGATGGATCGCGTCGCAGCCGGTTGCCTTAGCGAGCGCGACGATGCGCGCGCCGTCGAGATAGGCCGCGACCCCTGCCCGGCCGAGCGCATGGGCTTCGTCCGCCTTGCGCAGATGGAGCGAGGCGGCGTCGTCCTTGGAATAGATCGCGACGCTGGCGATCTGAAGATCGGCCGCGGCGCGAGCGATGCGCACGGCGACCTCGCCGCGATTGGCGATCAGCAATTTGCGGAAGGGGGCGTCGGACATGAGGGCGAGAACCTCGGAAGGAGTCCCATGATTGTGACCGCGCTGCGCACAGACGTCGAATCGGTCCCATATGAACCAATGTGCTAAGCTCGATGACAGGGAAACGCCAAGACGAGGGTCGCATGTCCGCCGCCGAAGAAGCCGCTTATCTCGCCACGCTTCGCGCGCTTTGGCGCCGCAACTGGCCGAAGGACGCGCCTCGCGAGCCGGTCTATCCGCTCGGCGAGATCCCGCTCACCGAAATCTTGCGTGAACGCGCGCGCCGGACGCCAGACAAGGCGGCGCTGATCTTCTACGGGCGGGATGTTTCATACGGCCAGCTCGACCGCCTTTCCGACGCCTTCGCCGCCTGGCTGCACGCCCATCGCGTGGTCAAGGGTGATCGGGTGGCGGTCTTTCTGCCGAACTGCCCGCAGTTCCATGTCGCCTTCTTCGGCATTCTCAAGATCGGCGCGATTCACGTCCCGGTGAACCCGCTCTTCAAGGCGCAGGAGCTCATCTACGAGCTGAATGACACGCAAGCGAGGGTGGTGGTCGCGCTCGACGCGCTCTTTCCGCTTCTCGCAGAGGTGAAGGATAAGACGTCCGTCGAGACGATCCTGGTCACGTCCGCCGGCGCGTTGCTGCCCGAAGCGCCGACCATCCCCCTGCCCCTGGGCCTGGACGCCCCGCCGAAGCCCTGCGCGGGCGCGATCGACTTTTTGCCCGCGCTCGCAGACATGACGACGACGCCGCCCGCCGTGACCGTTGGCCTCGATGACGTCGCCGCACTCAACTACACCGGCGGAACGACCGGCATGCCGAAGGGCTGCGTCCATACGCAGCGCGACATGATCTATACGGCGGCCACGACCTGCGCGGCCGCGATCGTCCTCGAGCCGGACGACGTCGGGCTTAACTTCTATCCCGTCTTCTGGATTGCGGGCGAAGACATGGGCGTGATCTTCCCGATCTTCTCCGGCGCGACCTATGTCCTGCTCGCGCGCTGGGACCCGGTCGCCTTCATGATCGCGATCGAGACCTACAAGGTCACCGTTGCGACGCTGCTTGTCGACAACGCGGTGGAGGTCATGGACCACCCGCGCGTCGGAGAATTCGACCTCACTTCGCTCGAGCAGGTCCGCTGCTCCTCGTTCGTGAAAAAGCTCAACATCCCTTACCGCCAGCGCTGGCGTGAGCTGACCGGGACAACGCTCATCGAGGCCGCCTGGGGCATGACCGAGACGCACACCTGCGACACGTTCACAACCGGCCTTCAGGACGACGACCTCGACCTGAAGTCGCAGCCAATCTTCGTCGGCCTGCCCGTGCCCGGCACGGAGTTCAAGATCTGCGACTTCGCTGACGGCGCCCTAAAGCCGCTCGGCGAGGAGGGCGAGCTTTGCGTCCGCTCCCCGTCCCTGCTCAAGGGCTACTGGAACAGGACGGACGCCACCGCCGAGGCGCTCCGCGACGGCTGGCTGCACACCGGCGACATCGGGCTCATCGACCCGGACGGGTTCATCCACTTCCTCGGACGACGCAAGGAGATGCTGAAGGTCAAGGGCATGAGCGTGTTCCCGGCCGAGATCGAGGCGATGCTCGGCGAGCACCCGGCGATCGTCGGCTCGGGCGTGATCGGCCGCGAGGATCAGGAGCGCGGGCAAGTCCCGGTCGCCTTCGTGCTGCTTCACGAAAAGGCGCGCGGGAGTTTGGGGCAGGCGGAGCTTCAGGCCTGGTGCCGGGAAAATATGGCCGTCTACAAGGCGCCCGAGGTGCGCATCGTCGACGCCCTGCCGATGACCGCGACCGGCAAGGTGAAGAAGGAGGAGCTGGCGAAGCTCTTGTGAGGGCGGCGGGTGCGAGAGCGGATTGCAGGAGCGTTTGGTCTCGGATCCCACGGGCTCCTCCGTCGCGCTAGGGGAGGCTCGCCAACCTACCCGCTTCGTTTGCTAGTCCGCCCCTTAAGCGAGCGGCCCGGCCGGGCGAAGGGCGCCGACAGGCAGGCCGTTCCAGTTGAGGAGCGCCGGTGCGGCTAAGCGGTCGAGCGCCTCGCCGAAGCCGCCGAAACGACCTAGGAGCGCGGCGATCATGACCTGCGCGGCGCGGCCCGCGCCGTCCTCGGCCTTGACCGCGATCCCGAGCCCAAGCTCCGGCAGCGCGGCGCAGAAGAGGCCTTCGGCGCCGGTCTTGGTGAAGGCGCGCGCGCCCAGAACCGTCATCACTTCGGTGTCGAACCGTCCCCGTCCGGCAACCGCCCAAGGGTTGGCGGCGACCGCCGCGCGGATGCGGGCCGCCGCCCGCGCGCGTTCCGGCGGCAGCCCCTGCCCGGTCGCAAAGCGCGCGAACCCCAAGGCCAGCGCCCGGAGGGGGATGGCGAAAGCCGGGATCGAGCAGCCGTCGACGGCGCGGTTTTCCGGGCCGAGCCGCGCCCCGGTCACTGCGGACAGCGCCTCCGTGACGGCGTTCTGGACGCGGTGATCGGGCGACACGTAGCCCTCCGGATCGACGCCTTCCGCACAGGCAAGGCAGACGAAGCCCGCGTGCTTGCCCGAGCAGTTGTTGTGCAGGGCCGATGGATCTCTCCCCGAGCGCGCGAGCGCCCGCGCCGCGGAGTCGCCGAGCGGCCAGTGCGCCCCGCATTCGAGCGCGCCCGCGTCGCGTCCAGCCTTGGCGAGCATCCCGCTCACCAGAGCGACATGCTCATTTTCGCCGGAATGCGAAGCGCAGGCGAGCGCAATTTCGACGTCCGTCAGGCTGAGCCGGTCGGCCGCGCCGCCCTCGATCAGCGGCAGGGCCTGGAAGGCCTTCACCGCGGAACGGGGATAGACGGGCCGGTCGATGTCGCCAAAGGCGAGCGCGACCCGCCCGCCGGCGTCGACGACCGCGCCTGCGCCGCGATGGGCCGACTCGACCCGATCGCCTCGCAAGACCTCGACGACAATGGGATCGGTCAAGCGGTCGCTCCGGGAAAGTCTGGCCACGGGGGCGATTGGTCGCAGAGGCCGCCCCCTTCCGCTCCTTGCCTACAGCCCGTCGCCTCCGCTACTCAAGCCGAGATTGAGCGAGGCCAATAATGCGCGTTCGAGACGTGATGACCTATGGCGCGATCGGCCTGCCGGACACGGCGACGCTGGCCGAAGCGGCGGAGACGCTGTTGAAGGCCCGGATCAGCGCTGTCCTCGTCCACGACGCTGAGAACGCGCTGGTCGGAGTGCTCAGCGAGGGCGATCTCATGCGCCGCAGCGAACTTGGCGCCGACCGGAAGCGCCCGCGTTGGCTCGAGGCTCTGCTGAGCGGCGGCCGCCTCGCCGAATCCTACGCCCACAGCCACGGACGCAGGATCGGCGAGATCATGACGCGGAAGCTGGTGACCATCTCCGAGGACGCCGAGCTCAGCGTCGCCGTCGACCTGATGCTGCGCTATGGGGTCAAGAGGTTGCCGGTTCTGCGCGGAGAGGCGGTGGTGGGGATCATCTCGCGCGCCGACCTGCTCAAGGCGCTGGTCGCGTCGCTGCCCAAGGCGGACGGCAAGCACCCGGACGCCGAGATCAAGGCGGCGATCGAGGCCGAACTGGACAAGTTCGGCTGGGCGCCGCGGGCGAGCGTTCGCGTCGAGGTGCAGAACGGGGTGGTGACCTTCGATGGGGCGATTACCGACGAGCGCTTGCGCCCCGGCCTCAAGGTCATCGCCGAGAACACTCCGGGCGTGACCGAGGTCCACGACCGGATGTGCTGGATCGAGCCGAACTCCGGGATCTACCTGCCATCCGAAGAGGAGGAAGGCGCGGAAAGGAAACCTTGAGGGGCGCCTCGGCTCAGCGCCTGATGACCGCTCCCCCGTGGTAGCCCCCACCGTAGCGGCGGTAGCCGGCCCCGCGGGCGTAGACGCCCCCGCGGTAACCGCCGTGATAATAACCGCCGCCGTGGTAGTAGCCGGTGCGCCAGGCGGAGCCGCCATAGCCGCTGTAATAACCGCCAGCGTACACGGGGCCGCCGACCGCGACTCCGCCGTAATAGCCGCCGCTATAATACGGAGCGACTCCGCCGTAATAGCCGCCGCCATAATACGGAGCGACCCCGCCGTAATAGGGGCCGGGGCCGGTATAGGCGACAGGCTGGTAACAGCCGGCGAGCGAGACGGCGAGTCCCGCGGCAAGAGCAAGAGACGCAAGCCGTTTGCGGAACATATCCCACTCCGTGGCCGGGCGAAGCCGATGCGCGCGCCTGGCGCTCCCTCGAGCTTACCGCGGCGGATGGCCGCCGGCAAATCGCCCCGCTCTCGCCGACTCTCGCCGCTCGCGCGCCGACCGCGGGGTCACACGCTGCGCCCCTCCCCCGCCTCGTACAGCGCGCTCAGCCCCTCGCGGTAGCTCGGAAAGGCTGGCGTGAAGCCGAGCAGAGCCTTGGCCTTTGCGTTCGATACGCGCTTTTCCTCGGCGAAGAAGCTCGCCGCCATCGGCGAAAGCGCCGAGGTGTCGAACGGCTCCTCGGGCGGGGCCGGAAGGCCGAGAAGCCCGGCGGCATAGGCGATCACGTCCTGCGGCGGGGCGGGCTCGTCGTCGGCGACGTTCCAGATCTGCCCCGGCAAGCCCCGCGACAGGACGAGCCGCGCGGCCTCGGCGATGTCGTCGACGTGGGCGCGGTTGACGACATGGTTCGGCTTGACGATCCGCCGCGCCTCGCCGCGCCTGAGCTTGTCCAGGGCATTGCGTCCCGGGCCATAAATGCCCGGCAGGCGCAAGATGTCGACGGCGATTCCCCGCGTCCTGCCCGCTTCCGTCCAGCGCGCCTCGTCGGCGAGACGCGCCAGCCCACGCTCGGACCGGGTCAATGTCGCCGCCGTTTCGTCGACCCACCCGCCGCCGTGCTCGCCATAGACGCCGACAGTCGAGAAATAGACGATGCGGGAAAGGTTTTGCGCCGCGGCGATCGCCTCGGCGTAACGGTCGAGCGGCCCCTGGCCGCCCCGGGGCGGAATGGACACGACGATCGCCTCGGCCCGCTGAAGGGCCGCCTCGAGGCCGGGATCTGCACGCGTCCCGTCGAAGGTGTAGGCTTCGACGCCGGCGGCGCGCAATTGAGCCACGCGCTCGTCCAAGCGCGCCGTGCCGCTCGGCTCGATTGCGGGCGTCCGCCGGATCAGGGCCCCGGCCGAATAGCCGAGGCCGAAGAAGAAGACTCTTAATCCCATCGCTTTCTCGTCTATCCCGCCGACAGGGTCCAAACAGCGACTCGTCGTTCCCGAACCCGAACGGCCGCATTGGCGGCCCCTAATCGGCCGTCACATCATGTCAATTTTTGCGTGCTACTGATTGTCACCTCAGAAGGTATAATGCGTCGACTCGTTGTCGCCCGACGAGGCGGCCAATGAACAGACCGGAGCAAACTCCGTCGGCAGCGCCGCATCAAACCTGCTTAACGATACTCAGTAAAGGGAGCGTCCTACAATCGAGAGACGAAACCATGGAACACGCCAACGACGCGCTTAAATGCCTGTCTGCCAAGACACCGGAGACGGCGTCCAATACGATCGCCTCGCGCGAGCTGACCGACGGAAACTGGGCCCTCATGGACTGCGGGCCCTTCGGCGTCCGGCCGCGGCGCGTGTGCGGGCCGCTTGCGTCAGATATCGAATCGGCCGCCTGGAGCGAGGCGTAACGCGCCGGATCGGTGCGTTCCTTCCTCTTCGGCATCGTTCCGGCGAAGGCCTCGGCGCAATAGCCGAGGCCGAAGAGGGCCCTACCCAATCAGCGGCTTCAGTTTCCGGGTGATCGGGACGACGAGCACGGTGACGCCCTCGACGGCGAGGGCGGCGCGATAGGCGGCGGCGAGCTCGTCGAGCGTCTCGGGGCGGCTGCTTGCCGCGCCATAGCCGCGGCTCAGAGCAACGATGTCGATCCCCGGAAGGTCCAGTCCCGGCACATTCGGCGTCTTCTCGAGCTCGGCGAATTCCTTGAGAATGCCGTACTCCTGATTGTCGAACACGACAACGACGAGCCGCGCCTTCCGCTGAATCCCGGTGTAGAGCGCCTGGAGCGAATACTGGAACGACCCGTCGCCCACCAACGCGACGACCGCGCGATTGCGTCCGGAGCGCTGCTCCCCGAGCGCCAGTCCGACCGCCGCGGGCAGGTCCCAGCGAAGGTGTAGAAGCAGTCCGGACGGTCGATGCGGAACACGTCCTGCATATCGGCGACGATCGACGGCGCCTCCTCGACTAGCACGAAGTCGTCGGGCGTGTTCTCGCGAAGCGTCTCCAGGACCGCGTGCGGAAGCATAGGCCTCGCCGCTCGGTCGGTCTTGGCGGGCGGCGCGCGCAACGGGCCGGAAGCGGACCGCTCGACGATGCGGTGCGTAAGCTCTGCGAGCGCCAGAGACGCGTCGCTAACCAGGCTGTCGCCGACCGCCGCCTTGGCCGCGACCGACGGGTCGTCGGTGATATGAAGAAGCGACGCGCCGGCCGGAAGATAGGAGCCGGGCACGAACGGGTAGTAGCGGAACACCTGCGCGCCGACGACCACCACGAGGTCGTGTCCGGCGAGTTGCTGAGACAACGGGCCGATGGCCGGCGCGAGCGCGCCTTTGAATTGCGGATGGGTCTCCGGGAACGGGGTGCAAAGGGCGCGGTCCAGACCGGGGCGCCGAGCTTTTCGGCAAACGCGATCCCGGCGTTCCAGGCCTCGCTGCGCGCGATGTCCGAGCCGTACACGAGAACCGGGTTCCGGCTCCCGTCGATCCGTTGCGCAAACTCCCGGATACGCGAAGGATCCGGTCCCTGCCGCGCGGCGACGGTGCGGAAAATGTCGACCTCAGCCATGCGCTTCTCCCAGTCGTCGAGGGGAAGCGACAGGTAGACCGGCCCCGCCGGCGGCTGGATGGCCGTCGCATGGGCGCGCATGAAGGCCGCCGGCACGTCTTCGGCGCGTGCAGGCTCGTAGCTCCATTTGACCCAGGGGCGGGCCATGAGGGTCGCGTCGATATTGGTCAGCAGCGGCTCGATCAGCAGCATTTCCCGGGTCTGCTGCCCTGCGGTGATGATCAGCGGCGTCTTGTTGAGATACGCCGTGACGATGGCGCCCATCGCGTTGCCGGTTCCCGCCCCGGTATGGAGGTTGACCAGAACGGGACGCCGCAGGCTCTGGGAAAGCCCGTCGGCGACGGCGACGGCGCTCGTCTCCTGCAGAGCCAGCACATAGTCGAAATCGGACGGAAAATCGGCGAGGAACGGCTCCTCGGTGGAGCCGGGATTGCCGACGACCGTCGTCAGGCCGAGCTTTCTGAAAAGGTCGAAAGTGATCTCTCGAACGGTGCGCATGATTCCCCCTTGGCCGGCGGCGCTTTGACCGCGCGTGGAGTGTAGCAGATTTCAGCCCTTCTCAGCCCTCGCGGAAACACCGCGTCATGGCCGCAGAGGCCAGCCTCTGCGAAGCCCTAATCCCCCGATGGAAGACTCAATTACGGAGCGGCGTCACCCTCGCGCGCGAAGCGAGACTCCCGCATGACCTCGCAGACCTGGAGATGATAGTCCTCGTAGAAGCGCTCCCTGCCGAGCTGCTTGGTGAGGACGTGCTCCGGGTGGGCCGCCCAGGCGCGGAGCGTCTCGGCCGATTCCCATTCGAACAGGGTCAGGCGCTCGCCGTCCTCAGCGACATACGCCTTGTGCGAGACGTAGCCCGGCATCTTCACCGCAAGCTCCTCCATCCGCTTCAGCGCGGTCAGATAGTCCTCGCCGAGGCCGGCCTCGGTGCGGTGCGCGCGGAAGACGACGACAATCATGGACGATCCCTCCGTCTCGATCCTTCTCCGCAGCTTAGCTCCCGTGCGGCGTCTCGGCGAATTGCGGCGCAGAGATGATAAGTCCGCGCGCGGCGGTCAGAACGCGGTCGGGCAAGAGAACCCTGCACGCCGTACGGCGTCGCTCAAGCTATCCGAACCGCCGCCCGTGGCTCGGGTCTCACGCGGCCGAGCGCTTTAGCTTCTTCAAGGCATGAGATCGCGTCCTCGACGAAGGTCAGGAACAGTCGCAAGGAACCCGCCGCCGTCTTCCTCGGACATCGATTCGATCACGACGACGTAGTCGACTTTGCGTATTCACGTCACTCACGGCGTCGATGAACCGTACGAGCTTCCGGATATACGGTCTTGATCGGACGGCGAAAAGGCATGGTCAGAATTTTCCGCTGAGACGCGTGGGAAATCTCGTACTGAGAGCCGCCGCCCGACGGCGGAGAGCACCTTACGCCATGGCGCGGCATCCCTTTCGACGTCGGCGATGCTCCAGTCCAAGGTCGGAGCCGACGCGATGCAACCGATAATTCGAGAGAATGATGGTTGTATGATTGCAACTATTAGTTGCAATTTAACTTTATTGAGCTATTGTGGCGGCGACTCGCGTAAAGGCGCGAGTCGGCAAGGCGCGAACCCAACAGCGCCGACGAAAGGAAAAGGTCATGAGCCGGTTGTCCACCGCTCATCCGCCCAGCGCATCTTCGAATGCGGCCGAGAGCAGGACTGACCCTGCCCCCGATTTGGGCCAAGAAAATATGACAATCAGCCCGATGTCCCCGGTCGGCCCCCCGGTCGGCCTACGCACGCTGCAGTTCACAGAAAAGCCGCGCGAAACGACCCGCGATCTGTCGCTTCCCGGCTGCGCAACAGTCGAGACATGGATCTTGACGGATTGCGGGCCCGATGGCGTTCGACCGCGCCGGGTCCACGATTTGCTTGCGCCATCTGGCCAGAGATCAGCGACGCGGCATTGACGGGAGGCGCAGGCGGCAAGCGTTTGACCCCCAAGCCCAGTGGCGGCTTCAGCTTGCTCGTGATCGGCGCGACCGGCGCCGTGACGCCCTCTTGAGCAAGCGCGGCGCGATAGGCGACGGCGAGATCGTCAAGCTTTTCGCGCGAGCGCTCTTCGCGCCGTAGCAGATCAACGCTGATCCCCAAGAGGTCCAGCCGCGGCGCCAGCGTCGCTTTCCGCCGGACTCCGGGATAGAGGTGTTCGAGAGAAACCTGGAACGATCCATCGCCGATCAGCGCAATCACCGGATGGTTGCGGCCCCCGCGCCTTTCCCCGGAGCGCAGCCGGCGCCGTTTCGAATCGAGAGGCGCCGCCGGTGACAGGAAATTTGTCCCGCCCCTCACCAAACGCTCCGCGTCGCCTTCTCCCTGCTCGGCGGGTCGAACGGAATGGCCGCCGGCTTACTTCTTCTTCGGCATATACAAATCCGTCAGCGTTCCCGCGAAGGCCTCGGCCGACATGGCGAAAGTCTCCGAAAGCGTCGGATGGGGATGGATGGTGAGGCCGATGTCCTCGGCTTCGCAGCCCATCTCGATCGCGAGCGCGGCCTCGGAAATCAGGTCGCCGGCGTCCGTCCCGACGATGCCGCAGCCGATCAGGCGCTGCGTCTCCTCGTCCCACAGCGTCTTGGTCAGGCACTCGTCGCGGCCGAGCGCCAGCGACCGTCCGCTCGCCGCCCACGGGAAGACCGCCTTGCCGTATTTGATCCCCCTGGCCTTGGCCTCCGTCTCGGTGACGCCGACCCAGGCGACCTCGGGGTCGGTGTAGGCGACCGAGGGAATGGCCTTGGCGTCGAACGCCGACTTGTGGCCGCTCGCGACCTCCGCCGCGACCTTGCCTTCGTGGCTCGCCTTGTGCGCCAGCATCGGCTGGCCGACGATGTCGCCGATGGCAAAGATGTGGTGGACGTTGGTGCGCATCTCCCGGTCGACCGCGATGAAGCCGCGTTCGTCGACCGTGACGCCGGCGGCCTCGGCGCCGATCATCTTGCCGTTCGGCCGGCGGCCGACCGAGACGAGC
>Ga0074046_10002035_pt1 | contig 17729 bp, 12 predicted proteins | sample BogForMeECP23OM3_FD_94441 | JGI IMG/M metagenome (GOLD analysis project Ga0074046, IMG submission 94441) | Bog forest soil microbial communities from Calvert Island, British Columbia, Canada - Bog Forest MetaG ECP23OM3 | ecosystem: Environmental > Terrestrial > Soil > Wetlands ... | reverse complement strand
GAGCCATCTGGTGCTCAAGGACATGATCCCGCGCAAGTCCGGATCGATCGTCAACATTTCGTCAGGCGCGGCGATCGGACCCGGCCGCGGACCATACAAGAACGCCACCGTCTTTCGCGGCGGGGTATGCTACGGCGCCGAAAAGGCCGCGCTCGAGCGCTTCACGCAAGGCCTCGCGGAAGAAGTTTACGACGATGGAATCTCGGTAACTTGCGTGTCGCCGTCGCAAGTCGTCGCGACTCCGGGCACGGTTCATCATCACCTGGTCTCAGGCCCCGACGACCCCAGCGGCGAGCCGGTCGAATGGATGGCGCAGTCGGCGCTCATTCTCGCCACCGAACCGCTCGACAAGGTGACGGGGTTGGTGACCTACAGTCAGCCGCTGCTCAAGCAGTACGGCGTGATCGAAAAGGGCGTCGGGATCGGATTCGGGCGCACCGGCAGCGGCTACAGCTTGATCTAGCCGCGCGCGATTTTGACCGCAAAAAAGCGGCGCGGCGATCATCCGATCGCCGCGCCGCTTCGTTTCAGTTTGCTTACGCCGCTTGCGGGATTCGCAGCGAGATGATCCGCGACACGCCCGGACGATCCATGGTCACGCCGTGAATCTGATCGGCGCGCTGCATGGTGCGCTGGTTGTGCGTGATCACGATAAACTGCGAGCGCTGTTTCAGCTCGGCCATCAGCGTCGTGAAGGCCGCGAGGCTGAACTCGTCGAGCGGGGCGTCAACTTCGTCCATCACGCAGAACGGGCTGGGATTGAGCAGGAACAGCGAGAATATCAGCGCCATCGCCGACAGCGCTTTCTCTCCGCCTGACAGCAGCCCGATCTCCTTGACCTTCTTGCCGGGAGGCTGCACCAGCACGTTGACTCCCGCCTCGAGCACGTCGCCGGCGTCGGTCAACTCGAGCCGGCCCTTGCCGCCGCGCAGCAGTTTGGGAAAGAGCTCGGCAAAGTTTTTCGCGGCGCCCTCGAAGGTCTCGGCAAAACGTTTTCGCGCCTCGCGATTCAGATGCGTGATCGTTTTGGTCAGATCGTCGAGCGCACTCTGCAGATCGGCGCGCTCGGCGCCGAGCATCCCGGCGCGCTCCTCGAGTTCCTTGACTTCGCTGTCGGCGGCGAGATTCACCTCGCCGATTCGTTCCATCTTCGCGCGCAACTCGACGATCCGCGCGTCGTCATGCGCCGCAACTCTGCCGTCGAGGGCGGGAATTATCTCGGCCGCCATCGCATCGAACTCGGCGCCGAATTTCTCGATGAACGCGCGCGCCAACTCCTCGCTGAGCGCGCGGGCACGTTCGCGCTTGAGGCCGCACTCCGTCGCCTCGGCTTCCAGAGCCGTCAAGCTCTCCTGCGCATTCTTATAGTCCGCGCGCCGCCCCTCCAGCGCACGCTCGGATGCGTCGCAATCCGCGCGCAGGCGCGAGAGTTCCGCTTCGAGTTCGCGTTGGCGGCCGCGCGCCGCGGTGTCCTGCGCCGACAGCGTCTCGAGTTCGCGCTCGAACTCGGCGCGTTCGGCGTGCGAGCGTTCCAGGGTTGCGCGATGCTCGTCGAACTGCGCTTCCAGATCGCCGGCCTCGCGCCGCGCATGCGCCAGTTCGCTTTCGAGCGCGCCGAGCCGCGACTTGCGCGCCTGCGCCTTGGAGGCCGCTTCGAGCATCACGGCGCCAATCTCCTCCGCGGTCGCGCGTCGCGCCACGATCTCGCCGGCCATCGCGCCGAGGCGCGCACGCGCCTCCTGCTCGGCCATCGCCAGCTCTTCCAGGCGCGCGTTCGAGGTGATCACCAGTTCGGCGAGCTCGCTCAGGCGGCGGCGCGAATTGCCACCGTGGGCTTCCGCGAGCGCGACCGATTGTTCGGCGCGGGCCAGTGCGCCGCGGCGTTCGATCGCAACTCGTTCTGCTTCGCGCGCCATCGCTCGTCCCTGCTCGAGCTCGGCGTCGGCGCGCTCGCGTTCGGCGCGAACCGCGGCGAATTGGCCGACACGCGTGCGATGTTCTTCTTCCGCGCGCGCCAGTTCGAGCGTCTGCGCTTCAATTGCCGCGAGATCCACGGCAGCGTGACTGTCTTCGGCGCTGCCACCGCTAATCATTCGGCCGGGCCATACGAGGTCGCCGTCGCGCGTTACAAAAACGGTCCCGTGACCGTTGAGGTTCGACGCCGCCAGCGCGGAACGCAGGTCGTCGGCCAGCATCACATGACCCAGCATCGCTTCGGCAACGGGCAGGATGCGCGGCTCGAACTCGAGCATCTCGATCAGCCGTCCCGCGATCCCGGGCGCTTCGATCGCCGGATGCGCCGCGACGGCGACGCCGGGTTCCTGCACGAAGTCCATCCGGCCCGCGCGATTTTCCTTGAGGATCTCGATTGCGCGGATCGCGAATTGCGGCGACTCGACAATCACTGCGTCCATCTGATCGCCAAGCACGGCTTTGAGAGCCGGCTCCAGCCCCAGCGGCGCTCGCACGACCTGTTTGAGGATCGAAGGATCGACGGCGGGACGATCGCCGTTGAGCGATTCAAGGATCGTGCGCAGTCTCAGATCGACGCCGTTGGAGGAATGATCGGATTGAAGTTCGCCGCGCGCGCCCAGCACGCCACGCAGCGAATTGACGCGCGCGGTCAGATGATCGAGCGCCGTGCGCGCCTCGATCTCGCGCTCCGCGGCCCCGCGCCGCGCCCCATCAAGCTCGGCCGCCGCCGCGCGCGACGCTTTCAGGTCCGCTTCCGCCGCGCGCATCAATTCACGCGCAGCCTCGAGCGCGGCTGCCAGCGCCGGAGTCTCGACCGTGGCTGCGGCAAGGCGCTTTTCGAGTTCCGCGCGCTCGCCGGCCAGATCGCCCAGCCGGCCGCGAATTACCGCCGCCTCGCGAACGAGGTCGGACAAGTCGTCCTTGCATTCCTCGCCGCGGCGCTCGGCCTGCTTGAGTTCGCGATTGGCAGCTTCGTGCTTGAGGGAGATTTCCTTGAGGGCAGCGTCGGCGTCGCCGCCGCCCGCTGCAAGTTCGCGCGCGAGCATCGCGCCCGCCGCGGCGCGATTGGCGCGCGCCAGCGTCGCCTTGGATTCGAGTTCGACCAGACGCGCGCGCAACTCGATTTCCAGCTGCGCGGTCGCGTCGAGCCGCCGCTGCAAAAATCCGCGCGTGCGAGCGCGTTCCTGGGCGCCGGAATGAAGATTCTCGAGTTCGCGCTGAGCGCCGCCCAGCTCGGAGCGGGCCAACTGCGCGGCCGACGCGGCCGCATCGACTTGCTCGCGTATCGCGGCAACGCCGGCGCGAGCGCTGTCGAGCCGGCTCTTCAACTCCGCGTCGCGGCCGGTCTGCGTCGCCAGCTCTTCGCGCTGATCGATCAGGCGCCGTGCCGCGGCGTAACGTTCCAGTTCGCCGAGTTCGGCCTTGACGACTTTGTAGGTCTCGGCTTTTTTGGCTTGCCGGCGCGCGAAGCTGAGTTGACGCTCGATTTCGCTGAGCACGTCGTCCACGCGGGCGAGATTTTCCTTCACGCGCTCGAGCTTGCGCTCGCTCATCTCGCGCCGGCCCTTGAACAGCGACAAGCCGGCAGCTTCCTCGACGAGAGTGCGCAGCTCGTGCGGCTTGGCCTGGATAATTTCCTCGATTCGGCCCTGCTCGACCAGCGAATAGCCGCGGCTGTGAATCTGCGCCGCCATGAAGAACTCGGTGATGTCCTTCAAGCGGCACGGAATTTTGTTGAGCAGATATTCCGACTCGCCGGAGCGATACGCGCGGCGCGTCACCGCGATTTCGCTGAGGGCAGCATACGGCTCGGGAAGCCGGCTGCCTTCTTCGGCCTCCAGCACGAGAGAAACCTCGGCCATTCCGGCGGCGGGATTGGACTCGTTGCCGGCGTAGATGAGGTCCTCGACGCTCTTGCCGCGAAGCCGCGTCGGCGCCTGCTCGCCGAGCACCCATCGGATCGCATCGACGACGTTCGATTTGCCGCATCCGTTGGGACCGACCACCGCCGTCATCCCCGGCGCAAAACCGATCGTCGTCGAATCGAGAAAGGATTTGAAGCCTAGTAGTTCAAGGCTCTTAAGACGCATGCTGCCTTCGCCTCCACCACACCACCACCTACCCAAAGTTTATCCCAAAGTACCCTCGGAGGGTCAAGAGCACCCCCAACATATCGTGTGTCGCGAAGCAGGCATCCACAGCCCGTTGCGACGGGGGCGCAGTGTTAAGGCCGCGCTCCGGTGGCGACGGCATGAGGAAAGAATCACCTGCGCGGTGGGCGGCAGGGGCTGCGGCCCCTGCACCCGCAGTGACAAGACGCGAAAATTTGCGCAGCGCATCTTTTCACGACTACGCGATGGCAGGGGTGACCCTCTGCACCCGGTGAAAGGTGAAAAGAGAATCGGCACCGCCGCGGGATGCGGGCGGAGTTTACCCTGAGCGAGGTCGAATGGGCCCTGTTAGAACAGGTTAAGGGGGAATTTACTTCGCTGCCTCCGCCGCACTATTTCCTCTCGCCTGTTAGGGAGAGGATGAAGGTGAGGGTCCGCGTACAGCGCGCCATTTCGCGCGCGAATCAGGATTCTGCGTCCGCTCTTTGTGATTGCCTCGCCCGTTCGTCGGGAGGTGTCACAGACACGCGGCCGCGCCTGCGGCGCGGCGAGGATTCATTTCTCCTTTAGCCTTCAGGATTGACCACGGAGAATGAAACCGTCGGGTCGAAGAAATCTGAAACGTTGTATGATTCGTTTCTCACAGCAGGCGAGCCCCCCAACCAACAGCGCTGTTATTGTATAATCTAAGTCGAGTAGCTCATGCACTACCTTTTCGCGGTTCGGCTCGGAGTTCACACCATGCCGGTGAAAGAAGTCGAGACCCGCGAGTAGATATACTTGAATCCATCGGAAAAAAGCCCATCGCTCATCGATCAGGTTGGCGGGTGGAAAGGGCGGTAGCGTGTGATTTGCGTAAAACTGCCGCATCGATTCGCGATCTTCTAGGATTTCCCGCTCCAGAGCAGCCAGCTTTTCAGGAAGTTCCATCTGACGCACGCCCTTGAGTGCTGGCATCGAGCCAAGATCGTCGCGCCAGATTTTGATGATCTTGGGCACTCGCTCGTTTTGCAACTCAGCGGTTCTTTCCTCCGTGGCCCGCATTTCGCTTGCGGTCATAGGAAACGGTTCCTCGCTCGACTCTGAACTCGGAGTGATCTTCAGGCGCCGTGCTCTAAGGACAGATGGTGCCGGTTTTCGGTATTTGCTTTCCGCACGGAACATTTCTCCGACGCCGGGGAGTAGAACCAGTCCCCGAGCTTCGCTCAGCTTGAACAGACTTCTCTTTCGGTGGTCGTCGTTAGGTTTCCGCATGAGTTCGTACATGAGGACGTCGGTCACTCCGAAGGTGATTCCCTGCTGGGCGTAGTACTGCAACTGCGGTGAACTGACCGCGTCGAGAAAGCTCTTGTCCAACACCACGAAAGGAGGTCCAAGAGACGGGTTTGCGATTCCGAATGGACGCTCCTCCCCGCCGCTCGGCGCCTTTAGGTTTGCCTGTTCGCTATTCCCCATTTGTCGAGACGACCTGACAGCGGCAGCGGCTTTGACTTTAGCGCGGCTTGAAATCGTTATATGCAGCGCCAAGAGCACGAGCAACGTACACCTCAAGGATCGCCAGGTCATCGTCATCCTCGATGGCATCGAGAAAACGAACGTCCATTTGGCGGACCCTCGCTTTCGCCTCAGTGAACGCCGCGGCAAAATCCGGCAGCTTGAGCAGTGCCTTTAAGCCCTCCGAGGAATTGTACTTCGGGGGATGGCGGGTCTTTTCGCGCGCGAGCTTGATCGCGAATGTAGCTCCGCTTTCGCGCCCGTACCGGTGATCGTTCCACCGCCGGCTCAGATTTCCAGTAATCCCGACGTACAGGTGTACCGAGCCCTCGCTCAGGACGTAGAGGCCGCGGCGCTCCGGCAGCATTCTAGGGCCGGCCGCCGAAGGCATAGCCGTGAGCTTCTCAACAAGCGGCTGAAAAATCGGCCGAAGTGCCGCGAAGACTTGCTCCGTCATGATAACTCCCCTGGCCGTCAGCACGGCGGTGAAAGAAATCGCCTATTTGCATCATCGGCCGCCCGCCCAGCACCTTCAAGCGCGCGGGACGCGGCATCCTAACTAGTGCGAGGGAATTAAGAGAGAGGCAAAGGAAAAGGAGCCGGGATTCTTCGCTTCGCTCGAGAATGGCACAAAGAAAAGAAGCGGGCGGGCAAAGAATACGGATGCAGAATCTTGAATCGCGCCAGGGCGCTGGATAAGGACCCTCACCTTCATCCTCTCCCTAACAGGCGAGAGGAAATATAAGCGCAGAGCGAAGGAAAAGAGCCGGGGGCGGTCGGATGCAGGCGGGATAGGCGAAAAATCCGCGGGGTGCGTCTTTTTCTCCCACGGCCGAGAGCGAGAGACGCGCTGCGCGTATCTCGCGATTCACGATGCGCCGTCGCCGCCGCGACAAAACGCGCCCCCCGTCGCAACGGGCGCCCACCGCGCAGGTGATTCTTTCCTCATCCTGCCGACGGGCCGCCTTATTTCACGGGACGCGCCATAGGCAGACGGCGAGGATCCGGGGTCCCTCCACTTCGGTCGGGATGACACAAAGAGAAGAAGCGGGCGGGCAAAGAATATGGACGCTAATCCTGGATGAGCTCGGTATTCCAGTAGGCGCTATCGACCTGCGACAGGTACGGCATCCATTCCCGGTACCGCCGCAGGCTGAACATCTCGGACGAAAACGGAGTCCACTCGGGCCGTCGCGGCCTGCGGAACAGATGCATCCCGGCTTCGTCGGGCGTGCGGCCACCCTTGCGGCGATTGCAGTGATGGCACGAGCATACGATGTTCTCCCAGGTGGACATCCCGCCACGCGAGCGCGGAATGATGTGGTCCAGATTGAGCTCGGTGCGCGGCAATTTCTTGTGGCAATACTGGCAGGTGTTGCCGTCGCGGGCGAAGATGTTGAAGCGCGAGAATCGCACGTGGCGCTTGGGCACGCGCTCGTACGCGGTCAGCAACAGGACCCGCGGCACGCGGATGAAGCCGTTCACTATCCCCAGCCGCTCATGCTGAATTTCTATCGACAAGTCGCGCCAACTGTCGAAGTCGAAGGTGTGATACTGCTCATCGACGGCCTTCGCAACGCCCTGATAAAGCAGCGCAAACGCGCGTTTTACCGACGTAACGTGAACCGGGAGGTACGAGCGATTGAGAACGAGGACCTTGCTGTTGAGCAGGCCCGCTCCCGGGAGACTGGGCGCAACCATGTCGGCCGCAGCAGACATCACAAGACGAGTATCGGCCCCCCGATACCATGTCAAGATACTTGTGGATTAAAAGACCGTTATTGCTGGTTTAATCAAGCTTGCTTGCGGAGGTCGGGCGTGCCTCGTATGATCGAGGCCAAGTTGTCGACGCAAAGGGTAAAACGATGTCCCACTGGACGCGAGCGTTTTCTTCATCGCTCGCGAGGCCCGCGCGACAACTCCCCGCGATCGTTTTTCCACACGCAATCACGTCGGATTTGCCGCAATAGAGAGTCCATCAGTGAAACGAGAAATCGCAATTAACGCGTCCGCACTGGAGGTGCGGGTGGCGCTGCTCGAGGATAACGCACTGGCCGAATTCTACCTCGAGCGCAATCGGCAGGTTGGGCTGGCGGGCAACATCTATAAGGGCAAGGTCACGCGGGTGCTGCCCGGGATGCAAGCTGCGTTTGTGGATATCGGCCTGGAGAAGGCGGGCTTCCTGCACGTCTCGGATTTTTACGACGGAGTCTCGGCGCTCAACACCGTGGCGGAAGTGATCGGCGAAGAAGATGTCGAGACCGAGCCGATCGGTGACAACGAGTTTGCCGATGCGGAGACGAACCCGGCTGACGAAGCCGGCGCCAACGGCAACGGCGATGAAAGCGGGCCCGCGCGGCCGTCGCACGGACGGCGTCGTGGCCGAGGCCGCCGCAGCCAGGCGCCGCAGCGCTCGCGGCTTCCGATCGAGCAGCAACTGCGTCGCGGCCAGGACATAATGGTTCAGATCGCCAAGGAACCGATGGGCACCAAGGGCGCGCGGCTGACGTCGTCGATTTCGCTGCCCGGGCGCCATCTCGTCTATACGCCGGCCAGCAATCACATCGGAGTGTCGCGGCGAATCGCGAGCGCCGAGGAACGCGCGCGGCTGCGCGCTGACGTGGGAGAACTCAGGCCGCCGCAGGGCGGTTTCATCGTGCGGACCGCGTGCGAGGGCGTCAGCCGGCGCGAAATCCAGCGCGACGTCGGCTTTCTGACCAAGCTGTGGAGCTCGATTCTGCGCAAGAACGAGAGCATGCCGCCGGCGTCGATCCTTTACAGCGATCTCGACGTGGCATTGAGAATCGTGCGCGACCTCTTTTCCAGCGAGGTGGACCGGCTATGGTGCGACGATCCGACTACCTACAGCCGGATCGTACAGTTCGTGCAGAACTATATGCCGCGGCTGCGGGCGCGCGTGACGCTCCATGACGGGGCCACGCCGCTGTTCGATCGGTTTAATATAGAACCGCAGATCGAGCGCGCGCTGGACCGCAAGGTCTGGCTCAAGTCGGGTGGCTACCTGGTTTTCGATCAAGCTGAAGCGCTGACTGCAATCGATGTGAATACCGGCCGCTTCGTCGGCAAGCGCAGCCAGGACGACACCATCTTCAAGACCAACCTCGAAGCAGTAGAGGAAGTAGTAAACCAACTGCGGCTGCGCAACATCGGCGGAATCATCATAGTCGATTTTATCGACATGGATCGCGAGGGCGATCGCAAGAAGGTCAGCGACGCGCTGGCGATTGCGCTCAAGCGCGACAAGGCACGGACCTCCGCGCTCAAGATTTCCGAACTGGGGCTCGTTCAGATGACGCGCAAACGCACGCGCGAGAGCCTGGAGAAACTGCTGACCGATACGTGTCCGCGATGCGACGGGCGGCGCGTGGTCAAATCGGTGCCGACGCTGGCGGCGGAAGTGCTGCGCGGGATTCAGCGCGAGGCGGTCTCCAAGTCCGCGGGCGACATGCTGATCGTCAAGCTCAATCCCGAAGTCGCGCGCTACCTCTACGATCACGGGGCGAAGGATCTCGAGACGCTCGAGCAGCGGCTCTCGACCAAAATAGTGCTGCGCTCGAACGACGGCATCGAACTCGGCGCGTTCGAGCTCGCCCGTGCCCCGGCCGCCGCCTAGCCGCAGACTATCGCCCGAAGCGCCAAAGAGAGTTTTCCGGCGATCGCCCGAGAATGAAACTGATTCTCGCTCTAACTATCGACTTCCTCCTAGGCGCATCACCTGCCGGGTATGGTGTTTTTTCTTGACAGAATGCGACCGCTCAGATAATTTTTTTTTCCTAATGTATCTTTAGAAATTTCAGCCTGACCGAGTTATCGTTGTAGCGACGACATCCCGGCCACCGAGGCCGGAAGATGTCGAAGCTAGCCGCAGCTATCCGCAACCCTTTCGTCGCAGTCCCGTATATCGAAGCGAAGGCTTCCTCCGCTAGAAGCCCAAGGGATATTTTTGCTCTAACTATCGATTTGCTCCTGGGCGCAACGCCGGGGATAAGCGTTGCCGTCATCGTGGTCGCCTGCTTCTTTGGCTGGGGCCGCGCGGCTCTCGCTGGCGGCCTCGATCCGACCACTGACGCAACTTCGACGGCGGGGCCGGCTGCGGCGGCAATTCCGGCGACGCTACCGACATCAAACGCCACTGAGAAGGGAGCAAATGGGCCAGACCAGATTTGGAACTGGCACGTTCAGAACACCGACATTGAGCAGGGCGACTGGGGTTTCCCAGCCAAATACTCCGGCCCACAGAGCCTGAAGAGCAAGGGCGAACAACGGGAAACAGTTACGCTGGACTTGTTTGCCGGCGTGCGGTTATGGCGCGGCGCCGAGGCCCACGTGGACGGACTGATGTGGCAGGGATTCGGCCTGAGCAAGACGTTTGGCATCGAGGATTTTCCCAACGGTGACGCCTACAAAATCGGCACCGGGACTCCCTACCTAATGTTTGCGCGCTTGTTTATTCGTCAAACCATCGGTTTGGGCGGCAAACAGGAGGATGTGCCCGACGACCAGCTCACGCTTGCGGGCAAACAGGACATTTCGCGGCTGACCTTCACCATCGGCCGCTTCACCCCGCTGGACATTTTCGACCATAACACCTACGCGCAAGACCCGCACACCCAGTTTTTTAATTGGGCGATGGCAGGCAACCTCACCTGGGATTACTCGGCGGATCCCGTCGGATACACCACCGGAATTGCGGTGGAATTAAATCAGCCGAAATGGGCTTTGCGCTACGGATTTTTCCAAATGCCGAGCGTCCAGAATTATTTCACAGAGGAGGACCAGGTTCTCATGTGGCGCCCCAGCGGAGCCACTGGCTCGGCTGGCGCCGATGGCCCGTTTTTGCGCGCCTGGGGAATGGTGGTGGAATTTGAGCGCCGTTACAGCATCAACGCTCATCCGGGGGCGATTCGGTTTATGCCCTGGCTCAACGAAGCTGATATGGCCAGTAACCATGCGGCGACTGCCATTCTGCTGGCCAAGGGTCCGGGAGCGGATATCTCAGCGGCGCAAGCCTACCGCTACAAATACGGTTTTGGGTTGAACTGGGAACAGGAGGTTGCGGAGAACGTCGGCCTGTTTTCGCGCCTGGGCTGGAATGACGGCCACGAGCAAGCGTGGACGTACAGCGATGCTAATTGGACGGCGTCACTGGGCGTGAGCATCAAAGGTCACATGTGGCAGCGGCCCGGCGACACCTTCGGCCTTGCCGGCATCGTGAGCGGCGCTTCGCGCTCGAACCAAAAATTCCTGGAGGCAGGCGGCTTGGGCATACTTGCCGGCGACGGCGCGCTGACTTACGGCAGCGAGAAAGTTCTGGAAACCTACTACGATTTTCAAATCTGGAAAACTGTCCATGCGGCCGTGGATTACGAGTTCATCAGCAACCCGGCATTCAATCGTGATCGCGGGCCGGTGTCCGTCTTCGGCGCAAGACTCCACTGGGAATTGTAATGAGTGAATTTGACTTTAATAGTCCAGGATATAACCGCGCGCGGACGTCCGTTGTAGTACCGGGCTTACAGCTTCATCTCGAATCGTGAAGCACCGGATAGGATAGTGTAACACTCAAACGGTTTGCGTGGAGATAGCGATGGCCTCTTTTCCCAGCTCGGTTCTGCCGAAAGACATCGCCCCAGCCGTCAAGCGCGACAAGGGTTTGGCCGAGTTTTCGCCCAAGCTTGCCAGAATGGCCTCGCTTCCAGCGGACCAGGCGCTGGCTGAACTTCAGAGCGGCCCGGACGGGCTGTCCGAAGAGGAGGCTACGCACCGGATCGAAGTGTTCGGTCCGAACGTTGTAGCTCGTGAGCGCAGGTTCACGCGGCTAACCCTGCTGTTAAGAGCTTGCCTGAATCCCTTGGTGCTCCTGCTGGTAGTTCTCGCAGTGATTTCTTTCGCAACAGCCGAGACCGCGTCCGACCTGGTCGGCGGCGGCTTGATGGTTGTTATGGTGGTGCTGGGGGTTTCTCTGCGATTCATTCAGGAAGCGCGCGCGGACGCGGCCGCCGCGAAGCTCAAGGCGATGATTCGGGTCACCGCAACCGTGGTGCGGGAGGCCAGCCCGCGCGAAATTCCGCTCGCGGAGCTGGTTCCCGGCGATGTTGTAAGGCTTTCCGCGGGTGACATGATTCCGGCTGACATCCGCGTCCTGTCGTGCAAGGACCTCTTTCTCATTCAAGCCAGCTTGACCGGCGAATCGTTTCCGGTTGAAAAGTTCGATCTTCCCGAGCCATCCGATAAAAAGTCGCCGCTCGAACTCAAGAACGTGTGTTTCCTGGGCACCAGTGTCGAGAGCGGTACGGCTACCGCTGTAGTCGTAGAGACCGGCCTGAAGACCTACCTCGGCACCATGGCCAGCGCGATCACGCAGACGCCGCCGCCGACCAGCTTCGATCGGGGCATTTCAGGGTTCACCTGGTTGATGATCCGCTTCATGGCGGTGATGGTACCGCTGGTCTTCCTGATCAATGGCCTCAGCAAGCATCGATGGGGCGAAGCTTTTCTGTTCGCGCTTGCCGTCGCGGTCGGCCTCACCCCCGAAATGCTTCCGATGATCGTCAGCGTATGCCTGTCCAGAGGCGCGATGCTGATGTCGCGCAAAAAGGTGATCGTCAAGCGGCTCAACTCGATCCAGAACCTGGGCGCGATGGATGTGCTGTGCACCGACAAGACCGGCACGCTCACAATGGACCACGTCATACTCGAGCATCATTGCGACGTTGCCCGGCAGGAAGACGAAGGTGTCCTGGAGCTGGCGTTCCTCAACAGCCATTTCCAGACCGGTCTGAAGAACGTTCTCGACCGCGCGGTCCTCCAGCACGGCGAGCTTCATGAGGATCTGCGGACTGCCGAGTATTCCAAAGTTGATGAGCTCCCTTTCGACTTCAGCCGTAAGATGATGTCTGTGGTGGTGGCCAATCCAGCAGGAGCTCATCGTTTGATCTGCAAAGGAGCGCCGGAATCGGTCTTCAGCCGCTGCACGCAATTCGAGCTCGAGGGTGAGACCTATCCGATGGATCCAGTCATTCTGGAAGATCTCAAGGAGGAATACGACACGCTATCGGCCGACGGCTTCCGCGTACTGGCTATCGCCTATCGCGATTGTGAGCCCAAGCCCGTCTATAGCAAAGAGGACGAGGAAAAGATGATCCTGAAAGGGTACATCGCATTCCTCGATCCGCCCAAAGATACCGCGGCCCCGGCGATCGCGGCCCTGAAAACTCACGGCGTCACGATCAAAGTCCTAACCGGTGACAATGAACTAGTGTCACGGAAGATTTGCGGTGAAGTCGGGCTGCTTATTGACCACGTGCTGACGGGCGCAGCGATTGAGAACATGAACGATGCTGAGCTGGCAACGGCGGCGGAGAGCACCATCTTGTTTGTTCGCCTCTCGCCCTTCGATAAGCGACGGATCATAAGAGCGCTGCAGAGCATCGGGCGGGTGGTCGGGTTTGTAGGCGATGGCATCAACGATGCGCCCGCCCTGCGTGTCGCTGACGTGGGCATTTCGGTGGATACGGCGGTGGACATCGCCAAGGAGGCCGCGGACGCAATTTTGCTGGAAAAGAGCCTGCTGGTGCTCGAAGAAGGTGTAATCGAAGGGCGCAAGGTCTTTGCCAACATTCTCAAATATATCCGGATGGGCGCCAGCTCGAACTTTGGAAACATGTTCAGCGTGCTCGGCGCGAGCCTCTGGTTGCCCTATTTGCCGATGTCACCGATCAAGATTCTGACCAACAACCTGCTCTACGATTTTTCACAAGTGCCCATCCCAACGGATGAGGTCGATCCCGAGCAGGTCGAGAAGCCCCGTCCGTGGTCGATAAGCGAGATCGCAAGATTCATTCTTTTCATAGGGCCATGCAGTTCGGTTTTTGACTATACGACCTATCTGATGATGTGGTTCATCTTTAAGTGCGGCAATTTGGGGCTGGTACCGCCACCGGAGTTGGCCGCCCGTTTCGCCCACGCGAGCCTTGCCAATCCGGACTCAACTTATGCGGCGGCTTTGTTCCAGACAGGATGGTTCGTTGAGTCGCTGCTAACTCAAACCCTGATTATCCACGTCATCCGGACCAATAAGGTACCGTTCATCCAGAGCCGTGCCAGTTGGCAGCTGATCATGACTTCCGCGGCAATAATGTTAGTCGGGGTATGGCTACCATCTTCCCCGATAGGGCCATGGCTGGGCCTGGTGCCCCTTCCATTCCACTACTGGCCGCTGCTGCTGCTGACGCTGTTGTTGTATGTCGTGCTAACTCAACTGGTGAAGGTATGGCTGGTTCGCAAGAAGTGGATTTGAACCACCCGGTTGAAACCAAGATGGCCGCTACCTGTACCAAGATCGCGTGCTAAAGCCATGAGGTCGCTTTCAAGCGCCATTCGGCTTTTGGTGGTGATATCGTTCATCCTGCTGGCCGGGATCTCCGCAGTTTTGGCGCGGTTGTGGTCGTATCACTTTCATCCGGTCCCGGAGGTCACGCCGACGGCCACTCCGACCAAGGCTGCACCCAGCGCTTCCGAGGCGTCGACAGCGAAGCTCCTCAAGCGAGCTATCGTTTCGGATCCCGCCATCTTAGCGCAGGGCCACAACCTGCAGCCCAGGACCGGGTATTCCGATCATATGGAGTACGTGACCAGCCAGCTATTACTTTTTGATGGTATGAATTCGCAGGAAGCTCTCAGTATGTTTGCAAGCCTGAGCGGCTATTATCTCGGCGCTCCCACAGAAAAGCTTTATCGGTGTTTGGCGCTGCGAAAAGGCAAAGCCCTCGAGCCGCAGCTGGGACACTATCTTCACGACGGGAACCCTGAATGTATGAATGAGATCGGCCAAGACTTCAGCAAACCGAGCTGGTTACTTGATGGATAGGCGCTTTGCTCCACCAGTCAACAGCAGGAGAAGCGCCTCACCGATTTGATCGCCAGGATTGATAATGGCGGGTCCTATGCCGACAGCGACCTGGCCCGAATCAGCGGCAGCGGACGCAAATGAGCGGAACCGGCAGGACCGGTTTCACTCGAAGCTTCTCGGCCAATCAAAAGTAGCGCAGCTCCAGGCGAAGCGCCGCGCAGAGGCGTGGGCAGTTATGCGCAGCTCCCAGAGGGAGAACGATGAATAGATTCGACCGGTTGTTTTGGAGCAGGCTATGGCGTCTGGCCAAGCCCTACTGGGTATCCGACCAGAAATTTGTCGCGTACGGATTGTTAGCCCTCACCATTCTTTTGAGCGGTTCCATCAAGGCCGGCAACGTCGTGTTCAGCTATGTAAACCGCGACCTGATGACGGCGCTGGCGGAAAGAAACGCGCCGGTATTTTCTCACAAGATACTGCTCGTAATCATCTACAACGTGGTGGCGGCGCCGGTCGTCGCTCTCGACGCATACGTGGCCGCAAGATTGATGATTAACTGGCGGCAGTGGCTGACCGAGCGGTTCCTGGAAAAGAGCTTCCACGATCGCGCCTTCTACCGAATCAGCTCCGACCCGAGCATCGACAATCCCGACCAGAGAGTGAGTGAGGATCTGCTCACCTTCGCCAACTTCACGGTGGGGTTCGTGATGCAGGTTCTGCAGGGACTGGTTACCGCAGCGTCATTTCTGGTCGTGTTATGGCTGATATCCCCGATGCTGGTCGGCGTGCTTGCAGTTTGCGTAGGCGGGGGCTCGATCCTGACCATCGTTATCGGCCGGCCGCTGATCGGAATCAATTTCGCACAGCGGCGGCGCGAGGCGGATTTTCGTTACGCCCTGGTGGGCTTGCGGGATAACGCGGAAGCGATCGCGCTTTACGGCGGCGAACGGCGCGAACAAGGCGAGTTGCTGGAGCGTCTGCACGCGGCGATAAAAAACTTCAATCTGCTTATCTCGTGGCAAAGGAACCTGGCGTTCTTCACTTATGCGTACGATTTCCTGCTGCCGCTGCTGCCCTATTTCATTCTCGCGCCATCTTTTTTCGCCCGCAAAATCGAGTTCGGCAAGATCACCCAGGCCAGCGGCGCGTTCATCACGCTCCGCACCTCGTTGTCGATAATTATCGATCAATTCAATTCGTTGAGTAATTTTGCAGCGGTGGTCGAGCGGCTCGGCGGATACCTCGAGGTGGCCGAAAAAGGGCAGCTTGCGCAAGCGACGGCGGAGGTCGTTTCTGCCAAGGCGATCCATCCGGACATCGAGACGCAAATCGAAACCGTCGAAGCGCCGCGCTTCGCGGTCGAGCGGCTTACGCTCAAAACTCCGGACAACCGCAAGACCCTGGCGCGCGCGATGTCATTCGAAGTCGCCGCTGGTGATGGTCTGTTGATTGTCGGTGAAAGCGGAGTTGGCAAGACCTCGATGCTGCGGGCGGTAGCGGGACTGTGGCGCTCGGGTAGCGGGCGCATCATTCGGCCTCCGCTCGCCGCTATGATGTTCCTGCCGCAGCGTCCTTACATGATTCTAGGCTCACTGCGCGACCAGCTCTGCTATCCGCACGCGGGCCAAGTGACCGACGATGAACTCCTGGCAATTCTCAAGATGGTCAACCTCAAAGATTTGCCCGAGCGGCTTGGCGGCTTCGACGCGGAGGTCAAATGGGAAGACCTTCTCTCGCTCGGCGAACAGCAGCAAATCGCCTTTGCGCGGCTGCTATTCAATCGCCCCGAGTACGCATTTCTGGATGAAGCTACCAGCGCGCTGGACGCGGGCAACGAAGAGTTCCTTTACGACTGTCTCGCATCGGCCAAGATAAACGTGGTGAGCGTGGGCGACCGCCTGAGGTTGTCCCGGTACCATAACAAGATGCTCGAACTGCTGGGTGACGGCGGCTGGCGGATCAGTTCGCGATGACGGTGCGAGGTCCCGCGAGCTTTAGTTCCTCATATAACTAAATTCAACGCGATCGTGGCATATACTGCTGTATGTCAACCAGCAGGAGAGTAAATGATCAGACAGGAATCTGAACAATGAGCTACACAACTAGTTCCGCAGTGGCTATTTGTGTTGGTATTGCGATGGTGTGCCTGGCCGGCTGTGAGCCTACTACTCATGTCACGGAAGCCACTACGACGTTTGCGACGCCGTAAGCACTCGCTCGGTAAGAGACGAAGGATAATGTCATGTTGCTATTAGTAATTGTTTTGCTTTTGTTGTTTGGCGGCGGTGGCTACTATGGTTATAGTAACTACGGCCCCACCGGAGGTATCGCACCGATCATACTCGTCGTGCTGGTGATCTGGTTGCTGGTCGGCCGCGGCGGTCTCTGACGGTTTGGTTAGAGCCAGGCAGATATTAATTGGATTCGTCGGGTTCTGTCACCAGTGTAACCAAGCCGTACGGCGGTCTGGTGGACCTATTTGCCTCGCAGGCATAGCCTACGCATTTGGGCAGATAGGGTCGCGATAGTCGGGAAAGCGCCTAAGGAGTATCCAGGGTGACTTTAGTCAATATTGTAGTGATCCTGGTCGTGGTCGGGTTGGTGATGTGGCTAATCAATACCTACATCCCGATGGCCGGGGCTATCAAGAGTTTACTCAACATTGTCGTGTTCGTGGTTATGTTGATTTGGATTTTGCAAACGTTCGGGTTGATCGGAGCTATCCCCGGACTCAAGATGCCGGCGCTGAAGTGATCCGCGATCGCCCGCAGATGAAATTGAATGTTAATCGGCAAATAACAGATCAGCCGCCCCATAGGCGGCCATTCTTCCAGCAGCCAAGCGGCATTCGTCGCGAGGCGATGGGCGAAACGGCGGGCATCCGGGAGACTCCCCCCTCCCTCGGTGCCCGCCAAATATTTCCGCGCCTGGAGTCAATCGAAACCAACAACCATGCATAGCAACTCGGGAGATCAGGGGTAAGCAGAATGACATTTGAAGAGACCGCAAATTCCACGGTTCGAAGCGCAATGGATCAGGGCCGTCAAGCGGCGGATAAGGCCGCCCAGGCAGTCAAGGATGGCTACGACGCGGCGCAGCAATTCGTCAAGGAGCAGGGAGCTGACTTTGACCTGCGTGAGTTCGTGCGCCGTGAACCGTGGCTTGCAATCGCGGCCGCGTTTGCGGTGGGCTACGTGGCCGCGCAGATCGTTCGGCGGGTTTCCTGAGCGGGAGCGCGGGCGCGATGAATAGTTCGGCAGAGGCCATCGCGGCGGATG
>Ga0074046_10002034_pt1 | contig 17734 bp, 31 predicted proteins | sample BogForMeECP23OM3_FD_94441 | JGI IMG/M metagenome (GOLD analysis project Ga0074046, IMG submission 94441) | Bog forest soil microbial communities from Calvert Island, British Columbia, Canada - Bog Forest MetaG ECP23OM3 | ecosystem: Environmental > Terrestrial > Soil > Wetlands ... | reverse complement strand
GCAATTAAAGCGCAATCTCAAATTCCTGCCGCTCCGAAAAGAGCGCAAGTGAGGCGCAAATTAAAAACAGAAGTGGTATGCTTTGTCGTTTCAGTTTGTGCGCAGGGCGGCGAGTTTGAGCAATCCGGGGAAGGATTGAGGGAGGGTGTGGGATGGAGAAGCGCGGCGTTTTATCGATTCTGGCGGTGCGGGTGAGCGGGGTGGGCGATGACGGAAGTGTTTGAGAAGGTGTGTGAGTTTGGGATTGCGATGGGGTGGAAGGGCATTGCCGGGGAGGCGGGATGTACTGAGCACCAAGTGGATGAGAGTTGGTGGTTTGCGGTCAACCCGCACTTGGAGGCGTGTGAATGCTCGATGGGGGTGAAGGTGCCGGCGGGGCACGTCTATATTCAGTTCAATGGGTGGCCATTTGGGTTGGTGAACTGTTATGAGGGGATGTGCGGGGCGGGGCGGCTGGCGAATGAGGATACGCTGATTGAGGCGTTGGAGCGGGCGGCGGAGAGGGTGAAGGAAGTGAAGTTGGGTATCTGACTACCTTGGTGCCCGGATGAGATTAAGCAAGCTGCGACGCGAACAGATACGGATGATGTTCGGTGGGCGATGCGCCTATTGCGGGTGTTTACTGGCGCAGAGAGGTTGGCACGCCGACCACGTAAAGCCTGTAAACCGTGAATTGAAGTTTGGCAGGGACAGCCATGACAGGACGATCATGGTTGCCACCGGGAAGTTTTACAGCCCAGAGAACGATTGCGATGACAACCTGTATCCATCGTGCGCGTCTTGCAATATCGACAAAGGAGCGAGCGGGCTTGAGGAATGGCGCGATTATTTGCATTACCGGATTGTGGACCGGTTGCGCGAGAATTCTTCAACCTTTCGCCACGCCGAGCGCTTTGGAGTAGTGTCGATCAATCCGGCTCCATTGGTGTTCTGGTTCGAGAAGTACACAAAGCCAACGGGATGATTTCCCAAAGGAAGGTGAGGGATGAGAATTCCTGACGATTTGCATGTGAACCCGACGGATGAGGAGTGGTTGCGGTTGAGTGAGGCGATTGAGCTGGAGGATGGAAACGGGGACTGTTTGCCGTATCGGTTTATGGACCGGGGGGCGGTGAACGCGCTTTTGAGCGAGCGTATCGCGGCGTTGGATGGAGGAATGAAGGAGGGTGAGCGGGCGGCGGCCGGCGGGGCGGGGCGGCAGGTGACCGAGCAGGCGGAGTTGCGGGAGTGGGCGGAATGTTGGAAGTTGTTGAAGGCGGAGTTGGAGTTTGATGGGCGGGACGCGGAGTATGTGGCGGACATGGCGAACATCGGGCATGAATACATGAAGGCGGTGGCGGGGAAGGATTACGCTCAATCGCCGGTGGAGGTGTACCGCGGCTTGGTGGATGAGGTGGAGGAGTTGCGCGCCATCGACGAGATTTTCAAAGGCATCCCCGCGCCCACTCTTGCCGCTCCAGAGCCCGAGGTGCCGGAAGAGATCAAGGACTTGGTTCATGTGGGCGCAAAAGGACTCGATCTGGAGACGGACTGGAACGCCGCCATTCTTGAAGCCTACCGCCGCGGACAGAAAACCGCCCCGAAACTCGAAGGCACGCAATTCGCCGGTTCCGATGCGGCCGTTGACCGTAATGGAGGATTGAAGTGAAGTTTCCGCCCTCGCTTGACGAATACCGCATCGAAAATGGCCCTTGGGGGTCGAAGCCCGGCGACGACTTTGGGGCGTTCCAGATTCCGGGGCCTTGCGGCGAACGCTTGACGATTATTGCTTCTCCGGGAGATGCCCATCAGAACATTCCGTGGGAGCACGTCAGCGTGTCGACGCGCCATCGCTGCCCCTACTGGAAAGAGATGTGTTTTGTGAAAGACCTCTTTTGGGACGAGGAAGAGCCTGTGATGCAACTGCATCCGCCAAAATCGACTTGGGTCAACAACCACAATTTCTGCCTGCATCTCTGGCGCCCGCTCGACGGCAACATTCCACTGCCGCCGGCGATTGCCGTGGGCTACAAAGCCCTTGGAACGCTGAAATCTACCCGCGAGTGAGGGCCGGGCTCAAACCCGGCGCCAAGGAACAGGTTGAGTGGAATTCCAGATGAGGCGGATGCCAACGCCGTGGAAAGGATCGCCGATGCGAATTCAGAGGTACCGCTTGGTGGTGGATGCCGCAATTGCGACGATGGCGCGTGATTCGCGCGGAGAGTACGTTCTCTACGAGGATCACATGAAGCAGGTTCAAGGCTTGGTGGATGAGCTTGCCGAAAAGGAGCGCGAACTTGAAAATTACCGGCCCGGCCACCTGTAGCCGCCCGCCGGCAGCCTGGTTTGTTTGTTCCAAAAAGGGCGGCGCAAAATCACCGTTGACAGAGCGCGGAATAAGTCCCAAGTTAGAACGATGGAGAGCGAGACTTGCCCGCGGTGGCTGCGCACGGAGTGGATGAAGCCGGTCGTGTTGGCGCGGATCGATGGCCTTGGCCGAACGGAGCATGTCGAGATGCAGTTCCTGCGCGCGGTGCGCGGCGATGGACAGATGTTTGAAGTGCATGGCGAAGTTGGACCGCTGACCACGCCTGAGTCGCTGCGCAGGCACTTGGACTCGATGCTGCACGACCCTGGGTTGCCGCCGTTGGTCGACGAGGAAACCGGCGAGCAAGTGGACGGGCGGGTGCCATTGGATTTTGGCAAGGGCACGGGCAATTGGGTGGAGGAGCCGTGAGATGGCCGAGGAGATCAAGACCGTAGAGGACTTCAAGCGTTTTTTCAGAGAGCAGCAAGAAAAGACGTTGCAAGAGATGCAAGAAATCAGAAGGCAGAACGGGTGGGAATCGGCAGAGGAGTTTCTTGCGGAGTTGGCTGTGTTGAAGTTCGACCCCGCAAAAACCTACCCATGGGAAACAAAGTAATTTGGCGGAGGGGCCGTGAGATGGCGATGGACATATGTTCGAGGTCCATGGCGAAGTGGGACCGCTGGCTACGCCCGAATCGCTGCGCAGGCATTTGGATGCCATGCTGCGCGATCCCGCGCCACTGCCTTTGTGCCGCCGGGTTCCGATCGATTTCGGCAAGAGCCAAGGAAACTGGATTGAAGAAAACCTAACGTGATGCCCAAGCCCACCAAAGCGGATATGAAAAAGCGGAAGGAACGCGCTCAGGAATGGTGCGCCCTGATGAAAGAACTGCCGATTACCGAGAAAAAACTGGCTGAGTGCTTGGGCATCTCTCGGCGCACCGTGCAGTACGTCAAAGCCTGCCGCGTCACTCCCCACCCGAAGACCATCATCGACTTCAAGGCATTCAAGGCCAGACACAGCGGCGGAAAGGCTGAATGGTGAAGATCCAAGTGATGCGGTGCGACGGGCGCGCGGAGATTCTCGACTTGGTGGGAACGGTTAGAGCCGGCGAGCCCGCTCCCGGCGGCCAGGGCACGCTGCTGATTGAAACCACCGGCACCATCCACTTCTTTCGCGGCGGCGATGGATGCTACGACGGCTGGGCGCAGGATTGCGAAGAATTGGAGCTGGGCGCCAAGGATGCCGAACAGTTTGTGGCGGCCGTCGAGAAACAGCGTACAATTCTTGATTCAGGAAAGGTGGAGCGACGTGGAAGTTGACGAATATGTGGAAGGGCTAACCGGCGAAGAGATCATCAACGACGTTGTCGGTCTGATTCGCGCCAAGCTGAGCGCCGATTGCAACTTGCGCGAAACCGATGCCTACTTGGGCGGCTACGATGGCAAGATCGTCATCCGGCTGAATCTGCATGGGCTGGACACGGAGAAGATCGACCTCGAAATCAAAATTGGCGTGGCCACAGACGATCCCGACCAGAAAACCGTGGATGCCGAACTCGACATTCCGGTCGAAGTCAAACTCAATGCCGTCCGCGAGCGCAGCGGGCAAGACGTGCCAACCTTGAGCAAGGACGATGAAGGCCGGACCGTGGTGAAGAAACGCCACTATGCGCGCAAGCAAGCCTTAGGCGGCGCGACCGGCGACGTGCTGCCCGATTGAACCGTTTTTGACAAGCTCCCAACCCCGCGGCTTAAGGGAGCAGCGAATCTGGGCCGTACACGGGCAACGCCAATAAGACCAAGTAACCGGCTAGGTTGCGGGGACCAAAGTGGAAAGGGCGGCGCCGATGCCCACGCTTACCGACATTTTCAATGCGGTGCTGAAAAACCAACGGCTCCTCTATCGCCTTTTGTACCTGATCGAACGCGAACCCCGCCGCATCACCGGCTTCACAACCATCACTGAACAAGGAGATCCCATGGCATTGCTTCCGATCGCTCCAGGCTTTACTCCCGGCTTCTCAACCACCACGCTCCCAGCCGGCACCGTGCCCGACCCGGCTACCCCACCCGTCTGGACCAGCTCCGACACCACCAACGCTCCACTGCGGCCCAACAGCGCCGACGCCACCGGCCTGAGCACCTATGTCGCGATTCCAACCTCGGCCACCGTGGGTACGACGTTCTCACTCACCATCGACTACACCAACGCGGATGGCACGGTTGCCACCGAAACCGATTCCTTCACCATCGTGGCGGGGCCCAGCCCGGACATCACCGGCTTCACGCCGATTGCGCAGTTCATCTAACGGGTTCTCCAGCTTCAGGGCTGGAGAGTGCGCGGGCTCGCGCTGGCGCGGACCGCCTGAGATCGGCCGGAAGCGGTGAACCTGTTGCCACACGCGCCGGCCCGGACTGAAGCGGAGAATGGAAGCGCGTGGCCCGCGCATCGAAGGTGACCTCAATGCGGTTCAGAATGCGTGCGCAAATGGCGGTGACGGATAAAAGACGGAAAGCGCTTGAGGCGCTCAAAAAACGGCGCTTGCTGCAATCAAGAGAAGATAACCGCGAGATGCGGGAAGGGTGGAAAACGGACCACGGCCAATGCCCAACCCTCCAACTCACGCCGGAGGACTACGCGTTCTTGCGCGCGCTTCACATAGAGATTGAATGATGAAACGCGGAAAAGCCAATTGGAGGGAGCGGCTTATGCAATTGCTAAAGCCGCCCGATCGACATCATCGTATCTGTCGAAAATGCCACAAACCGATTGGGAAACACCACAAATGGCACCAATTGAAAGTGGGCTGGTTCTCTGTCCACTACACCGTGGAGCACAACGACTGCAAAAACCCCACCATGGAAACCGCTTGGCAGCGGAGCCAGCGGCTTGGCCCGGAGTTGCCTTTCCGCGACGTTCAGCCCCCCGGCGGTTTGATGGGAAACGAGCGTGCGCAATGAGCGCGCGCCGCCGGCTGAGGACGAAGTTTGACGAGAGCCCGATGCGCCTTCCACAACCGGGCGGGCGAATGATGCGAGTCATGCGCGCCATCCGCGAGGACGGCCAGCCGTTTGGGACATGGATGCCCGAACAAGAAGGGCCGACTCCGGCAAAAGTGCGAACGGTATTGGACGAAATGCTGGATGAGCCGGCGCTGCCCATTCTCGCCCACGCCGACGAACGGAAGAGAGCCCGCTACCGCGTCTATGGTAAAGGGAAAGAGGGCTGGATCGAAGAGCCGGAACCTGAAGGAGCGCGGGATGAATGAAGAGCGGGAAGAACGGCTTGTGCTAGCATTTGAGGCAATTGGAGCAGCCCTCGGAGATATCCATGACACGCTCGAAAGACAACTCGCCAAACAGTTCCCGGAACCGAAAGAATGGCGGGAAGCTACTTACTCTCGTGTCCCCAGCGAAGAAGACCGTATCCGCGAAGAACATGGCGCCAGTGAAGGACCGATCAAGCAATGGCTCAGCCTCGACGAAGAAGGCGGCTGGGTTGGGGAGCGGGAACGGGAATTCATTGCGCGCGCCCAAGCCGTTGCGCCCACGGAACCAGACGGCGGATGCTCTGCGGCGATTCAAGATCAGCCCTGAATCGGTGGCTAGAGCCCCCCAAATTACGCCCATGTTCAGAAACGCCGAAGGGGGCCTAAAGGCCGTGCTCGGCGCCATGCGCTTCTGCCCCGAAGACGAGACCATCGCGCAGTTCCTGAAAAAGTACGATTCCATTCCTGGAGGCGACCGCGAAAAGCTGCCGTGGGAAGCTGTCGCGATCAAAGCCAAAATCAATATCCAACAACTTGCCGGCGCGATCATGTTTGCCATGCAGTCGGCCTCAGCCAACATTGTGCGGGTGCTGGCTTGGTCCGCGCATCCGGCTGTGATGCGGAAGACGATCAACTACGCCAAGAAGCCCAGCGGCGAGAAAGACCGCTCCATGTTCCACACCGGACTCGGTTGGCTGCCTTCAGCCAAGGGACCGACATTTATCGGCAAGCAGGTGGCGGTCTTTGGCGGACGCGAGTCCAGAGAGACGGGAGAAAGCCCCGCCACGCAAGTCTTCGACGGAGACGACGATCTGGATCAGATTTTTCCGCCGGCCGACAATATGCAGCAAAAGCTGATTCCGATAAGGCAAAGGCTGCTCAAAGGATGAAGAAAGTTCCGTTTCGAACAGAATGGACCAACCGGCTGGATGAGCTGAACGAGCATCAGGCCAGACTGGTCCGCCTGCTGGATATGGTGAGAACGATACGGGCGGGATGCTCTCCCGATTACCACTACCTGGGCAAGGAAGACTTTCTCTTGCGGCATGGCGAATGGTTCGAGAAATCCCCTTGGAGCCATTGGGGTCTGGAAGGCGCCGCCAAACAATGCTTTACCAACAGCATTGATCTGACGTTGAGCCGGGACTTCGCTTACGTTGAAGGCGAAGCATTGAAAGCCGATCTTCCCATCTCGTTCCATCATGCTTGGAACCTGGATGTCGATGCTAAGTTGGTGGACGCAACCTGGAGAAACGGCGGCGACGCCTATCTCGGGGTGAGGTTCGAGAAGAAAGTAGCTGTCAAAGCGATACGGAGCGCCGGCACGGTTCTGGACGATTACGCGAGCCATTGGGAATTGTTCAAGAAATCTTGGGAGGGATAATGCCGGGTTTCGACGATCAAGATGCTTACTTGGGCGACGGGCTCTTTGCTCACTTCGATGGCTGGCAAGTGGAGCTGTATGCCTCAAACGGCGTATCGAAGACCAACCGCGTCTTTCTTGAACCGGCGGTGCTGAAGAGTTTTCTGGAATACGTCAAGCGATTAAGAGAAGGAACAGATCGGGCTTGACGCGAAAATGAATTCAGTATAGATGTAGAGCAATCATCGAGCGACATGCCCCTCCTTCGCGGAGAACAAGCAATGGCTCAGGACCAGCAATGGCCTGAGCCATTGCTGTTTTCAGCCTTCCGAACTCCAAGGAGGAACGTCGTGCCGAAACGCAAAAGAGTCAGCGGCAAAACCAAGCTCGTTCAACTGAAGAAGATGACCCCGCGCGTGCACACATTGGGTAAACGCGCGGCCAAGACCAGCGCCGTCAAGGGCTAAACGAAGGCAAATTCGCGAGATCGCGCTATTGCCGGCAGGCCGGCGTCCGCCGTTGGAATCCACGGCGATGCCGGTCTTCGACCGCGCAAACTCCGATTCCGCCACTGCGGAGAGCGATGTACAGTGATCGAATCATCCAAGCGAACTTGGCCGAGTTCGCCACCCGCCATGGTTGGATGCCCGAATATCATACGCAAGCACAGATCGAAGAGTTCAAGAAGTACATCGACTCCTTGATCAAAATGGAGTCGAACTCGCGGTCCTCCTACGTCACGCTCATCAAGACCATCAGCCGGAAACGCAAGGAAGAGATCCGGCGCTGGATTGAGAACGAGCAACTGCTGTGCGCGCTGGACAGCCACTATTTCGAAAGCCGGTACGCCTATGTGTGCGACGAGGGCGGCACCATCTTCAAGTTCAAAAACCGTAAATCGCAAGAAGTCTACGACTCTGTAATCGCGGGCTTCGACGATCTGCAAGTGGCCATCCGGCTGCTGGTGCTGAAGGCCCGCCAGGTGGGTATAACCACCAAGACGGCTCTGAAGTTTCTGCACCGTATGCTGTTCATCCCCCATACGCAAGCCGTCATGGCCTCGGTCCAAGCCGATAAATCCGAGTTGATTGGGCGCATCCTGAATACCGCTTACGAGCGCTGTCCGTGGTGGCTGGTGCCGCAGCGGCTGCCCAAAGGCGCCTTCAGCAACGGCAGCGTTCTCTCGATCCAGTCCGGTATGCAGGCTACGGGCATTGCCCAGGGGTGGACGCCGACCTTGATCCACGTCTCCGAGCTAGCCGACATTCCGAAGCCGAAAAAGGTGATTGAAGAAGGCCTGCTGCGCGCCACGCACAGCACCAAAAATCTCTTTATGGTCTTTGAAGGAACCGGCGGCGGCAACACCGGCTGGCTGGCCGAAACTTGGAGAGCGGCCAAGGAAGACTTCCCTAAAGGCCTGCACGATCTTTGCCCGGTTTTCATTCCCTGGCCGATGGCGACCGATCTCTATCCAGAGGCCGATTGGCTGCGTCAATTCCCGGTTCCCGAGAACTTTTGGAACAAGCGGGAAGAGGTGACGCGCAAACATGTTCTGCGCTGCGAACTCTACATCCGCAACACTCCGTACCTGGCCAACGTGGTTGGCGCGCAGTGGAAAATGCCGATTGAACAGCAATGGTTTTGGCAATTCAATTACCTCAAGGCTTGCAAAAACCACAGCCAAAAGATTTGGCTGGCGCAGATGCCCGCCGACGACTTTGAAGCTCTGACCGGTGTCCACGATAGCGTGTTCGATGTCGAAACCATACAAGAGATCGAAGAACACGTTTACGACCTGCGCGGCGACATCAAGGAAAGAAAGAAGCCCACCCAAGCCTACGCGATCACCGGGGACTCGATCGACGACGGTTTCGAACCCGCGGAATCGAATATCGATTACGACAAAGCGCACATTCGCGTGCATTGGAAGTCTCATCGCGGACAGGAATACGATTGGGTTCTAGTGCCGCTGAAACCGGTGAACGAAGACGTGGAAACCGACTGCTTCGACAAGCTGCTGGTATTCGAAGAGCCCAGGCCGAGCTGCGATTACAGTTGCGGAATCGATACGGCGGATGGGCTTGGCAAAGAGGATGAGGATAGAACGTGCCTTTCGTTGACGCGCAATCGCTTTGGCGACGAATACGATTACCAAGTTGCCGAATTCGCGTCAAACCGGGTGAATTCCGCTCAGGTTGTGGGTTTTGCGGCATGTGTGGCGGCTTGGTACGGCGAAAAGAGCCGCGATGCGCGCGGCGTCAAATTCTGCGTTGAACAAGTGACGCGGCCTGGCGATACCTGCCAGCATCAACTGAAACTGATGGGCTTTCACAACCATCACAAGCCGCGGCGTTACGACAACAAGAAGGTGAAGGACAACAGCAGCAAGAAGGAAGGGTGGTACTCAAACGTGTGGAGCGTGCCGATGCTGATGACACAATTTACCGAAGCCGTGAATGGCGGCTGGTACCGGCCCGCATCGAAATGGCTGATTGAGGAACTGAAGACGCTGGAACGTCATGCGGCGGCGGGAAGGGCGTCGAAACTCGAACACCGCAGCGGACAGCACGATGATCGCGTGCGCGCCGCCGCTCAATCGTTCTTTACCGCTCACGACTTCGACGTGCTGGCGGAGCGCGCGCAACGGCGCTGCTTACCACCGAAAGACGACGCGCCGCCCTTGATCCTGGTGCCGTGCCGGCTGAATATGGTGGGTGTGGGGGAATGGGATTAGGCAGGTATTGCCAGGAGGACCAGATGAAGATTTTCGATTTACAAAGAACACGAGAGCCGGAACAGAGCCTGACTTTGCGGACGCCGTGGATACGGCTCACGTTGTGTTTTGGGAAGAAGCGTGAGCAGCCGGCCGATGAGCGGGAATGGCTTGAACAACAGAGGGTGAACGCATGGACGCGCGATTGAGAAAAAAAGTGTGTTTCTGGTACAACGGGACCTCTGGCGAGATCCGCATGGGGCTGCCGGAAGAATATCCGGCGATCCGCGGCTTTGAAAAGATTGTGTGCTCGACGGCGCACGAGGCTGAAATTTGGTCGGAACGTATGCGGCGCTGGGAATTGCTGAAGATGCGCATGGAGGACGAACAACGCGAGATGATCGAAGGGCCCATGCGCGCCGAGTTGCGCAGCCACATTCACCACTTGATGGCCAACGCCCGCAACAACATGAACCGGGAGTTCCTGCGCAGGCATCTCGAACTGTACGACAGGCGCATCGACAAAACTCAATTCAAACGGACCAGCTATCTACACAGCGAAGCATTCGAGCATGGACGCTAACGGCGCGGCGGCTGGCATTCGGTGGCATTTCTGGAATAGATGAACAGATTCGCTGGCAGAGTCGCGCATTGAGCTTGCATGATGGAGTTATGGGTTTGTTACTAGCGATACCCGCGTGCCGCTAGCTTCTCATGGATTAACTGAAACAAAAGCCGGTCTGGCGGCAAATTACTGTAGACGCTTCATTTCACTTGTCCTACTATGCGCGCAAGGATGTGCGCGCATAAGTTGCGCTTATGGCTCGTGACTATCCGAGCGGAAAGCGACGATGAGTGGAATTACAGACGGTCAATTGGCAGGTGCCGCGGTTTGAATCTTCTCCGAGCACTCGCGTAGGCTGGGTCGAAGAACAGATCCAGGAAGGCGAAGGCTTTCTGGAAGGCCAGAGCTGCTACCGGAATCTGGGAGCCAATCTTCGCGTTTTTGACGCTGTGTTTCGCGACAAGTCCCGCTCCAGCTTGATCACCAACGAACTGAAATACGACATCCGCAAATTCTGCGAGACGCTGGCCGAGGTGCGTGAAATTGCCGGCTATGGGTCGGATTTCCCGGCCTACAAGCAAGTGGCGGAGATGCTGACCAAGGTCTCCAAGTGTATTTACCTTGAGTCGGATTTTCCGTTCCAAATTCTAAAGGTTCTACAGTTTGCGAGCGTAATGGGCATCGGCTACCTGTGGCCCAAGGTGCGCGCCGACGAATACGGATACGGCGAACGCAAAATGGTTTTTGACGCTCTCGGCTTGCTGGACGTTGTTCCCGTGCAAATTCCAAGATCGAACGATGTTCAAGACGCTTACGCGGTGACCGTTTACGACTATATGCCGATCGCCGAAGCTCATGGGCGCTTCCCGCTCTTCCAAGGCCAACTGCAAACGGTTGGCCCGCGCAGCTACAAAACCCAAGTACAGGCCAGACGGCTGGACTACGCGGAACGGTATCGCTATGGCGACCAAGGGCGGAGCTTCGGCAATCTTTACTGCGAGATCCGCTACACCTTCATCCGCGACCTGCGGATCAACAATACCGGATACGAATTGCCGATGGGCGACTTGGGCACCAGCTGGTTCTACAAAGTGCCTTTCATCGGCCAGTCGATCTTTGGCGGAGTGGAAAACGGGCAGGCGCGGATGCGAGCGGCGACGGCGGAAGACTGCCGCGTCTATCCGAACCTGCGTTTGATCATCACGTCGACCAGCTTCGACAGACCTCTTTACGATGGGCCGACGTTTGATTGGGACGGCAAGATCCCGGTGATCCAGTACACGGTGGACGATGTGCCGTGGGAACCGCTGGGCCGCTCCCTGGTGGGCGACGTGGCTTCGATCGAGACGACTAAGCGGAAAATCGAACGGAAGATCGACGATGTAATCACGATCACGCTGAACCCGCCGATTGGCTACGATCATACCGCGACCGGCGGACCGAAAATTGAGCATTTCGACATCTTTGAACCGGATGTTCGCTACGGAGTCGACGGCAAGCCAAGAGAGATTCTTCAATCGCTGCTTCCCGAAGAAGTCCGAGTGCAAGGCGAACACTTCACTTTTTTGAAGTACCTCAAGGAGGCCGAGAATTCGCAACTCGGGTTACTCGACCTGGGCAACCTGCAAAACATGAAGATGAACATCGCCAACGAAACCGCCGAAAAGATGCTGGAATCGATTGGACCGATCGCGAAGGGAATCGCGGCTCGTATTGAAAAAGGGAACAAGGCGGTGGGCCACCGCATGAAGTTTCTGATTCTGCAATGGTTCAACGTTAAACGAATCATGGAGTACGTGGGACCGGACAGCATTTCGCGGGAGATTTTTGACTACAACCCGGACGATCTGGTGCCCAGCCACCTGCCGGACGAAATGATTGACGGCAATTTTCCGAATAGTCCAAGTCAATACGACCGTTTGACACGCGCCCGCTGGTTTGCCAAACAAATTCGTCTGACCTCTGTGCCGAGCACTCTGCTGCGCATTACCCAGATGCAGGAGCAACTCAAATACTTGCAACTGAAACGCGGAAACGCGCCTATTTCCTGGTGCACCGTGATGAAGAAGCTCGACGTTGCGAACTACGGCGAAGTTCAAGGAAACACGGAGCGCGAAAAATTCTTTAATGAGCAAGTCGAGATGCAGAAGATGCAAATCGTCGCTCAAGTGCAAACTATGCTGTTCCTGAAGCAATTGGGCATCGATCCATCGCAGCTAGGCGGCGCTGGCGGCGGCGGCGGTGGCGCTGGCGGCGGCGGCGCGAAGCAGGGCGGTGGCCGGCCACCTTCCGGTGGCAAAGCGCCGAGATTGAAACAAAAAGGCGCGCAAGGCGGAGAACCACGCACAACGGTCACGGAAAGTTGAGTTAGGGGGAATCGAATGGCGATCAGGAGTATTGCGCAAAGGGACTATTACGTGACCGAGGTGACCGTGGCGTTGCCAACGGATGTGGCCGCATTGAACGATTTACTGCAGGCGCTGAAGACCAACGGCAAAATGGTGGTGCAGTATAACCATGGACCGATTTTGGGCGTGAACATTGAACAGCGGCTGAAGGTTCCGGAAACGGTATCGGGGGAGATTCGCAAACTTTTAGGAATCGACTCAAAAGTTCTTTAGAAAGGACTTGACAGAAAAACCGATACGGCCTAGAGATAATTAAGCAATCCAGGAGCGACATGCTCCCCCTCCTTGGGGATCAAGCAATGGCTCAAGCCCGAAAACGGCTTGGGCCGTTTTCATTTCAACCCCAAGGAGAAAACATCATGAAGCATCGGAAGCGCGTTAGCGCAGTGAAGGCGACTCACCTGAAGAAGGCCGGCCGCAAGCGCGGCCGCAAGGGCGGCCGGAAGGCCACCGCGGTGAAGGCGTAGCCAGAAGCGAGAGACGAGATGGCTACGACTCCTCAAGCAATGCCAGGACCGCAAGATCAAGCCGCCGCCGCCCCGCAGGGTGGCGGCGCTCCTGCGCCAGAAACTTCTCAACAGGCGCCGCCGCCCTCGGCGCCGCCTTCGCAAGCTCCTGCAAGTCCCCTGCAAATGACCTTGGCAAAGTGGTTCCAAGTAGCCAAGCAAATGGCTGCCTCCGACCCGCGCCTGGCCGCCGGCGCCGAAAAAGTGTCGCAGGGAATCCAGGAGATGCAGACAGCGCTGGTAACCCCGGCACAACCGACACCGATTGGCCAACAACCGCAGTATTGAAGACTCCTGGAGACGACAACGAAATGCCGACAGTTCAAGAAATGCTGAAGCAATCCGGATTGAGCGACGAACAGATCGCGGCGCTGGACGCCAAGGCGATCGGCGCGTTCTCTGGAGTGTTGACGACGGCCGAACAGAAAGAACAAGCGGGACAAAAAGCTCAGGAAGAAGCCGTGCGCCTGGCCCAGGTGGCCGAACAAGCAAAAAAGGATAGCGACCAAGCCGCGCAGCAGGCGGCGCAGGCACGCGAAGCGGCTGAACTTGCGCAGCGCTCGAACAGCAAGTTTTACGAAGAGACCATTGCGCCGGCCCTGAACAACTGGGGCACGGAAAAGGCCAATCTCGAAGCTCAAGCGGCCTTCTACCGCGCACAGAACGAGTCGGCCCGTGCGGCCGGGTTTGTGCCCGCCGAAGCGCCCGGATTCACGCCGCAGACTTTTCAGCCAACCAACGGCCAGCCGCAGAACAACCAACCGCGCGATGGCCAGGGGCGTTACGTTGCGGGCGCGCCGGGCAGCACTCCGGGGAGCCCGACCTTTATGGAAGAGATCGACCAGCGGCTGGGCGCGGGCTTGAGCAACCTGGCTTGGGCCATGCAACAGTATCAGCGGCTGAGCGGCGGACAATACCTGCCCGACCCCGTGGACCAGTTGGCCAAGGAAGCCGACAATGCGCGCTTGCCCTTCAAGGACTACGTGGCGCGCAAGTATGACTTTGCCGCGAAGGAAGCGGCGATCCGCCAGAAAGCGCAAGAAGAGCACGACGCCAAGGTGCGAGCGGAAGCCGCCGCGCCCTACGAAGCGAAGATGGCTGAAGCGACAGCTTTGCACAAGAAGGCGCTTGAAGAGAATGACCGCAAGTGGGCCGAACGCACCGGCTCGAATCCCGATATCAGGCGCGGCGAGCCGAGCAGGTTTGCCGAAGTGGCGCGGGCTGTGAAAGCAAACGAGCGGCCAGACCCGTTGAATTTGAATGCGCAACAGCGCCGCCAAGCGACCGCGCAAGCGATCCGTAGCGAGATTGCGGAACAGGAACCAGCCGCCTAGCGGAGCAGCGTAACTGTTGGAGTATTGACCGAGCGACATGCCCCTCCTTCGAGGAGAACAAGCAATGGCTCAAGACCGGCAACGGCTTGAGCCATTTTGTTTTTGGAAACAGAAAACGCGGAAACCGAATGATCGTTCGCAAGGACAAATCGGACCTCGACGCTACGAAGATTCCAACAGCTTTGGATGTTGCTTGGGCTGCTGGAATCTACGAAGGCGAAGGCACTTGCGCAGCAAGCGGCACTGCGGGTCGGTCGTTCTCCGTAACAGTCACACAGAAAGATCCGGAATTGCTCTACCGGCTCAGGGATTTGTTTGGCGGTGGAATCAAGCTCTACAACGTCGGCAACCAACGCCGGTTTGAATGCTACCACTGGGTGATTTGTGGTGACCGCGCAAGAGCCTTTCTTGGGGCGATCTATCCGTTCCTCACTGGCCGGCGCAGGGCGCAGATCGATACCACTTCCGCGAGCGTGTTTCTTGAGTACGCGAATGACTTGCTCAGGTTGACGAATGCGAATGAACCCTCTGTTCAATACAAAGCTCTATGCGAAAGGGTTCAAGCGTTCACGCGCATCCATCGCGCAAAGAATGCCGCAAAGCGCGTGAAGTACCTCGACACCTATTACGAACGGAAATCTGAAGACCCGGCGTGGATGGAAAAACGTCGGCTTGCCACACAGCGGTGGAGAAATTCTCGAAAGGAGCAGCAACAGGCACAGGCGCAAAAGATCGTTGCCATTGCTTAGCTGACAAATCGCCATGCCGACCGATCCCCTTTATAATGAGATAGATGCGAGCAATCTCGAAAGTGTTCGCAAAAATGTGGTTTTTAACAATCTGTTTGTTGACACCCCATTCCAGGCCAAGCTCCGCAAAGCCGGTGTGTGGGATGAGTTTCTGGGCGGCGCTGGCATGATGGAAGGCATTCTGTACGGACGCACGCAGGGCGCCGCGGTCAATCCGGGCCAGACCGTGACCGTGACCCGCCAACAGATCAACACCGCCATCAAGTTTCTGCCCAAGGCCTACGCCACTTGGTACCCGCTGGATGACTGGGAGATGGACGACGGTTCCGGCACCGGCGGCGTGATCAACTCCGGCCCTTCGAAGATCGTGGACGAATACCAACTCTACATGGAGACCATGGTGATGACCATGAACACCATGCAGGAGATGGATTCGTTCCGTCATGGCCAGCCTTCCTCGGCGACGGTCTCCGACAATCGGATCAAGACCATCAACGGCTTGGACGAAGCGCTCAACAACGGCATCGATCCATCGGTGTATGGCAACATCTACACCAGCTACGGCGCGCAGGCTCGCAACGGCGCTATCGGCACCGCCTTAAACTCGACGCCGGTTTATTGCGGCACGTCGTCCGGCGGCACGGGCCAGATCGACTTTGCCGTGCTGATGCAGCTTTGGACGCAGTGCAAGGCGACCGGCGGCAACCCGACGCTCGGCATCACCAATGTTTGGGGCTTCAAAGCCGTTGCCATTGCCCTGGACGCGCAGCGGCGCGATGTGTCGAACACGCGCCACGACATCAAGTGGGATGGATTGGTGTTTAACGGCGTGGACATCTACGCCGATGCGCTGGCCCCCTCAGCCCAAGCCCAGAACTACATTGAGCTGGCGCCCGCCAGCGGCGCGGCCGGCAACACCAACCTCGCGGATGGCGTGGGATCGAGCACCACTACAGTCGCATTCACGACCCCGCAGTTCACCTCGAGCGGCGTGAACGTGGCCACGTCTCCAACCGGCTCCGGTTTGCCCTCGACCACCCTGATTCAGGCCTCCGAGGTTCTCTACTTTTTGGAGCCGGAGAGCTTCAAGATCCGGCCCACCAACAAGAAGGGTTGGAACTTTGGACTGCGTCGCGCCCCGATGCCGAACAACGTGTCGATCGACGCCCTATTCATGCGGCTGGGCACGAACCTCTACAACACCCAGCCAAGGCACAATTGCTACGCGTTCGGGTTCGCGGCATAAGGAGAAGACATGCCTCTTCAGCAGATTCTACCGACTTGGTTAGCCCTGAACGGGGGCACCTTCACCTCGCCGACCGGCCTGACGGACGTGCGCACCGGCCTGCCCTTCGCGGCCGGCGGCTTGAACATTGGCGACTACTTCGACATTACCCAGCAGGAAGGCATGCAACTGTCGAACACCGCCGTGGGCACCTTGCTGGCGGGCCGCTACCGCTTTGTGCAGGTCGATAGCGGCGCGACCGCGGCCAACGTGGCCACCGGCACGATCGGCATGTTCAAGTCGCTGACCGCCTCGAACTACGCGGGGCCGATCAACAACGTGACCACCTACGACAAGGCGCTGACGTTGAACTCGCCGCGCAAGTGCGTCTTCCTTTGCCCGATCTCCAGCGGCCAGACCCCGGCCACGGGCGTGTACGCCTTTGTGCAGGAGCTGGGCGACGCGACCGTGCTGCTGAAGTCCTCGTTGACCAATGTGGGCCCGGCGATCGGCGATGTGCTGAACATTACCTCGACCGGATTGGACGACCCGACGGCCAGCGGAACTTTGCTGCCGGCCACGGTGGGCATTGCCGTACAGACGCCCGTGGCGGCTACCAAGATTGTTTGCCAACTGACGGCACCGGCGTTCCAGGAGTAAGCGATGATTCTCAACGCGATTGGCACAGGGCTGTATCCGGATTTCGTGGGCCGCCGGCAAATCTATGTGGGCAACGGAGCCGGACCCAAAGCCTATAACTCGACCACCGGGGACGTGATTGCATTGGGCGATCCCCGGCTCTACATCGATGCCGTGCTGGGATCACCGCTGAGCGTGAGCGGAACGTACTTTGTGCGCCCGCAACCCAAGGGAACCGGGGTGCGGCAAACGTGGACGCTGCATTGGTATGTGACCTCGGGGGGCGCCGAAGCAGGAGCCATCGACCTCTCGGCGGAACAAGTGCAACTCGGGCTTTTTGTCGGGCAGTTCTAACACGTTGAACGAAGTCTCTCCAGGAGACACATCGGCGGCTCTTGCGGAGCGATCTGCGGGGGCCGCTTTTGGTTGAGGAACAGGACGCAGGGAAAAAGGGAGCAAGCAACGGGAAAGGGAAGTGAAGCGTGGCGTTCTTCAACATGACGCAGGAACTGCTGGGCATACCTGGGTCGAACCTGGGCTTGGTGAAGACGAAGCTGAACGAGGCGCTCGCCGCCATCCAAAACGAACAGGTTTGGAGCTTTCAACTGCAAACCGGCGGATGGCTGACACCGGGGTTGCTAGGTGGACCGGCAACTTCTTTCCTGAGCCCAGG
>Ga0074046_10002033_pt1 | contig 17737 bp, 25 predicted proteins | sample BogForMeECP23OM3_FD_94441 | JGI IMG/M metagenome (GOLD analysis project Ga0074046, IMG submission 94441) | Bog forest soil microbial communities from Calvert Island, British Columbia, Canada - Bog Forest MetaG ECP23OM3 | ecosystem: Environmental > Terrestrial > Soil > Wetlands ... | reverse complement strand
CCGGCATGGGCGCAGCCGCTGATGACCACCAGCCCCTTTCCTTTCACGTTGATCACGAGGCCCTGGTCGTCGCTGATCGGGTCCGCAACCCAGCGGTCACCGATGTATGCTTCCGCCCACGGAAGCCCTTTCTCAAAACCGGTCTTCCGCTCGATCTCTCCTGTGACGAGCAGGTGCCCGGCTGCAAGGGTTGAGGCGTCTTTCCTCGGCTTGATCGCGGCCCCGGTTTTTTTGAGGGAGACCGCATCGAGCCGGGGGAGCTCGACCGGCCCGTGCGCCGGATTGTTCATGCGCCTCTGCAAAAAGGCGTCCGGGTGAAGCACGAGCGGAATCTGCTTTTTCCCTCCCCGGAAAAGATCGCAAAGCCCGCCGGTGTGATCGAAATGCCCGTGACTCAGGACAACCGATTCGACGTCCCCGAGGTCACAGTTAAGGTTCCGGGCATTATGGAAAAGGCAGACCGGAGACAACCCGGCATCCATCAGGATACGGTGTTCCCTGCCCCCGGAGAAAACGGTGACAAGGCAGGACAAGCCATGTTCTGCGAGCAGGGGACGGGCGGGGGAGAACGGCGGGCGGTGATCTCCTGCCATAGCGGGCGGGACGAACAGGTCGATGTAATTGTCGACAAGTACGGTCACATCGACCCGCTCTGATTCTCTCAGGTTTTCTGTCATGCATATTCCTGCGATCCTGTCTGATTGGGTCTGATGATGAACCTTTCTGCCAGAACAGGCAAGTCGATCAGAGAGAGGACCTTTGGGTGATGGTGCACGGGTGCCGGGAAGGGTATGGGCATCCCCGCGATTCCAGGGGTCATTTTCATGGTGACCCCCACGGGATGTTCCGTCATCCCGGCTATGGCCGGGTGGACACAGGCCCCTCTCTGAAAAACGCCCAACAGATTTTCCGTCAGATTCCGAAAAAGATCCCTTCGCTCATGTACCGGTACGGGCATAAAAACAGGTACCGACAGGCATACGATCCCGGGCAGTCCTTTCCGGAAAATGAAGAAACCATTCCAGCCTGCGGGTCTACCTCTTCCGCTCCGCCACTACCAGAGCCAGCACTCCAAGCGCACCAATCACGGCAATCGGAAGGCCGCCTGACTTTGCCGTGGTGACCGGCGCCGTGGTAACAATGGTTGGCGGAAGAGGTGTCAGCGCTTCACCCGGACTGGTGGTGTTCCGTCCATAGCCGATCGGCGGGACGATATTGACAATATACACCGAGACCGCCTGCGGCCCGGTCATGCCGGTCCTGCCCGCGCAGGTCGTGGACGATGCCTCCCCTTTTACGAATGTAACCGCAACGCTCGAGCCGTCGTTCCTGCCGTTGTACGTCAGCAACTGCCGGGGCGGGAGGGTCTCTTCGTGGACCACCGTCCCGCTGCTCATCACTTTCACATCTGACGACAGTGCGGTGCATGTCGTCCCGGAACAGGCCGAACAGTCAGGTATCGTCGTCACGTCCAGCGCGTAATCGCCGATCAGCGGTGTCGGGATCGTGCCCGGGTCTCCCACGATATCGGTTACGTACTCCTCGTCCGGGCTTGCCCCGTAGAGCTTTGCAAGGCCGATCCAGGTTCCCCCGGCGCCGCCGAGGCTCGTTGCAACGACCGGGTCTCCGGATTTGAAGATGGAGTACGCAAGGTTACTGGGTACCGTCCCGGTCAGGGCCGGGATGTTCATGGGCGAATAGGAACAGACCGGAGCGCCGGTCGCCGGATAACTGCACCCGTACTGCTGGGGGTTCCCGATGGTCAGGGTGTTATTCGGCTGATCGGGGGTAGTGACCGAGCCTCTGATGGTGACTTCCTGAATGATACCGCTCGCCGGCATAATACACAGGCATAGTACAATGATCGCAACAAGAATGGACAGGGATGACAACAGATTCATGGTTCTTTCTCCGTAGGATATCAGACAGAACGAGCATCGACGCGGACAGATAAAAAGGCAACGCACATGACCTGAAACTTCTTTGTTCATGAAGGCCCAATGCTCTCTCATGAAGGTGACATTCCTTGGGACCAACGGCTGGTACGACACCGTCACCGGCAATACCTGTTCCGTCCTCGTCCAATCGGCTGAATATGATATCATCTTTGATGCGGGGAACGGCATTGCCAAGGCAGACCGGTACATCACCCAGAAGAAGCCCGTGTACCTCTTCCTCAGCCATTTCCATATCGATCATATCGCCGGGCTGCACACGCTCTGCAAGTTCCGGTTCAGAAAAGGGCTGAGGATCTTCAGCCTGCCCGGAAGTTCGGCCCTCCTTGCCACCTTCGTGAACGAACCGTTCACGGTGCCGCTTGCCCAGCTCCCGTTCCCCGCAGAGGCCGCCGAACTCGAAGAAGGGGTCCACCACCTCCCGTTCACGGTCGAGTGCCGCCCGCTCGTCCACCCGGCGCCCTGTTTCGGGTACCGGGTCGAGCTGGACGGGAAGGTGATCACGTACTGTACGGACACCGGCATCTGCGACAACGCCGTCAGGCTCGGGCGGGACGCCGACCTGCTCATCACCGAATGCGGGCTGAAACCCGGTGAGGAGAGCCCGTTATGGCCCCACCTCAACCCGCAGGACGCGATCCGGATCGCCCGGGAGGCACACGCCCGATGCCTCGCCCTCGTGCACTTCGGTGCTGAAGTGTACCGGACGCTCGACGACAGGCGGGCCGTGCAAGAGCAGTTCGGGCAGGAATTCCCCGGACTCATCGTCTCGACCGACGACCTGACAATCGAGATCTGAATAAAAATTATTTATTGCATTTTTCCAGGAGCCACGCCATATTCTGCCCGAGCGTCTTCATCGTGGCGATCCCCTCTTCATCCTGCTTCACGTCCCCGGGGGCAAGCCCGATCCCGACATTCCAGTAGGACGAGCCCGGGACTATCATCTGGTTGATGAAGAAGAAGTGGTTCATCGAGTCGAACGCGTGGATGGCCCCGCCCCTCCGGACGGCGACCACCGATGCCCCGATCTTACGCCGGAACAAGTCGTCGTTTGCCCGCGCCACAAAACCGGCCCGCTCGATCAGCGCCTTCATGCCTGCCGAGATATCGGCATAGTAGGTCGGGGACGCAAGGACGATCCCGTCGGCTTCGGCCATCTTTTCTATGCACCCGTTCACGATATCGCCCTTGATCGCGCACTGCCGGTCCTTCTTTTCAAAACACTTCATGCAGGCGATGCACCCGGGGATCTTCTTTCCCGCGAGCTGCACGAGCTCGGTCTCGATCCCGCCCTTTTTCAGTTCCCTGAAGAGTACGTTGACCAGGATGGCCGTGTTGCCGTCCTTCCGTGCGCTGCCATTGAATGCTACGACTTTCATAATCCTCACACCCATGTCCACCTGCTGGAATAAATAGGCGGTGATAACCGCCCTCCCTCAGTGCGCCATCTTAAGACCCCTCGCGCCAAATGGTGGAGCAGCATGAATTCCCGTATACAGTTTTCCGACTTTAACCTGTCAAAGGAAGTCGGGAAAGCCATAGAAGATATGGGCTTTGAAGAGCCCACGCCCATCCAGGCACTCGCCATTCCTCTCATCCAGGCCGGGCGCGATGTAACCGCCCAGGCACAGACCGGCACCGGCAAGACCGCCGCATTCGGCATCCCTATCATAGAGAAGATTGACCCCGCAAACCGCACCGTGCAGGCCATCGTGCTCTGCCCGACCCGGGAGCTCGCCATCCAGATCGCAGAAGAGTTCTCCAACCTCCTCGCCCACCTCCCGCGGATTACCGTGCTTCCGGTCTACGGGGGCCAGCCGATCGAACGCCAGCTGCGTGCACTGCATGCAGGCGTGCATATCGTGATCGGCACGCCAGGACGTGTCATGGACCACCTCCGGCGCCGCACGCTCTCCCTCCGGGATGTCACGACCGTCGTACTGGACGAGGCCGACCAGATGCTGGACATGGGCTTCCGGGACGACATTGAACTGATCTTAAAGAACGTCCCGCAGGCCCGTCAGACCCTTCTCTTCTCCGCGACCATGCCCCAGCCGATCATCGACATCTCAAAACGCTTCCAGAACAAGCCGGAGTTCGTGCGGGTCCAGTACGCAGAGCTGACCGTGCCGCAGACCGAACAGTCCTATATCGAAGTGAAAGACCGCGACAAGCTCGACGTCCTCTGCCGGCTCATCGACCTTGTCGATCCGCAGCTGGCCATCATCTTCTGCAACACTAAGCGCCGGGCAGAGGAACTGTCCGGGAAAGTCCGGGCGCGGGGATACCGTGCAGACGAGCTCCACGGCGACATGAAGCAGTCCCAGCGCGACCGGGTTATGGGCGGGTTTCGCAAGGGTTCGATCGATATCCTGATCGCAACCGATGTCGCGGCGCGGGGAATTGACGTTGATGACGTGGATATTGTCATCAACTTCGATGTCCCGCAGGACGTTGAGTACTACGTCCACCGCATCGGGCGGACGGGCAGGGCAGGCAAGAGCGGCAGGGCGGTCACCTTTGTGTCGCCACGGGACTACACCAAGCTCCACGAGATCCAGAAGTATGCAAAAGTCCAGATCCCCCGGATGCCGGTCCCGACCGAGAGCGACGTGGCCGTGACCCGGACCCGGTCGGTGCTCGAAAAAGTGCGCGAGACGATAAAGGCGGGCGGTATCGAAGGCTACGTCCGTATCGTCGAGAACGAGAGCGAGGGTGACCTGTCCTCTGTAGAGATTGCAGCAGCCCTCCTGAAACTGCAGATGGAACAGGGCAGCGGCGAGGCAGAGCAAAAACAGGCAGTGGTGGATTTCGGCGACACTGGCGCAGAGCACGGGATGGTCAGGTTCTTCCTTGCCGTCGGCAGGCAGCACAAGGTCGCTCCCAAGGACATCGTCGGTGCAATCGCAGGAGAGACCGGGATACCGGGAAAGGCAATCGGCGCGATCCGCATCCTTGATTCCTACTCCTTCGTGGAAGTGCCAAAAGAGCACGCCGCCGAGGTCTACACCATCATGAAGGAGCGGACGATCCGCAACCAGCCGACAGGGATCGAACCGGCGTCCGGCAACCGGGCGTAATTCCCGTCCCTCCAAAACTCATTTTTCACCGCTCCGCTACGGGTACGGTTCTTTTGTCCCGTTCCGGTAAACCCTTTCCTGCCGGAAGGCACAACACTCAAATACCCTCCCGGGAAACCTTCCGGTATGAACAGGATTCTGACTATCGTCTTCTCACTTATGCTCTGTTTTGTGCTTGCGGTTGCTGCCGGGTGCTCGCAGCCGGCGACCCCCCCTGCTACACCTGCACCGACAACGGTACAGACCACCGAGGCAACGCCAGTACCAACGCCAACAGCGGTACCCACGACTTCCTCGATCACACCCGGGCCTACCCAGACGCTCTCTGATATCTGGGGGATCCAGATCCAGGTGGCAAACAATGGCGAGGCGATCGACCCGGAGATCACCACAACGATCAGCGGGGGCAAGGGAATGAACGTCATACCGGAGATTGATGTCATGATTACCCGGTCAGACGGGGTTGTCGAAGAGGGAAAGATGGTCCAGCCCTTCTCGATCGGTAAGGCGTTGACGCTTAAGGGCACGACCCAGAACAAGGACCGTGTCGAAGTCTGGGCATACACGCCTCAGGGTAATAAGTTGAAAATTTACGATGCATACGTCCCGTTCAGGTCGTACAACTGATTTTTCTTTTTTATGGCAGGTATCAGGCTTCTGATTCCTCGTCTTTCCGGGCAACCTACAGTGCAGGTGCATGTAAGCAAGCCCGGCTCTGACGATAGCAATACTCAGTATTTCAGCCTGAACTGCCGGAAACCGGCGCGTTACAAAAAAACAATACCGAGTACCGTCATACATTCCAGTAGATCAGACCGCGGTGGTAACTGTTTCCCTCGTGCCCATTCCTTTCCGTATTGCCGCCCTGACGCAGGAACGCAACAGCCTCCTGGCTTATCCGCTGGAAGATCTTGCCGGCGTAATAAAAGAGATCGGGTTTCGGTGTACGGGATGCGCGAAGTGCTGCACCCGTGTGTTCAACGGGCATGTCTTTTTGCTTGACCGTGATGTGACCGCCCTGAAGACGATAGATCCCGATGCATGTGAACCGGCCCCTGAACCGGAGTTCTGCGACCAGAACGGCACTTTTTACGTCTCGGGATACGCGCTCCGGGCAAAAGACGATGAATCCGGATCCTGTTATTTCCTCGATGAGGGCAGGTGCCGGATCTACGACCGGCGGTTTGCCATCTGCCGGATCTATCCGTATATGCTCCATCGCGAACCCGATGAACGGGGAAACGTGGACTGGCGCCAGATCTCCGGTCCCGACCAGCACGGCGAATACGATGAAGCGATACCGGACGGCCTGTGCCTCGATCTCGCCCGTGAGACCAAGGAGTACGAAGATGCGTTCCTCGACCAGCAGATCTCATTCCTTGAGTTCATGCAGGACTATTTCACCTTGCACCGGCTCAGGCACGTGCAGAAGGTCTACGATGACCGGATGCGGGGTTTTGCACGTGGCGAAGAGATCCGTATACAGGTATTTTATGACGGGCGCCTCGAAGAACACCGGGTCCGAAGAAAAGCCTGATCAGGCCCCGGGTGCGGGACCAGCTCTTTTCAGGGTAAACCGTTCGCTGTACCCTGGCCGGGATCGCCGGGTACGCGGTCGTCCGCCCGTACCCTGCCGCAATAGGTCTCGATGAGCATCTTCAGGATGGGGAGACCCGACCCGGAACGGAACGATCGTTGCCGTCCGGCGCAGGGATCGGCCCGGGGAAGAAGTAAAAGCCGTACTCCCGAAAAGCTGAAGAAGAGACCGTGACGCGTGCTCAGGTGGCCTGATGAGGGACCGCTTCACGTCTAGCGTTTTCCCAGAACCGGGTAAGCGCCTTCCAGATCGTCTCCCGTAACCGGAGGATATTCCTGTGGCTCTCCATACTGCTGCCGGTTTTCTCTCCGGGTTCATAGAGCGAGCGGTTGATCTCGACCTGAACCCAGGGAACGCCCTTGCGCCAGTAATGGGCGTTTGAGATGAACCCCCCGGAGAAAGGGTTATTGATCGCCACTTCACGGTCAAGGGAAAACTCTTCCCGGAACGCGTCTGCAAGAGAGGTCACCCAGGACTCCGGGCAGGTTGCAATGCTGTTCTTTCGCGGGCGGCCGCGGGAGTCCCCGTTGTTCCCGAGGCATATCAGCGGGCGCAGCCGGCCGTAATCCTTCTGCTCGCGTGACCCGACAGGCAGCATCGAGTGACAATCGAATGCGATGGCAACTCCGCGACGATCTATGAGGTCGTCAACCTGCTGGTGGAAGGGGAAGTACCATTTCATCAGGAGACTGTGGACCAGGGCGGTATCCGGGAACTGCCCCGGGAGATAGACACTCTTGCCATCGATAGTACGCACCTTGATGATTCCATCCGGATCATGGGGGGGGAGGGGAAGCGGCGGACGGTTGAGGTCGACAACCATGCGGGAGACCGGAGTGTCGATGAACGCTTCAACGGTAGTGCCGAAATCGAACAGGGTCCGTGTACCTGGATCGCAGTACAAGGACAACTCTCCGGGCCCGAGTGCGAGCCGGCCGGAAACCTCCGGGGGGACTTCAACGCCTCCATGAGGAACCGAGATCAGGAAAGGGTAGCGCATTGTCACCGTACCAGAACATTCGGTCGTGTCTTTTGTTAAGGTTTGGGTCGGGACAGCGGCAGGAGACAAGGCGATGCGGAGGTGGCGCTGCTTTGGCAGGAAGAAAAATCATACATCAACCATCTGACAGGAAAAACCACTCGGCAGGAAATTCTTTCACCGTTCCCACGCGGTAGTGCCGTCATAGGCAATTTTCCTGATGCGGTGGTAAGGAATATATTTGGTGCCATGTGCAGACGCGATCTCAAAATAATACGCATCCAGCACAAGGATATTGTCACCTCCCACGCACGAGCGGTCATCCGGCGCCCCGCGATCGATATACCAGACGACGATCCTAGAGAATGTGTAACGGGCATCATGCCGGTATTTCAGAAGAAGTTCATGGCTTTTGAGCGTCCTGCACCATCCCCTCAGAGCTATGGGTTCACGCCCGCTTCAGGATTTCCCCCCCTCCTGCAAAATCCGGTCTCGCTCCGCCGGGGTAAATGGTACCGCTCATTTCCCATCTCCGGAATTGTTAGCGGCCGGCTTGAAACTATTGTCTGTTTGCCTGTTCATAGAAGCGGATTCGGGAAATTCCGGTCATTCTGCCCTCTCGCGTTGCATGCGCTGTCAAATCTGGAGACATCAGGTGGACAGTACATCGCTTCCTTTTCCAAGGGGGGGTAATAAAATTTTTTTATGGATGCGATATGCCACAATTTCCTGTCCGTGCTGGCATGCAGGAACCCGGCAAAACCAACTGGTACTAAAATCGTTGTAAAGACTTCTTTACATTAGTGGGAGCTTTTTAATAGTCCGCTCCAGTGGAAGAAAAGGGGTATAAAAGTATTATCAATTTGCCGGATTGGTAGAATACTCAATAATATAATTAAATCCAGAAATCGGTCTGCTACGGGCAGAATTATCTCCTCTATACCGGTTCCGTTTTTCAAGGAGATGCGTGAGATGCATAGAGATCATCCGATCCCAATGCCTTCGTCATTCATTTCAACCGGCAGCGGTGAACAGAAAAAGACATTTAAAAATTGGTATAAACTACAGGTAGATTTAAAAACGGAAGCCCGGACCCGACCGTAGTTCCGAACCTGAATGTAAACACTATTTGTGAGGATCTACCCTCGAGAGTTTCATGCCAAAACAGTCTGAAAAAGAGCGGAGACATATTTGAATTCTCCGTTTACCCCTTCATCATGTGAATTTTTATGAGTCCGGAGCAGGACTTACAGGTGTAATATTCATCCTTCCAGCAGGCATCGCACGCCCAGCGCCCGCAGAGGACGCACTGGCGGAGCTCTGATACCGGGTGAGGCGTGCTGCAAAGATCACACGTGTACTGCGCGAAGCTGTGGGGATCCTTTACGGGAGGCTCCCCCTGCTTGCGCATCACGGTGATCTCTTTTTTCAGCTCACGGAGGCGATCCGGCGTATCCTTACTTTTTGGCGCTTCCATTTTGAGCCAGTTCTTTTTCCAGAGCGTCAAGTCGTGCCTCCAGCGATACCAGCGTGGCCTGCATCGCGGATTCGTAGTTCTTCAGTTCAGCAAGACGTGCTTCATCCTGTTCGATCCCTTTGGAGCGCTGTTCCTTGAACTTCTGGAGTTTCGGGTGGGAAACCAGCTGCCACTCCTCCACCATGCTCTGGAACCTGCGGTCAAGGTACTCGTCCACCCGGCTCTCCACCGGACGGGTAAGTGATACATCACCTTTCGCACCCCGTATGAAGTAATAGATCAGGAAGATGAGGGCGCACAGGATGATGACGATGATAATGAATTCCAGTACGTCCATTTCAGACCCTCCCTTTCAGTTTACTGGCACGGGCTTCAAGTTCAGTCAGTTTGTCCGAAGCTGCATGCTCAAAGGCTTTGAGGCGGGGGATCTCCTGTTCCAGTGCTTCAAGCCGGCTTACAAGATCTGATAGATCCGTCCTTGTGGAAAGATCCCATTCGTCAACGATGTATTTCATCCGGCGGTCCACATAGGCGTTGAGGTACGTGTTCATGCCGATCATAACGATTTCTCCAGTGACGAGATTACGCCATCCAACTGTTTTGCCCGCGATTCGATGGTCGCTTTTCCCGCGTAGAGACCACTGATTTCATCGCTCACGCGTGCAAGCCTGGTTTCAAGCCGGTGGAGATCGCTTTCGGTCACAAGATCCCATTCCTCGATGATGGCGGCAAAGTTGTGATCGAAGTACGCGTCAAGCGACTTATCGAACGTCGGGATACGGGATTCAATCGTTTCGGAGATATGCGAGAACTGATCCCAGAACGAATCTCCGGTCACATTCTGGTCCGGATTCTGGTTGATAACCGGGTACATGGTTTACTTCACCTTCTTTTCCTGTTCCTGGATATTTCCCAGAAGATCATCCAGTTTCCTTGTTTTTACCAGGTTTTCGAGCCGGGTCAACCGCGTTTCAATAAGTCTTTCCTTTGCGAAGATATTCGTTTCAAGGATCGTGTTTTCATCTTCAACATTTCTGATCTCCCCGGCCTGTTCCTGGGAGAACCGGGTGAACGGGAACGCCTTTGATGCTTCATGCTGCTGGAGGAGCTTGAGCTTGTCCTTTTCCAGTTCCAGTTCAATCGTGCGGTTAGCCGTCTTCATAATCCGTATCTCACGGATGATGAAATATACGATAACCATTGCGAGAACAACAAGGATTCCCATGAGAACGGTATCGGTGATTCCTGCTCCCTGTGCCACAACTGCTTCTGCTGCCATAGTTACTTCACCACATCACGGGTTTCTTCCACACGGCCTGCATACGAGCAGACCATATTACAGATCTTCCCCGGATCCTGTTACCTTCTTCACCGTTTTTTTCACGGTTTTTTTCACGGTATTGGCGGTTTTTGCAGCAGTCTTTCCGATTTTACCGGATGCCTTCTTTGTCTCTTTTTTAACGGTGTCCGTAGCTCTTGCTGTGCTAGCCTTTACATCGCCGGTGGTATTTTTTACCTTCTCATCAAGTTTATTAAGACCCTTTGAGAACGATTTGTTGGCATCTGCCGCTGCCTTTTTGATCTTTTCTTCCAGTGGCGGGGTTTTTCTGACAAGGACTTCCTCCTCATCCTGGAGACCAAGCGCCTTGAGATCCTCCTCACTCACACGGATCTGCCCTTCCCGAACCATGGTATCAGCAATAACCGAGGTTGTGACCGTTTTTTTGGTGGATTCATTGATGAGATCTACGTGTTCCCCTTCAAGTATTCCCAGATCGGGCAGGTGTGCAACATTGAAACGCACCCGCCCCTGGCTCGGGAATGCCCGCTTTTTGATGGTTAACCGGACTTCCTGCATAGTGGATAGACTATCCCATTAGGGTAAATATCTTCCTGAATTCGCCATTTTTTAAGAGCGGGAACCTGAATGCCAATCTGGCGAGGTGAGATGGTCAGATTTGCGAAAAATTAGGCAGGAATAAGGTGGGAGCAATCCCTTTCCTCAAAGAAAATCCGTTTTGTCGGGTTCACTTCCTCCGAAAAGGGTATATTTGCCCCTGTCCGCTTCAGGTCCGCAATACGAGCGCCGCAGGGGGGACACGGCTATGTCTTTGAACCGGTCCGGGTCACTTTCTTTGAGGGCTTGATCGGCCCCGGGGGGTTCGTGTGGGCAGGGAGCTCATCTCCATGGGGATGGGAATGAGGGGTGTGTTTTGGAGGGAGCGGGGGGGTTTTCAGCGTCTTGTGAGCAGGATGCGGCAGGGGATGATCAAGCGGGTGGTGCCGGGCGTCCTCCAGCTGACGCTCACGGTCCTTGCTCGGCCCGGTCTTTGGGACAACTCCCTTCCTGGTTTTTTCGGGGGGTGGCTGTTGCCTGGGTGACATAATCAGTAATCTGCTCCCGGGAGATAAAAGCACCGAAGGGGGTATTGTGCGGGTGCCCGTTACTCAGTGCAGTGCACCTATGGTGCATCCTTTTATCCATATACGTTCCAAGGACATTTCAGGACAATATTTTCGGTTCCATGGAGTTGGAGTATGAAACACCTCGGCACGGTGACGGTTTCGGTCATCATCGCATGCATTCTTATCGCGGGTATTCCGGTATCGGCAGATAATTCCGGAACGCTGACACGCGGGGGGAGCTTCTCGGTCAAATTCACCGGCCTGCCCAACACCCAATATTATTTCTGGCTGACACGCACCTTCACGATGAGCGGGGAACCGGGCGACCAGCCACCGATCGTCATGGCCAACCAAGCAAATATCCAGCAAGACCCGGCCGGTGGGCCCTACACCATCGGTTCCTATGCATACTCTAATGGAGGGGGCCGGACAATCCTTGATGACGTCGCCCCCTCGTCGGCGTCGATGTCGAACACGAATTATTACGGGCTTGTCACTACGGATTCCAGCGGGCAGGCCATAGTCACCTTCCTTACATCTTCCGCAACTGCCACGAGATCGTTCTCCGTGAGAGCCGAGAACCCCACGTCGGCTGCAGGAGTTAACCTGCAGGAAACGGTTTTTTCACGCACAACGCCCCCTACGCCAGTCATCATCACGCCGACTACGACCCAAACAACCCTTGTTCCGCCATCTCCGAAACCGGCAACCCCGGTGATAACCGTTCAGCCGACAACAATTCCCCTGTCAACCCGGACAACGACCCGTTCAGCTCCCCTTGAGGGCGGGCTTGTTGCTCTTGCCATAAGCGCGGGTCTGCTCGCGGCAATAAAACGATCTTAATGTCCGGAGCGGGGAAGAAGCGCGGAATGCCAGCCGGATAATCCGGCCCAAAACAGTATCAAAAAACGGATACGTCGTTCCTGAGAGCAGGAGCATCGTATCCATTAAGAGCGAACGGCTCATTGATCCTTTATCAGACTCCCGGGTTGCCAGTTATGTCGAACGATGCATCCGAAATCCAGAAACCGCCAGGTGAGAAGGAGGCTGACGCAATCCAGCGGTTTTTCCGGCGGCCTTTCTTTCTCAGTTTCACGATAGGTATCCCCTTCTGCGCATTCAAGCTATTGTTCGGCCTGAGCGCAGTAAGAGAATGGGCGCTGGCCGGACTTTACCTCCCGGTTTTCGGAGTCATCATCGTTGTCTGGGCAATCGCTGATCTCCTTATGAATATCTCCCGATCCGTCCTCGATCTCCTCCACCGCCCCGCACCATTCGATTACTGCACGATTGCGCAGCTAGGCCGCATCGTCCGCATGCCGATGGTCTTTCTTGCAGTTGACACCCTGCTGACATTCTCCATCATCTGCGCGATGCTCTGGTCGGGCTGGATCGCCAACCTGCCTTCCGGTGAATTGTACCTGTGGTATGCTGCAACCACGATGAATCTGATCAGCCTCTCGCTGGTTTCGATCTACAACGAGATCCATCTGATCTGAGAGACCTCGGGAGACCCATAAAGGAAAAAGAAGGAACTATCTATAAGTGTGGCCCGGCACCCTTTATTCCGTTTCTTCGCCGAGTGCTTCCCGGCTCCTCATCTGGTACAGCACCATGGGGTCCATTTCCTTGTGCGTGTCCTTACCCGTCCGCAAGATGATATTAGCCACGCCGCTGTTGACGATCATCTTCGAACAGAGAAAACAGGGCCAGATCCGGGTGGTCTCATCGGTCTCGACATCGAACCCGGCAAGGTACAGGGTACAGCCCCGGGCGAGTTTTCCTGCCTGCAGGAGCGCGTTCATCTCAGCGTGGACGCTCCTGCACCGCTCGTAGTTGGATCCCGATGGGATATTGTGATCCTTTCTCCAGCAACGGTTCAGTTCTGTGCAGTCCATCTGCTTTCTCGGGGCCCCGGTATAGCCGGTGGACACGATGGTGTTGAACTCATCTACGATGATGGCGCCGAAGTTGCGCCGCAGGCAGGTGCCCTGGTGGGCACACCGCGTGGCAAGGTCGAGAAAATACTGGTGCCTGTTGGTCCGCATTCAAGAAATTATGGCAGAGGCGATATTAAAGAGGTACGGTCCGGAAAAGGCGTTGTTTACAGGATCAGGCGATTGCTGAAATTCCGTACAGGATGATCGCCAGATGGATGGCAGCGAACAGCGGGACAAGGTAAAATTTCATCTTCCGGGTTTTATGGCGGAACACCTTCATCGCGGCAATGGCGCCGAACGGCCCGAAAAACGCTAGGGTAAGAAGCATGCTCTCGCTGATCCTCCATCTATTCCCCGGAGCATTTCTCTTGTCGTACCCGAAGATCAGGAATACTGCGATGTTGACGGCGAAGTAAAAAATGAAGATAATGAGGGGAAGGGATGTGGCTGTCATTTTCTTGTGTAAACCCCGCGTTCATGGGATTTCCCTGAGGCTCTATTCTTTGAGATAAAACCGCCAAGTACAGAATATATCCGGCGGGTGGGGGTCCGGCGGGGCAAAGATGCATTCCACGCGGATGCGATCATCGATTTCCCTAGCAAAGCCGGTGAACTCGGCCCGGTGCATCTCGCGGCAGACATATTCGCCCTGGCCCCTCCGGAGCCGGGCTTCCTGTGACGGACACGACGGCACCGAGATGGTGACCTCTTCCTTTTGCTCGTCGATCGTGTAGCCCACGATCATGGCCCAGGGGAAATGGCGCAGCGCCTGGACAAACCCGTCGAGGCCTTTTTCCGTGATACCGAACCGGCGCAAGATGTCCCGTGCTGCCATGCCGGCTACCCGCCCCCAGACCTGTTCGTTGATCGTCTCTGCAACCGGCTGGCCATAGGTATCGGCAACCGTGATGAACCAGAAGGCGTCTACCACACGATAATGCCAGAGGAGGAACTCCAGGTACTGGTGTTTTTCTGAATCAGACATCCGGTCAAACAGGTCAAGGTTCATCGAGCTCATCGGATCACCCGGCTAGGATCAGGATTCTTTGGGGGGCAATATGAAGATAGTGAAACGATTTTTTCCGTTCCTGCCGGGTACCGCTGGAGGTGATTGACAAGAAGCACCGACCAGCGGGTTTCACCATATCCGGAACATCCTAACCCCAACACTTCTGCGCCCGGGAGATGCATCGCAACCTTTGCATGGACCCCCTTCCCAGTACCATCACAGATGGACGAGCTGACTGCGGAGTCAATAATCGCACTCCACACGGGTATCATAGAGCGGGACGGCGGTGATGCGCGGCTTCTGTCGGAAGCGGGCCTGCACCAGATGGTCTTCCAGGCAAACCTGACGGATACAGTATTCCGCCGTGCGGCGTGCGTACTGTACTGGCTCATCACGTACCCGGTCTTCCGGGAGGGGAACCGGCAGACTGCCCTCCTCGCAACCGGCATTGTTCTTGCATCCGAAGGGTACGAGGCCGACCTTGAGGGCGAAGATATGGTACAACTGACGAAAAGTATCGGGTCATTCACGGCCGGGATGGACGATATCGAAGACTGGCTCCGCACGCATGCACGGAAGAGGACCTGAACCGGGGTTATAACGGGAGAACCATCTGTTGTTCATCCCGTTTTTCAAACGAGGACAGGTGGAGGCCGAGAAGACGGATCTTCCGGCCATCGTACATCTCGCGGAACAGGGTATGGGCAACAGATTGCAGCACGGCCCTGTCACCGGAAAAATGGGACAGGCTGCAGCTCTTTGTCCTCGTAACAAATCCCTGGTACCGCACCTTGACCGTCACGGTCCTGAACCGGAGCTGCTCCTGTACGAGACCATCATAAACCCCTCCGGCAAGGTCATCGATGGTCGATACGATGACACCGGCATCGTCCGTATCTGCTTCGAAGGTCATCTCCCGGGATACGGATTTCACTCCCCCGTATTCCTCCACCTCAGTGTCGTCAATTCCCTGCGCAAGCTGGTGCAGCAGCAGTACCCCCCGCCCACGGCCCTGTTTCGGGTCTGCACCGATAACCACCGGTTTCCCTGCAAGTTCCGGGCGGTGCCGTACCTCAACCGACGCGTAAAAACTGTCCATGTCAAGATGGAGGATAATCCTGCCGGCGGGATCGTGCGCAGGACAGGCTTCCTTGAGGGATCCTACAGTATCTCAGGTACGGAGCCGGGGACCATGTCAATTCACTGACTGCGTGAACTCTTTCAAGGTACACTGCCGTTCCCGGATCATCATACTGAGAAGCTCTCCTTCATCGATGAATCGTTGGACCGGAAGGATGAACTTTTCCGAAATGTGCGAGAGTGCGGCCCTTATGTCCTCGAACTCGGATGCCGGCTGCTGCATCGCATTCCTCACGTTTTCCCTGACATTGAATACGCCCATTGGGACATATCCCTTCAGCGCTTCCCGGAGAATTATCGCACCGGCCTGTTTCCCTTCCCGGGCAAGGGCTTCCAGTACTGCCATCTTGCAGGAATAGTAGCACCCGCCAAGGGATGAGTACTCGGTTTTTTTCCTGTTTCCTTCATGATCCGAAAATACCAGTTCCTCATTCCCCAGTACTCGGAGAAACGCTTCCGACCATTCGTACTGCCAGCCGGTCGGCATGAGGATGACCGCATAGTTGTTGTGCAGGCTAGAGAACTCGTGAACCCGCCAGCTGTCGATTACCGGGTTTTTTTTCACTTGGAAAAGGAGCCGATCACCGATTAGGGTATCGCACGCAGTTATCGACCAGCGGGTGGGGACCAAGTGCCGCCCCCGTTCCTGCCCCATCGTGCCGACGGAAAAGGCTTTCTGGATACTTGAAAACGGCAGACCATTCTGGTGCAGGTCGATGACAGCATCAGCAGCTCTCAGGTCGGTATCATAAAAAACCTTTTCGAGGTCCCGGTCCCATTTCCCTCCTTGGATCTCAAAACGTTCCACGGGGGCGCTGGGCCCGAACGGGGTATGCTCCTCGGAAAACGACTGCCCAGTCGGCATATCCGTGAAGGAGACTTCGCTCTCTATGGACGATGCCGAAAGGGAGATCTCCTGCAGTTTCTCCACAAACCGGTTCGTGAGATCGCTGGCATGCACCCGCTGTTTTCCCCGGACGAGGTTGAGGCGGTACCCGATGATCTCTTCCTGCGTCCTGTTTGCCGGAATCCATGACTCGGGCATATCCATGACGGCGGTGTCCCCGTGCACGGGCGTCACCATGGGTCCGGCATACACATCCGGGTAGTTCCAGCTTCCGACAAAAACGGACGGGGGAGAACTTCCCTCCAGCTCCTTTCCCACAGCAACAGACTTCATAGGTATGGTCGCTGCCGTCAGTTGCCTGAGATATGCACCTTTGCCGATCATCCTGCGTGAGGATACGGACACGGGACTTTTTAATGGGGAGGTGCGCGGGGAGAAAGTGAACAGGTTTACCCGGGAAGCTGGTTCGAACAGTGCTCATACACGATTATCTGGGCATCCGGTCCCGGTTCCATCGTGGTGCTCCCTTATTTCCGGACGCTGTACCCGGCCTGCCGGAGGATCCGGATCATCTCGTCCTCCCATTTTTTATCATCCGGTTCCCGGTGATTTTCGATGCAGCTCTCCCACAGCCGGGTGAGGAGGGTATCTTCGGAACAGAGGGTGCGGATATACTTGACCCTTCCCGCCCGCCTGCCCCGGTGGTCGAGGATCAGGAGCCTCCAGCAGCCATAGTCGCGGCAGATTTCCGGCCGTGTCAAGTGAACGGTACAGTACGCCTTCTCGCTCCCGGGGCGGTGGCGGAAGAACGGGCAGGTGTGCGGGAGCTTTTCAAAAATACTCATGTCATCAAAGAGTTCCCTCTTGTCAGAGTCGACAGTTACCGGGGTCTCCTCGCCGGTATACGTATTGCGGATCAGGAAACGGTACTCCCCGTAATCTTCCTTTATGATATGGACCCAGCCGAGGTGGCTGCAGCAGTCCCCGCACTGGAAACATTCGAAGGCCAGGATACCCCCCGCTACCGTATGCTCTGCCAGATAGCGAGCACGAATTCGAGGGCGATGAGGATGATGATGACCCATTCGAGGAAGTTGGAGTGCTGGATCCGTACCTCGTCCGAGAGCATCGAGTAGTTCTCCTGGATCACCTCGATCTTCCGGCTCACGCTCTCACTCCACTGGCTGCTCCTGAGCACCTTGAGAGCCGTTGCGTATACCCGTGCGTAATAGACATCTTCCGTGACCTTGATCAGGTTGTCGACTTTTTCGATGATCTCGGAAATTTCTGCCGAAGTCTCCATG
>Ga0074046_10002031_pt1 | contig 17741 bp, 13 predicted proteins | sample BogForMeECP23OM3_FD_94441 | JGI IMG/M metagenome (GOLD analysis project Ga0074046, IMG submission 94441) | Bog forest soil microbial communities from Calvert Island, British Columbia, Canada - Bog Forest MetaG ECP23OM3 | ecosystem: Environmental > Terrestrial > Soil > Wetlands ... | reverse complement strand
TCAACGTGAACGACAGCGTCACGAAGTCGAAATTCGACAACCGCTATGGCTGCCGCGAAAGTCTCGTCGATGGCATCCGCCGCGCGACCGACGTGATGATGGCGGGCAAGACCGCCTTGATTTGCGGCTATGGCGATGTGGGCAAGGGCTCGGCGCAATCGTTGCGCGGCGCGGGCGCGCGCGTGGCCGTGACCGAGATCGATCCGATCTGCGCGCTGCAGGCGGCGATGGACGGGCACGAGGTGGTGACCCTGGAAGACGCGGCGCCCATGGCCGACATTTTCGTGACTGCCACCGGCAACAAGGACGTGATCACCATCGACCACATGCGCGCGATGAAGGACATGGCCATCGTCTGCAATATCGGGCATTTCGACAACGAGATCCAAGTCTCCCACTTGCGCAACCTCAAATGGATCAACGTGAAGCCGCAAGTCGACATGGTCGAGTTCCCCGGCGGCAAGCGCATTCTGCTGCTGTCCGAGGGGCGGCTCGTGAACCTCGGCAATGCGACAGGGCATCCGAGCTTCGTCATGAGCGCCTCGTTCACGAACCAAGTGCTCGCGCAAATCGAGCTTTGGACCAATTCCGGCAACGGCAAGTACGAGAACAAAGTATACACGCTGCCGAAGCATCTCGACGAGGGCGTGGCGCGGCTTCACCTTGCCAAGCTTGGCGTTAAGCTGACCACGCTAACGGCCGAGCAGGCGAACTATATCGGTGTGCCGGTCGAGGGGCCATATAAGTCGGAGCTGTATAAGTATTGATGGCGGAGTCCCCCTCGCCTAGAGTCTCCCCCTCCCCTCGGGGAGAGGGCTGGGGTGAGGGGGACTACCCGGCGCGAGCTCGCATCAAACCGGCTGACCTTTGAGCAGCTTTGGGATCTCGCCCGTCAGACCTGCCGCCTCTTTCATAAAGAACGTCTTGAGCCGGCCTAGCCGGTCCACAGTGCGAAGCCCAGAGCTGCGCAGCATGCGCAGCGCCATGTTGTCGTTCGAGAATAGCCTGTTGATCGCAACCGCGGACATGGCGGACGTGACACTGTCGAACCGGCGCCAGCGCTCATAGCGCTTAAGCACGCTCAAGCTGCCGATGTCGAGGCCGAGGCGGCTCGCATCGATAAGCGTCTCGGCGAGCGCGGCGACGTCTTTCAGCCCATGGTTGAGGCCTTGGCCCGCGATCCAGTGCAGACCATGCGCGGCGTCGCCAACGAGCGCAAAGCGTGGCGCCACGAAATCGTGCGCGAAAGTCATCGTAAGCGGGTAGGCCTTCGGCGCGGACAGAAGCGTGAGCGTGCCAAGCTCTGTGCCGAAGCGCCGCGACAGCTCGCCAAGTATCGCTTCGCGATCTTGCGCCAGAATTTGCTTGGAAACGCCGGAATCCTCGGTCCACACGACGGAAACGCGGTTTCCGGTCATCGGCAGAATGGCGAAGGGGCCGGCGGGCAGGAAATGCTGGCGCGCGATGCCATGGTGGGGCCGCTCGACGCCTACGGTTGCGACGATGCCAACCTTTTCCGAAGGCCAGACCGTGGCTTGGATGCCGGCCATCTCCCTGAGCTTGGACAGCCGTCCGTCCGCCGCGGCAAGAAGCTTAGCGCTGAGAGCGATGCCCGAGCCGAGCTGCACCGAAACTTCGCCTTCCCCAGTCTCGAAGGAGGCCACACTGTCCGGCGCGAAGAACGAGACATTGCTTGCGCCTTCAAGCGAGGCGTAGAGCGCGGGTAAGAGATCCGCGTTCTCGACAATATAAGCGGTCGGCTCGCCGCCCGGGGCGTCGCTCGAATCGAGGCCGATGAGGGCGGGGCGTACCGGAGCCTCCAGCGCGGAGTCGGTCAGCTCTATGCGCAGGACGGGCTGTGCCTTGTCCGCAATTGCGGTCCACACCCCGATTGCCTCCAGCATCGACTTCACCGAGGCGGTCAGCGCCACAGTGCGCCCGTCGGCCGCGTGCTCTCCAGCCTCGCCCAGCGGACGCTGCTCTACGATGGCAATGGAATAGCAGTCCGGGGCCATTGCCGAGAGCGCGCGCGCAAGCGCCAGCCCTACAAAACTGCCGCCGCATATGACGATGTCGAAACGGTTTGTCCCGGTTGCGTTCACGGTGAGACCTTCCCTTTGCATCTTGTGCCGGCTTGACAGCGCTTCCCTAACATCCGTTACTTTTCTAAATAGCCGAAGGAGCGCCCATGTCTGCCGTCGATCAACTTGTTACCATCCTCGACCTAGAGCAGCTAGAACACAATCTGTTCCGCGGCCGCAGCCCGCAAAACGGCTGGCAGCGCGTGTTTGGCGGCGAAGTTGTGGGCCAGGCGCTCATGGCGGCCGACCGCACAGTGGAGGCCAGAGACCGGCTAGCGCATTCGCTGCACGCTTACTTTCTTCTGCCAGGCGACCCCAAAGTGCCCATCATCTATGAGGTGGACCGCATCCGCGACGGCGGTAGCTTTACCACGCGCCGCGTCGTCGCCATTCAGCACGGACAGGCGATTTTTTCCATGGGCGTCTCCTTCCATAAGCCGGAGCCGGGCTTCGATCATCAAATCCCGATGCCGGATGTGCCCGCGCCAGAGGCACTTCCCTCCTTGGATGACCTCAAGGCGCGCCTGCTGCCGATGCTTCCCGAAGTGGTGCGCAGCTATTGGGAGCGGGAGCTGCCCATCGACTTGCGTCCCGTCGATCTGTCCCGCTTCCTTTCTCCGGGGAAGACTGCGCCTAATCAATATATTTGGATCAAAACGGCCGCCCCGCTTCCGGACGATTTCAGGCTGCATCAATGCGCGCTGGCCTACGCCTCCGACTTTTCGCTTCTCGACACGTCGCTGATCGCGCACGGCCGGGGGATGTTCGATCCGCGCATCATGATGGCGAGCCTCGACCACGCGGTGTGGTTCCACCGGCCTTTCCGCGCGGACGAATGGCTGCTCTACGCTCAGGATAGCCCGAGCAGCCAAGGCGCGCGCGGCTTTTGCCGTGGCAGCATTTTCTCGCGCGAAGGCCGGCTTGTGGCATCGGTGGCGCAGGAGGGGCTGATCCGGGAGCGGGCGCTGAAGTGAGGTCCGAATGCCACGCTGGAAGCGCCCGCCAGATCGAACGGTCTCGCTGCGCTACCCGGCAAAGCCTCGAAATATGAGAATCTTCGATTGAGGGACGCCAACGCAGGCGCCGGCGTCCTATCGAAAGCGTGCAGCGCGCGCGATCAAGCGGAGATGAGGCAGGAATCGCGTATCGCTTTGATATTCGCGGCATAGGCGCCGCCCTTGAACACGGCCGAGCCAGCGACCAGCGCATTCGCCCCCGCTGCGGCAAGCGCTGGCGCTGTCTCGGGTGTCACCCCGCCGTCAACCTCAAGATCGATGCCCCGCCCGGCGATCATCGCGGCGATGCGGCGCACCTTCTCCACTTGGCTGGGGATGAACGCCTGCCCTCCAAAACCGGGGTTCACGCTCATCACGAGGATCAGGTCGATTTTATCCAGTACATATTCGATGGCGCTTTCCGGCGTGGCGGGATTGAGCGATACGCCCGCCTTCTTGCCGAGCGAGCGGATCACCTGCAGCGAGCGGTCGAGATGCCTGCTCGCTTCGGCGTGGACCGTGATGATATCGGAACCGGCTTTGGCAAAGGCTTCGAGATAAGGGTCGCAAGGCTCTATCATGAGGTGCACGTCCAGCACCTTTTTCGTGCAGGGCCGAATGCATTCGACAAGGCGCGGCCCGAAAGTGATGTTCGGCACGAAATGCCCGTCCATCACATCGACGTGCACCCAGTCGCAGCCAGCCTCGTCGATGGCGCGGACCTCCTCGCCGAAGCGGGCGAAATCGGCGGACAGGATAGATGGAGCAATAAGGACATTTCGGCTCATGGCATGCCTATTCATTCGCTGGAGGAGGGGTGAAGACCCTGCTTGCTAAAATATCGGAGGCAGAGATCTCGGACAGCTCGGAAGCCGAAAGCGGCCCGCTTGCGCTGGCAAATATGCGGTTCGCCTGGCGTAGCCGCGCGCGGTCCAGCGCGTTGCGGATAGAGCGCGCATTGGCAAAATGCGGCTGCGTGCGCCGCTTGGCGATGTAGGCGCCGAGCGCCTGGCGGGCATCTGGTGTCAGATGATAATTCTGCTGGGCGAGCATCTTATCGGCGATGGCGAGCAGCTCCGCGTCGGAATAGTCCGGGAAGTCGATGTGGTGGGCGATGCGGCTGCGGAAGCCTGGGTTGGTCGAGAAGAATTTGTCCATCCGGTCCGCGTAGCCGGCAAGGATTACCACGAGGTCGTCGCGCTGGTTCTCCATGACCTGTAGAAGAATCTCGATGGATTCCTGACCGTAGTCGCGCTCGTTTTCGGCGCGGTGCAGATAATAGGCCTCGTCGATGAATAAGACACCGCCCATTGCCTTTTTTAGCACTTCTTTCGTCTTGGGCGCCGTATGCCCGATATATTGGCCGACGAGATCGTCGCGTGTGACCGAAACGAGGTGGCCGCGCCGGACGTAGCCCAGCCGGTGCAGGATATTCGCCATCCGCAGCGCGACTGTGGTCTTGCCGGTGCCGGGATTGCCGGTGAAGCTCATGTGTAAGGTCGGCGTTTCGTGCGCGAGGCCAAGCCGTTTCCGCGCGCGCTCGACAATCAGAAGTGCCGCGATTTCACGGATGCGGGTTTTCACGGGCACAAGCCCGATCAGCTCGCGATCGAGCTCGTCGAGGATCTCGCCGACGCCCGACTCCTCGTATTCGCGGCGGAGATCGACCCGCGCTTCGTCTTGGATTCCGGCTTCTTTTGGCTCAACTGCCGTCATTTTGCTTGGTCCTTAAGACCCCCTTCCCCCTCTCCCCAAGGGGAGAGGGAGTTTCGGGCGTCCTCCCTCCCCTTGGAGAGAGAGACAGAGTGAGGGGGGACTTTCTATTCTAAGAGTAGCGGCGCCCCGCGGGCTTGTCCGCTGCATAAGGCCGCGTGGTGTAGCGGATGTTCCGTCCATCCACTTCCTGCCGCGCGAGATCGAAGCCCGGCTCCTCTTTGGGCCTGTTCACGATGAAGGAGAGCCTCAGAGATTCCCAGCCAGGGCTCGAGTCGGAGGCCGAAATCTTGATATAGCGCTCACCGTAAACCTTACGGCACTCGTTGAGCTCCATCATGACCGCCGACGCGTCTTTGATGTCGAACATAGGCATGCCCCACATCTCCCAATATGTGTTCCGGGGATGCGGATCGTCGGTGAACTCGATGTTCACGGCCCAGCCCTTCTCGATGCAATACTGGACCTGGCGCTTGATCTGGTCGTCTGTCAGATCGGGCAGGAAAGAAAATGTACCTTGTGTGATGCGCATTGTTTTGCTCCGCAGTCGCCTCTCCCCTGCGGGAGAGGCCGGCGCCTCGGCGCCGGTGAGGGGGAAAGGGTTACTCCGCAGCCGTAGCCGTCGGCACGAAGTCGGGTGTGTCGGTCGACGTATAGTCGAACGTCACGTTGCCCCAAGTGTCGAGCGCTTGCTTCAACGGCAGGCAATGCCGCGCCGCATCTTGCAGGATCTGCGGCCCCTCGGCCAGGTAGTCGCGCCCTTCGTTGCGTGCGAAGATCATGGCTTCGAGCGCTACGCGATTGGCGGTCGCGCCCGCTTGGATGCCCATCGGATGGCCGATCGTGCCGCCGCCGAATTGGAACACCACGTCCTCGCCGAGGTGATGCAGGAGTTGATGCATTTGGCCGGCATGGATGCCGCCGCTCGCCACCGGCATGACCTTACCCAGGGATGCCCAGGGCTGATCGAAGAAGATGCCGTGCTCGAGCCGCATCGGGTTGAAGTCCTCGCGGCAAATGTCGTAGTAGCCGCGCGTCGTCAGCGGATCGCCTTCGAGCTTGCCCACGACCGTGCCTGCGTGGATGTGATCCACGCCAGCAAGCCGCATCCACTTCGTGATCACGCGGAACGAGACGCCGTGCGACTTCTGTCGCGTATAGGTGCTGTGGCCCGCGCGGTGGAGATGCAGAAGCATGTTGTTGTCGCGCGCCCATTTTGAGATGGATTGGATCGCGACATAGCCGATCACGAGGTCGATCATGACGACCACGCTGCCCAGCTCTTTGGCGAACTCGGCGCGCTTATACATCTCCTCCATCGTCCCTGCGGTGATGTTGAGATACGTGCCTTTAATCTCGCCGGTCTCGGCCTGCGCCTTGTTCACCGCCTCCATGCAATAGAGGAAGCGCTCGCGCCAATTCATGAAGGGCTGGGAGTTGATGTTCTCGTCGTCCTTCGTGAAATCGAGGCCGCCTTTCAAAGCTTCGTAGACCACACGGCCGTAATTGCGCCCCGAAAGGCCGAGCTTTGGCTTGATCGTCGCGCCAAGCAGCGGGCGGCCGAATTTGTCGAGGCGCTCGCGCTCCACGACAATGCCGGCTGGCGGGCCATCGAACGTCTTCACATAGGCGGCGGGAAGCCGCATGTCCTCAAGGCGAAGCGCCTTGATCGGCTTAAACCCGAACACGTTGCCGATGATGGACGCCGTAAGGTTTGCGATCGAGCCGTTCTCGAACAGGTCGAGATCGTAAGCGATATAGCAAAAATAGGAATCGGACGAATTGGGTACCGGGTCGACCCGGTAGCATTTTGCACGGTACTTCTCGCTAGCCGTGAGCCTGTCGGTCCAGACCACCGTCCAAGTGGCGGTCGAGCTTTCGCCAGCGACAGCGGCGCTTGCCTCGATAGGGTCGACGCCGTCCTGAGGGGTGATGCGGAACAGCGCGATGATGTCGGTGTCCTTGGGTTGGTAGTCGGGCTGCCAATACCCCATCTTCCGGTATTCCATCACGCCCGCCTTGTAGCGGTCCTTCCCCATCACGGGTGTCACATTAGTGTCCATGGGGCTACCTCTTCCTTGATTTGCTTCGTTCGTAGGATGGGCCGGGCTCTTCCGGCCATCCCTTATCGCAGGAGCTTTTTTGCAGCGCTGACCGCGGCATCGGCTGTGATGCCGAAATGCTCGTAGACCTTCGCTGCGGGGCCGGAGGCTCCAAAACCCGTCATGCCGATGAAGACGCCCTTTTCGCCGAGCCAACGGTCCCAGCCGAACCGTGACGCCGCTTCGATCGCGACTCGCGGCGCCGTGCCAAGAACCGAGGCTTGATATTCGGGCGTCTGCTGCTCGAACATCTCCCAGCAGGGCATTGAGACGACCGCGGCTTTTATGCCCTCGGCTGCAAGCCTGTCCGCAGCTGTCACTGCGAGTTCGACTTCAGATCCGGTAGCAAGCAAAGTGATGTCACGGGCACCGTCCGTATCGCGTAAAATGTAGGCACCCCGCGCGGTGAGATTTTCGCGGGATGCCTCTTGACGGAGGGCCGCCAAGTTCTGTCGCGAAAGGCAGAAGGCCGACGGCGTGCGGCGCGCGGCGAGCGCTGCCTCGTAGGCCTCAGCAGTTTCCACTGCGTCCGCGGGCCGGAACACATAGAGGTTCGGCATCGCGCGCAGCATCGCGATGTGCTCGATAGGCTGATGGGTAGGGCCGTCCTCGCCGACGCCGATGGAGTCGTGGGTAAGCACGTAGAGAACGCGCAAGCCCATGAGAGCCGACAAGCGGATTGCGCCTTTGGCATAGTCCGAGAACACGAGGAACGTTCCGCCATACGGAATAAAGCCGCCATGCAGCGCGATGCCGTTCATGACCGCGCTCATGGCATGCTCGCGGATGCCATAATGGATGTAGCGCCCCGAGAACTCCCCAGGTGCGATGGACTTCATGCCCTTCGTAAGCGTGAAGTTCGAGTGGGTGAGGTCGGCCGAGCCGCCGATGGTCATGCCGGTCGCATCGTTGATGACCTGCAGCACCATCTCGGAGGATTTGCGCGTGGCAAGCTTTGGCTTTTGCGCGATCATCTCAGCCTTGAAAGCGCCGAGCTTATCGGAAACCGCCTGGGGAATAGTTCCGTCGAGCATCTCCTGGATGTGGCGGCGCTCCGGCTCCGCCCTGCTCTCGAAGCGGGCCTCCCAGGCTCCGCGGGCGGCGCGGCCGCGCGCACCGGCTGCGCGCCACGCCGAGAGAATAGCCTCGGGCACCTCAAAGGGCGGATAAGGCCATTGCAGAAAGCTGCGCGCGGCTGCGATTTCATCTTTGCCCAATGGAGCGCCATGCGTTTTCTCACTGCCCTGCTTATTTGGGGCACCGTAGCCAATGATCGTTTTGCAGGCGATCAGCGAGGGCTTATCCGACTTGTGTGCGTTGGCGATCGCGGCTTCTATCTCAGCGGCGTTAAGGCCGTCGGCGCGCCAGACGGACCAGCCCGCGGCTTCGAAGCGCTTCAATTGGTCCGTCGAGGTCGAAAGCCCGGTCGCCCCATCGATGGTGATTGAGTTGTCGTCCCACAGCACGATCAGCTTGTTGAGCTTCAGGTGGCCGGCCAGATCGATGGCCTCGTGGCTAATGCCTTCCATAAGGCAGCCATCGCCTGCGATCGCGTAGGTGTAATGGCTCGCGATCGCATCGCCGAACCGCGCATGCATCATGCGCTCGGCGAGAGCCATGCCAACGGCGGCCGCGATTCCCTGTCCGAGCGGGCCGGCGGTGGTTTCGACGCCGGGCGCGTGATCGTATTCGGGATGGCCCGCAGTCTTGCTTCCGAGCTGCCGGAATTTTTTCAGGTCCTCGATCGTCATCCCCTCGTAGCCGGTGAGGTAGAGTATCGAGTAAAGCAGCATCGAGCCGTGACCGGCCGACAGCACGAAGCGGTCGCGGTCGGGCCAGTTGGGCGCGCTCGCGTCGAACTTCAGGAACTTTGTGAAAAGGACGGTTGCGACGTCTGCCATGCCCATCGGCATGCCGGGATGGCCAGAGTTCGCCGCCTCCACCGCATCCATAGAAAGCGCCCGGATCGCGTTCGCCATCTCGCGCTGCGAAGGCCCAGCCCCGGCGCGCAAGTTCGTTTCGTAAGCCAAATTCGTCATTGTTTGTCCCCGTGTCACGATGCGCGCCGCTTGAGTTCCATGAGGCGGATGATCGTTGGCGTCAGGATGAGTTGCATCGCCAGATCGAGTTTGCCGCCCGGTACGACTATGGAATTTGCCCGGCTCATGAAACTGTCGTGGATCATAGTCTTCAGATAGCCAAAGTCTATCCCATGCGGATTTTTGAACCGGATGACGACCATGGACTCGTCCAGCGTGGGGATCCAGCGCGCGATGAACGGGTTCGACGTGTCGACCATAGGCACGCGCTGGAAGTTTATATCGGTCTGAGTAAATTGCGGGCAGATATAGCTTACGTAGTCGGGCATGCGTCTAAGGATCGTGGCGGTGACGGCTTCCGCTGTATAGCCGCGCGTCGCACGGTCCCGGTGAATCTTCTGAATCCATTCGAGATTAACGACCGGGACGACACCGATTTTGAGATCGGTGTGCTGGGCGACGTTGACTTTATCGGTGACAACCGCGCCGTGCAGGCCTTCATAAAACAGAAGATCGCTGCTGGCGGGCAACTCTTGCCAAGGCGTGAACGTGCCGGCTGGACAGCCAAGCGCCTCTGCCTCGTCATGATCGTGAACGTAAAGCCGGGTTCGGCCCGTGCCGGTCTGGCCGTATGAGCGGAAAGTGTTCTCAAGCTCGTCGAGCAGGTTCGCTTCCGGGCTGAAATGGCTGAGATGATTGTTGCCTTTCGCCTCTTCCGCGGCCACGGCCTTTTTCATTTCCTCGCGGTCGTAGCGATGGAAAGCATCGCCCTCGATGGTGACGGCCGTGATGCCTTCGCGGCGGAAAATCTGCTGGAAGGTGTGTTTCACCGTTGTCGTGCCGGCGCCGGACGAGCCCGTCACGGAAATGATTGGATGTTTTACTGACATGGATCAGCCCCTCACTGAACGGAATAGCCCGCGTTGTGCAAAAAGCGGAGAACGGCCGCCCGGCGAATGCGGCGCGAGATAGTAGTGCGCAATCTCCTCCACCTCGGTTTTCGAGCCGAACACGAGTGCGACACGTTGATGCAGGGAAGAAGGCTCCACATCGAGCATGCGCTGAGTGCCCGTTGTGCAAGCGCCGCCGGCCTGCTCGGTTAGCATGGCGATGGGGTTCGCCTCATAGAGGAGCCTGAGACGCCCCTTCGTGTAACCCTTGCGGTCATCGTCTGGATAGAGGTAAATGCCACCCCGCGTCAGGATGCGGAATGCCTCGGCCACAAGCGACGCAAGCCAGCGCGTGTTGAAATTGGCCTTACGAGGCCCGTCGACGCCAAGCGTGCAATCGATGACATAGGCTTTGATCGCATCGTCCCAATAGCGGAAATTCGATCCGTTTATCGCATATTCGCGCGTTGCCGCCGGAATCTGAACATTCCGCCTTACGAGCAGAAACTCCTCGGCGCCTGGCGTGAGCCAGAAGATATGCGTGCCTTGGCCAAGCGTCAGCACGAGAGCTGTCTGAGGCCCGTATATAATGTAGCCGGCGGCGAGCTGATTGCGGCCGGGCTGCAGCAAGGGCGATGGCCCTTCGGCGGGCAGGATGGAAAAGATCGTGCCAACCGACAGGTTTGTGTCGATATTGGAGGAGCCATCGAGCGGATCGACATTCACCGCGAGCGGAGCGCCTGCGTTAAGCGGCACGGCCTCTTTGTCTTCCTCGGATCCCATCCACGCGACGGGCGAGCGCTTGAGCGCATCCGTCACCATCTTGTTGGTTACATAGTCGAGTTCTTTTTGCGTGTCGCCGCCCTGGGCATGATCGCCGCGAGTCGAGGCCATGTCGCCCGCGAGCGGCCCTTGCGCTATAAGCCGCGACATCTCGACTCCGGCTTTAGCCAGATTGATCACGGTGTCTGCTACAGCAGATTTCCGGGCGTCGCCGCGAGACCATTCGGCCAAATGCTCGCGCAATGTCGGATATGTGGCCATGCGCCTTCCTCCTCCAGCAGCCCGTCTTCACAGGTTGCATTTTAGCGCATTGCAAGCGCTTAGCCGACTGCTTTATTGGACTATCGTGCCGCACGCCGGAAAAGTAAATTTTAAATGTGTTTCCCTTTGCTTAACTTTTTCTAACGGCCTATACTGCGGCATGAGGAATCTTACCCTGAGGCAACTTCGCATCCTTTCGGCCGTGACAAAGACGGGGTCGATGGCCGGTGCGGCGCGTCAGCTTCATGTGACTCCCCCGGCCATCACCGTTCAGATGCAGCAGCTGGAAGAAGCCGCCGGCTTGCCACTTATCGAGAGGCTGGGAGAAGGCACGACGCCTACAAGTGCCGGCGAGGTTCTCCTTAAAGCCGCACACCGGATCGAGGCGCTTCTTGCCGAATGCGATCAGGAGATTGCACAGCTCAAGGGAATTGAGGGCGGCCGCGTAACGGCAGGCGTGGTCAGCACGGCCAAATATTTTGCGCCGAAAGCTTTGGCGGCCTTCAGGCAAAAGCATCCGGGTGTCGACTTGCGCCTTTCGGTGCGAAACCGCGAGGAGACGATCGCCACCCTCAGGGATTTGGCCGTCGATGTCGCCATCATGGGACGCCCGCCGGAGAACCTCGATCTTGAAAGCGTGGTCCTTGGCGATCACCCTCATATTATCATCGCCGCAGGCGACCATCCGCTAGCAGGCATCCCGATCACAATCCCCGGCCTCGCAGGCGAGACCTTCTTCATCCGCGAACCTGGTTCGGGCACGCGCATGCTTATGGAGAGCTTGTTCCAGGAGGTAGGCTTCACTCCGAATGTGGGCATGGAGATCGGCTCGAACGAGACCATCAAACAAGCGGTCATCGCGGGGCTCGGCATCGCTTTCATCTCCGCTCACACCGTCGCCGTGGAGCTGGCGGACCGCCGCCTGACCGAGCTTAGAGTTGCGGGCCTTCCTGTCGTGCGGAAATGGCATGCGGTGCGGCTTCGCGAAAAAGCCGTCATGCCTGCGGGAGAGGCGATGTGGCGTTTTCTTGCCTCGGAAGGGCATCATTACCTGCCGGTGCACACGTCACGGCTGGGAACTGCATTCTGAAATCAACCGCCGGAGTGCAAACGCCTGCTCGCAAGGCCATTCTCATGCACAGTGAGGCCAGGCGTGAGGACAGCAGCATGACCCCGGCAGTTTCATCCAAAGCGGAGGCTGACCTCCGCTGGGAGGCGCTGAAGAAGCGCGACAGGGCGGCGGAAGGGCAATTCGTCGTTGCGGTGGTAACGACAGGGATCTATTGCCGGCCCGGCTGTCCGTCGCGCCTGCCCCGGCGCGAGAACGTTCGCTTCTTCGCCACGAATGAAAACGCCGAACGCGCCGGATTCAGGCCCTGCAAGCGCTGCAGGCCGGATGGCGCATCGATCGAGGAGCGGCAGACGGCTGCTGTTGCCAAGGCGAGTGCTCTCATCGAGGCCGCGGAGGGGGCGCCGGATTACGAGGCCATCGCGAAAGCCGTTGGCCTTAGCCGCCATCATCTCCACCGCGCTTTCAAGCGCATCGCCGGAGTAACGCCCGGCGCCTATTTCAAATCGCTGCGCGAGCGCCGCGCAGTTGCTGGCCTTAGCGCCGGCGCGCGCGTGACCGAGGCGATCTATGACGCGGGCTATGGCTCAGCGAGCCGCTTCTACGAAACGTTGGCGCCGAAGCTCGGGCTGAAGCCGGGTGCGTTCGCGAAAGGCGGCGCGGGCGAGATCATCCGTTTTGCCGTGGGCGAATGCTCGCTCGGCAGCATTCTCGTTGCCGCGACGGAAAAAGGCATCTGCGCCATCGAGCTTGGCGACGCGCCCGAAGCTCTTGTCGAAGGCTTGCAGGATCGCTTTCCGAGTGCAGAGCTCCTGGGAGGCGATGCCGCCTTCGAGGAGATCGTCGCGCGCGCCGTTGGCCTTATCGAGGATCCGCAGCGCGGCCTTGGCCTGCCGTTGCATGTGCGCGGAACGGCTTTCCAGCTCAAGGTGTGGGAGGCGCTGCGCGGCATCGAGCCGGGGCAGACGGCCACATATAAGGAGCTGGCCGCGAAGGCTGGCGTTCCGGGCGCCGTCCGCGCCGTGGCGAGTGCGTGCGCCAGCAACAAGATCGCGGTAGCGATCCCTTGCCACCGCGTGGTGCGCACGGGTGGCGCGCTCTCGGGCTACCGCTGGGGCGTCGATCGCAAGGCTGCGCTTCTGGCGCGCGAGCGCAAAGAATGAGCGCGAGCTAGCACTGCGTTCTCAACTTTGCGGGCGGGCTTCGGCTTTCCGCGTGTAGATTCCTCACGCTTATCGATTGCGCGGGCTCAAAATAGGGAGCATTCTGCAATTATAGTATCGCCCTATGAACGATTGGAAACTTTCGAGTTTCGGGAGGATGGTATGATCAGGACCGTTATAGCGGCTGCGGCAGCACTGGCTATTATTTCGGCAGCGCCGATCAGCACCGTTGCCAACGCGGGCGGGGGAGGCTCAAGCGCGGTGAAGCGAACCAACACCGTTGCCAATGCTTCTCCCCATACTCAGCTTGCCGGGAAGGTGAAGACCGGACTTACAGAATTTTCCTCCTCCTCCGCGCGAAGCCGCCGTTCCAGACATTAAGAGAAGTTGCTTCACCGCAAACACAGCGCTTTTAACTTAGCCCCCTAACAGGGGGGTAAGGCTGTAAGTTATCGGCCCTTCCGCTTAGACTTATACCAAGCGCCGAAAGTCTTGACCGGTCCCCGCTCAGGCGGAGCCCCAGTAAACACTTCACTATATCGCTATTTTCCCTTGAGATTACTTGGATTCCCGCCTTCGCTGGAATGACACCGTTCAGGTCAGCGCTTATATCCTCTGGTATTATCTCTAACGCTCCTTGCGATTGGCATCGGTGACTCTCGCTCGTACAGCAGGCATAATCTCAGGGAGAAGCCTCCTGACTTCTTCCTTGGTCATTCCAGGCAAGATGCGTGGATCGTAGAGGATATTTAACAGGTATTGATCGTACCGGTCGAAGAAGCCCATTTGCGTCTTGTCATTGAACATTGTCCAAAGGATGGAAGCGCTGTCATTGATGGGACCGAGGGCCTGGAGCAGTTCTTCATAGGCGCAATCGTAAAATGTGAAGTCGCTAGAGTCCGACGGCAAGAACACCTCCGCGCGCCGGATTCGATAGGTTTCATCCTTTCTAATTCCAGAAAGACATACGGGATCAAGCGAGCGCTTGATCTTCTTGGCCTTTTTCCGGCCGAATCGCGCGACGAGAGTTTGTCCGAGATCGCGTTCACGGACAATCGTGACAATTAAGTTCGAGGCGTTTCGATCGTCTGTAAGCGCAAAATCGAGATAAGACACGTGAGCTTTTATATCGGCAACGGCCGCCGCTATTTCATCTCTGCGGCTAGGCCCTCCGCGCTGATCGATGAACACCCGCACGGGCTCATCGAATTTCCTGATGCGCTCCTCGCGCGGACCGAGCTGGAGTTCTGCCCCGAATGCTACCTGGAAGAATCCCTCCGCGATTTCGCTATCGGAGAAACTTAACCGTTCAGAAGTCCGCCTCGAACTGATTTCGGCGTCCTCTGCATGGCTTGGACAGCTCAAGACCGGCGAGAAGACGGCGGCAACGCAGGTCGCTATTGCGAGCGCCCAATCGGGGAAAGATTGCGATTTGGCGGGGTGCTTTTTTCCGCGGCCGTGTGGCGGCGCGGCTCCGCACGAAGTATTTAACGATTTTGAAGGGCTGCGCGGTTGCACGGCCGGTTCTCCTGGTTCCCAGCCAAGCAACGTTACGAAAAAAATGCGCCGGGCGCGACTATCGTGCGGCGTTCACGCACACATGAATGGCGGGCACATCGAGTCCAATGCCCGCCTGCGGCTAAAGGCTTTCGCGGTGAAGGGACCTGCGCCTTCAGTACAGGTCATCCTCACGGTTGCATATTCCATGAGCGGCCTACACGGTTTCGGTTTCCTCTTCCGGCCTGTCGGCTTCGTTGCGATCCCCGCGGCCCAAAAAAAGCGTCTGCAGCGCCGGTACGACGACCAGCAGCATGACCGGACCTATGAGCATACCGCCGACGACAACGATCGCGAGCGGGCGCTGCACCTGGCTACCGATCCCGGTCGACAAGGCGGCGGGGAAAAGGCCGATGCACGCGGAGAGCGCGGTCATCAGCATTGGGCGCATTCTTTGCGTTGCGGCATGGAACATGGCATCGCGCGTCGAGTCGCCTGCCTGTCTCAACTCGTTGAAATAGGTCATGATCAAAATCCCGTTCATAACCGATACGCCGAACAACGAGACGAAGCCGATCGCCGCAGAGATCCCGAAGGCCTCGCCCGATAGGGCAAGCGCAATGATGCCTCCGGCCACAGCGAAGGGGATGCCCGTGAGCACGAGCAAGCTATCGCGGATTGAATTGAACAGCGCATATAGCAGGCCAAGGATCAAGAGCAGGCTCAAGGGCACCACGATAGACAGGCGCTTTTGGGCCTGCTCCATCTCCTCGAACTCGCCTGCCCACTCCATGGTGTAGCCGTTTGGCAACGCGACGGCTTTGGCGATCTTCTCCTTGGCCTCCGCGACGGCGCCGCCAAGATCGCGGTCGCGCACGCTGAACTTGATCGGTATGAACCGGCGGTTCTTTTCATGGAAGATGTAGGACGCGCCCGTATCGAGGGTGATGTCGGCGACCTCGGTCAAGGGCACATAGGCGTTCCCGTTTGGCGTCGTGACGTTGATCTTCGAATTTTTAACCGCCTCTATCGAGTCGCGGAATTTCGGCGCGGCGCGGACGTTCACGCCGAATTGCCGATCCGCCTCGTAGACGGTGGTTGCGACATTTCCGCCGAACGCTGTCTGCACGAAGGTGTTGACGTCGCCGGAGTTCAAGCCGTAACGGGCGGCTTTTTCACGGTCGGCCTTGATATTGAGGTTAGGCTGGCCCAACACCCGGAAGATGCCAAGATCCGTGACGCCCTTGACATCGCTCATGATGCGCTGAACTTGGGTTGCAAGCTCTTCGAGCTTGAACAGATCGGGCCCGATGATCTTGACGGAGTTTGCGCCTTTGACGCCGGAAAGCCCTTCTTCGATGTTGTCCTGAATGTATTGCGAGAAGTTCATATCGATGCCGGTGAACTCGCTCGCGAACTCGTTCTGAAGCTCTTTAACGAGGTCCTCCTTCAGCCTGCCGGGCGCCCATTGATCGAAGGGTTTGAGCGGCACGAAAAATTCTGCGTTGAAAAAGCCGGTCGCGTCGCTGCCATTATCCGGCCGCCCATGCTGAGACACGACCGTTATGACTTCCGGATGGGATTTCAGAATTTCGCGCATGCGGTTCACGATGGGCATGCCAGCTTCCAGCGAAATGGTCGGCGGCATGGAGGCGCGGATCCAGAGATTGCCCTCTTCTAGTGCTGGCAGGAACTCGGTTCCAAGCCGCGAGGCAAGAAACCCGCTGAAGACGAGAAAGACAATGCCAATCAAGACGGTCAGCCGGCGGGCGCGGAGCGCCACCGTCAAGACGGGCGTATAGACGGCGCGGATGGCGCGCACGACGATGGTTTCCGTCTCCTCGACATGCTCGGGCAACAGGAAGGAGGCAAGCACCGGCGTAATCGTAAAGGTCGCAAAGAGCGCGCCGACGAGCGCATAGGCGTAGGTCCTGGCCATCGGGCTGAAAATTTGCCCTTCCACCCCTTGCATGGTGAAGAGGGGCACGAAGGCGGCGAGCGTGATGATGGTTGAGAACAAGACCGCGGTATCGACCTGGGTCGCGCTGATGTAGATCAGCCGGATCCGGTTGATGAGACTTTCGTCGCCAGCCCGGTGGCCGTTTTCGCCGATTGGGGTCGGCCTTCGCAGAAGTTCCTCCCGCTCCCGGGCCTGGAACACGCGGAAGATGTTTTCCACCACGATCACGGCCGAGTCGACGATGATGCCGAAGTCGACCGCACCCAAGGACAAGAGATTGGCGTCCTCGCCTCGAAGAACGAGGATGATGATGCTGAAGAAAAGGGCGAAGGGTATGTTCACGCCGACGATGATGGCGCTGCGCAGATCGCCCAGGAAAATCCACTGAATGAGAAAGACCAGCGCGCAGCCGAAGACGAGATTATGCAGAACGGTGGCGGTTGTTACATCGACGAGGCCCGAGCGATCATAATAAGGGACGAGCTTTACGCCTGGAGGCAGCGTTCCATCGCTGTTGATCTTCTCGACCTCGGCTTTGATTTTGGGAATAACGTCGTTGGTATGAAGCGTGCGGTTCATCACCAGAATTGCCGCCACTGCATCGTCGTCGGCGTCGCGGCCTGCTTTACCAAGCCGCGGCACATAGCCGACATAGACGCGCGCCACGTCCTTGATTTGCACGGGCACGCCGTTGAATTGACCGAGCGTGATATTTTGGATGTCTTCGACCTTTCGTCCGTGGACGAGATCGGTATTTCCACCGGTGTCGATTAGGCCCACGCCTCGGATGTTCACGGACTGCTTGCCGATATTGATCGTCCGCGCGCCGATATTGATGTTTGCATTGCTCACCGCATTGACGAGCTGCGGCAAGGTCACATTATAGGCTTCGAGTTTGTCGAGATCGGCTTCGACCTCGAATTCCTTGGTGGTGCCGCCCCAGGTGTTGACTTGGACAACGCCCGGCACGGTCAGGAAGCGGCGCTGTAAAACCCAGTCCTGGATGGTGCGGAGGTTTGTGATGCCCATATGTTCCGGGCCGGTGACCTGATAGCGGTAGATTTCGCCGACAAGGCTCGAAGCCTGGATCTGCGGCGAAACGTTGTTCGGCAAACTGACATTTTGCAAAAGGCTGATCTGCGCCTGCTGCAGCGCGAAATAATAATCGATCCCGTACTCAAAAGTTAC
>Ga0074046_10002030_pt1 | contig 17743 bp, 18 predicted proteins | sample BogForMeECP23OM3_FD_94441 | JGI IMG/M metagenome (GOLD analysis project Ga0074046, IMG submission 94441) | Bog forest soil microbial communities from Calvert Island, British Columbia, Canada - Bog Forest MetaG ECP23OM3 | ecosystem: Environmental > Terrestrial > Soil > Wetlands ... | reverse complement strand
CCGAGCTACAAGACATTCGAGTATCGCCAGTTAGTTTTACGTCCCGGTCTCGTACAGATCGACGTCTTTCTGCCGAAGGGGACCGGTACCCTGGTGCGCACGAATGGTTCGATCTATCCAGGAAACCCGTACGACGACCAGTTCGCGGCCTATCCCGGTGAGGCCTCGGAGCATCTGCCTAGCGGGCGCGGCGAGATTCTTTCATTTGAGATCAGGCCATTTACCTACGATGGCGGGTGGATTACCTGTGGTAAAGGAGCCAAGGCCATCCTCAAAGCGCACAATCTGACAAAAGTGGGCATAGGCTGGACTCCCACCGGAACCGGAGTTACGGAGTCTGTGGGCCTTGACATGTTGAAAATAAGCACCTCTCCCGAAGGTGATACCTGGGAGGTAGCCCTATCCGACATCATGAGTACTAGGTTTGCCGCCGGAGGAGTCGACAACAGCGGCAAGACCGTTCGTAGTATGGATCTCAGTAACGTTTATTGCGAGTGAGCGAGCCCGCCGCTCGCTGCTCTACTTCCCCTTAAATTGCGCCGGACGCTTCTCCAGGAACGCCTTCGTGCCTTCGTTTTTATCCTCGGTGGCGCAGCAGACAGCGAACAGCGTGGCCTCGAGATACAGCCCGTCGGCCAGAGGCATATCGTACCCGCGATTCACGGCCTCCATGGCGTACTGAATCGCCAGCGGCGAGTTGGCGATGATCTTAGCCGCAATGGCCTCGGCGCGAGCAATCAGTTCGGCCTGCGGCACAACTTCGTTCACCAGCCCAATGCGATGCGCTTCCTGCGCGCTGATCATTCCGCCGGTCAGGACCTGCTGCATGGCGAGGCCTTTGCCAACCAAGCGCGGCAGGCGCTGCGTGCCGCCATAGCCGGGGATGAGTCCCAGCTTCACCTCGGGCTGGCCGAATTTCGCGTTCTCGCTTGCGATGCGCATGGTGCAGGCCATGGCCAGCTCGCAACCTCCGCCGAGCGCGAAGCCATTGACGCAGCCGATGACCGGCTTGCCCAGGTTCTCGATGGCGTCCACGATGGCCTGCCCACGATGGGTGTATTCCTTCGCCGAAACCGGCGTCTGCTGCGACAGCTCGTTGATGTCGGCGCCGGCGACGAACGCCTTCTCGCCCCCGCCAGTGAGGATGACCACGCGAACGTCCGCATCGTCTTTCAGGTCGGCGAAGGCGGTCTTCAGCTCCTGCATGGTGGCCATGTTCAGCGCGTTCAGCACCTTGGGCCGGTCAATGGTGATGTAGGCGATGTGGTTTTTCTTTTCGAACTTGATGTTCTGAAACTCGCTCATTGGGGTTTGCCTTTCAGCTTGCAACAGCTCGGGTAGTGCGGGCCTTCAGGACCGCGTTGACGTCCTAGATCATCCGTGCAGGGTTTCAGCCCCGGAATACTTCGATCTGCGAAAACGTTTTGAGGCACAAGGGCTAAAGCCCGTTTCTATCTTAATCGGCCTGGCCGCGGGCCTGAAGGCCCGCACTACCGTCACACAAACTTTCCCGGCACCGGCTTGTTGGGGTCGGCGTAATCGTAGAAGCCCTTGCCCGACTTGCGGCCGTACCAACCCGCCAGCACCAGCCGCCTCAGCAACGGCGGTGAGGCAAAGCGCGGCTCCTTGAATTCGTCATACATCACGTGGGTGATGTAGTACGTGGTGTCGAGCCCCACGAAGTCCAGCAGCGCAAACGGCCCCATGGGATGGCCGCAGCCCAGCTTCATAGCTTCGTCAATGTCGGTAATGGAACCGACGCCTTCCTCGTACGCACGAATCGCATCGAGCAAGTACGGCACCAGCAGCCGGTTCACGATGAACCCCGTCTTGTCGCTGGTGCGCACCGGCACTTTGTCCAGCTTCGTGCCGAACTCCACCGCGGTCTCGTATACATCCAGAGCCGTGGCGATGGTCTTCACCACTTCCACCAGCTTCATCATCGGTACGGGATTGAAGAAGTGCAGGCCGATGAAGCGCTCAGGCCGCTTGGTGGCCGTCATCAACTCGGTGATCGAGATGGACGAAGTGTTACTTGCAAAGATCGCGTCTTTCTTGACGATGGCGTCGAGCTGCGCGTACGTTTTGCGCTTCTCTGCAACGTTTTCGATGATGGCCTCAATGACGATGTCGCAGTCGGCGAGGTCCTGCATGTTGGTGGTGCCCTTCAGCCGCGACTGCGCCTCCTTCTTCTGTTCCGCGGTCAGCCCACCCTTTTCCGGACCGCGTTCCACCAGCCGGGTCAGCGATTTCTCGATCCCCGCGAAGCCTTTGTCGAGAAATTTCTGCTCCTGCTCCAGCACCACAACGTCGAAGCCCGCGGTAGCCGCGACCTGCGCGATACCCGAGCCCATTAGTCCACAACCCAGTACGCCAACTTTTTTGATGTTCATGTCTGCGTCTTCTTTCTGATGAATGTACGAGTCCCGACTTAGGGAGGCTTTGAAAAAGTCAGTCTTCCAACGCCTCCGGGGCTAAAGCCCCTCAATATATAAAAGTGCCCTAGACGCTGGTCTGAAGGCCAGCTCTACCGCAGAATCGTCTTTTCACCTAGGCGGCGCGCCTGCTTCCGTGATCCTGGTGTTTTGCAAGTTCACAATCTGCCACTTCCCGTCGCGCTTTTCGGCGAGGATGGTCGGCCGCGCTTCCAGGTCGGTCGCAGCTCCGCCTTCGTGAAACTGCAGGTATTGGCGCAGCGAAACGATTGCGACATCGGGACGAATGAAACGAATTTTCTCCACGCTGTACCGTACCGTGCTGCCCTTGTAGATGGTGCCGAAAATCATGCGATGTCCAGCCTCGATGGCAGCCCGCCCGGTGTAGTATCCGCCAAGAATGTGGATGAAGTCCGCGTCCTCCGCGAAAGCTTCGGCAAAGCCCTGGCCGTCAGCGGCGTTCCATGCCGCTTCCAGGTTATAGGCCATCTCGTGCAGGGATTTTTCGTCGTTGGTCATTTTCAGTGTTCGCCAGTCGGCCGAACCGAGCGGCCCTACCGTTGCAGGTTCTCGATGATGACCGCAATGCCCTGCCCGCCACCAATACATGCGGTCGAGAGTCCGTACTTGCCTTTGCGGCGACGTAATTCGTTTATCAGGGTGATGATCAGCCGGGTTCCAGTTGCGCCCAGCGGATGCCCGAGCGCAATCGCGCCGCCATTCACGTTCACCTTGTTGCGATCGAGTCCCAGCTCCTTCTCAACGGCGAGGTACTGCGCCGCGAAGGCTTCGTTCACTTCGATCAGATCGATGTCCTCCAGCTTCAGCCCGGCTTTCTTCAGCGCGGTCTTGGTCGCCGGAACCGGTCCCGAGCCCATGATCTTGGGATCGACGCCGGCTATTCCCCAGCTCACGATACGGGCCATCGGCTTCAGATTGCGCTTCCCGGCTTCGTCGAGCGGCATTATTACCACGGCCGCACCGCCATCCACAATTCCGCTGGCGTTGCCGGCGGTCACGCTGCCGTTCTTGCCGAATGCCGGTTTCAGCTTGGCGAGGCTCTCCATGGTCGTCTCCGGCCGCCGAAGGTCGTCTTCGGCAAACATCTCGCCCGTAGGCTCACCCTTGCGATTGCGCAGCGGAACCGGCGTCAACTCCTCCTGGAGCCGGCCAGCCTTATAGCCAGCGTCGGCACACTCTTGAGAGCGCAGCGCGAACCCGTCCTGCATCTCGCGCGTCACGCCCTGCTGCTCGGCATAAAGTTCGGCCGTGTTGGCCATGTACATGCCGCAATAGGTATCGAGCAGCATCACCATGAGGGAGTCCTCGAGCTTGCCCTCGCCAAAGCCGACACCCCAGCGCATGCCGCGAATCACATGTGGCGCTTGCGACATCGACTCCATACCGCCCGCCAGCGCGATGTTCGACTCGCCGAGCTGGATCATCTGCGCAGCGCTCACGATGGATTGCATGCCCGAACCGCACAGGCGGTTCACGGTCAGCGCCGGAACCTCGATGGGAACTCCCGCCTTGAGCCCAACGTGCCGCGCTCCGTAGAGCGAATCTCCCGAGGTCTGCTGCGCGTTACCCATGACGACGTGATCGATCTCGCCCGGCTCGACGCCGGAGCGCTTCATAGCGTCCGTGGCGGCGATGGCGCCCAGGTCCATGGCTGTGAAATCGCGCAGCTTGCCACAATAGCGCCCCATGGGCGTGCGAGCGCCGTTAACGATAGCGATATCCGTAGTGTTTGGCATGAATGTATAGAAATAAACGCGAAGCGTTGAGCAAACCTTTGAGTTTATCAGCCGTCGAAGAAGCGCGGCAAATGGGTTGACGTACGAGCCCGACTTCATACACGATGCATGGAGGCCGGCGACACACAGCAGGTAAGAGCCGTCGGAGAATTCCATCCCAGGGTGAGAAAAACCACCATGACGTCGGCGCGGAGTAGTGGTATCGCGAGAACGTGTTTGGGGCCCGCACTGGCCGTGATGGTTTTATTCCTGACGTTGGCATGCGGCGGTGGCGGTGGCCAGAGTGCTCCGTCACAGCCGTCCCAACCTACGCCTCCGCAGCAGTTCGCACTCACGCGGCTCAGCGCCGACACCTATACCAACTCCGACAGCCAGCACGCCACCGAAGTCGAGCCCGGCATCGTCGCCTCCGGCTCGACGATTGTTACCGCCTTCCAAGTTGGCCGCAGGTTCGATGGTGGCGCCTCCAACATTGGCTTTGCGATTTCTACGAATGGCGGAACCAGTTGGACGAACGGCTTTCTGCCAGGCCTCAACGTCTCTGCTGGCGGCACATACGCAGCGGCTAGTGATCCGTCGGTCGCTTTCGATAAGGCACATGGAGTCTGGATCATCGCATCCCTCTTGATTACATCAGGCACGGATTTCGTGGGGGTAAGCCGATCCACCGACGCGATGAATTGGGGCAATCCGATTATCGTCAGCGCCACCAACGATGCCGACAAGCAGTGGATTACCTGTGACAACACTTCCAGCAGTGCGTTTTACGGACATTGTTACCTGGAGTGGGACGACCCCAGCAAGCCGGCAAATGGTCTCATCTGGATGAGCACCTCGACAGATGGCGGTCTCACCTGGAGCGCAGCCGTGAATACCGCGAGTCTCTCCACCGGCATCGGCGGCCAGCCACTGGTACAGCCAAATGGGATGGTTGTTGTGCCCATCCTCAGTGCGGACGGAACCGCGATGCTCGCCTCTACGTCATCAGACGGGGGAACCACTTGGAATGCGACGGTCACTATTGCCGGCATCACCGACCACGTTGTGGCCGGCAACATGAGGACGATTGCGCTGCCCTCGGCCAGCGTTGACGCTTCTGGGCGAGTGTACGTGGCCTGGCAGGATTGTCGCTTTCGAACCGCCTGCTCCTCCAACGATGTTGTCCTCAGCACATCAACCGATGGCAGCAACTGGACCGCCCCGGTTGGTATTCCCATCGACGCCGTCACTAGCACTGTGGACCACTTCATTCCGGCTCTCGCAGTTGACCCGGCCAGCAGTGACGGTTCGGCACGGCTGGCCCTCACCTACTACTTCTATCCGGTCGCGCAATGCACCGCGTTGACCTGCCAACTCGAGATCGGATTTGTTTCCTCCCAGGATGGGGGCAACACCTGGACTGCTCCGACCACTATGGCCGGGCCAATGTCGCTGAGCTGGCTCCCGAACACTTCGTCGGGTGTGATGGTCGGCGATTACACTGCCATTACCTTCTCAAATGGCCATGCCTATGGTGTCTTTGCCGTGGCTCGCGCTAATTCCGGATCGACGTTCGACGAGGCCATCTACACCAATACCAACGCTCTTCTCTCCGCTCGGAGCCAGTCGCTCCGCGCCGCCATGAGGGGGGAATCGGCCGTCACGCGTAACTCCGACCACGGTCCTCGGAAGTTCTACGACTTGGATAACGAGCATCCTGTTCAGCCCCGCAAGAAGTGAACCGCTTGTCCGCTTGTGGACAAGAAATGCTGAATTCGGACGTGGCGCCATCACCGGGTACCCCGAAGACGCAACTATCTTCCTGATTTCCAAATACTTGTAGGCCGTGCACGGTGGCGATTGAAGTGTAGCCTCAAACTCCAAGCTATGGCAGTAGTGTCGGAAGGTGCGGCATGGCAAAGATGGAGCGTGTTCGTCAGGATGTATCGGCGGCGTTTGGAGCGGACGATCTCCGGCGGCAATCCGAACAAGGTTGGAAGCTGGTCGCTGTGGAGTGGGAGCGCGAGCTGCCGGATGAGGCGCCGGAGCCCAGTGTTCCAGGAGAAGTTCCCTTCGGCCTCCAGGTGGCGAACGACCCTCCGCCGCGCTTGGAGGAGAATCCCACAGAACGCGAAATCCTGTTTCTGATTATGGAGTTGACGATCCAGGATGGCCCGTATTCGGCGATCGCCGACGAGCTCAATCGTCGGGGCTATCGCACCCGCCAGGGCATGAAATGGACGCCGATCTCAGTTTTTCAGATGCTGCCAAGATTGATTGAGGTGGGTCCGAGAATCTTTGCCACCGAAGAGTGGCAGCAGCGCCGGCAACGGTTGGCAGAGCTGGCCGCAGGATAAGCGGAGAGGGACGCGGATCAGCTCACTTGCTGTCCTTCCACTTCAGGGTGAACACCGGCACTCCTGCCTGCTCTACCTTGATGTGATTCTTTCCCACTGAAATTTTGTCGGTCTTGGAATTTAACTTAACAGCAGCTTCAAAGGTTGGTAGATGGTGGGGACCCGATGCTGCCGATTGCGCGGAAACATGGACAAGCGGCAGTGGTTCCGGAGAAGACTGGCCTGTACCGCTTCGGCTGTCTAGGACGGCCCCTAGAATCCTTTCCGAAGCACCCTGGTTCTTCAATGCGATCAGATCATTGGCACTAGTGCCGAAATCAGGTTGTGATATCTGGATTTTGCGCACAATAACGCTTTCCGGTATACCCGCCTTCATCATCCGGACGATATCCGCGTTGGTGAGCGCATTGTCCGCCGGGGCTTGTGCCAAGAATTGAACCGGAAGGGCCAGCACTATGGCCAATAGGACAGTGAGTCGAACTAGACGAGCACCTCGCATCTGCGGTGCCTCCCTTGCGCAAAACTGGTAGTGACCAGCAGCAAGACAGGGAGAGATACCCCCTAGTTGTCTTTACTGGCACATACAAGGAACGCGACGGCGGTCGGACCTTGCAAAGTTTATTTTGAGGGCGACTAGTTCTGATGGTTTGCGCGAACCGGTTCCTTACCGGACTTCTGCCCGTCCACGGCATGGAGACCTGCGCTGTCCAGCATTTTGCATCTGCACGGAAACCGCTTGCAGCTTGGCGGCGGCCATCTGCATTCTTGCATTTTGCATGGCGATCTGCTGAGCAATGGCAGCAGTCTTGACTTGAATTCGCTGATCCAGACCGTCAAGCCGCTTCAGGTCGATGAAAGCCGGGGCCGTTATTCTCGCTTCGCGCGCCATTTGTTCGTGCATTCTCCTCTCATCGCGACGTGCGCGTTCCGCCTCGCGGAGCGCGGTCTCGCGGGCGCACTGGGCGGCAGCCAGACTTTGCTGCATGGCCTGCTCAGCAATCCTGGCCTGCGTTGCGGCCAGCGGCAGGTTCATCTCGGCGAGCAACTGTGCCTCTTCGGGATCGCCCGGGTGCACATGAGTCTTCAACTCGGCTACCCAACGGGACAGCGTGGAAGGCTGCTGGCCACGTTGCTGGGAAAGTTGTTGTAGCGACTTGAACCCGCTTGAGAGCGTTGCGAAGGTCACTATAATCGCCAAGCTCGCCACCAGATATACGCGCTCCATACCGCCTCCTATTGCAACTACAGACGGGCCAACCGGCGGATGGTTAGGACTATTTTCTGTTCGATGCCCACCGCTGGTTAATGCCGCTTTGCGTTGGTGAGTACAGTTCAGTGGCCACGCTAGTCGGTTCGGTAAGTTGTTGCGGGCTTGGTAGTTACCCCAGGTACAAAGTTAAAGGGCAGTGAGGCAACGTCCGTATTCAGAATCACTTGTCCGGACGCGGACAACTAGCTGATCGCGCGGGAGACAGCACACCAGGCTTTGGCCCCGTCCAGGTGCTGTCGCCGCGAATCCAGCAAGGCGCGACGTGCGATCGTCACTTCCTGCAGAATGGCCAATTCGCGCCGAAGATGGATAAGGTTGTCGCGATAACAACCGAGCGCCTCGCGGACATCGCGATCGCTCGTGTACTGCAGCCGTCCATCGAGAAGAGCGCCCACCGATTCCAGCATCTCCTGCACCTGGAGGAGAGCGAGAAGCTCCTCTTCCGCGCCCAACGTTGTCGCGCCGGCAAACTGCTCGAAGAAGCGTCCAAAGCAGGCGTTCGCCCGCCGTAACAACTCCAGGCTGGCGCTGTCATTTACGCATTCCATTCCGCTGTAGGACCTCCGTCCTCTAGACCACCCTGCGCCAGAGCCCGAGACGGAGCTACCGGCGGTGCTGCTGGCTGGGGTTCAATCCGCTTTCTTGCTTCCACCCAGCAATCGCGGACGTCGGACATGAACTGGATCTGTTGCCCCATGAGTTCGGGGGAGTTGCGAAGTTGGGATTCCAGAAGCTTTGCCCGAATCAGGTTATAGAACTGCTCGAACTGTTTGGCGACCTGCCCGCCCCGTTCAAAATCGAGGGTGCCTTGCAACTGTTGCAGAATCAGCATCGCGTGACGGACTGCGTTTGCGCGCTCCTCGACGTCGCTGGCCTGGATCGCGGATAGGGCCCGCCGCATGTCTTCAATGGCGGCATCGAACAGAATGACCACCAGCTCGATCGGAGTAGCAGAACGCACCGCGTTCTCCCGGTACGTCAACTTGGCTTCAAGTGTCTTTCTCATGCCGGCTAGCTGCTCTTGCTGCTGGGCAGGCCGGCCAGTTGGCTCGCGATCTGCTGCATCAAAAGCGGATACTCCTGTAGTGTGGCATTCACCGCGCTGTACTCCTGCGTCAGTTCCTGCTGCATCGAGGTCATACGCGCTTCAAAGTCGCTGATATCGTTGTTCAACGATTGACTCGTCTGCTGCAGCCCCGTCACCGCCAAGGCGACCGGCCCCTGGGTCACATCCGTCATTTGCATCATCTGATTTCCGAAGAAGGCACCGAACCCCTGCGGCGAGTTTGACTGGAAGAAGTTCTGGAAGTCCTTATAGTCAGTGGTTAAGGCATTGTTAAGTACTGAGGTATTTACTTTCAGCGTGCCATCGTCCTGCATCTCCAGACCAAGCGACTGGAGGTTCACGTATTGGCCGGTGCCGGAGACGGAATAGGAGATGGCACTCAGCAATTGGCTTTGCAGGCTGCGCAAGCCGCTATTACCAGCCAGCGGTCCTTCCTGTGCGTTGCTGTCCACAGCAAACTGACTGTTGATGTCGCTGATGACCGTGTTGTAGGCGGAGACGAAGTTGTTGATGGTTTGTGTCGCCTGGTTTGTATCGGCACCCACGCTGATGGTCACCTGGGCGTTCGGGTCTCCACTCCCCAGGTTCAGCGTCACGCCCGGCAAGGCCGTAGTGACCGTGTTCGTAGAGCTGTCGATCGGTACGCCATCCACGTTGAGTTGTGCATCTACCCCGGCCGTTCCCTGGGTGAAGTTCAGCGCCGAACTGGTGACGGTCAGGTTGCCGGCTGCTCCCGAAGTTTTGCTGACCAGAACCAGCCGTGATCCGTTGGTGTCGGTCACGATGTTTGCCGTAACTCCAAAGCTCGACGAATTGATGTAGCTGGCCGCCTGCTGCAGCGTGTTGTCATCAGCCGGAATGATGATCTTGTCCTGACCTGAGGGGTTGTTCGGGTCGCCATAAGCAACATCAATTTCCACGCCGCCAAGCTGGGTGGTGGAAGGCACCGGGTCCGAGTAGCTCGACGAAATCGTCGCGAGATTGGTTACCGTGACGGTATGGTTTGCGATCGCCGCGGTGCTATCGGCACTAGCGGTGACGATGTCGCTCTGGCTCGAAGTCGCCGTCCTCCCGTCCAACCCGCCGCTAATGTCTTGCAGCGTGTTGGCAGCGGTATACAGCGCTTGGAGATCGCCGCTAAGCACGCCCAGCATGCTGATCTGCTGGTTGACATCGGACTGCTGTTGCTGCAATTGCGTCTCGGGCTGGCGCTCGATCTGCATCAGTTCGTCCACTGTGGACTGGACGTCGATTCCGTTGGTCTTGCCGCTGAATGCGTCGTTGATGCTGGAGAGAATGCTGGAGAGATTGATGCCTGACGTACTCACGATCTAAGCACGGCTCCTTCCCTGATCGCCTTCACTACGTGCTCGTCGATTCCTGCTCAGCAAATCTGCAGGGAAGAAGGGGGACCCTAAGGTCCCACCTTCTCCCCCGTGCAACCCGTCGTCTTCCAATCGGCCGGTTGCGTGCCGTCAGGAGAAAGACCCTACTTACTGAAGCAGCTTGAGCACGGCCTGCTGCATCTGGTTCGCCTGTGCCAGGGCCGAAATGCCGGTCTGGTTCAGGATGGAATATTTGGTCAAGTTGGCGACTTCCGTGGGGATATCGGCCGAGGTGATATCGCTTTGCGCGGAAGTCAAGTTCTGGATCTGGTTATGCACCACGTTGCTGGCAGCCTGCAGCCGATTGACGCTGGCGCCGATGTTACCGCGCAGCGCCGAGACCTGGCTGATGGCGTTGTTGATGTCGGCCAGCGCCACCTGCGCATTGGCTGCCGTTTGCAAGTTGTCATTGGCCAGGCTGATGCCGTTCATGTTGTTGCTGTCGAACTGACCCAGAGTGGCCGAGATGGTGCTGCTGCCGGTCGCGGTGGCATCGCTCAGGAACACGTTCATGGTGCTGGAGTTGGTGGTGTTGTCGAAAACCCCACTAGCGGCGCCGCCAATTTGGAAGTTACCGGTAGCGGCGTCGGCTGTAAGTTGGTTGGCAGCCGAAGTGCCGCGGTTCTCGGCGTCGGTAACCACCAGATGCCCTTTGGCGTCCAGCGTGGCGACCAGCCCAGTGCCGGAACCGTTGATGTCGTTGATAACAGCGCCCACCGTGGTGTCGGTGTTCTGGGTGGTGTAAATGGTAGCGCCGCCGGTGGTCTTGATGGCCAGGGTCCCACTCGCGGCCGTGGCCAGTCCGGCTGCGGCGGCAGCATTGTCCGCTACGATCTGGTTGAAGTTGGTGCCGCCGCCAGCGAAGATAGCCGAACCGTTGTAGGTGGTGTTGGTGCCGATGCGGTCAATTTCTGCCTTGATCGCGGTGAATTCGGCGTCCAGCGCCTGGCGCTGCGAGCCGTCATTGATGGTCCCGTTGGCCGACTCCGTGGCCAGGGTGACAGCGCGGTTCAGCAGGGTGGTAACCTGCGACAAGGCGCCATCGGCCACCTGCAGCTTGTCTGCGCCCTCGGTTGCGTTCAAGGCCGACTGGGTCAGCGCGGTGACGTTCGCGCCCAACCCGTTGGCGATGGCCAGGCCAGCGGCGTCATCGGCGCCGGAGTTGATTCGCGAACCCGTTGATAGCCGATACAACGTATTCTGCAGGCCCATGTTGGTGACATTCAACTGGTTCTCTGCTGCAAGCGATGGAATGTTATACAAAACGCTAATTGCCATGGGATAGCTCCTCTCTCATGGTTCCACCTTGCCCGAGCTCCACGTGAGTTCGTTGCCCGCAGGTGCACTGCCGGGGGATTGAGACCGGCGGAACCTACTCTTTTGTTCATCCAACTTATCGGCCCAGTCAGTGCCCGGCTTTAGTGCAAACTCACATTTCTGCCAATCGCCCCTGCCGCGAGCGCAGGATTAGCCTGCTCTCATGAATTAGAGGCCTGCACTTCTTCCACCGACGACATTGCATTCAACTCTCCAGTCCGTTCAAGCACCCGGCAATTCCTGCCGATGTCCTGCCTGAGTCGTTCTCCCTAACTGAGGCCCCGGATGATCCAACTCACCCGCTTGAACAACGCACGCCTGGCCCTGAACTCCGATCTTATTAAGTATGTGGAGGAGGCACCCGACACCGTCATTACCTTGCTGAACGGCGAAAAGCTGGTAGTGCGCGAAACCACCGAACAGGTGACCGAACGCGTCCTTCAGTTCCGCCGCGCCATCGTCAACGGCGCTCAGCATTGTCCCCTCACCGCCGGCCGCGACGAGTCTACCTATCCTCATTGCTTCGCCAGTTCACCGTTGCGGGCAGTCGAGCGTGACCGTGGATAAGAGCAGCTTTGCCGGACTTGCCGTCGGGGTCGGCGGCGTCGTTGCCGGCCTGTTGCTGGAAGGCGGCAAGATCTCGCAAGTCCTGCAGCCCACCGCCGCCATGATCGTCTTCGGCGGCACGCTGGGTGCGGTGATGCTCCAGTTCCCTATGCCCGTGGTCGGTTTGGCGTTCCGCCGTCTTATGACTGTCTTCTTCGAACCAAAACTGGACCAGCAACAGGTGCTGCGACAATTGGTGGTGTTTGCCAATAAGGCCCGTAAGCAAGGCATTGTCTCGCTCGACGCAGACTTGCCCGCCATCCAGGATCCCTTCTTGCGGAAGGCCCTGATGCTGGCGGTTGACGGCACCGAACCGCAGGAGCTGCGCAAGATGATGCAATTGGAGATCGACAATCAGGCCGAACACGAAGACAACATCCCTAAAGTCTTCGAATCGGCGGGCGGCTTTTCTCCCACCATCGGCATCATCGGCGCGGTGCTGGGCCTCATTCAAGTCATGCAGCACTTGGACAATATTGACGAAGTTGGCAAAGGCATCGCGGTGGCTTTCGTGGCTACAGTCTATGGTGTCGGGGCCGCCAACCTGTTCTTTCTGCCCAGCTCCGGGAAGTTGCGTATCCGCATGCGCGAAGAGCAGGTCGTCCGCGAGATGACATTGGAAGGAGTCATCTCCATCCTCGAAGGCATGAATCCCAGAATGCTGGAAGCCAAACTCGTGGGCTTCCTGCAAGACCTGCCGGAAGCCAGAACGGCAACCGCCGCGAAGGCGTCGCTGTGAAAAAACGCCGGCGCTGGAGCGATCACACCAACCATGACCGGTGGCTTGTGTCTTACGCCGACTTTGTCACCTTGCTCTTCGCATTCTTCGTGGTGTTGTATGCCTCGGCGCAGATGGACCAGCGCAAAGCCGGACGGCTTTCCGTTGCCATTGAGTCGGCCTTCCGGGAACTTGGCATCTTTCAGACCGACGGCCATAAGCCGGGGAATATACCTCATAAGATCCCCTTGTCGGGAAAACCCACTCCCGGCGGCGATTCCCCGGTGAAACAAGACCTCACCGCTATTCGCGGGGAGCTGGAATCGGCGCTGGCTGGGGAGATCAAGCGCAATGAAGTCGCTCTTCACTTGGAGCCTGACGGCCTGGTTATCAGTCTGCGCGAAGCCGGATTTTTCGACAGCGGATCAGCCACCATGAAAGCACAGGCCGAGGATGCCTTCCGCCGGGTGGCAAAGATCCTGCAAGAGCACCCCTATGGCGTCCGCATCGAGGGTCACACCGACACCGTTCCTATCCATACCACACAATTCGCATCAAACTGGGAGCTTTCCACCGCGCGCGCTACCGAACTGGTAAAAATATTGATCGAACAGAATGGGATTTCCGCCGAGCGGCTGTCGGCAGCCGGGTACGCGGAATTCCACCCGGTTGCCAGCAACACCACAAGCAAGGGCCGGCAGCTCAACCGGCGCGTCGATGTCGTCATTCTGACCGTGCCCCTCCCCGGCAGACTCGCCACTGAGCCGCAGCCTTCTGCTCCCGGCGTCGCCGCAACCTCCCCGGCTACCGGTTCCGGCAACGATGCTGGCGAAACCGGGACCAAACCATCGTCAAGCAGAAAGATCAGCTAGTTCAGCACTGGCGACTGGTCCGCTGGCCAGCGCCGTGGCGACGCTTGTCAGCAGCAGGTCAACCGTGAACGGCTTTTGAATATAGGTGCTGCGAGGACTTCGCGCTGCTTTTTGCAGCACCGCGTTCTCCGCATAACCGGACATGAAGACTGTCGTCAGCCTGGGTTGTATCGCCTGTATCCGGCGCGCCAGATCGAGGCCGTTCATCTCCGGCATTACGACATCGGACAACAGCAGTCCGATGCGCCCTCGATGCGCCGCCGCCAGACGCAACGCTTCCTGCGGACCGGTGCATTCCACCACTTCATAGCCGGCATGTTCCAGAACTTGACGCGTGACCTCGCGCACGACGGATTCATCCTCCACCAGCAGAATGACCGGCTTGCGCGCCGGCAGGGATTCGAGCAAAGCAATCGGCGTTATAGAAGATGTACCCATAGTTTCACCGCACTGGCCTTCTGTGTCGCCCACTACGGCAGGCGAACAACATCCTGCTAAATGCAGGATTGGTGCCAGTTGCAGCGAAGCAGGTACGCCTAAGGTAAGTTTGTGCGCCGCAATAGTATACGAAGGAAAAGCGAAAGCGAGAGGACGGGGACGGAAGCGACCGTTTAGGGAACTTTCCCGTTTTGAAGTCCCAATTAGGGAAGCCGCACGATTGTCCGCCCAACCTCAGGCAAGCCGGTTCCGGCTAGAGTTCAGCTCACGTCCTATCGGCTTAGGTGTGACCAGGAACGATGAACGGGCGGAGATGTCCATCGGTGTCGGGGGAGTGTCATGCAACAAGAAACCATCGACGATGCGATTGAAATGTTCCGGCGCCTCCTCGTAAGGCAGGTGGCCGACTCCACGCAACAGAACCAGGGCAGAGTTTTTCAGCGCCCGCTCCAGTTGGTGGATCGACGAGGGAAATACCGCGCTGTCGCGTGAGCCCCACAGCAACAATATGGGAAGATCGGCAATGGCCGGCAAGGACCTTTCTATAAGCGCCAGGTCATCGTGCCAGGACCTTACAATGCTCAGCAAGTGCTCAAAGCTGCCCGGCAGGTCGAGTCCGGCCTTGTAGCCCTCGACGCTTCCGGGCAAGATGCGCTTAGGGTCGCCATAGAGCGCCTTGAAATACCGGCCCAGCACAAGGTGCATCCTAGGCATCACGCGCATCACGCATACACCACCGATGGTAGTGGCCAGCATACGCGTCATCCAGCGTCCATTGCTTGACCAGGGATTGATGGGTGAAACCAACACCATCCGGCGGATGCGATGCAGCATGTTCCGTCTCGCCAGCAGGGCGCCCAGGGCGATGAGCAGTCCTCCGCCCCGTGACGAACCCATGACGTCAGCCTCTTCGATGCCGAGATGGTCCATGAAGCGCAAGACGCCCTCAGCATCGCCCGCAAGGGTAGTTTCCGGATCGCCCGGACGCTGCGAAAAGCCACATCCCGGAAGATCCATGGCATACACCGAGAAGTGGCGCGACAGTGGTCGGACGTTGTACCGCCAGGAGAAGGAATAGCCCATGAACCCGTGAACCAGCACCAGCGGCGGACCGGACCCCGCCTGCCAATACTTCCAGGTGACGCCGTCGAGCGTAACGCTGTGTTCCTCGGCCCCCGGGATTCGGACCAGGTCAGGGACGGCCTCCGTTTGCTCGACAGCCGGTAGTTCTTGCATCTTGTGCAACCAATTGCTCCGTCAAAGAATCACACTAACTGATATCGCCTCTGTCGCTTCAACGGGGGAGCTAAACGGCTTCCCCATTTTTGTTTTCGACAATCTTTTAATTCTAGACTGTCTTTGCTCTCTAGCGTAGTGACGTTGGCAAGGTTTTAACCGGACTGGCCAAAGCGCTGCCCGGCTCTTGTGGTTCGGCTGCGAAGTTCCGCACCACTACGCGGTAAAGCAGGACTGCACAAATCGCCGATCCCACCAATAGGAGCGCTCCGCTTCCCGGCTGATGCAACAATAGCTTGCCGGCTCCAAATAGGCACATATAAATCATGCCGCTGCCAATGGCCCACGCCCCCAGATTGGCTTCGAGATCGCGATGCGGAGCCAGTTCCGGTGTCTGCGCTGCGACACGTTTCCATCCGCGCACGTCGGGCCGAACATGCCGATAGAAGCACAGCAGAATGTCGTCCGGCTCGGGCTTGGTCAGCAGGGTCACCGCCAGCCATGCAATCGTCGTAACAATGGTTGTCGCCAGGGCGCTCTTGGCAAACATCAGCGAGCTGTTGCCGGAGAACGGCCGCCAGCGGTTCAAAACGACCGTCACCATCAGCGAGCACGCCATAGCCGAGATCTCGCTCCAGGCGTTGATGCGCCACCAATACCAGCGCAGAATGTAAACTGCACCCGTGCCGGCGCCGATCTGCAAAACCACTTGCCATCCCGATGCGATGGAACCGAGCCCGACCGAGACCCACGCGGAAACGACGACCAGCAGCACCGTACACAAGCGCGAGACCAGCACGTAGTGTCTTTCCGAAGCCGACCTCCGCAGGAAGCGGCGATAGAAATCAGAGACCAGATAGGATGCTCCCCAGTTCAATTGCGTCGCGATAGTTGACATGAAAGCCGCGAGAAATCCGGCGATGGCGATTCCGCGATACTGGTGCGGCAGGTGCTCGTTCAGCACCATCATGTATCCGGTCTCGGGATGCCGCAGCCCCGGATACAACACGATGACTGCCAGTCCGGTAATGATCCACGGCCACGGGCGAATGGCGTAATGCGCGATGTTGAACCACAGCACCGAGAGCAGTCCCTGCTTTTCATCGCGCGCGCTGAAGATGCGTTGCGCGATGTAGCCGCCTCCGCCCGGCTCCGCTCCCGGATACCAGAACGCCCACCATTGCAGCCCGAGAAACACCAGGAAGCTCGCGACCGGAGCCATCCACAGCGGTTCAGCGGTCAGGCCATGCGAGAAGTCGGGCAGAAAGCCGACGGGGTTGGCCGCGTTCGGTCCTGCACCGGCTTGTATCTGCCGCAGGCTCGCCAGCATGGCGCTGGTGCCACCGCAGGCCACGACCGCGAAGTAAGCGACCGCGATCACGATCGACATCTTCAGCACGAACTGGAAGAGGTCAGTCCACAACACTCCCCACAGTCCGCCGAGCGCAACATACAGCCCGGTAAACGGAATCAGGAAGAAGACGCAAATGGCCAGCGCGGCGCCTTCGTTGCCGCTCCACACCTCACCGAAATGCGCGCTCATGAAGCGGCTGACGTCGATCAGCATCGGCGTGTCGGCCAGCGTGGTAGCGACGATGCTGGTCATCGCCTTCGTCACCCAGCCGAGGATGACGCAGTTCATCAGCAGGCCGAGATAGATTGCGCGAAAGCCGCGCAGGAACGCGGCGGGCTTGCCGGAGTAGCGAATCTCGGCAAACTGCACGTCAGTGAGCAGGCCCGAACGCCGCCAGAGCCGTGCGAAGAGAAATACCGTCATCATGCCCGACAACAGCAGGCACCACCACAACCAGTTGCCAGAAATTCCCTGCGAGTACACCAGGCCGGTGACTACCAGCGGCGTGTCCGCGGCAAACGTGGTCGCCACCATCGACGTCCCGGCCAGCCACCAGTTCACGTACCGCCCAGAGAGGAAGTAGTCGTCCACGCTGCGGCTGGAGCGCCGGCGAAACCACAGCCCCATCACCAGCGTGATGGCGAGATAGCCGACAATTGCGGTCCAGTCGAGGAGGGTAAAGCTCATGTAAGTCCGCTAATTATGCGGATCCATTTCAGATGATCCCACCGTCGTGATATAGCAGGCTTCTGGCGGGCTCACCGGGGAGATCGCATAGATCTTCAACGGAAACGACTGCGGCACATCTCTTACATATCCCGTAAACCCGATAAAGCTGCTCTTTAAGTAGGGATTGGCCGCACGGATTGTTGGACGCGTGTCTCCGATCGCTCCCAGTCCAACTATCGCTCCGTTGGCTACTACCACAATGTGGGATGGAGGCTCATGATGCT
>Ga0074046_10002029_pt1 | contig 17743 bp, 14 predicted proteins | sample BogForMeECP23OM3_FD_94441 | JGI IMG/M metagenome (GOLD analysis project Ga0074046, IMG submission 94441) | Bog forest soil microbial communities from Calvert Island, British Columbia, Canada - Bog Forest MetaG ECP23OM3 | ecosystem: Environmental > Terrestrial > Soil > Wetlands ... | reverse complement strand
GTAGAGCACGTGTCTGCCGTGTCCGAGTGCCTCCCTAACCATGAACGATAATCCGTCGTGACGCACAGGTCGCCAAAGCACAGTGGCTCGACGGTAGAATTCCGAAAGATCTGCGATTCGGCCGTAAACACGGAGATTTTCAGGAGCGTCCCATATGGTGCCAAACTTCAAACCGACCAATTCGAAGTTGATATGCGGCAAACTGCGAGCAACTTCCAGAATCCGGTCGAGGCCATATAGGAGGGCGAGCTGCACCGACGGCACATGCACGAGCACGGAGAATTTCTCCGGCAACGGAGAGGGCTGATCCGGAATTGCGACGGACGGCAAAGGAACGCGCTCACAGTCCAAGCCCAGGTCCTGCACTTCCCGGACCATCCAATCCGATTCGGCCCAATGACAAATTTTCCTGGTGACCCAGGGATCGGATTTGCCGAGAGCGACAAAACCGCGTTCATCGAGGGTGTCACTTCCTGCCCAGTGCATGACAATCCTGCGCTTGTGCAATTGTTTGGCGGCCCATAAAAATCGTCCCGCGGTGACCCTACCGCCGATCTGGTAAGCGATGTGACAGGCACTGAGTTCCCAGGCCAGCGCGGCACAATTGGCAAGACCTTGGTCGGGATAAAAGCGGAAGTTCCAGCCGTCTCCGGTCATCAGTTGGGCAAACATGCTTCCAAAATAGGGCAATCCGTGCACGAGTACGCGACGCGGAGCGTGATTTTCTGATCTGCTAGCTAGCATGGATCTAGTGGCGCTCTGGCGAGAGCGAGGCGACACCCTCTCTCGGACCTTAAGCGGGGATGGAATCCACGCGATCAGTCGTTGCCCGAAGTTGCCGCGTAGGTGCGAAGTGAGGTTGGGACCGGGGAGTGGCTGGTGACGGTTTCGACGATGTCGCCGGCCACGACGAAGGTTGAGCCACAGGTGGCACAAGAGCCCACTCCTTCGTTCACTTCGAGCCGCACGCCGCATGCGCACATCCATCCAATCTGGCGGGCAGGCACACCGACGACCAGGGCGTGGTCGGGAATGTCCTTGGTGACGACCGCGCCGGCACCGACAAAGGCATACTTGCCAATGGTGACCCCGCAGACGATCGTGGAGTTCGCACCGAGGGTTGCACCGCGCTTTACCAGAGTCCTCTGGTATTCGGATTTCCGGTTCACGTGGCTACGTGGATTAATCACGTTCGTGAACACCATGGAAGGTCCGCAAAAGACATCGTCTTCGAGATGCACACCGGTGTAAAGGGAAACGTTGTTTTGAATTTTGACGTTGTTTCCGATGGTAACGTCGGGTGAAACGAGAACGTTCTGGCCGATGTTGCAATCCCTGCCGATGCGGCTTTTGGCCATAACGTGGGAGAAGTGCCAAATCTTGGTGCCGTCCCCGATCTCACAGGGCTCATCGACAAAAGCGGAAGGATGAACAAAATAACGAGGCGGCCTGGGCTGCGCCAGAACGGGTTGTCCATGGCTCTTGATGGATTCGCCGCAAGCTTGCAGGATGCGCAGCACCCTAAGGCCGTTTTCTCCGTCGGTTTTGGGAGTCTTGCGGTCCCTCACGCATTCGAGGAAATGGCGACATTCCAATTGCAGAGGCTCGGTGCGGTCAATTTCCACCACGGTGCCCTCCGCCTTGCGGACCACAGGGCGACGGTCCACCCAGTCGATGCGGTGGGGGTAAAGAACGAGTTTGCGCTGGGGTTCGGTGTCATCGAATACCGCCATTTGACGGTCACCAACGATGACCAATCGCTGTTCTTTATAGGGATGAATCCAGCTGACAAAGATGTGTGCCTTCACGCCGCTGGCAAAGCCCAACACCGAAAGGGTGACATCGGAAATGGGATGATTCAGGTAACTTGCGCCTTGCGAGGAGACCTGAAGAGGCATTTCGTCGAGCAAATGCAGAATTGCAGCGATATCGTGGGGAGCAAAACTCCACAAAATATCTTCTTCGGTGCGCAATTTGCCCAAGTTCAATCGGGTCGAGCTGATGTATTCGATCTTTCCAAATTCGCCGGTATGGAGCATCCGGTGCATTTCCGTGAGAGCGGGATGATAGTGGAGCAAGTGCCCCACCATGAGGATTCGGCCGCGGTGCCGGGCGAGTTCAACCAGTTCTTCGCCGTCTTCAACCTTCAGGGCGAGTGGTTTTTCGACAAAAACATCCTTGCCGGCAAGCAGGGCTTTTTTCGCAAGGGCGGAGTGCTGTGCGGCAGGCGCGGCGATAACTACCGCCTGAACGTCAGTCAAGGAAAGCATCTCTTCAAAATGTTCGAGGGCTTTCACGCCATAGCTCTTTGCCATGGTATCGCGATTTGCCCGGCTGATGTCACAAACCGCCGTCAGGCTGCCAAGTTCGTGGAAATTGCGCACAAGATTCTTGCCCCAATAACCACAACCGACCACACCCACAGATGGATAGTTCGTGTCTGACATTCGATAACTCCTGAGTAGAGCGAATTCCTGAACTTGGTGTGCTGCTAGCTTCTGTTGATCTCTTCTTTATGCGCCTCGAAAGGTTACAGCCTCATCTCGATCTGTTTAAGTTCTTGGTAGAAATTCAACAGCTTCAAAAGCCGTGGCCGTGGCAGCGTTGGAGGAAGCCATTTGAATGTGATTTGCGGCCTGAACGGAGGGCTAGAGCCCGCCAACACGGTAACCGACGCCGTAAAAGACCGCACCGTTCACGGCGGCCATGGCTACCGTACCCATGGCGACCAATGTTTGTTTCTTGCCGCTGACAGGCACAAACAAGATGTCATTTGCTTCCAAAGGAAAATCTTTGTCCTTGCCGGACATGATCTTAGCCAAGTCGACCGGAACATTCTCTCGGGCGCTTCCGTCGGGATTGCGACGAATGACTAAGCCACGATGGGCGGAAGCGGTGGAGGTCATCCCCTGGGCCAAGGCGATGGCTTGAAGCGCACTGACGCCGGCGGTGCGATCCTGAAATACGAAGCCGCCGGGCTTGGTCACGGCCCCTACAACGTATACGACCTCGGTAGTGGCCACACTGACAACTTCCCCATCGTGGACTTCCGCATTGATGGTGGTATCTTTTCCGCTCATGAGTTTGGCTAATTCAAGAGTTCGCGGTACGGCCTGCGTAGGCTGATTATCGGGTGCGTTGCCACTCGCGGGGAGAATGGTTACCTGATTTCCAGCGGTGGGCAGGAGGCCAGCTTCGGAGATGACTTCCATGACTGTGGTGCGCCTCTGAAGTGGATAAAGCCCTGGTTTTGAGACGGCACCGACCACTGCAACAGTTTGGCTGTGGTATTCCTCGACAAAAATGTTTACGGTCGGATCACGATATAATTTGGCATCTTCCAGCGCCTTGGTTAACTCCTTGGAGAGTTGCATGGTCGTCTCGCCCTGGGCCTTGACGGGGTTGGGAAGCGATGACATCACCAGATCGCCGGATTGGTCGACGCGGAACCTGCCGCTGAATTCCGGCGCATCGGTCACAGCGATTGACAGCACATCTCCGGGACCAATGTGATAGTCCTCCTCTATAAACTTTTGACGATTCGTGGGTTGCTTGGCTGCCGAGCTGGCGGAAGAGGTATCTGTTTGCGCTTGGAGTGGAGCACACCAAGCGCAGGTGAGAAGCACGAACAACAGTGTCATTCCATAATGCCTGGTTAACGCAAATAGGGAGTTGCGCATATTCATTTTGCTGCCGGAGTGAGGAGAATTCGAAACGCTCATGTTCATTTCAAGCCCCGACGCCCTTGGCGTTGGAAGCATCCTCTGCTGATGGTTGGGACGGCTCCGCTTCGTTCATTTTGGGGTAATAGCCATGCAGTCGTGCAGAACCGTGGCCGAAATTGTAATAACGGTAGTCCGGAGCGGAGAAATCCATTGCGTTGATGACCACTCCTAGTATCGGTGCGCCAAGCGCGCGAAGGCAATTGGCACACCGCGTTAACGCACGCCGCGTGGTGAGCCCACACCGGCCAACGAGGACAGTGCCATCGACGAGTAGCGAAAGGACGCGGGCATCCGAAAATGGAATCGCGGGAGGTGAATCGATCACGATGAAATCGAATTTCGTTCGTAGTACGTCCATTAACTTCTTCATATCCCCGGAACTTATCAGTTCACCAGGGTCTATGGGGCTAGGCCCAACCGGAAGAACCCAGAGATCGACCGATTCTCTTACCCGAGTGAGGGCCTTTTCCAAAGTGATCGAGCCAGAAAGGACATTTGGCCAACTGAGTGAGGGGGAAATATTAAAGACCCTGGAAATGACGGGTTGGCGCAAATCAGCATCGATCAAGCAGGTCTTCCCGAGTTGGGCGAGGGAATCGGCCAAATGAAGGGCGACGGTACTCTTTCCCTCCCCTGCAGCGGCCGAAGTTACTAGAATAGCTCTGGGCGCCTCGTCCTCGCTGGTCGAAAACAGAAGCGATGTGCGTAATTCGCGGAAAGCTTCGGCTTCCATGGAGTGACTTTGCATGACGATGAGTTGAGGTAGCCGAGTGGAACTCTCCAGCGCGCCCAGGTTCCAACCAAATATTCCGCGGGGGCGCTGCTGCTGCCCAATACCGGGGCGAAAGTTCTCCGTGTCCGGCAAAAGCATGGGGACCATGGCAAGGGAGGGAAGACCGATCCACTCCTCGACGTCATCGGGAGTGCGAATGGTGTTGTTGAGGCTCTCGCGCATGAATGCGACTACGACAGCGAAAACGGGCGCAAGCAGAGTGCCTACGGCAATGATGAGGGACCTCTTGGGCGCGGTTGGTCTGTCCAGCACGGAGGCGGGGTCAACCACGCGGATGTTGCTGGATCGCAATCCAGCATAAAGTCCGGCTTCCTTCAGACGGCTGAGCAGTGTGTTGTAAAGATCAGCGTTGGCTTTGGACTCATCTTTCAGGACATGGTAGCGAACCATACGCTCATTCACGTCACCCATTTGTGCTTTCAAGCGCCCCATGGACGCGTTCATCAAGCGCTCACGTTTTTCTGCGGCGGCGTGAGCGGTGCGAATCTGGCTGACAATGCGACGCTTCTCGGCGTCTCGCTGGGCGGCGAGTTCATTCACTTCGTTCTGGAGCTTTTTGTAGTTGTTATTTTCTTCGCCGTAAATGGCTTTGGCTTGTGCCAGTTTCGCGCTGGTCTCAGCGAATTGAGTAGTCACATTCTGGTAGACCTGGCTTTGTTGAACTTGCGGAAGGGACTCCGCCTGGCCAGAGTCAATCATGATGACGTAGGCCTCGGTCTGAATGCGATCGGCCTGGGCCTCGGCCAATTGGTGAGAGATGCCACTGGCTAATTGAGAAGTAGGACCGTCTTTTTCGTCTTCTTCAATGAGGCCATTTTGTTTCTGATAAGCAACCACGGCTTGGTTGGACTCCTCAACGTTCTTGCGCAGGTCGCTCAACTGACCGAGCAACCACTCCGAGGCTTGCATGGTGGTGATGTAGCGGGTCTTGAAGTTTTGATCGATGAACTCAGAAACCAAATTGTTGGTAATGTTACGGGCGAGTCGCGGATTGCTACAAGCATAACTGACTTCAACAAGTCGACTGCCGCGCACTACGCCAACGCTAAGCGATTTGCGAAGGTTGTTAAGGGCAATGGTCTCCAGAGGGGTGCGTTCGGCAGCCGAGAATTGTTGTTCCAGGGAATTGTCTGCGCTGGTGGGTTGGCTTTCCCTGGGCGCTAGCTTTGTGGAGTTTCCATACTTGGCGAAATTCTTGGCACCGACGATTTCTTGGTTTTGATCCAGGTGCATGGAGCGAATGACGCGAGTGGCGAGTTCGTCGCTCTGTAGAATCTGCGATTGCGTTTCGAGATATTCCTGAGTATCGTCGGCGATGGTGTCTTGTTCGCGCGGGGACAGGGACGTGGAACCCGGGGGATCGATCTGGAGTCTCGCCACCGGTGCATAAATATCCTTCAGATGAAAAGCATAGGCGATTACAAGAAGGATTATGAGCAACGCAATGCCCGTGATTAACTTAGTGTTTTTCCCGAGTACCCGGAGCACTTGTTCCCAGTTGTAGGTATTGCCAACCGCCGCGGAGCAGGCGCGGGTGACGGGCACGGTGATGGGCAGTCCCACGTTGTCATCGGCAACTCTTCTCGGAAGCCGCGGTTTTTTGGTGTTCTTTTCTTTCATCGGGGCTTATCGGTGATGTTTCGGATCAGTTGCTCAATTCCTAGGCTGCGTCTTTATTAACAATTGTGTATCTCTGCCGGACTAGGAGACGCGGGCGAGGGCATAATGGGCTCTAGATTATCCAGATCGACTTCTACGGCGGCAGACTTCTTCAGTAGCTCTAAAGAAACGACAACCCTCTGACGGTTTTTCACGCGCAACAGAGTGCCCTGCAATCCTGCGAGTGGTCCGCGACGCACCCTGACATCACTTCCGCATTCCAAAAATGGATGGGGTTCGAGCTTCGTGGGACACTCGGCAAGCCTGCGGACAATCTGGATGTCGTCGGCAGGGATGAAGGCGGGACCGCTGGAGTTCCCGACAAACCAGCACACGCCCGGGGAACGCAGTACGTCGACTCGGCGTTGCAGATCGGCCTGGACAAAGACGTAATTGGGGAAAAGCGGTGGGAAAACTACTTGCTTGCGGTCAGACCAGCGGTTTTCTGAACGGTAGAGGGGAAGGAGAACCTCAAAGCCTTTTTGAGATAACGATTGTGCTGCGGACTTCTCGTGCTGGTGCCGGGTATAGACCGCGTACCAGCCAAAAGGCATGGGATCAGAAAAAAAGGAAGCGTGGTTATTCGACGGGTTGCTTGACGGATGCATATAGCTCCGCTCTCTGACTCACATCGGCTCAGCGAGTGAATCTCTCCCACTAACAAGACATGCCACCGGGAGGGAAGGGGCATGTAGAAAACGAACCATCAGTTCCTTGGGCGGCAAACAGCAGATGCTTCCCCGCGGCCACGGATTCCTCGTTTTTCCGAAGAATCGACAGAGACAGGAATCCGCCACCTCTGCCTCCGAGCAGTCGTCTGTCCTGCTACTACCGGCTTGGCGCCAACAGCACGCATTGCAAGGTGGATGACAGGTCGAATTCCAAGGAAGGGTAAAGCCGTGTAGACTTCCTGACAAGATTCAGAAGATACCGTGTTTGTTCGTTGAGTTGCCGTTCAAGTTTTGTCACTTCCATCCCAGCTGCACGTAACCTTGGCTACGAAATTTTGTCCTCAAAGTTATATTGGCGAGGAGTCCCAAGTGACAGGTACGAATGTCACGATGTAAGGTCGCCTGCCGCGTTGCTGTTCCTGTATCGCAAGGCCCGCGGAGGGCTGCGACGCTTTTCGGCGGAGGTGGCGAGAGTTTCCGGTGATCGTGCTAATCGCGAGTAATTTAGCGGCGATGCATGAGGCAAGTTTAATGCTGGCCTGCTGTTTGAACACAGGGGAACTACTTTTCAGGGGCCGCCGTATGTGGCAGGAATATGAAAGAATTGTGTATTTTTCATGTTGGGGAAAAATATTAACAGCCAGGCGAGCAAACACTGTGCTGCTGCGGGCTCGTTGCCCGTGTCATAGAGTGTTTTCATCGGATTTTTACTTGTTTTCATTCGCTAGCCATCTACAATTACGACACTCTGTTCAGCAGCATCTATTTCTCAGTGTGAAGTGCCTAGGTGTAAACGAATGGCCGTCTCAATTTTGATTGTAGAGGGGAATTTCCTAGGAGCCGAATTGCTCTCTTCGGCCCTGAAGCGTTGCCAGAACAATTTTGACGTGGTTGGGCAGGCCACGAGCTTTGCCGACGCCACCAGGAAACTGCAGGAGCTGCGGCCGCGTGTGACGGTAACTGGCATGCGTTTGCAGGAGGGCCAAACCAGCGGTTACAAACTGATTTCGCACATACGAGAACATTGGCCCAGAACGCTGACGGTGGCCTTGCTGAACGACTCACGGCAAGAGGATGTTCTGGAGGCGTTTCGCTGTGGAGCCCGTGGAGTCATATCGCGAGATCAGCCGTTTCGCGTGCTTGCCAAGTGCATCCGAAAAGTCCATGAAGGGGAGATCTGGGCAAGTTCCGATCAAATCGGGCTGGTTTTTGAAAGCCTGAAGAAAAGCTCTGACATCTTTTCGGGACGCGTGCCCCAGGGAGCGCTGGCAGATCTAACGCCGAGGGAAAGAGATGTGGCTGCGCTAGTGATCGAAGGACTCCGAAACGCAGAAATCGGCGCCAAGCTGAGCGTAAGCGAGCACACGGTGCGGAACTACATCATGAAAATCTACGATAAATTAGGCGTCGCCAATCGCGTGCAGCTTACAAGACAGTGCGTCGATTTGTTCGATCGCAGTCGCCCCGCAGCGCAGGAGAGGGTCGGGGCATAGCGCGGCGTGCGCTGTAACGTGAGATTCATTTTTTGTTGGCACACTCGTCGTGCCTGCTGCAACCACTTCAAAGTTGAAAGCTGCTACCAGAAAAGCTATGAGCTTGGGCTCAGCGATTTGCTTGGATTTTGAACCTGGTGTTCCTGCGATGATCGAGGCCCGCATGCGTTATAGCTTTCGTGTGTTCGCGGCGATCTACGGTCACCAGGTAGTAGAAAAAGCGAGCTGTGACACGATCTGTTGCTGCTACGGTACTCCGGCGAGCTCCGAACCAGGGGTCGCTCACATAAGCATCCCGACACGTTACCGGCTCCCACAGCGATCACAGCCCTCTGCTCGGCCGGCGCAACATCGATTTGCAGACGAGGATTTCCCTCTGTTCTTTGGAGTGGATGACCGAACCGGGCAGCCCGATTGGTTAGGCGAAATTTTTGAATGGCTCTCCTCCAGTCAAGAGATGAGCTCGACGCAAAGAGACGCGGTCGGCCGTATTCCTCTTTCTGAAACTCCCTTCACGCGCCATGGGCTCTCTCCCCGGGAACCGCATGCGCTGAAGATCATGGCTTGGTTGGAAGGCGCGCTGCAAAATGGCCGGGCATGCGAGCTTCTGCCGAAACCTGCAAGTCCTGTTTCGGGAATGAGGCATCTTCTGATCTGTTCCCATGACATTGATTTTTATTACACAGATAAAGCGTCGTTGATGGTGCGGCTGCTGAAAAACCTGGTCATCGCGTTTCATATCTATCGGAGCTGGGATTTTTTTCGATGGAATGTTGCAAGAATTCTCAAGCTGCTGCTGGGCAAGACGAGTGGGGCGTATCTGCCGGCGCTGGTGGATGCCAGCGAGAGTCATGATTTCCAGGCGACTCTTTTCGTGGTGTCCCGTCACTTACATCGGCGAGATCCCAACTACAGTCTTCAAGAAATGGTTCCAGTTTTGTTGCAGAGTCGCAAAAGAGGTTTTTCGATCGGGCTGCATGGGTCATATGAGAGCATCATCGAAAGGGAAGAGCTGGGCTCGGAGGTGGCGCCGCTTCGGGATGCCCTGAACGAGCAGCCGCAGGGCGGCAGGCAGCACTACCTTCGATTTGACTATCATGAAAACCTGTTCAGCGCCGTCGAGCGGGCGGGCCTGTTCTACGACTCCACTCTGGGTTTCGCGGACACGGTGGGGTTTCGGAATGGGGCGTCGTTTGCGTTTCCTCCGTATGACTTCAAGCGTGAACGTGCCCATAATTTTCTGGAGATTCCCCTTGTGCTGATGGATGGCGGATTGGAAGCGACGTGTCGCTCGACAGGCGAAGATCCTGGGGTGGTGGCAGAGGAGGTTCTGCGAGCCAGTCGGAGATGGGGTTGGGGGGGCGTTGCCATCGATTGGCACAATCCCATCGAACCGATTCAGGTGCCGCCTCGGGTCAACGACGTGTTCTGGCAGTGTCTGCGCCAGAAGGAATCGTACCAAGAGCGGTGGATGGGCGGCGATCAATTTCTGCGCGCCTGTTTAAGCCGGTACCAGGCCGCCGGATTGCTCGAGGGTGTCCGCATCGATGCTTGACCTGACCATTGTCCGCGGGCCTCTGCAATCTCACCAAAACGAAGAGATCCTCCGGGAAGTGAATCGTCTGACGAACTCCCACATTGAGCTGAAGGATTTTTGCAGGTGGGTACAAGATAGCCCGGATGGCCCGGCGTTCCACGCGCTCCTGAATTCCGGGCAGCGCATAGTCGGTCATTTCTCGCTGATCCCACTTCGCGCGAGCTTAAACGGAGAACAGATTCCCGCGGCGCGAACGGAGTACTTTTTTGTACACGAAGAGTTTCGCAGGGAGAAAGTGCGTGGTTTCGAAGGCTCTTTTTTTCCTCCGGCGATTCTTCTTCTCGACCAGCTCTACAGGCACTGCCGTTCCAGCGGGTGGGGGCCGTTCCTTGTATCCGCCGGGGAGGAGATCCTGCCTTTTCACGAACTGGTTGGGTGCCGGCCCATGGAGATTGCGCTTCACGAATGTCTGTTCGTGTTAAGGTCCTGGCAGGCAGCGCGCCGAACGCCGAATATTGGGCAAGCGCAGCGCGCCGGTTTGTTGGGCATCGGAATGGCACAGAGCAGTGTGTGGACCGTGGTAGCGAGCGCGTTTGCACGGTGGCGATCGATCAAATGTATTCCTGTCGATCAGGTGCCAGTTCCGGGTGAAGTCGCAGGGGTAGAACTTTTTCAGGATCAACCGTCACGCGTGTGGCGCTATCCTGAACCGGATTATCTGGTATTTTGCTGCGCCAGCAACCCCAGTAGCTATGTCATTGCCAAGAATGGGTCTGAAGATAGATATCTACGTGTGTGCCAGTGGTGCCTGGGCTCCAGCGATTTAGCATCGAGCTTCATCCACGCGCTGTTGCGCCACGCGCAATTGTCAGGAGCGCTCGGGGTACGATGGTCGGTCTATGAAAACGGGGAAAAAACCGAGGAACTGTTGCGAACTCTGCGCAACCACGGTTTCCTGAGCGCGGCGAGAGTACGCCGGTTATTGCTTTATGCCGGGGACGGCGTTTTTTGTAACTCTTCCACGTGGAGGTTGTCGGATTCTTTGTTCTGCTTCGATCTTTAGAGATCTAACGAGCACCGCTGCCGTCACCTGGGACCTCGCGTCGCCTTTATTCAAACGTGCTTAACATTGGCTATCCCTGAGTTGGATAGAATAAAGGGCACTTTGGGGCGGAATGGCCGACCCGGGTGTTGACTCAAGAACGATTCTAATGCAGCGTTTGTAAAAGATAGTTTGAAAGAGAAGTGCGCCGCTGTAGAGGAAACACGGAACCTGGAAGAATGAACATGTACGACGCGATCACCGAAACGATTCGAACCATCCTGACCGAGCGTAATGATCCTGTGCCAGATTTGGAACCCGGAACCTCGATAGCCAATAGCGGGCTCGATTCACTGGACGTAGCCGCGTTGGTGGTTCGCCTGGAACAACGCTTGGGCATTGATCCGTTCCAGGATGGAGCGTTGGCGAGGTTCCCGCGGACGCTGGGTGAATTGGCAAATCTTTATGAGCAGCACAACCAACGTGGGTGACGTGATCGGCTCGATTACTCGCTCCCATGTCAAGGTGATTGCCGGGGGTTGTGAATTCTCCGCAGAAGAACTGGCGGCATCCACAGAGAGTCTGGATCCGAGCGGAGTCGGAGCCGTAGCGATTTGCGTACCGGATGGAGCGCTGACGGTAACCGCAACCCTGTGGGCGTGGCACGCGGAAGTTGACACAGTTCTCCTGCACGCCGAATCTTCGCCATCGGAAGCGCAATCCCTGGCCCACAGGTTCGGCTGCTCCCATCTCCTTACGGGCAATCAAGAAAGCCGGCGTTTACGGTTCAGTTTGACGGCGTGCGAACGCGAAATAAAGGCGCGAAAAAGCGAAAACCAGCGCATCACCTTACTTACGTCCGGAACCACGGGAGAAGCGAAACCGGTGACGCATAACTGGGAAGACTTGGCACGGAGTGTCTCGCGGCGGCCGGAATTGGAACACGCGCGATGGATGAGTCTGTATCCATTGACGCGTTTTGCGGGTTTCAACACACTGCTGCACGCAGTATGGAACCGAGCGACGCTGATTGTTCCCAGGGCGGTTCATCCTAGAGCAATCCTGCAAGACATCCGCGAAACGGGCGCAACGCATGCCTCCGGAACACCGACGCTGTGGCGGAATCTTCTGATGGCTGTGCCTTCGGGCCAAGATACGCTGCGGAGTCTGCGGCAGATTACGCTGGGCGGCGAGGTGGTTGACCAGCAAATTCTGAACGCGCTCAAATTTGCTGCACCGGAGGCCCGGCTGACGCACATTTACGCGACCACGGAATTGGGCGTATGCGTAGCCGTATCCGACGGACTTGCAGGTTTTCCTGCCAGTTGGCTGGACAACGAAGAGAAAAGGCCGCAACTGCAAGTGCGCGGTGACGAGTTATGGGTAAAGCATTTGCATGGTTCTGGGAGCGGCGCAGACGCGGATTGCGATGGGTGGGCAACGGCGGGGGATCTTGTGGAAGTGAAGGACGGACGAGTGTATTTCAAAGGACGCCGCGGCGAGATCCTGAACATCGGGGGTGCCAAGGTTCTCCCCGCGGTGATTGAAGAGAGAATAGGCGAGGTGCCTGGTGTAGTCGGCGCACGGGTAAAAGGCTTGCGGAATCCGATCTCCGGGGCGGTGGTGGGCGCGGAGGTAGTGGGGAGATCGGGCACGAATGAGCAGACCCTACGGGCGACAATTCTGCAACACTGCCGGACATGCCTGCCGTCGTATGCGGTACCGAGAATCATCACATTTGTGGATTCTCTGCCCACCTCGGCATCCGGGAAAATCTTGCGAGAGGCAAACAAGACAACAAATGAATGAGAAGGTGGTTTTGGTGTCCGGGGGCAGTAAGGGATTAGGACTCGCGGTGGTGGAGGACTGTTTACGGGAAGGCTGGAAGGTCGCCACCTTCAGCCGTTCGAAAACGAAAAGGATGGATGAACTGGAGGCAGAATCAGACGGGCGATTCCTATTTTTTTGCGGAGATCTTTCTGATGCGGAGCTGCCTCGGCGCGCGGTGCAACAGGTGATTGAGAAATTCGGGGGATTGCACGCCCTGATAAACAATGCCGCGTTGGCTTCGGACGGAGTGCTGGCGACGATGCCGACCAGTGCGATTCAGGAATTGGTACAGGTGAATCTGACGGCGACGTTAATGTTGTCTCGAGAGTGCATTCGTGAGTTTTTGCGGCAGCCGCCATCGCAGCCGAGATGGATCGTGAATATATCGTCGATCGTAGGATTGACAGGATTCCGTGGGTTGAGCGTCTATTCGACAACAAAGAGCGCTATGCTGGGATTAACGCGGAGCCTAGCAAGGGAGCTAGGTCCAGCGAACATCACCGTGAACGCGGTTCTACCAGGATTTCTTGTAACCGACATGTCCGGCAGTTTGGAGGGAAGGCAACGGGAGCAGATTGTGCGGCGAACGCCGATGGGACGACTTGGCGAGGTGGGTGACGTCGTGCCGGTCGTGCGATTTTTGCTGGGGAGGGAGTCCCGCTTCATCACCGGGCAGTGTTTAGTGGTAGATGGTGGTGCGACCTGCTGAGGCTAAGCGACATCTGATGCCGGTCCGGGAGCTAACATGTGACGACTGGCGCGCGTACGCGATCTTCCGGCAGGAGTTATGGCCGGATCATGCCAGCGCCGGCTACTGGGAAGTTGTGCAGAAAAAATATTTCGAGAATCCCCATCGCAGCATCTGCGCGCAAAGCGGACTGTACGGCTATTTTCAAGGAGATCGTCTGTTGGGCACCATGGGCGCTTATCCCATGCCAGTGACGTGCGGTGGAACGCTGTACCCGGGTCATATGCTCGTCGATTGGGCGGTACTGTCAAACTTTCGGTTTGGACCTGTGGCTGGCCAACTGTGGAGCAAATTATTCGCCCTACCGGGACGCAAATATGGGAGCGTGGGCACACAGTTCTCCCAACCATTGCTGGAAAAGCGCGGCAAGAAGATCGTTAGCCGGGAAGCCGCGTGCGTGCTCAACCTAAGGTCCAGTGTGGCAGTGAAGCTACTCGACCCGAAGCGCTATGGCCAGGCAAGCCCTATACACCTGGATGAGTTGGAAATGGTCCCAGGCGTAAGCCTTCTGGCGGGAGAGCAGGTTCGGGCAGCAGTTCCAGGGGCCTTGCGGAACCTAGCGCGGGTACACCGGGATTCGGACTTCTGGCGGGTGTACTGTGAGGGACGTCTGTATCACGGGGGTTTTCCCCTCAGAGTGGTGTCTGGCGAGGGAGAGTCGGACATTGTTGTGAGAATTACGGAGATAGGCCGGTTCCGGTTCGCAATGCTGCTATCGGCATACCTCAACCCGTATTCTGTCGCGTGCGCAAGGGCGACCGGAAGGTTGCTGCGGAGATTGCTGGAGCGATTGAAAGTGGGGGTGATGTACGTGACAGAAGCTGACGAGGAGTTGGCAGCGCTAGCCAACAGCGTGTCCAAGGCTGTTCACCGTGCGACGGTTCATTGGTGGTCGATTCCTAGGCCGACTGATACGTTTCGCAGTGAGGACGTGCCGTGGTGGCTGACAAGCGCCGAACGCGATGGCATATACGGTGGAATCCAGCCGTCTGTGCCACGGTAAACCAAGGAGTCATCCGCGTACAGTTGATGCTAGCTGGCCGAGACCTGGCTGCTTTGGGAGCGCTTAGGGCTTCGTCCCTACAAAGCCGACAGCCATTCGAGTGCCGGCAATCGCCTGGACTTTAATTTTTGCCGAGGTCTCATCGACGACATCACTCACATCTTTTACGTAACCGTAGTCATGCCAAATTATGAGGCCTTTTTGCGCGTGCGCATATTTCAAGGCGTTTTGCGTGTCGCTCAAGACATAGTTGTAGTGGTGGCAGGCATCGACAAAAATGAGATCGAAGGGACCTGGCAGCGTGGACCAGTCCAGCTTGGCGGAGTCGCCATAGACTTGTCGAATCTTCGGCTCGTAGGGAGTGTCGCGGAAGCGTCGTCCCACGTCGCGTTTTGCGGTGGCGTTGCGAAACTCCTTTGGCGTAGGTAAAGAAAGCTCTCCGTCCCAATCCGGGGGCAGGTCAAGGGTAACAACCAGGGCATCCGCGGCGGTGTTTGCGGCCAGGTTCAGTGTGGTGGTTCCGTCAAACGTACCGACCTCCAGGATTCGTTTAGCTCCGGTGCATTTTGCGATTGCCAAAAGATCGGCCAGTTCTTCGATTTCCAAATTTCTTCCAAGAACGCGATTGAATGCCTCAAGGATGGTCACGGAGGCAGTCTCTGTTCCGGGGATAATCTCCGTCAGTTCAAGCCGGGGTAGTTTGCCCCAGACCCAACTGTGGCACTGACGAACGTGCGGATCGACGGGCACCAGGATTCTGGTGCAAAAGTCCACCGCATCGCGAGGCGATTTCACCTCGCGCATAAACTTTTTTGCCATCCTAGTAACTAAAACGCCATCTTCTTCGGTTCTTGAGTTCGCAATCACGCTGCACCTCGTAGCTTGATCATTTCAAAGAATGCCTTGCCGTCGCCAAACTGACTGTCTTGCTCATTCCAGGGGTGAGGCCAAAAGAGCTTACCAAAGCCCATCTGCGTTTTCGGGGACGACGAACGGTTTGCTCCCCGCCAGCATGTCCAAGATCGGCTCATACCAGCCGTCATAATCGGGATCCATCAGTGGGACATTGTGCCACAACATCGTAAAGACTCCACCGACGCGCTCGACTTGCTGGATACACCGGCGAATTCGTTCGAGACCTTCAGCGCGACGCAAACCCATATATTTCACCGGAGTGCAGTCCATCAACAGGAGTGGGATTTCGATGAGGTTTAACTCGCGATTCATGGCGAAGGACCAAGGTCGAAACGGAATGGACGTTCCCGCGCGAAAACCGATTTGATCGGCAAAGCCAACGGTAGAGTCGTATGCCAGGCCGCAAGCTTCCCAGTCCTCCCACGTTTGCGGTGACCAGCGCAGATAATGCTGGCGTCCACCGAGGTATGCCCGGCCCAGGGCTTTTCGCAAACGTTCCACTTCGCTGGCCAGCTCAGAGCGCGAGGCAAAGGTGTAATATCCCGGATGAACGCCCACCTCAAAACCTTGTTGTTTCAGGTCCAGGATCACCCGTTGTATTTTCGGATGGAAGGGATCGTAGCCTTCATCCATTGGGGTCCGTGGACTGCCTTTCCAATAGAAAGAAGAGTGTAGTCTGCGGGAGACGGAAATATGGGCCAGTTTTCTGACCAGTTCGAGTTCCGCGGGCTTGATTGGGGAGACGGTCGCAAGCAAGTCGCGTAGGGTGGAAGCAGGACGTCTACGCTTCAGGGTATGGCCGATGGTTGCGCGCGGCTGAATGGGGATGCCGACATTATCGATGTCATGAGTTAATTTTGCGCGTAAGCCTGGTGGTTCGGGGCGCCAAGAAGGAATCAGCGCGTTGAGAACTTGCTGGAAGGCCATTGCACACTCATCAACGATAGGCCGTTCGAGAAACTCGTGACGCGCCGCCAGGCTCGCGGACGCGGGGAAACGCCCGTGCTCGTCGCGAGTTTTGCAGATGTTTTCCTCGACGCGAGAAAGTGTCAGCAGTACTGAACTCAGCAGATCCATCCGGCAAAGGAAGGAACCATCGGCCTGCGTCTGAAAAAGGGGAACGGATGGCGGCAACGGCGATTCGCAAAACGGAAGAATCAGGTCTTCAGCGAGCGGGCTGCCGTTCGGCTTTCGAAGATACCCAGCACGAGCAACGGGGAACTGTCCGGAGGTGACTTGGGTGAAGAACTTCTCAGGAGCATGCTCGAAATAAACTCTTCTGGAGCCTGCGGGAGGCAGCGAGATTGTCGTGCGATCAGCGGTACATGTGATTTCCCAGCTATCGAAGAAATCACGGCTCACGCCGGCCCGGCGCGCAAGCTCCTTCACCGCGTATTTCCGGGCCTCCGGTGTGCGGGCTTGCCCGGCGATACTGTTCAAGCCGCTCCCTGCGGGTGTTGCGATGGCAGAACTCGAACTCACGAAGTGTGCCCCTGGTAGTCTGTCACGGTCACAAGCCCACCGCTGCAATCGAACAGTTGAAGAAACGCCTGATGGTTCGTCTGAAGACAGAAGTTACTTCCTTGCAATCGCGAGTGGTGCAGCAAGGGAGCCGGGAATGTCGACAGACGATCCAGTGTAGCCCGGATGGCGAATAATCCCGCGAACATTCCTGTTTGCCCATCGGGAGGACGGTCGTCTTCCGCAATGTTTCCGTGAACCTTATGGCAGAGACGCCAACGAAGACTTCTTCGCGTAACCGGAAGCATGTGCGGAGAAGTTTTCCTAACCTCTGTTTCGATGCCAATGTACGCTTTTTTGTGGCCCGGAAAACGAAAGCTAAGCCAAAGCATTTTAGACTCGGCGTTGTTACGGAGCGAAGAGAATACGACGATAATTGTGTGAGGCGGGGTGCCGCCCTTTGTGTTGGCGGAATCCCGAGGAGGCCTCAGTATCGGGCGCGCTTTGCACGCCCGTAACAATCCTCCCATAAGCTGAACCAGTAACTAAATTCAAGGAAACACTCTGGGATCTGCGAGCGTTTCCCCTGGCCAACCATTGGGGAAGCGGCTCTGCTTGCCAGGTGTGTTCAGGACAACATCTTTTGTCTACCCAGAGCCAGCACAAACCGCTCAGAGTATTGCTTCATGGTTTGGAGTATTTCTGCGGAAAAGTTCCTCCGCTGTTCGCATCGGAAGGCTGGGACATTCGATTTCATCGCCCCAGGGGATTGCCTTCCCTCCTTGCAATGGCCCGGGATTTGTATCGAGCTGATCTGCTGTTCGTGTGGGGTGCGCGAATCTCCATGGGGAATGTTCTACGTTTGG
>Ga0074046_10002027_pt1 | contig 17756 bp, 18 predicted proteins | sample BogForMeECP23OM3_FD_94441 | JGI IMG/M metagenome (GOLD analysis project Ga0074046, IMG submission 94441) | Bog forest soil microbial communities from Calvert Island, British Columbia, Canada - Bog Forest MetaG ECP23OM3 | ecosystem: Environmental > Terrestrial > Soil > Wetlands ... | reverse complement strand
GTCATCGCCCAGCAAACGCTGGGCCACCTTGCCGTGGAGGCAGGCGGACAGGGCAATCAGGCCGCCGCCCAACTCCTGCAGGAGTTCCTGATCCACCCGGGGGCGGTAGTAGAAGCCCTCCAGGTGCGCCTGGGTCACCAGACGGATGAGGTTATGATAACCCTGCAGGTTCTCAGCCAGCACCACCAGGTGATGATGTTCTCCCTTGCCCTTGCGGTCCTGCCGGGAGCCCGGGGCCACGAAGAGCTCGCACCCCAGGATCGGCTTGATGCCTGCGGCCATGGCCTTCTGGTAGAAGTCCAGGACCCCGAACAGGGTGCCGTGGTCGGTGATGGCCACTGCCGGCATCTCATAGGCCTGGGCCTGGGCCAGCAGGTCCGGGATGCGGATGGCGCCGTCCAGCAGGCTGAAGGCGGTGTGCACGTGGAGATGGACAAACTGGGATTGGGGCATGGTCTCCGGGTCTTCTAGCTTAACTAGATAAAATTATAGCAAATTTTATGGAGAGAGGGAAGGTTCTCCCCCCTGGCCCCTATCATACCGCGAAGGCTCGGGCCGGGGCAAGGGGAGAATGCGAGCTGGGCCTGGGGGTAAAGTGGAAATAGCTGCGGGGGCCGCCCCGGCCCGATTAATCATCAGACATATCTATTTCATATCTGCAATTATTCCCACCCCATTGCCAAGGAGCTATGGTGGCAAGTGAGCGATGCTCGGGGTTTAGGCTCACGTTGTCTCCTGGCAGGGCGGGGGGGGGCTATTGGCTGGCCAAAGGGATCGTTAGTTACTTAATTTCAATGGTCTTCAGCATTCTGATATAACTAGTTGGTTTGGCAGATAATTCACCCATAAATGGATAGTCTAATTCTATTATTAAATAAAAAGCAGTCGCTAATATTATGGCAAGCATAGATATTAGTAATGCATGTAACCAAAATCTTTCAGCGCCGAGTAAAATTGAAAACAAAATTGACACAAAGGCGCCAACGATTAATGCCGCCCAGACGATATCCGGTAAACTAGATTCCATCTCGGACAACCGCTCATGCCTTAAGTTAGATAGAGTTTCAAGATCATTCAAAATCTTAGCATAAAGAATCTGTTCCTGACGCTTTTGCGGGTTAATATTATGTATATCATTCCTAAGATTGTTCATTGCGTGTTCGGTTGTTTGGCTCATCCTCATATTTGCCATGGCTGGATATTCATCTTCAATTACTAATTTGGCAAAATTAACCAGAGATTTGAGAGCACTGTCGGCTTGTTTTGGGTTGGGATACAGACTAAGGTCTCGATATAGCTCGAGCGCCTCGGTTCCTTCCTTTAGGGCACTATCCATCGCCTTGTGGTAGTCCTGCCACAAAATGACCACTACAAAGGCTATCATAATTCCAAAAACAGTACCCGCTTTATTAAAAATAGATGCAATAACATCGTTATGGCTTTGCCTGATTTTATAGTGGGCGATCCGTCTGATTATATATAATATCAGTAGCGAGGTTCCTATAAAAACCGCATTGATCAGAATAAATAGTAACCATGGAGACAGCATCACGAGTTTGGCGGTGAAAGGCATTGTGTTCCCCGTATGCTAAGTTGATTAATATTTCATAAATGATATATGAAAATGTCTGATATTCACAACTAAAAACCTGCCCCACCTCATATTTATTCCAAAGCTGCGCGGATCTGATCCCCCAAATATAAATCTGTCTGCAAATTCCAGCTGGCAACGGGTCTCCCGGGGGATCATCTTGAAAAAATTTTTCAGGTCTTGGGCCATCTCATTTATGGGAGTCCGATCCTTCTGGGGTGGATACTCCTGCTCAAAAATAAATCCCCTTTGGGCTATTCTCCTTCATCTTTGAACCCAGGTCTGCCGATATGGTCGTTGTGACCATATAAAAATGATCATTAGGTTTATATACTTTCTTTCCATATCCTCTTAAAATCCTCTTAAATTTAAACCATCGCAGGTGCTGGGGCGACTAGATCGGGGGCTTGCCGAAAGAGGATAAAACCAATGATAAAGATTATCGATTTCGGATGCGACGAACATAATTGGCGTCAAGTCACTCTCATCGACCCTGATGCAGACTTGGTCAAAGATTGTATTTACAACCTTCCCAAAGATGGGAAGTATCACACCTACATATGCTCTCACGGTTACACGCATCGCATCCGTGAATTTAAGATGCCTTATGTTGTACCGGCGCCTGCATATGAGAACAGGTCACATCCTTCTATGCCCTAAGGAAAGCTGGTCGCGGTGCTCTCCGGGGGTAATTGGGAGTTAAGTGAGGACATCCGAATTGCCTCATTCTCCTGCCTGATAGTGCGCATCCAGGCAAGACCTTCTGAAAAGCTCGTACCCGGGCGGGATGGAAGAAGGTTATTGCTCCACTAACCATGGGCATGAGCGGGGCAAACCTGATTAAGAGGGGGAACGAGAGATGATCTTCATGGTTGGCTTTTTAACAGGAGGATTCGCGGTTTTGATTACCATGTCGCTGCTTTTTATAGCGAAGGATACTATGAATTAGGCTTCTTGCAGAAAATCCGGGGGGATCACCTCTTTTGAGCTTCCCCCTATCGAGCCTCTTGGCGACCCCCGGTATGGGGGAAAGGCATAGCCCACCGACTTAAGACCAAAAATTAGCGGGTTCCGATTATTGACTCTTATTCCTCCCCTTTCTTCCCTTCAGGATGTTTTATCCGGAGCAGCTCATGCTTAGCGGCGCGGCCAGCGGGGCTGGCGCCAGGGCCTCCTCGGCTTGGCTGCGGATCAATATCTTAAAGTCCCCTGGATATCCCTGAGGGTGAGGTCTGAGGGGTAATATATTTGCAGGAGAGCAAATGAAAAAAATGGTCATTTTGGTTGTGGGGGCAACCTTGTTGCTGGGGGGCTGTTCGGGAATGTCCTACACGGAGCAGCGGGTCCTCAGCGGGACCGCCATCGGGGCGGGCAGCGGGACCCTCATCGGCTTGGCCGCAGGCGGTCCCTTGGTGGGGGCCGCGGTGGGCGCAGGCACAGGAGCTTTGGGAGGGGTCCTTTATGACCAGTACCAGAAATCCCGAGGGAATCCATAGGTTAATTTTCAAATTCCAAGAGGCCGGGGGAATTCTTAAGGTGAATACCACAACCGCCAAGGGGGGCCCTGGCGCCTGGACCTGCGCTTTAGGGCTGCTCATCTGCCTAATGGGCTGTCAGCCACCGGTTGCTAAAGCGCCGCAGTTGCCGCCGCTGCGGCCGCCGGCGGCCACGCTGCCCCGGCCGGTGCGCCCCACTTTTTATGTGGCCACTAACCAGCTTAGTTTGCGGGCCTGTCCCGGCCTGGATTGCCACAAAATCTCCACCCTGGATTTAAATGCAGAAGTGGAAAAGATGGGGCAGAGGGAAAATTGGACGCAGATCAAGGTAAAAAAGGAGGGGACTATAGGTTATGTAAGGTCACGGTATCTCTCCCCGCACCCCGTGGTAGTTGCACAACTCACCAAGAAAAAACCCAAAAAGGCAAAACCTCGCAAAGCCACCCAGCCTCCTGAAGCGGCGGGGGTAGAGGGGGAAGCCGGGCCCATGAAGCCGGAGCCTTCACTTCCAGTCCCCCGGGCCATGTAGGAGGAGGGAGGCAGTAGTCAAGACCCTACGAACTTACATGAATTCTGGCTCCAATTCTGGTTCTTCTCTTTGCTTAAAAGGTTTAAGTTCATCCCTGGCGGGCACTCCCCGAGGTGAAATCAAAGGCATGCTTTCCAAGTCACGGCCGATAACCCAACCCAAAGCGCCACTGGAAGGATGGCGAACTATAAACCAGCCATCGGTTTCTCCCAGTTTTTGCACCTGGTCGTTAAACTGCAGAACTCTGATAACCTCGCCGCGGCGCGATGGTCCGGCCAGCAAGTCTAGCTTCCTCACCGCCACATAGTAATAAGCTTTCTGAACCGGTCTTGGCTGGGCCTCCTCGATTCGTTCCGTCAGGGACGCGGCCGGCACCCAGCCAAGGCTGCGGGTTTTAATCACCAGGATGCGCCACCAGCCCTGGTCCCCTTCCTGGACCTTTTGCACCTGATCGCCCCGGTAGAGCAACTCTAAGGGAAGGCAATCGCGGCGCGGGCACCCGCGTAGAAACAGGGTATCCTCTTTAACAAAATAAAAAACGGAAGCCACCGGATTAGAGCTGAGTAACTCCTTCCGGATCCATCCCGTCTGCCCACTTCGCTGGACTTTAATTCGCCACCAGGATGATTCGCCGACCTCCAATTTTTCTACCTCATCGCCCCGGTAAAGAGGGCCCAACACCTTGCCGCCAAAGCCGGGGGTCTCCAGCAAATAGGTGACTTCCGGGATAACGTAGAACGAAACTTCCGGGGGTTTAACCGGGGCTTGGGCACAGGAGCAGGTCAAACTTATAAATAAAATTAGTATTAATAATCTGGTCATCACACTAAATTGCCTGTGAAAATTAAAAAGATCTCTAGTTAACATTTTCCAAGGCCTTGATCCGCCATTGCCCCGATTCTTTGCCAAATCTTATTAAATAGGTCTTCGAAACATTATTAGATTTTTGGGTGCTGATATTTTTAGCCTCAGCATCCCATTTTACTCGCGCTAGCACTGTATTATCTGGTAAGAGCTTGATATCTTCGAGATCGAATTCAATTTTAGGGTAATCATAGATTTTCCACACCTTCGAGATGCTTTGAGTTCTTTGCGTCAAGCCCGGAAAGTTGGGCGAATAATAGCTCAAAAGCTTGGATAAATCTTTTTTTTGGTTGGCTTCCCGGATCTCGGAAATTACCTGTTGCAATTGCCCTTTCAGTAAAGCGGTTGATTCCTCCGGGGCAGTGGGAGCCGCCCGGTAATCAGGAGGCGCCTTTGGACTGGGCTGGGTCTGAGCTGGGGGGGCCTCCTCCCCTTTGGGGGAGATTGGCGGGTAGGGCGTTCCCTTAAGGAAATACCAGAACAGCAAAGCAATCAGCACGAATCCGAGCACTAGCACGATGCCGCGAACCCAGAGAGGTTTCCGCCTGAGCAGCTCATAAGAGGATTTCTGGTCGTCAGTCATCATCTTGGCTCAATATCCGGCATCAATTTATGTTTATATCACGACTTTCCTCTCGACGAAAGAGGAACCTCAGTGCGGAAAGCTGGTTGCTTGGAATTCGAGTTAGGATGCCGATAATCTAAGCGGAGGCGCGACATCCACGAATCAACTCAGGGCCGGCCACCTGCATACTACTTAAGTCCCAATTTCTTTAGAGACTGGCGGCCATCGTTATTGTGTCCCCGGGCAGATTGTAAATCAGGCCAAGTTGTGTTATTGTCTATGCTACCGTGTCTCTCAGAGCAGAAGATAGCATGGGCTGCTGCCCTGCTAATGCTAAATTATTTGGCAGGTAAAACAAATGTCGGCTAAAGATGATCCTCGGAAATTTCCCTGGTATCTTATTATTGTATTCTTGATATTATCCATTGGTATTTTAAGTATAGGATATCTGTATTATAAAAATCAAGAGAACTACTTGAGGAAAGATAAACAGCAAGAACTTGCCGGCATTATTGCCCTGAAAATTGACCAAATTATCTCATGGCGCCAGGAACGTCTCGATTTTGCCAGTGCGATTATGGACGATCCTTTTTTTACTATGCGGGTTAGGGATTTTCTTAAGGGCAGGCCAAAGCCCCTACTCACCAAACAAATTCTCGAACGTTTAACAGCCTTGGCTTCATATCAATTTCAAAGTATAGCTTTAATCGATCCCCAAGGAAATGTCAGACTCTCATTTCCCACATCGCAGCAAGAGCTTACTCCTTATCTGAAATCCTTGGCCCTGCAAGCAGTCCTGACCAAAAAAGTCCTGTTTTCCGACCTCTATCTGGAAGATAACTCCAAGGTTATGCTCAGCGTTCTAACCCCCCTTCTGGTCATTCAGAGGAATGAGAAGGTGGTAGTCGGCGTTATTCTGATGAGGATTGAACCTTATCAGTATCTCTATCCTCTGATCAAGTCGTGGCCTACTCCCAGTCTGACGGGGGAGACCGAATTAGTCCGCCGGGAAGGGGATGAAGTGGTGTTTCTCAATGAACTCCGGCATCGGCAGAATATTCCCCTGGAGTTTCGGCTTCCCTTAAACACCCCTGATTTGCCGGAAGCCAGGTTCGCTCGGGGAAAGAAAGGGATTGTCGAAGGGATCGATTATCGAGGGATTCCAGTCCTGGCCGCCGTCGGGCTTATTCCTGATTCACCATGGTTCCTGGTGGCCAAGATCGACGTCGATGAGATCTACTCCCCGTTGCAGAAACGCAGCAAGGAAGTAGTCTTTCTCTTGATTACCCTCATTGCCCTTACTGGTCTCTGCGTTGCCTATTTCTGGAGAAATCAGCAAATTAGATTTTACCGCAGGGAATATCAGGCCGAGCGTGAACGCCGCGCCATAGCCCAACGTTACGAATATCTGACCAGGTTTGCCAACGATATCATCTTGGTAACCGATCAAAGCTTGAAAATTGTGGAAGCCAACAACCAGGCCGTGGCCTCTTATGGCTATGAACGAGACGAACTCCTGAAATTACATTTAATAGACCTATACCGGCCCGGGTCGGAACATGTTCTCAGTACCCGTATGCGACATGTAGAAGATAAAGGCGGGTTGATTTTTGAGACCGTCCAACGCCGCAAAGATCGAACCACTTTTCCGGCCGAGGTCAGTTTGCGCCTTTTAGAAGTGGAAGGCCAAAAATTGTTCCAAGAAATCATCCGGGATATTACTGAGCGCAAGCGAGCCGAAGAAAAGCTCACGGAATCGGAAAAAAACCTGCGCCGGCTGACCTCCCAGCTCCTGAGCGCCCAAGAGGACGAGCGCAAACGCATTTCCATGGAACTTCACGATGAATTGGGACATGCCCTGCTAGCTTTGAAGCTCCAATTGGAATCCGCGGAAGAGCAACTATTGCCTCAGCAAGTTTCTCTGAAAGATGAGGTCGGGAAGATGCTCAGGGGCATCTACGCGACCATTGAAAAGGTGCGCCGTCTTTATCTCGATCTCAGTCCAGGCGATTTGGAGGATCTGGGGCTGACCACCTCGTTACATTCTCTGATCGATGATTTTGCTGAGCTGCAAAAAAACATAATCTGGACGATAAAATTAAACCATCTCGATGGCCTTTTCCCTCTGCCCACTCAGACAGCCATCTATCGGATAGTGCAGGAAGCTTTGACCAATATCGGCAAACATGCCAAACCTAAACATGTGTTGATAGAAATCGAAAGAGAAAAACAGGGGGTCAAATTTATTATCGAGGATGATGGCATTGGTTTTGAATGGGATAAAGTCGTCATCGAGAAAAAAACCCTGGGCCTCCTGGCCATGGAAGAGCGGGTCAAGATCCTGGGTGGCTCCTTTGAACTCTGGAGCCGGGAAAACCAGGGAACGAAAATTTCTTTTGCCATTCCAATTCCCGAAGGAGATTAAACCTGGATTAGATGATCCGGGCGGATTTTTATATTGAGGGAATTTCCCTTGAAGAATCAGGGAATCCCTAATTTACTTTGCTGGAGCAATCCAGCAAGCTTGGGGCAAGATCACGAAAGGACCAATTAATCCGAATTAAGAGGATTAAAATGAATCCATACGCCATCATCCTGGCCGATGATCACGCCATGTTCCGTGAAGGGATCAGAAGAATCATCGAACGGATTGAGGATCTAGCCATCATCTGTGAAGTCAACGATGGGCTCGAACTGCTGGACGTCCTCAAAGGGTCCCGCCCCGATCTAGTCATTCTCGACATTTCGATGCCAAATCTGCGGGGTTTGGAAGCCATCAGGGAAGTTAAGAAGACTTATCCAAAAGTAAAAGTTTTAGTATTGACTATGCATAAGAAAAGAGAATTTATCCAACAGGCATTGAGAGATGGCGCCGATGGCTTTCTGCTCAAAGAAGATGCAGGTGGCGAGCTTATCCGGGCAGTGCAGACCATTAGAAGTGGAGGAAAGTACCTCTCTTCTCTGCTTTCCGGTGTCCTAACTAGCATAGCCTTAGAGAGAGAAGAACCTGAGATTTTAACGAGGCGGGAAAAAGAGGTCTTAAAACTTGTCGCGGAAGGGAAAAAAACCAAAGAAATCGCCGAAGCTTTGTACATCAGTCCTAACACAGTGCGCCGGCACCGCTCCAATGTCATGGAAAAGCTGAAGATCAAGAGACTGGCCGATTTGGTAAAGTATGCCATCTCGCAGAATTATATCCTCGACCAGGGCTGATCTCCTCCGCCAGGTCCACCCCCATTTTTGCCCCAAAGATGTCATTCTCAGCGAACCATGCTGATCTGACGGCCAAAATGAAAAATGCAAAGGTAGAACCGCCGCCCTCGGCGGTGGCGCGCCGGCGAGGGCGCCGGCGATACATTTTCATATGAAGAGAAGAATCTCGTATTTTATGGACTTGAGGTCCTTCACTTCGTTCAGGATGACCATGAAATCAGGTGGGGCAATCGCTTCTAGGCTGCGATTTCGCTGAAAATTTTCCGGGCCAGGCGGAAGCTGTCCACCGCGGCCGGCACCCCGCAGTAGATGGCGGTCTGCAACAAAACTTCCATGATTTCTTCTTTGGTGCAGCCGTTGTGCAAGGCGCCGCGCAGGTGCAGTTCCACTTCATGGGGCCGGTTCAGGGCCGTGAGCATGGCCAGGTTGATCAGGCTGCGGGTCTTGCGGCTGAGGCCCGGTCTGGCCCAGACCGCCCCCCAGCAATATTCGGTCACCAATTCCTGCAAGGGCCGGCTGAAATCATCGGCCTGGGAGATGGCTGCATCCACATACTCCGCGCCCAGCACCTCGCGGCGCACCTTAAGGCCGGCCTCAAACAGTTCCTTGGTCATGGTTCTCCTCCTTTACTTTTTGGTCTGGACTCCCGGGGCCAGGGATCCTGGCGGAGCTCGTAGCCGGGATCTCTACAAGCCATTTCAAAATTTTAGTTTATACAGAATTGCCATTCTGACGAACCATCATGACCTGACGGCCGCAGCGAACCATGAAAGTGTAGAACCGCCGCCCCCGGCGATTCCCGCGCCGGCGAGGGCGCCGGCGCTACATTTTCATATAAAGCGAAGCTATTATGGCCGCGGGTGCGGGTGGCCGCTGCCAATTTAAGCCTAGGGGTCAGGCCAAAAACCTAACCCCATAAATTACTGCTCCAAGTTTAGTATCCCAGATTCTCGCCAACCAGCTTCACATGAATGCGGCCTTTGATTCTTTGGCCTTCGATGATGCTCCAGAGATTGCAGACCCGCTCCGGCGAGCGGCAATCGCGGCACAAGCCGTCGGCGGCGCAGGGGGTGTCCCGGCCGGCGCGGATGGCGTTAACCGGGGCGGCGTAGTGTTTGACCCGGCTCATGGCCGAGTCCAGGTCGGGGGCGACCTTATTCATCCCCGTTATCAGAATGACCTTGGCGGGGCCGAACATCATGGCGGCCACCCGGTTGCCTGCGCCGTCGAGGTTAACCAGCCTGCCGTCCAGAGTAATGGCGTTGCAACTGGCGATCATCAGGTCCGCCAACAAACCCTGGCGCCGGACCGCCATACTCTCCTCCGGGGAAAGTCCGGGCTGGAATGGATCAAGGAGTTTTATTTCCGGCCGGGCGGCTATCCTCCCCCAGAGTCCCATGGCCGTGGCCGTAACGGAACCGCAGCGGAAAATCGTCGCCCCCGGCGGGATCATAGCCAATACTTCTTCCAGGGCTTGGGCGGCGGTGGCGGCATAGCTTCCTGCCATCCGGCGCTTCTCCAGGTTTTGTATGATAACCTGGGCGGTTTTTTCATTCCAGGCCCTCTGACATTCATCCACGTCTAGTCTCCTTATAGTCCTGCCGGTTGGAAGAGCCAAACTTCCTCTCCCTTAGGAGTGACCCGGACCTGGAGGTGCCCCAGCCATTCCTGGTCATCCGGCTTCGGGAAATCTTCTCGAAAATGGGCGCCCCGGCTCTCACGTCTCCGCAAAGCTGCCTCCAGGATAAGGGAAGCCGCCCTGGTGGCGGCGCGCAGGGCCATGGCCCCTTTCAGGTCCGGGCTCTCCGGCCCGGTAGTTGATCCCTGGGTCTCTGCTGATATGCTTTTGACAGCCTCCAGGGCTCGAGTAAGCCCTTCATGATTTCTCAAGATGCCCCCATCTTCCCACATAATATTTGCGAGTCTCTCGCCAAGATCGGCCCGGCTGGATCCAACTCTTCCCCAGGCGTGGGCCAGCTCCTGTAGTTGTGGCAAAACCGCTTTGGGGTCGCCCGCGGATACCCCTGCAGCCCAGCGGGCGGCGGCGCTCCCGGCCCGGGCGCCAAAAACCAGGGTTTCGCTCAGGGCGTTCCCAGCCAGGCGGTTGGCCCCATGCAGCCCTCCCGCAATCTCTCCGGCGGCGAATAGTCCCGAGACTGAGGTGGCCCCCAGCGGATCAATCTTTACTCCCCCCATGACATGGTGCGCGGCGGGGGCAATCTGCAAAGGCCGGCTCAGGGCCCCATAACGCCTGGCGAAGATTGGCCTGATGGCCGTGCTGAATGGGTCAATGCGCCATTGGTCCTCCCGGAGATGGCGCAGATCGAGGCAAACCTTGCGGCCACTTCGATAGATCTCCTGATAGAGAGCCTGGGCGAGATAATCCCGGGCGCGCTCCGCCGCCGGACGGTCCTCGATGCTATACTTCTCGAGAATATCTTCTCCCAGGTCGTTCACCAGGCGGCCGCAGTCGGCAAGTTTCGGGGGAATCACCAGCGGCGGCAATCCCGGCTCAGCCAGACACAGGGGATAGAACTGCACGAATTCCAGGTCCTGGAGTATGGCCCCGGCCTGCAGCGCCAGGCGATAGCCATCCCCCAGCATCCCCTTGGGATTATCATGGCGCCGGTAGAGAGCGGCCGCCCCGCCGGTGGCCAGGATCACGGCCTTGCCGGTAATGGCCAGCCAGGCGCCCGGGTTGGGCTGCCAGGTATTCACCCCGGCGACCCCCTGCCCCGCTACCAAATCAGTTACCAGCAAGTCCCCCATAAACCTGGTGCCCAGGTCTCTATTTTTCTGGAGGAGGCAGTGGACGATGGCCTCTCCCAAAACCGGAGGGCGGCCCTGGGCATAGAGATAGCCATTCTGGAATTTGGCCTGAATCCCCCAATTCATCAGCTCTTGTAACCGTTGCGGAGCCTCCTGCACCAAAACCTCCACGAGTTCCCGCTGGTTGAGGCCGCGGCCGGCTTCCAGGGTGCGCTCCAGATGGGTCTTCAGGGCGGCGGCATTTTGCGAGCCGGCCAGGACGCCGGCGCTAAACCCGGTGCAGGTGGACTTGCCGGGCTTTCCTTTGGAGATCACCATGACCTCAAGCCCGGCCTCCCGGGCCGCGATGGCAGCCCTGAGGCCCGCCGCCCCGCTGCCTATCACCAGTACATCACAGGAAAGGTATTCCATGCCGGCCTTCTCTCGTCCGGGACTCTCTATCAGGCTCAAGGGAACCGCAGCCAACTGCCTGCCGCCTCAGGCGCGCTGGAATAGTTCGGCTACATTTTCCAGCTTCTCCAGGCTCAGGACCCCGGCCAAGAGGGCCTCCACTTCAGGCTCGGGCCACGCCTGGGAGGCCAGCCGGCGAAACTTGGCCATCAACATTTTATCATCGGCGGGATTCTCAGGATCACCGAGGGGGAAGTCCGTCCGGCCCTGGTGAACCTCACCCGACGTCAGCGTCAGGGTCACCGTTGCCGGCCATCTGGCAGGATGGAGAGCATCGAGGTGCGCATCGACGGCGAGCCGCACTCGCCCCAGGAGATCCCGGATTTCCGGATTGCCAAGGTTCGCTTCGCTAAAATCTTCCAGTCCGCAGGACCCCTGCGCCAGGGCCAGCGCCACGCAGAAAGGCAGGCTGAACTTCGCCGCGTAGATCGTTGGCGGTTCTGGGTTGCTGGTAATATCCAAGGCCGTCCCGTAGGTGCGCACCTCAATGGCGGCAACCTGGGCCGGGCTGAGACGATGGCGGGCACAGAGATCGAGGACGATATCGATGGCAGGGTGGGTGTGGCGACAGGAGGAGTGAATCTTGAAGGAGTTGCCCTCAATTCTGTAAGGGGGTTTACCCAGGGAGTCGGTAATCGGCGCCAGGTTGAACTCGGGAGCCATGGCCCGGAAAAAGCCCTTCTGGCCTTCAAGGATCGCGGTGGCGCCGGTGAACCCCTCTTTGGCGAGCAAAGCTGCCAGAAGTCCATTTTGGGCCGCCTTGCCAGGATGCAAGTGCTTGGACATGGCGCCATCCCGCAGGAATTCCCAAAGCCCGGCGGCCTGGGTACCCGCATTCCCCAAGGCCCAAACCATCTGCTCCGGGTCGAGGCCGAGAAGTTTGCCCGCGGCGGCGCAAGCCCCGAAGGTGCCGCAGGTTCCGGTATTATGCCAGTAGTAATAGTGCGAGGGAGACACGGCTTCACCGATGCGGATCGCCACTTCGTAGCCCACCACGATGGCTTCGATGAGCTTCCGCCCGTTGGCGTGGAGCATTTCGGCGGCGGCCAGAGCCGCAGGCATGACCACGGCGCCGGCATGAACAATGGAGCCGCGGTGTACGTCATCCAGCTCCAGGATGTGGGAGGCGATGCCGTTCCCCAGGGCAGCGTTAAGAGCCGAGGTCTTTTCTCCGGCAGGCAAGAGCGTTGCCTGGGGTGAGCCTCCCTGGGCGCCCAATACCCGCAGCGCCAGCACCGCGGGTTTCTCTCTGCCGCCGCGTATCGCCGAGCCGAGCCAGTCCAGTAAGGCCAGCCGGGCCAACCGGATGGTTTCCGGCGGAAGCTCCTCGTAGCGCACCCCTTCGATAAACTCGGCTAACTTCCAACTCAGCATACGCTCTCTCCTGACCAGGTTGGCGTCATCCTAAAGGTCTTAGCGTCTGCCATAAGGGCAGACATACATACACAATCCGCACGCGGCGGTTTCGGCATCTCTCTCTCTCATTTTGGCAAAGTACCGATCACATTTAGCCGCATTAAAACGAACTGCCCGCGGTTCTCCGGCTCGAAAGGGTTGCCCGGTAAAAGCCTTGACCGGACAGAGGTCAACACACTCCCGGCAGTCCCCACAACCATCGCCCCGCGCTTGCCCCGTCGCTTCCAGGGGCGCATCGGTCAGGACGGTCCCCCACCGCACTCGCGGTCCCATGTCCGGGGTAATCAAAAGACAATTCTTGCCGATCCACCCCAATCCGGCCAGGTTCGCACTCAATTTGTGAGAAAAAATCGCCGCGATCCGTTCACGATCCACTCGCTTGGAGGCCGGCACCGGGAAAGCTCTGTACCCCTTATTCTGTAAGACACTTCCTAAACGGGAAATTATGTGGTCCAGGCGGGGATTGACTATGTCGTAAATGTGGAATAGATAACTGATGGCCGCGGCGCGTTCGGGTGGTGGCGACAACTGGTCCACTACTGGATGAAGCAGGCGGATCCCAATGGAAATGGAGCACGGATAGGCGGCGATTTCTGTCCCGCCTTGCTCGAGGATGGCGTCGCGGCCAGGGGACAGGTCGGCAATGCCGAAATAATCCGCACCCCAAAGCATAGCGGCTTCGGCTAGCTGCTTTTCGAGATCCATTTCTTCCTCCGGAGCCGGGATCAAACTCCCAGGTACGCTTCCTTTATGTGGTCATTGTCGATCAGTTCCTCACTGGTTCCCTTGAGGACGACGCTCCCCGTCTCCATGATGTAAGCGCGGCTTGAATGCTTGAGAGCGTGCACCACATTTTGCTCGACCAACAGAATGGTTATGCCCTCCCGGTTGATTTTATCGATAATCTCGAAGAGCTTGGATACCAGCAAGGGAGAAAGCCCTAAAGAGGGTTCATCCATCAGCATCAGCCTGGGGCGCGTCATTATCCCCCTGGCGATGGCGAGCATTTGGGCTTCGCCGCCGCTGAGGGTTCCGGCTTTCTGGGAGATGCGCTCCTTGAGCCTGGGGAACATGCTGAAGGCCATTTCCAGGGAATCCTGCCGCTTCGCCCTGGCCTCAGGGACAAACGAACCCATTTCGAGGTTTTCCAAAACGGTCATGTCAGGAAAAAGCCTTCTGCCTTCGGGCACGTGCGCAATTCCCAAGCTTGCCATGGCGTAATCAGGCGTTCGGGAAATATCCCGGCCTTCGAAATAAATCTTTCCCCGGTGTGGCCTGAGCAGCCCGGAGATGGCATTCAAGGTGGTCGTCTTGCCGGCGCCGTTGGGCCCCAGCAGGGCAACGACCTCTCCCTGGTGCAGCGAGAAGGAAACCCCGCGGAGCGCCTTCACGTCTCCATAGTAAACGTCAATGGAGTCGACCCGTAGCATACTCAGCTCCAAGATAGGCGGCGATCACCTCCGGGTGGCTCATGACCTCCTGAGGCCTTCCGGTGACGATCTCCCGGCCGAAGTTTATGCACATGACCCGGTCGGAAACCCCCATGAGAAATTTCAACACATGCTCGACCACCAGGCAGGTTATCCCGGACTGCCTGATCTTCATGACGATCTCCAGCATCCTTTCAATTTCTTTGAGGTTGAGCCCGGCCGCGGTTTCATCGAGCAGGAGCAGTTCCGGATCGCTGGCCAGAGCCCTGGCCACTTCCATGCGTTTCTTATCGGCGATGGGCAGGTCCTTACCGAGCATATCCTTGCGGTGGCTGAGCTCACAGAATTCGAGGACCGCCAGGGACTTTTCCCTGGCCTGTTTCTCATCGTTCGTGTGCAGGAAGGCCCCTGCCATGACATTATCCAGAACCGTGAGCCGCTTTAAGGGCTTGACAATCTGAAAGGTCCTGGCAATCCCCATCTTGCAGATCTGGTGGGTGGGCAATCCGTCGATGCGTTGGCCCTTGAACAGGATCTGACCCCGGTCCGGCGTGCAGAAGTTGTTGATGCAGTTGAAGAGGGTGGTCTTTCCGGAGCCATTCGGACCGATCAGTCCCACGATTTCCCCCTGGTCGATGGACAGGTTGATCTCATAAAGCGCCGTGAGGCCCCCAAAGGTCTTTACCAGCTCCTTGATCTCAAAGTAACTCATAATTCCGCCTCCGGCTTTCTCACTTCCTCTTCCGCTGCCGGGCCCGGTTCAAACTGGCCGGCAGCGGCGGTCTCTGCCGCCGGCGGTCTTACAAAGCACCGGCTCACCTTGTCCCAACTGCCGATAATCCCATCCGGCAAGAACATGATGATGCCGATGATGATGATGGCAAAGGCCAGAAGGTGGACTTCCTTGATAACGGGAACCGTTCGGAAGCACTCGGCCAGGAGGACATAGACGGCAGCTCCCAGGGCAGGCCCCCATTCCGTCCCGGCGCCTCCGAGCATCACGCAGAGAATCATCATGATGGAAATGTCGGTGAGGTCGAAGACCACATCCGGCTGAATAAAGGCCATGTAGTTCATATAGAAGGCGCCGGCCAGGGCCGTGAAAAAGACGCTGGCGATGAGGGCGTACAACTTGTACCGGGTCGAATGGATGCCCAGGGCTTCGGCGGCATCCTGATCCTCTCTAATGGAAAGGAAATAGTAACCGAACTTGGAGCGCACCAGACGCCGGGTAACGTACAGCGTAAGACCGGCGATGGCCAGGATGATGGCGTAATAGGGCAGCTTATTACCTCCCCAGGTGCGGGAGATCATGATACCGACGGCGCCGTTGGAAAATGTGGTCCAGCTGTTAAAGATGATCCTGGCGACTTCGGCCATGGCCAACATGGCCAGGGCAAAATAAGGTCCCCGCAGCCGGAAGGTGATCAAGCCGATGGGGATGGCCACGATCACAGCCCAGATGGGGCCTAGCAGCATGCCCCACCAGGTGGAGATTCCGAAGTAGTAGAAGAGAAGTCCGCCGCCGTAAGCCCCCAGGCCAAAAAAGAGACTGTGGCCGAAGGATACTTGCCCGGCATAACCTCCCAGCAGGTTCCAGGCCGTAGCCAGGGTAATCCACAACAGCACCAGGATCAGCATGTGCATGTAATATCCGGGGAGTACGAAGGGCAGGGCGACAGCCAGGATCCCCGGAACGATGTACTTTATCGGCCCCCTTCTCATCACTTCCTCTTGAGTAAGGTTTGCAGACCACCGGGCAGGAACACCAGTACCAGGAGGAAGATAATTAAACCCAAGAGGTCCTGATATCCCATGCTCCAGTAGGTGGCGGTCAGGGACTCGACGACCCCGAGTAAGACCCCCCCGGTAATCGCCCCCACCGTGCTTCCCATCCCCCCCAGGATGGTGATGATGAACGCCTTGAGGGTAAAGGCGTTACCCACCCCGGGATAAAGATAATAAGCGGGTAGCAGCAAGATGCCTCCGGCCGCGGCCAGAGCCGAACCGATGCCAAAGGTGATGCAAGTGACCTTTCGGGTATTTACCCCCATGTACCTCGCGGCTTCCGAGTCCTGGGCCGTAGCCCGAATTGACCTCCCCATATCCGTTCTGGTGAGGAAAAGATGCAGGCCGGCAATCAGAACCAGGGCGCCGACAAAGCCGATCACCATGGGGTAGCTCATGGAGATGCCGGCGAAATAGAAGGCCTTGTCGGAAATGCCGGGGATTTCCACGGTCTGATAGTTGGAGGTGAAGATAATCCGTAAGAGTTCGACGATGGCCAAACCTAAAGCCAGGGTCAGCAGCACCTGAGTCTCAGGCAAAACCGTGACGATCTCGGTGACGCGCCGGATAATGAACTTTTGCAGGATATAACCTACGCAAAAAAGGGCGGGAACCGCCACGAACATTCCCAGATAGACGTTTAACCCGAGGTGAACGAAAAGAGCGTAGGAAATATACATGCCCATCACCATCAACGCGCCATGGGCGAGATTGATGATTCGCATCACGCCCATGATCAGAGTCATGCCGATGGCGATGAGCGCATATATGCCGCCCAGAAGTAAACCGCCGACCAACGCCTGCAGCAGCAAACTCATGAGCGCGCCTGACCTCCGGTGAAGGGCAATGGAAAAATGACCCCCGCAACAGCCAAACTGATCAGGAGCTAGGGGGAGAGTAACATAATCGACCTCCTGCGCTTCCTTTATTTCCTGTCCTCAAAGGGAGGCACCGGGAAGATAAAATCGGCCGTTTTTGCCTCCAGAGGCCAGACGACTTGCTGTTTCAGGTCTTGCCATTGAATAACATAGGTTAGAGGAAGCCCCTGATTATAGTAGTGATGGCCGAGGTCGTCCTGCCATTCGTGGTTCTGGATTTGTCCCATAACGGTCACCAGGTCTGTTTTGGTGAGGGCCTCTCTGATACTGTCTCTGGTGATGGGCTGGGAGGCTCTCTTCAGGGCGTCCATGGCGATCTGCATGGCGGCATATCCCTGAGCGCCATGATAGTCCGGCGGCCTCTGGTATTTCTGCTTATAGGCCTCAAAGTATTTCTGGACGCCGGGCCAGGGGGCCTGCGGGCTCCAGTTGGTGGTAGAGGCAATATAATTAACGTCCTTGCCGCAGTGATCCAGGAACTCCGGCATCGTATAGCCGCCCGCATACCCCATATACAATGGCACATCGAGGTGGATCTGCGCCATCTGTTTGGCGAGCATGATGGCATCAGTCAAGTATGACACCGCCATGACCATGTCCGGTTTTTCAGACTTTATCCGGGTAAGCATCGGAATAAAAGTCATGGCGCCGGACTCATACGGCTGGTCGAATACTATGTCAAAGCCCCTCTTTTTAAATCCGGCGCGCAACGCCTTGGAAGAACTGGTGCCCCAGTCGGTGTTTTCGTAGAAAAGCGCCACTTTTTT
>Ga0074046_10002026_pt1 | contig 17763 bp, 18 predicted proteins | sample BogForMeECP23OM3_FD_94441 | JGI IMG/M metagenome (GOLD analysis project Ga0074046, IMG submission 94441) | Bog forest soil microbial communities from Calvert Island, British Columbia, Canada - Bog Forest MetaG ECP23OM3 | ecosystem: Environmental > Terrestrial > Soil > Wetlands ... | reverse complement strand
TTTCCCCTGCCCGATAGGTTTGCCGTAAGGTCACATCCCGTGTCTTTGCCCACTGATGATAAAGTTCACAGAAATAACTATACTGATACCCGTCGGGATTGCTCTGCTTATATTCCAGCCACAGTTGCTGGAGAGTGACACTCTTATGGCTTAGTTCCTTATAAATCTCTCCCATATCCGGACGCTTGCCCTGATTGAAGATGCCCTCTCTGGAAGGGAAAAGAATGGACTGCAACTTTGCGTCATCCAAATCCTCAGGCAATGGCCAGGTCAAACCTGCCCGTTCTGCCCGACGCAGGTAATCCGTGATGGTGCTTCGGGCAATATTACAACTGACTGCAATTTGTTTCTTGGATAAATGGTGTTCCCATTTTAATCGTAAAATCTCTTTAATTGTTCGCATGGATAACCTCGCTGCTGCCATTAGTGCCTCCAGGGTTTTTTCTGAAGCTGTAATGGCTTTCTCGTTAATTATCCAGCGTCACTAAACGCTTCCAAGGGGGTGGCGGATTGTACCGGAATTAGGTGGCGACTTCCTCCGGATTTGGGTGGCGGATTGCAGCGGAATTGGGTGGCGACATCAAACGGAATAGTCAAACAATACCATCCTGGCTTTCCATCAAGATCCGCCGTTCGGCAATCATTTACTCCTTTTTATGGATCTTCGGTTTCGCGTGTGCTGCCGTCTTGTTTCTCGGTATTGCCTTTATTCTATTATATGAAAAAGTCGAAAGCATAATTGCTGCTATTTTCTGGATGACAGTTTTTCTTGGTGCTATATTGCTTTTGGGTCGGGAGCTCTATAATTCACTTCGTTTATTCTTCCGGCCTGATCGTTCACATGAAATTGTCTATCTCCACCGTTTCGGCACTTTAAATGAGATCGTAAATCAAGTCATTGGAGAGCTTCGCAATCCAATTAATACAACCTGTGGCAAGGAGGTGACTATCACAACGAACTGGTTAGTTGTCTCCGGCGGCGGCCGATTTGCTGTTCGGAAACTCGATGATCTGGTTTGGGCCTATTTGAAAGTTTCAACAACCAAGCTCAACTGGGTAATTCCGATCCGGAGAAGCTACTATGCTGTCTTCTTGACATCCGATAAGATGTCCGCTGAAGCAAAATGCTTAAAAAAACAGGTGGAAAAATTGCTGGATCACCTTGCTAATCGCTGCCCATGGATTGCACTGGGATACACCCAAGAAGCGATGAATCTTTGGACCTCCGACAGCACAGCCTTTATCGCCGCCGTTCAGGAGCAGAAAACATTCCACAGATGAGGCATAAAACTAGTAAACTCATGATGCTTAACTGTAAACATTAATTGATGCATTGCAGAAAATAAATCAATGGAGAAAAGAAAGCTTCCTTCCGAGTTGCAGGGAGAATTGGAGGAGTTGCAGAAAATCAAGAAATGAAAGATAGGTAAAGAATTTTGTTTGCATTTATGGGGTATGGGAAACATCTGCAGCGGCAACTGCTGATATCATACGCAGGTGCTCACTTTATAGTAGATGCGAGCTGTGCATTGTGTGCCAGCCTGTTGCTGTTCCGTTGGGGCGTATCCTCGGCTGAGTTTTACAAGCTGGTAATGCTATACAATCTTGTGGCATTCGGTAGTCAACCGCTGTTTGGGTGGCTGCTCGATCTTGGTAAATGTCAGCGTGAGGGGATGATTACGGGGGTGTTGCTGACGGCAGTAGGCTGCGTTGCTGCTGGGAGCTTTCTTGTTCCAGCAGCCCTATTGCTTGGTGTCGGAAATGCTCTGTTCCATGTGGGAGCGGGAGCAGGCATATATGCCATGAGCGAGGGGAAAGCAGCTCCTTCTGGGATGTTCATTGCTCCCGGCGCAGTTGGTCTCTTCGTGGGGGGTATACTGGGCGCAATATCATGGATATCGCCTTACTATGTGACAATTGCTCTTTGCCTGATAGCATGGGGGTTGATCCGTATCCCTATTGCCGACTTACAACTGCCAAACGAGCAAAATCATATCATCCCGTGGCCAAAAACGTCCTATTGCAGTATCGTGCTGCTGTTCTTGTTACTGGTGGTTGCATTCCGTTCTTTTATAGGGTTTTCTATGGCGGTCCCATGGAAAGGGACGGAAGGTGTTCCGCTGATGCTGGTCGCCATAGCGTTTGCAGGAAAGTTCCTGGGAGGATACCTGGCAGACAGATTGGGGTGGACAGAATATTGTGGCGTTCTACTGCTTTTGACGTCAGTGATAGCGTTTTTTTATCAACAATCTTTCGCTGCGGCATGCATTGCGCTGCTCTGCGTGCAGGCGACGACTGGTGTAACTCTAGTGGCAACCCAGTCACTATTTCCCGGCTTTCCCGCGTTTTCCTTCGGGCTTCCGTGCATAGCTCTACTGGCCGGAGGCTATCCTTACCTGAAATCTCATCCCGTGGCCCTGTTAAATATTTACTGGATAATCGGTGCCAGTCTCTGTGCTACAGTGGCTGTGATGGCGGCACTAATAATTCGCAAAAGAAAGGAACTCCATTATGACTAAACTTAAAATTGCCATTTTGCTGTTTTCGTTATTTATGTCGGCCGCTACAGTTTCTGCGGACATAATAAATCCATTCGGCGGTGGATCAAATCATCGGGATCCGAGGCACTTGCACAAAGTTCCCCCATCAATAGATCTCACGGTTAAGAATGTCCCCCGAGATACGGTCATTGTACAACTCCTGGATGAGGACAATTCTATCCTGCAGATAGCCCACAGCGATGAGACGATCAGGATCGTATGGCCGAGCACACTCTACTTGGCGGTGGAGAATAAATTGTCAGACCCGTTTAATTATGACAAGGACAAAAAGAAACTCTTCAAGCTCAAGCAATACCAGAAAAAAGACCTTCCTTCGTCCGAGGATCATCTAACGGCCCCTCGCGAGACTCAGTGTACGGTGAAGACTGCCAGCTCACAAAACGGATCACAAAAATACAGCCTTGTGTGCAAATGAGTTTTTAATGACTACCACTCAGTATGGACAACTATTTCTGAAAAGTATGCTGTTAACCCAGGCCATCGAGGTGCCTGTTGCCTGGTATTTGTTCTCAATGCTGATGCGGCATTTGGGACTACCAAGATCATCTTTGCGGATAGTGGCAGCAACGGTTATTGGTAATTTTACCACATTGCCCTGGCTCTGGTTTGTGTACCCTGAGTTTATGACATATGGTCATGCTGTCCTGCTGGGTGAGATCACAGCGGTTGGCGTCGAAGCGCTCATTTATCAACTCATTGTTGGTATTGATTACAAGTTTTCACTGTTAGTTTCTTTCGCGGCCAATACTGCTTCGGTTATTATCGGGTTACTGGTTATGCCGCCATGGGGGTAAGATAAATGCCAAGTAGCGATAGCTTATTAAAGTATGATTTTTAAGGAAATGTTCTCTTTTCATTCTTTAGTAGGTAGTGTAGGCTGATAACGAAAAATCGGGAAAAACCAAGTAAGTATATTAATTGTTCGGCTAGATAATGAGGAAATTAACATGTCATGTGTAATCACGGCGGAATCAGAATTAAATCCAGGGGAATATTACGAGGACTGTTTCTTTCATCCATGCCTATGCATTCGTGTAGACGATGATGAAGTCCTGGGAATATCGCTTGTCGATGGATCATTTCCAAGGGGCTGCAGCATAGGTCACTGCGGCATTCGGAAGCTATCATTGACAGAAGCTCTTCATTGGAAGTTTTTCGGACCAAAAGATCAAGAGGTTCCTGTAAAGTCCCGATGGTGGAAGGAAAGTTCGGATATTGCTTGGCTTGAACCTTTCCGTTTATAACGAATCAAACATCTATGTGGCCTTCGATTGTCAAGAACAAACTGCTCCATTAAACCTGAAAGATAAAAGATATATATCCGTAAAAATGTAAAATATGTTACTTCCCTTTCATTTTAGTTATAGCACGCTATACTTTATAAGCATACCTATTACGCTTATTTTTGCTACTTGCATTGTAGCAACCAACCGTTTCCCAAGTATAACCATATCTTCATGGGAGAAACTTCCTGAATTTAGCGGGCCTTCATATCTGTATTCAATATCGGCTGGCAGTATTTCTGCGGCGCTTGCATTCTGTGAAGTTAATACATAAATCATCAATACGAATATTTTTTTCATCTCTTTCCCTTATGTTTTTTCCTCTGGTCCGACTTCGTGATATGGCCATTTTCTCCAAAACGGATGCAGTTGTCCAACTGGATTTGGATATCAAGATTGATTGGTTAAAGAGGTCAGCAGACCGAAAAGGAATACTGTTTCCAGTGGTTTGATTACTATCTCGGCTTGTATATCAAGATTGTCCAAACGCGTTATATCCCACAATTGAGCTATAATATCTGGCGCCTGTCTTCTTATCTTATATTATCTTGTCTTGTCTTGCCTTGTATATCCAGATGAATCCTTTTGCTTCATCCCGGCGTTTTTGCGCCTCTCTGCCATTGATTGACATCAAACGGGATACTCAGTTATCAACTATATCTGTTAATAACCTGAGTTATTTAGTTATTGTCAATTGTCTAATTTTTTACTATAAAAAATAAAATAGCAAATTGCTCCAATATTGAGCAGCCACGGAAAGGACATAATGAAAAAAACCGAACTTCTTAAAATCATCGAGAAACTATTGAAACCGGACGTTGCTCTTGACTTTCTTCTCGATCTGCCGGAAGAACATCTTGAAACTCTTGTTGGCTGTATCAGGGATAGAATAAACCAATTAAGTCATAAAGTTTGACGTTGCATTTATTTCAATAAAGGTATAACATAGTATACCAAAGTAAATGCAGGCAGGAGGTACAAGTAATGGAACATAGCCAAGATACCATGACCGTTTTACCTATAAAACTTCGGTCTAGTGAAAAAGAGCGATTAAAAAGAATCGGCTCTGTGAAGAAACGTTCCCCGCATTGGCTGATTAAAGAAGCTATCCACCAGTATCTGGAACAGGAAGAATTGGCAGAAAAGTTCAAACAGGAAACAATTGACAGATGGGAAAAGTATTGTCAGGATAATGAATCAGTTTCAGACGATAAAGTCATGGCCTGGCTTGACTCGTGGGGTAAAGATCACGAAAAAAAGGCTCCACTATGAAAATCAAGTGGCTTCCTGGCGCAATATCCGACCTGCAACGATTCAGAAATTTCATTTTACCGAACAATAAGAAAGCGACGGAGAGAGCCGTTGATACTATCAAGAAACATGTACAATTATTGAATGTTCATCCTCAAATAGGAAAGCCAGCAGATATACCGGAATTCAGAGATTTGATAATTCCTTTTGGATCATCCAGTTACATCTTACGATACCGTATTGAAGGTAATGCAATAATTATTGTGGCCTTGAAACATGCTAAAGAAACAGGTTTAAAAGATCACAATTGATTTCAAAGAATTGCTGATGTCCGAAGTTATTCAATCGGAAGCCCTGATTAACCTGCTTGATAAAAAGAGTTTAGTTTCCAAACAAGAATTGTTCAAAGAGATGAAGAGAGTTCAGGCGTCGATGATAAAATCACAATGATTCGGATTGATTTGTAGCAAACGAAAATGTATAGAAAGACATTTATTTTAAAATAAAAAATGGGAGGTAATCTTAATGAACAAAACGCAATTGATTGATGAAGTGGCAAAGGTTACATGCAGCAAGAAAGAAGCAGTGGCGGCAGTAGACGCAACAATGGCAGCAATTAAGAAAGCACTCAAAAAAGGTGATGCTGTTACACTTGTGGGATTTGGAACATTTAATGTTAAGAAAAGAAAAGCCCGTACAGGCAGAAACCCCCAAACAGGTAAGGCCATTAAAATAGCCGCAAAGAAGGTTCCCATATTTAAAGCAGGGAAAGGACTAAAAGACGCGGTTAAATAGACTTCATCGCCATTTCTGGATATGCTCAAAGAGCCGTCTTATACTTCAGCCAGACGGCTCTTTTTTTCTTCTTGTTTTCAAAAGATCGAATCAGTTTTGCTGAAAATAATTGTGGTGAAATCGGCAAGCTCTGAACATGGACGATCACGGAAGTCCATTCGCATAATAAAATTGATGACCAGACCTGTTGGGTCTACAGCTAAAATATCTATGCTGTTTCCAATTGACATAATTACATTGCTATTGTAATATTCCATTGCATTCTTACAATAGCAATGGGAATAAGTAATGGCCATACATAAAAATATAAAGCGACTGCTTCAACGTCCTGACAGATCATTCTTTCTTTTCGGCCCACGGGGAACTGGAAAAAGTACCTGGCTACACCAAGCACTGCCCGATGCTTTCAGCCTTGATCTGCTCGATGCATCATTATATCTAGAGTTATCGCGAGAGCCCCACAGGCTCGAAGCCCTGATTAGCAATCAAAAACAAGGAACTTGGATCATTCTTGACGAAATTCAAAAAGTCCCTCCTCTTCTTGACGAGGTCCATCGTCTTATGGAAAAGCACAAGTGGAACTTTGCTCTTTGCGGATCATCCGCTAGGAAACTCCGCCGGGGCGGTGCCAATCTTCTTGCCGGAAGGGCATTGACACTGGCGATGGAAAGTTTCTCGGCTTTCGAGCTGAAAGACACTTTCAAACTCGAATTTGCCATGGATTGGGGAATGCTTCCTTTCGTTTGGAATGATCCGGTCGCAGCTGCGGATATTTTGGCAGCCTATGTGAACACCTATCTCAAAGAAGAATTGCAGGCTGAAGGCATCATACGTAGTGTTCCACCGTTTTTACGATTTCTTGCCGTCGCCGGCCAGTTGAACAGTCAGGTCGTTAATGCTCAAAACATTGCCCGCGATGCCGCAGTCGCACGCAGTACGGTTGATACTTACTTCTCCGTTTTGCAAGATACGCTCATTGGGCACTTTCTTCCAGCCTGGCGGCCTGGTTTCAAGGTCAGAGAAACAGCCCAGCCGAAATTTTTCTGGTTTGATTCTGGGGTAGCCCGCGCAGCAGCCGGTCTTTTGCGTGATCCGGCCGATAGGCTTTGGCAGGGAGCAGCACTGGAGACGTTGATTTATCATGAGCTACGTGTTTATAATGAAATAAGTGGAAAGCATCGGCCTGTATACTATTACCGGACGCCTGCAGGAGTGGAAATCGACTTTGTCGTGGAAACTACGCACAAGCGCCCCGAAAGCAAACAGCGAATTGTAGCGATTGAAATAAAACGATCTGAAAAATGGGACAGGTCATGGGAAAAGCCGATGAGAAGCCTCACTATAAACAATGGCGTAACGGTTGAGCGGATGATTGGTGTCTATTGCGGCACTAGAAGATATCAGTTTGATAATGTCACGGTAATTCCTGTACGTGAATTCATCGGTGAACTCTATAATGGCAAAATCTTCTGATAATGGCTATGTCACAGACATCGTCCAAATTATGTCTTTCCTTGATTATCTTTGTCACCTTGAAAAATGATTTTATTCGATCGGATTTTATACTAACTTTCTTTTGGTAATGTGCAGGAGTGATCAAAGAAAAAATAAAATACGCTGGTTATTTCTTTCACCTAATCCACAGTATGTGGCAGTCATCGAAATTGAGGATTACTATTTGCAATCATGTTTTTTCTATGGGAATGGTTTCTCCATCTTATTTAAGCTGATAGCCCTTCTCCCAGAATAATCTCAAACAGGCATCGACTACAACAGCGTCATAAAGGATTCCCTTATTTTTCTCGATCTCTTCAAGAGCGGCCTCAATACCCAGAGCCGGACGATAGGGCCGATGTGAGGCCATAGTTTCCACCACGTCGGCCACAGCCATAATTCGGGCTTCCATCATAATTTCATCCCCTTTCAGATTTCGTGGATAACCTGAGCCGTTCATCCGTTCATGGTGTTGGTAAATAATTTGTGCCAGCGGCCAGGGAGATTCCACATTCTTCAGCATCTCGTATCCAATACGAGAGTGTTCTTTTATCAGAGAAAATTCATTGTTTGTCAGCTTGGTGGGCTTGGACAATATCTCTGCTGGTATGGATAATTTTCCGATGTCATGGATGGAACCGGCCATGCAGATTCCCTCAATTTTATCTGGAGCTAATCCCATCTCAGTGGCCATGGTGCGGGCGAGATCCGCAGACCGGGACTGGTGACCGGCCGTATAGGTATCTCTGGACTCTACGGCGGATGCCAATACCTGAATAGTCGTGCGAACGGCTTTCTTGAGTCTGTCAAGAGTCTGGTTAAGTTGTTCCTCGGCATTCTTACGAATAGTGATATCTTCTATGAGTCCTTCGGTGTAGATGATTTTCCCCTGTTCATCCTTGACCGTTCGGGCATTTATGACGACCCAGAACTTGCTTCCGTCTTTTTTGTAAAATTCAACCTCAAAATCTTCGACAAAGCCTTTTGCTTCCACGATTTCCATAAATCTTTTCCGGTCATCGGGATGAACATAAAGCTGGGTTTCCATGTCTTTTATCGACTCAATTAATTCTTCAGGTGAGTCATATCCGGCCATCCGGGCTAAAGCAGCATTGGCCGTGATAAACCTGCCCTCGATTGTTGACTGGTAAATGCCTTCAATAGCATTTTCAAAGATGTTGCGGTATTTTAATTCGCTATTCTTTAGCGCTTCCTCCGCCTTCTTGCGCTTGGTTATATCAATACCTGTGCCAAGAAGGTAGTCCTTGCCGGCAATGGCAAGTTTGACTCCGGTCAAAATCATGGGAATAGCTTGTCCGCTCTTGGTTATAATACGGGCCTCGGTCGTGGCGTACCCATTCTTCATCACATTTGCTACGCTATTTATGATATTTGATGTATCGGGTTCTACACTGCCGAACCAGTCAAGCACATACATGCCTTTGAGTTCTGCTCTGGAATAGCCTGTTACCCCTTCATTTTGTTTGTTCCATTGAATTAAATGGCCGGTGTCATCATAGAGGTAAAGGATGCCAGGAATGCTGTCGAGAATAGCCGTGTTGAACAACTGTACATTTTTAAGCTCTTCTTCTGCCTTCTTACGTTCGGTAACGTCGCGGGCAATTCCTCTAAACCCTATTGGTTTACCCAATGAATCTTTCCGTAATGATACAGATGCTTCAACGTATCTTTTAGTCCCGTCTTTTTTTATAATCTGCCAATCAAATCCTTCAGTGGGTTCCCCTGTGCTGTAAACCTTATTAAACGTTTGAAAAAGTTCCTTTGAGTGCTCTTTTTCTGTGTACTGACGGTAATTCATGCCCATCAGTTCCTCTTTGGAGTAGCCAAAGTATCGCCATAATGAATCATTGAAAAAGGTAAAGTTACCTGCAAAATCAACCTCAAAATAACCTTCCTGCATTTCTTCAAGAATGGTTCGATATTTTTCTTCGTGTAATCGAAGCGCTTCCTCTGCCCGTTTGTTTTCGGTAATATCCAGAAGTGATGCGATGCGTTGTTTCGTGTCAGAGATTATATCGATGTTTAAAAATATATTTCTTATTTCACCATATCTATCGATGAAACGGAATTCATAGCTTTTAGGAGTGGCGGATGGATCAATTCTATGGAAACGATGCATCGTTTGCATCATTTCCAGATCCTCTTCTGCAACGAACTCTGTCCATTTTTTCTTGTTTTCGATTTCATCTATTGCGTAACCGGCCAGTCCCGCAAATTTCTCATTAGCCAGAGTTATAGTTGCATCTTCTTCGAATATAATGGTTGCGGTACCCGTATTTTCAAAAATAGTTCTGTAAAACTCTTCTTTTTCTCGCAGTTTCTCTTCTGCTTTCAATTCAATTGTTTTATGCATTCTTAGATTTTCTACATACATTGGTTTTATCTCTGTTTTTCTCTCAGATTTTAAAACGACCTTGTTTTATATGATGAGGGTCCCTTTCTCTCCCGATGAAGAGGGAGAGAAAGGGATTTTCCACATCACCCTTTGGCAGGCGTCAAAAAGGGTTAGAAAGTGGTTAATATATTGTGATCCTTATCATCCAACGGTATCACCTTGCGGGGATCGGGCTGAAGGCCGGAGATAGCTTTGCTGCCTTTTTTCCCTGCCATGTTATGCAGCAAATGTCTCGATTGGCCGCCCATATGCAGCTGATTAAATTCTCCTGAGCCGTTAAGTTTGAAGCTGGCCACCATGCTGCGCATTTCCTCGGACTGCGAAGACATCTCTTCGGCGGCGCTGGCCGATTCCTCGGCATTGGCCGCGTTCTGCTGGGTCAGCTGGTTCAATTGCTCCACAGCCTTGTTCACCTCGCTTATTCCCTGATCCTGCTGATCTGAAGCCGCCGCTATCTCCGCCACTACCTGGCTGACTTTGTTGGTGCGTTCGGTGATTTCCTGGAAGTTCTTCAAGACCTCGGCGTTGATGTTAACCCCATTTTCCGAGTTCTTAACTGCTTCTTCAATCAAGTTGGCTGTGTTCTTGGCCGCTTCCGCGCTCCGCATAGCCAGGTTCCTTACCTCTTCAGCCACAACCGCAAATCCCTTGCCGGCATCTCCGGCGCGCGCCGCTTCCACTGCGGCATTCAGAGCCAGAAGGTTCGTCTGGAACGCAATTTCGTCTATGGTCTTTACTATCTTGGCTGTAGCAGTAGAGGACGATTTGATCTGGTTGATGGCCGAAGACATCAGGTTCATACTCTCCGCTCCTTTGTCTGCGCTGCCCCGGGCCTGATCCGCCACGCCTTTGGCTTCTTTGGCGTTTATAGCGTTTTGTTTTGTCATGGAGGACATCTCTTGCAAATTACTGGACACTTCCTCCAGAGAACTTGCCTGCTCGCTTGCGCCCTGTGACAGTGATTGCCCGCCGGTACTTACCTGCACGCTGGCCGAGGCCACCTGCTCGGCGCCAATGGCTACCTGCTGAAGGGCTTTATCCAGGTTCTCTACCGCCAGATTTAAGGATTCCTTGATCTTCGCGTGATCGCCCTTGTAGTCTCCCTTGATACGGGCTGTCATATCCTTGTTTGCTACCCGGACCAGGACATCTGAAGCCTCATTGATCGGACCCATCACCGCATCCAGGGTTTTATTGACGCCCTGAACTATTTCCTGATAAGCTCCCTTAAACTCCTGTTCATTTCCACGGATATCCAGCTTGCCTTCCAGGGCCGACCTGGTCAATACATTCATTTCCTTGACCAGATTACCTATATTTACCACCATCATCTTTATGGCCGGTCCGATTTCATCCCTTTCATCCATCATGGGAGTCTCGATATTGATATTACCTTGCGCGATCTGTTGCATGCCGACAACCACGTATCTTTTCAGATCGTCAGCAAACTGATCCATTGTTTTTGCTAAAACACCTATCTCATCCTTCCTCTCCAGATTAAGCCGGTCGGAAAGATGCCCCTTGCCCAGTTCCTGAATCATTATCATTGCCTTGTTCAGGGGTTTTGTTATCGACGCGTTCAGCATCAGACCAATTGTCAGGGCTGTAACAAACGCCAATATAGTCGCAATTAAAAGAACAATGGATGCCGTTGAGGCTGCGCTGATGTTGGACTTGTTGGCGTCCTCAGCATTTTTGCGGTTGATTTCATTAAGTTCATGAACCGCCGTTAGGGTTTTTACCCGGGCCGCTACAACGTAGCTTGCAGCGGACATCAGGTTGGCAGTCTCATCATCCCTGCCATCATCCGCTGCCTTCATTGCTTCCTTATAACCGCGCTGCATTTCCGGCCAGGCGACTTCAAATTCGCCTAAAATTTTCTTTTCCTCAGTTTTCAAATCCCGGCTGCGGTAACCCAGTACAATATCGTTAACCGAGGCAATTTGTTCGTTGATGCTCTGCGCCGTTTTATTCCTGTCTGCAGGAACGGCAACATAACGGTAGAGATCTCCCCGCATTTTTTCCAGATTCGCATTGATCAAGCCCATCTCCTCAATGGCTGCGGTATTCTGGCTGTACATCAAATTGCACCGGGCAACTATTGATCTTATATTGACGTGACCAATCAGAGCTATCGCCGCAAGAAAGGCAACCGATATTAAAATGCTCCCGATAAACTTGGTTCCGACTTTCATATTGTCAAACATTTCCTATCTCCTTTTTATTGTTGCTTTAGTTATTTATTTTAGTTTTTTACTTCTTTGGATTCGGACTTGGTTTCCTCACTTACAACATCAGTAGCCTTTTTCAGATTGATGATGTCGGACGCATTTATCACCTTGTCAATGTCTAACAACATCCGTATCTTGCCGCCTGTTTTGCCTATGCCCAAAAGATATTCCGGGTTAACATCCGCTCCAAAGGACGGAGTATCCTCAATATCGCCGGAAGCTATTGTCACCACCTCTGAAACCTTGTCCACCAGAATCCCCATCATTAAGGTAGAAGTCTTGATGACGATGATGCCGGTCTCGTCGGTAATCGCTGTCTGATTCATACCGAACTTGACATTGAGATCCATGATCGGATGGATCTTCCCCCGAAGGTTGATGACCCCACGGATATACCTGGAAGTCAGCGGCACCGGTGTGATCGGCAGCCGTCCGATAATTTCCTGCACTTTGAGGATCTCCACTCCGTATTCCTCGCTGGCCAGGAAAAAAGTCAGGTATTTACCGGCCCGGAGATCAACCTTGATGGACTGATCTTCATTAACTGCAGTTGCGTTGTACATTCTTTTTCCTCCTATATTGATTACGTTATATTTAGAAATAGACGGATATTCCTTTAATAGTTCATTATGAATTTTTGCGGTTTTATGATGAATCCGGGTTGCTCTGAAAGTTTTTAAAACCGGCGAGGCTCCTCAGTGTCACTGCTAAACCATAATTCAAAATATATTTATGCAACTCCCTCAGCGTTCACATTATTAATAAATAGAAATGCCTGAATTATACGATTATTTTTTCATCTTGCAATCGTTGTGATCGATGAATTATTGAGGATAAATCGTCTAGATAAAATACTGGTTATTTTAGGGATAGGATATGTGAGCGAAGATTGATTTTAGAATTTATTAAGTTCATTTTTTTTCGGATATTATCTCTATGGGTCGCAATAGTATTTACCGATGCGTTGAGCATATCAGCGATTTCTTTTGTATTTTTCCCTTGCCTGATCAGGTCGACAATCTGAATTTCTTGAGGTGTAAGCTTTTTATGTAAAGATCGAATGTCTCTCATAAATGGAGATAAGACATCGCTAAGATTATTTTCCAAAACACTCACATAATTTTTATTACGATCATCCAGATTCCCCATCTTCAGCTTTTTCAAATAAGGAATAACCAGATCATTGATGTTGACCTGCAATTTTTCCTCAAATTCCTTTTGATCTTTATCCCTGCGATTCATTAATACACGCAGTGCTATATTGGCATCTTCAAGATTTTCGGCGAAAAGCTTCATCTCATTCTCCGCCCTCTTTTGCTCCGTGATGTCCCTGAATGCCCATATTCTCCCATAGTTTTTCCCGTCTTTGCCCAAAACAGGAGCCGAATATCTGTCGAGAACTGTGCCATCCGTTAATTCTACCTCGTCACGCGTGGTTTCGTCCGGATGATTGTAAAGGTAGGTGACTTTTTCAACAAACTGCTCCGAATTTACAGTCATATGCATGACATGTTGAACCTGCATCTGATCATCTTTATTGTCAGCGATATGTTGTGGAATTTTCCAAAGGTCAATTGTCCGCTGATTCTGGAGAACTTTTTTCCCTTGGCTATCAACTACCAGGATGCCTTCAATAGAGGAATTCAGCTGGGCCTCAAGGAGAGCTGTTTTTTGACGCAATGCATCCTCCGCAAACTTGCGCTCCGTGATGTTCAATAAAATCCCGTCAAAGACCAATTGATCCTCGTGGTGCGTCGGTATTGACATTCCCTGGAACCAGACCATCATGCCCGACGGTAAGGCAATTCGACCTTCAAAATTCCAGGGAGTTACTGTCTCCACCGCTGTTTTAATGGAGGCCAGAAATCTATCCCTGTCTTCTTCATAGACACGAGAAACAAATGATGAGAAAAAAGTATCTAGATTTGCTGCATCATCGCCTACTATTATTTTCGAAAATTTATCCAATGGTTCACTGATGTAGCTCATACCGTATTCGCCACTTTCTTTTGCATAAAATTGATAAATAACTCCCGGCAAGTTTTGGGTAATACCACGCAAGCGTTCATCGTTCTCTCTCAATACTCTTTCCATCCGCTTGCGTTCTGTAATGTCTCGACACACATGCACAGTGCCAAAGGGGGTCCCATCTTCCTTCCGTAAGACATCTCCATTTATTTCAAACGGGATTTCTCTTCCGTCTTTGGCCAACAAATTGAATTCCGTGGGAGTCAGCCTGCTATTAAGCAGGAGTTTCAGATTCTTTTTCGCAACCTCTTGATCACGGGAGACTACGAATTTGAGCACGTTTTGACCTTCGATTTCTGCCCGTGTATAGCCGTTGATCAGCAGGGTGTTTTCATTCGCAAACATGATATTCCCTTCGAGATCTGTGTGGACAATAATATCCGGAATTGTATTCACCAGTTTTGTGAATAACTCCTCACTCTTTCGCAGCGCATCCTCTGCCCGTCTAAGCTCCGTAATGTCATAGATTAGCGAGAGCATGACTTCTTCTTCATTGATTTTGATGATTTCGCAGGACAAAAGAGTCTCTTTGACCTCGCCGTTTTTCGTACGGAGAAGAACCGGCTCATTGCAAAGGGAACCCTGTGCAATTAATTTCTGCAGAATAGGTTTATGCTCGGAAAAATTACGCCAAATCCCCAGTTCCCGAACCGTATGGCCGATCATTTCTTCCCGGGTGTACCCCAGCAGTTGCAGACCGCTTTTGTTGACATCGATGTAGCGCCCATCAGAAATTGTGCTGATATAGGTCGGGGCAGGGCTCGCATGAAAGACCTTAGAGAATCGCTCTTCGCTTGTTCTTAAAGCCGTTTCGATCCGCTTGCGATCAGTAATGTCCAAAACTAAAGCAATCATATGATCCACGCTGCCATCAGGTTTCCGAACAGACCCCACAGAGAGATTGGTCCAGACAACCTGTCCGTCCTTGCGGATAAAACGCTTATCCATATTATAATGATCAATTTGACCGGATAGAACACGATTAAATTGCTTGAGGTTTTCTGCAAGATCATCGGGATAAGTCATTTCTGACCATGTCATAAGAGTGATTTCGTCCCTCGAATAGCCAATCATTGAACAGATGCGGTCATTAACCGCAATCCATCCGTTCTCAGGGGAGATTATGGCAATGCCGTGCATAGGCAAATTGAAGTAACTGCGGAAGCGGCCCTCACTCTTTTTTAACCCTTCTTTCTCCTCCATCCACTCCGATTCCGATTGTTCCAGTTCTTCAATCCGTTGTTTCAATGAAGCCATTTCTTGAATCAGGACCTGCTTTGTCTTGGATTGATCTTTCATGGGGTTGTCCCCAGCGCGTCTTGATGATCTGTGAGGTTGGGAAGTTAATTAGTGACTGCCATAACCGCCTGATGATATTTAATCATGTCCATATGAATTCATCTATTTGATAATATGCGCTTATTTTTATAATATGTCAATGGAATACAGGCCACAAAATGTAAGTGTCGATATTTTTTGTTGGGTGTTAATTGTGTTTCTTACGTATTGAAATGTTGCATGTTCATGAAGTTTGTCGATTTGTAGATAAAGAAAGAAAAATTGATTTCTGAATCAACAGAATTGTTGACTTCATCTACTTAATTTCAGCAATGAAGGGTTTTCGGAATTGATGATTACTGTTTGAACTCCTGCATGAATAATTTATTCTTTCATTTGCCAACAGACGCGGTTGCGCCCCTTTTCTTTGGCCTGATAAAGAAATTTATCCGCCTTTATAATGAGTTCATTGGGATCATTTGCGTCGACCAATGGAAAACTTGCCAGTCCGATGCTGACAGTCAAATGGATGCGAACGGCTTGATATTCAAAAATAGCGTAATCAACGGCTTTTCGTATCCGTTCCGCAAGAATACGGGCATTCTTAACATCCGTATTCGACAGCATGACAGCAAACTCTTCGCCGCCGAGACGGCCCATTAGATCGGTTTTACGGATTTCGCGGCTGCAGATTTTTGCAAACTCCATCAAAACATAGTCGCCGACGGTGTGGCCATAAGTATCATTTATTTTTTTAAAATAATCTAAGTCCATTATCATCAGTGAAATCTGTTTCTTGTATCATTTCCTCTGCTGAAATTCCCGTTCCATGATGTTTAGGAAATATCGTCGATTGAATACCTGTATCAAAGTATCAATGGTTGCCATTTCTTTCAGTTTCAGATGGCTCATGAAAATGGCAAATCGATCTCGATTGATTATAAAAGAACCAACGCCACCAATCAGATAGGCAATGGCCAAGTTATGCATCCTGAAATATTCCTGCATCGATAAAAGATAGGGGTGATAGATCGAAAACGAAATGAAAAAGACAACCAAAGAAATCAGATAGAATGCCGACACGGTGATCAAAGATACGGGCATAAACATTGAAACAACCACAATGATCTGCAATCCGGAAAAATAACTGGGATCGTTCACAAGGCGTCCACAAATAAATAAAATATCAGCGTAGAACAATATGTTATGATGAGTAAAATTAAGCCATGCTTTTTCAAATATGGAAGATAACTCAGTAACAATACTATGCTGCTAATCGCACATAAGGCGATATGACCATAGCGCAATTCCAAAAAGTCGGGATACAGCAGAGGATCTATTTCTAATGCGAACCAAAACCATAGAATAGCCACCACAACATTTGCCGGCCGCAAAATTAGAATCGCAGATTTTTTACGGTACTCTAAGAATAATTTTGAAGTGTTTCCTTTTCCCTGTGGTGATCGCCGGAAAGAAACACCGATGCTGTCTGGTTTTTGCGACATGTGAAGCATACTCTTGTTGAACACCTTATTAAAGATTACCAGTTGAAAATATACACCTATGCTCTCCTTTTCCGTTGTCAAATCTTGCCATCCATTTCCTTATATAGTTGAGGAAGGAATGAGGCCAGATTGTTGTATTTGGTCAAACTGTGCAGGCAATTGTTACGTGCCAGATCCTTCATCTTATATGGTATTGGTAATTTGGGTCTTACAGGGCAACCAGACTTCACGGTATACCCTATCCAGTAACGACTGCGGTATTCTATGACACCATCGACTTCGCGTACAGCATGGAAGAAGACATTGAACGGTATATTCAAGGCATCTATAATGACATTGGCACAGTAAGCCCTAGATATTCCCGGTTCTTTGAACATACTAATGTCCAGATCGAAATCTTCGGGTGACATAAATTCAATTCTGATCGTATCAGCCCCTTGCACATTAAATCCTTCCACCGGATAGTGCATACTGCCGTAGTTTTCAATTTCCGTCGGATTGCCCAATAGTCCCAGAACATCTTGAAGAAAGTCTCCGATCTTCAGTCCGGCCAGTTGCGCCGTCGTTTTCCCCACAATTTAAAAAATGATGGTGATAGTCTCTTCTCGCGCATCGGAATTAACGATGGCAAGCGGAATACGCTCGCCCTTTTCATTAATTTCAAAACAATAAACTGGCCGGCTTTTCTCTTTCGCGCGACAACCGGAGCCTCAAATACCATTTTGACTATGTTCTCGGATAATTCTTTGTTCTCAAGAATCTTGTTAAACTTTCATTTCTCTTCTATGATAAAGAGTATACATAATTTACGATTTACCAAAACCCGGCAAACCTTTAATCATTATTATTAAAAATCGCGGGGCAGTTGATCCAGTTGGGCCAGCGAAAACACGGGACCGTCTTTACAGACATACTGACTGC
>Ga0074046_10002025_pt1 | contig 17764 bp, 12 predicted proteins | sample BogForMeECP23OM3_FD_94441 | JGI IMG/M metagenome (GOLD analysis project Ga0074046, IMG submission 94441) | Bog forest soil microbial communities from Calvert Island, British Columbia, Canada - Bog Forest MetaG ECP23OM3 | ecosystem: Environmental > Terrestrial > Soil > Wetlands ... | reverse complement strand
CTGGAGGAAAAGGCCACCCGCAGTCAGCCCCGCCTCTGGGCATAGACAGTGATCATGGACAGGCCAGGAAGGGAGAGCGTCGAGAATCCAATGTGGGCCGGCGCGGGTTATGCCGCTTAGCGCACTAATGTGCGCGTAGCGGCTTTTTACAGCTTTTTTTCAAGGTGGGTGAATTACCCCCTACTTATAGTCTATCTTCAGAGGATAAATACTGATATATCCGCGCTCTGAGCGACAACCAAACCAGGGGGTCCCGGGCTTCATGACTGAATTCATCATCGTAGCCGTTGTCTACATCGTGCCGGTGCTTTTTGCCGTAATAGCCCACGAAGTTGCTCATGGTTGGGTGGCTGAAAAGCTGGGCGACCCAACCGCGAGGCTTCTAGGGCGAATAACCCTCAATCCCGTGCGCCACATTGATCCGGTCGGGACAATAATTCTTCCCCTTCTGCTCTACATAACTAAAGCTCCCTTTCTGTTCGGCTGGGCCAAACCCGTGCCCGTCAATTTTGGAAATTTGCGGGGCGGCCGCAGGGACATGGCGCTGGTTGCGCTTTCCGGTCCTCTCACCAATTTTCTTTTAGCTGTCGTCAGCTCCTTGATTTTCCATTTGACATTTTCCAGTCCCTTCGGACCGTCCGAATCTTCAAAATTCTGGTATTTGTGGATGAATGCGCCGATAAGGCTAATGGCCCGTATCTCCGTTCAATTCAACCTGGTGCTGATGGTGATCAACCTTCTTCCGATTCTTCCGCTCGATGGCGGCAGAATCGTTGCGGGACTGGCCCCCGTGCACATCGCAATTTCAATGGAGCGGATGGAAAGATACGGAATGCTCATTGTGCTGCTGTTGATCGCTTCGGGAATGTGGAGTTATGTGGTGAGTCCGGTTATAGATCTATTCTGCCGAATTTTAATGTAGCCTTTTCCGGATGCCAGGTATCTCGCGGGACACCTCGCGGAGCGTGGACTAAATAGGAAACAAGGGAGACAGGGCCTGTTATGGCGGAGAGGAAAAGAATATTAAGCGGAATGCGCCCAACCGGACGCCTTCATCTGGGCAATCTTCACGGCGCCCTGGAAAACTGGGTTCAGCTTCAGAATCTGTATGATTGTTATTTTTTTGTTGCCGACTGGCACGCGCTTACCACCGACTACGCCTCTCCGGAAGCAATCCGCGAAAACACCTGGGACATGTTCCTGGACTGGTTAAGCGCCGGGCTTGACCCGAAACTCTGTACGATGTTCATCCAGTCGGACATAAAAGAGCATGCGGAACTCTATCTTCTGCTCGCGATGATAACGCCATTGCCCTGGCTGGAGCGCAATCCCACCTATAAGGAACAACAGCAGCAACTCGATCAGAAGGATCTGGCAACCTATGGCTTTCTGGGCTATCCGGTGCTCCAGGCTGCCGACATTATCATATACCGCGCAAACGGAGTTCCCGTAGGCAAAGACCAGCTCCCTCACATCGAGCTGACCAGGGAAATCGCCCGCAGGTTCAATTTCATGTATAAAACCGAGATATTCCCCATTCCCGACGGGCTGCTGACCGATTCGCCGGTGCTCCCGGGCCTCGACGGAAGGAAGATGAGCAAGAGCTACGGAAATTGCATATTCATCACGGAGTCTGAGAAAGAGATATCGGAAAAAATATCGAAAATGATGACCGATCCCCAGAGGATCAGGCGCAATGACCCGGGCGACCCGGAGATTTCCCCTGTTTTCGCATATCACAAGCTCTATTCTTCGCCTGCCCAGGTTGAGCAAATTGCCGAGGGATGCCGCACGGCCGGCATCGGCTGCGTTGAGTGCAAGAGGATTCTCATTCGCAATGTCATCTCCCGGCTTGCGCCGATACGCGAAAAGCGCCTTAAGCTCGAGGGCGAGATCGATAAGGTAAAGGAAATCATAGCCGATGGCGCCGCAAGAGCAAGGCGTGAGTCGATTATCACTATGGAACTGGTCCGCCGGGCCATAGGCATCTAGAGTTCCACGCTCCGCGAGGTGCTCTGAGAGGTGTAATGCGACTTCAAAAATTTCTCGCACGGGCTGGAGTCGGCTCGAGGCGCGCCACCGAAGAACTGATCAGGCAGGGCCGGGTGGAAGTAAACGGCGAGAAGGCCGAACTCGGCCTCAGCGTCGATCCTCTGAAAGTCCTCATTCGCCTGGACGGTAATCCCGTTAGTATGCAGACACAGAGGATTCTTCTCGCCTTCTATAAGCCACGCGGCTGCGTAACCACCGCATCCGATCCCCAGGGCCGCAGGACTGTCCTGGATTTTCTCCCCGATTTTGGAGCACGGATTTTTCCCGTGGGCAGGCTCGACTACGACGCAGAAGGACTTCTCCTGCTCACCAATGATGGAGAGCTTGCCAATCGCCTCCTTCATCCTCGCTATGGAATATCTAAAGTATATGATGTAAAAATAAAGGGACATCCTGACAAAAAAGCGATAGAACAACTCCGGTCCGGTGTCCGGATCGAGGAGGGCGTAACGGCCCCGGCCGAAGTTGAAATCATTCGGGAACTGCCGAATGCCGCCTGGTTGAGAATTACTCTGCACCAGGGTTGGAACCGCCAGATCAAACGCATGGGCGTAGCGGTCGGACACCCTGTCTTGAAGATCAGGCGCATTGCTTACGGACCGGTTCGCCTTGGCAGGTTAAGTCCGGGCCGGCACCGGCTGCTAAGACTTGACGAAATCCGGAAAATCTACGAGGATGCCAGTCTCTACAGGGAGTGACGCCGGAGATGAATTCAAAACGCGGTTATCCTTATGGATCTCCCGGTTCCTTCTACCGAGGTGGAGGGGGAAAAGAAAAAAAACAACGATCATCGCCCCGCCTCCTGATCATTGTCGTTTTTGCTATTGTCTTCGCATTAGGCGCCGCTTTCGCTTTTTACATGACCAGGGGCGGCGGCGTTTCCTCATTCACGATCTTTCCAACCAAACTCATTGCTCTTCACTTTCAGCACAACGGCCAGGAACTGCTCCTGCTTCCCGACTCCCAGGTTATTGTCAATCCAAGGGATTCTCTCCAGCTCGTGCGTATCAGAACCGACGGCTGGCTCTCGTGGGGAACCCGGGTGGTCTCTTCAGATGTGGACGTGAAACCGATCGGCAAAAAACCCGGCGTGATTATAAAAGATCTCTTCCCCCAGGAATCGTTCGAAACTCCAAAACTTGTCGAGTTAAGGGTATTGCTCTGGAACCGGCCAATCGGCAAGGTCTCGCTCCTTGTTCAGCTCGATTACAAAGATTGGCTCCACAGAGCGAACACCAGCGCCGATATTGACAAAAGAATCGCCTACCTGGAAAAAGCGCTCCACGACAACGGCTCCAACATACTGCTTAAGACCCAGCTTGCCGGGCTTTATTTTGACATCAAGCGCTATCACGACGCGGCGCGACTCTACGAGGAAATAGACAAATCGGGAAAATCCAGGAATATTTCCGAAAAGCTTCTTCTCGTCTATGAGATAATGAATAAAACCGATGAGGCGCTCCAGGTTTACCTCGACCTGCTGAGGCTGACCGAAGAGCAGCAGACATTCAGGGAATTCCTCGCCTATTTGAAGAAAAAAAAGACGAGCGATCAGGCCGGGAAGTTTCTCGAAAAATATGAGCACGAAATCCCGCATTCCTTCCGTTCCCAGGTCCTGGTCGAAATCGCCCAGATGGCCGGCGAAGGCAAGGACTGGCAAAAGGCGGCTTCAGCATGGGAGAAGGCCGAGAAGGCGGGGGTGATGGACTCCAATGTCCAGTATAACCTGGCGGTCACCCTGCTGCGAGAAGGCAAAACGGATGAGGCTGTCGCAGAATTTGAGAAATACCTGCGCAAGAATTCAAATGATGCGAAGACCTGGTCCCTGCTTGCCGATCTCTACGAAAAGAAAGGAAATCACGCCCAGGCCAAAGCCGTTTACGAATCAATGGTACAGAAAAACCCTCGCAACAAGGAAGCGCTTATCGGCCTTATCCCCATCCTGGAGAAAATGAACGATAAGACCGGACAAATCGCGAATTACGAAAAACTCCTCCAGCTCGAACCCAATAACCGCAAATATCTGTTCAATGTCGCAATGCTTTACATCGATCAGAAAAGGTATGACAGGGCGGAGGCACATTTGCAGACAATTGCCTCCACGGACCCCCGCGATGTTGAATCCAGGAAACAGTTGCTCGTTATCTATCAAAAGCTCAGAAACGATAAAGCCGAGATCCAGGTCCGCCAGGAACTTGCAAAGCTCGATCCCCAAAATCCTGCCAATATGGACTCGCTGTACAAATACTATGAAGACAGGAAGGACTACAAAGGCATGCAGGCCTGCTTCCGCGGGGCAGCCGAGCAGAACCCGGATTCCAGCAGCGTGCACAAATATCTTCTGCAGGCAGCCACCAAACTTGGAGACAAGAAGTCGGCCCTGCATGAACTCGAGCAGTTGATTCGGCTCCAGCCAAAGGAGAAAAAATACTACAGGCTCGCAGCATACCTCTACGAGGAGTCCGGAAATTATGTCGAGGCCTCCAAGAAACTCGAAGCTATACTCAAAATCGATTTTAAAGATGAAAAGGCAAGAGAAGATTATGAACGAGTAAAGATCGAGCAACTGCGCAAGACGGCGTCGCCAGGCAAGCAGAAGCCTTCCTGATTGGCGCTCGTCGGATTGTTCGGTATTTTTTCGCCATTCTTCGGCCTTCTTGGCGCAATCAGCGGCTGGTCAGGGCATTGAGTATTGCGTTTGGCAAAGGTATCAGATATATAAAGAGCGGCAATGAAAAGTAATCCCGCAGTGCTGTTGCGGGGCCTACGGGCGGGTAACTCAGCGGTGAGAGTGCCATCCTCACACGGTGGAAGTCGGAGGTTCAAATCCTCTCCCGCCTATACGGAAAACTAAGCAGGAAGCCGATCTTCAAGGGTCGGCTTTCCCTTTCTGGTGCTCAGCGACGGCATTCCTTGATCGCCTCCACGATAGTTTTGGCGTCATCCGGCGTTAAACCGTGGTGTACGGGTATCGCCAGGATCATTTCAGTTATTTTTTCCGTAACCGGAAGCTTTAACGGACCGTAGAGTTTTTCGAAGACAGGCTGTTGATGTAAGCCCCGTGGATAGTGCACCCCGCTGGCGATTCCTTTTTCCTTGAGTCTTTCAGCCAGAGAGTCGCGGTTGCAGCCAAATTCACCCGGATCAACCAAAAGGCAATACTGATGCCAGGCATGTGCCCCTCCATCGATGACTTTCTGAGGTCGAATACCGCGAACCTCTGCCAGGCCGGCGGTCAGAATCTCGGCATTCAGTCTCCTTTTGACCAGCATCTCTTCGAGTCTGCCGAGCTGTTTGCGCCCAATGGCCGCTTCCACGTCGGTCATCCGGTAGTTGAATCCCAGAGCAGTATGATAGTACTTGCCGGTTTCACCATGGCTGCGCATGGATCGCATTTTCTTGTAATATTCTGCGTTATTTGTGCACACCATTCCCCCTTCGCCGACAAACATGTTCTTGGAGGGATAGAACGAGTAGGCGACAAAATCGTCGAATGAACCAATGTCTCTTTGCTTCCAGGTCGCACCATGCGCCTGGGCGGCATCCCACACGACAACCAGATCGTGACGCGCTGCAAGATCACTGACAGCGGCTATATCGAGTGGATTGCCAAAAAGGTGCACCGGCGAAATAGCGCGGGTGAGATCGGTAATGCGCCTTTCAGCATCTTCAAGATCGATCAGGAGCGTATCGGGGGCCACGTCACAGAACACCGGCACCCCACCGCTCATTGCCACCATCGAACCGGTCGCCATAAAGGTAAAGGAAGGCACAAGCACTTCATCGCCCGGTCTCAGAAATGCCATATATGCTAAATGAAGGCACGCCGTACCGCTGGCGCAGGTCAAAGCATAACGTGACCCCACCTTAAGCGCAAATTCGCGTTCAAAAGCCTCGCACTGATCTCCGTGGCGAAGATTTCCGGACCGCAGCACCTCGACGGCGGCCTCTATTTCTTCCTCGGTCAATCTCACCTCGGAAATTTTTATACCCCTCACTGTTTAACTCCTCTCGACATACACATATTTCCGGCAGACGAATCGGTGGGAAAGGCTCATCCGACCGATTCATTTGCAGCGCATTTCCAGATTGCCATAGGTTTGTTTATCATGTTAAACGAGCAAAAAGGATGTAATTTAGTCAATCATTTAAGTTTTTTGAAGTGTTTTGTGCAACCGCGCATGGAATAAGGAGGATTCGAAATGTATATTTACTCGAAAGTAGTCGCGTGAGTATGGATACTGCCAAATTGAGATATTAGAATATCAGGGGGCATGAGATGCGATTTCGAAAACCCGGCAAAATCGATAGTAACTTATGGTATCTCGGCGTTGAGGAATCAGGGGCCTATTTACTCCGGGGACACCACGGCACGGCGTTGATCAACGGCGGATTGAGCTACATTCTTCCGGATGTTCTAACCCAGATGCGTGAATTCGGGATTGACCCCGGAGAAATCACCAAACTTTTGATCCTCCATTCACATTTCGACCACGTTGGAATGGTCCCCTATTTCAAGAGAAATTACCCGGCAATTGAAGTGCTTGCATCGGAAGCGGCCGTCAAGACATTCGAGAAGCCAAAGGCGATCGAATTTATAAACAGCTACAACCAATTGAGCGCCGGGGAGAGGAATGAATCGCTCAAGGGTTTTGATCTCGAGTGGCGGGACGATATAGAACCACTGCCTGTCCGGGAGGGCGACATCATTGACCTGGGCCGGGTCGCCCTTAAAATCTATGAGACTCCGGGGCACTCCAACTGTTCGATTTCGGCTTACGAACCCGATACAGGCCTCCTTTTCGCCTCCGACGCAATCGGCATACCTTTTTCGGACAAATTATTCCCATCCATGAACACAAACATCGACCAGTTTCTGAACAGCCTAGAAAAGCTGAGGCCTCTCAGGGTCAATGTGTTTTGCGCCGATCACTACGGCTACATAACCGGAGATGAAGCTGAGACAATCGTCTCTGAAACCATCAAAGAAGCGTTGAGATGGAAAGCGCAACTGTACGAAACCTTCAGGCGTAACGCCTTCGACATCGACTCGGCCGCCAGTGAAATCACCTCTTCCCTTTATGAGAAAATGCCCGGCTACTTTATTGCCCCGGAAATAATCGAAGGTGTTTTCAAACAGATGTTCAAGTATATCGCGAAAACTTCGGAAGCGCAGAGATAGTCTGCTCTGGTCGGCCCAACTTCAAGCTCAGGGAAATAAAGGCGCCTTTTGCCTGTCGGCAGATTTTTGTTGCCTGCGATCTGTTCTCAGATAAAATAGATAAGCCTTCACCTTTGATTTCGCTTTAATTTTCACTCGTAAGGAAGCCGTTTTCGGCTCGAAAATAAATACTTAGCTTTCATCGCCGCCGTGCTTTCGCTTTTTCGGCCGCATTCCATTGCTCCTGAACGGCCCTGTCCCCTGAAGGGAGAAACCATGGACGCAAAGAAAAGACTGTGCACCCGTAACTGCGGAAATGGGGTGGGTGAGTTCGATATCTGTGAGCTTGACGATATCCTCGAGGCCTCCCATGACGGCTTGTTCATAACGGACGGGCTGGGGAATATTGAAATGGTGAACAGCGCCTGGGAGCGCATTTGCGGTATTGGTCGGGAATTCGTTGTGGGGAAAAACGCCCGGGACCTCGTGAATCAAAAGTACTATACCGAATCTTCGGTGATGGCGGCAATCACGGCCCGCCAAAAAACGTCGATCATGCTCCAGATGACCAGGGGTGAGAAGGTCGGTCAGAAAATTCTCGCGACAGCCATTCCAATCTGGGACGAAAACGGGCAGATACGGCGAGTGGTCGCAAATATCAGAGACATAACAGAAATACTCTACCTCAAGGAACTTCTTGAAAAAACCAAGCAGCTCAATGAGCTATATGCAGCAGAACTCGAGCAGATGCGCCTGCAGCAGATTACGAAAAATGGTGACATCATTGCTCGAAGCCCGAAAACAAAGCTGGCACTTGAAATGGCCGCCCAAGTGGCCAAAGTGGATTCCTCCGTATTGATTACAGGCGAATCGGGGGCGGGCAAGGAAATAATCGCCAACGCAATCCACCGGTTGGGCCGCCGCTGTGAAGGACCGCTCATAAAGATAAATTGCAGCGCAATTCCCGAATCGTTGCTCGAGTCAGAGCTTTTCGGATACGAAGCGGGAGCCTTCACCGGCGCCGGAAAACAGGGCAAACCCGGCATGTTCGAGATGGCCGAGAAGGGCACCCTTTTTCTTGACGAAATAGGAGATATTTCATGCCACATACAGGCAAAACTGCTGAGGGCCCTGCAGGACCAGACAATCATGAGGGTTGGAGGGCTAAGGCCCATTGCCGTTGACGCCAGAATTATTGCGGCCACCAACAGGAACCTTAAGGAGATGGTTAATACCAAGTCCTTTCGGGAGGACCTCTATTATCGGCTCAACGTTGTTTCAATTGAGGTTCCTCCGTTGCGCGAACGAAGGGAGGACATCCCGCTCCTTGTTCTGCACTTGGTCGAAAAGATAAATAAAAAATATCAATTTTCGAAGCGGGTTTCATCGGAGGTAATCGATCACTTCATGCTCTACTCCTGGCCTGGAAATATTCGTGAACTTCAGAACGTAACCGAACGGATGCTCGTTATGACCCGGGATGAGCATATCACGCCCTTCCATCTGCCTTTGAACATTCGGAGCCAGGCGCATTCGCATGGCGGCAAAGCGGCTCTAAATGAGACCATTCCATTTAAGAGAGCTATTGAAGACGCCGAAAGACAAATCATAGAGCAGGCCCTGAAAAAATATGGAAGCACGCGCAAGGCGGCAAAGGCCCTTAAGATCAATCAGTCGACAGTGGTTCGAAAAACCAAAAAGCATGGACTTTCTTGTTTGAGTCACGAGGTCGATGACCCGGAAAACCCGTTTGAGAATCCGAAATTGCGGCTTTAGAGAGGATGACTGCGATGCGGCAATCCGATGCAAACCAACATCTATGATGCCGTATCGCATCACCATGAGTTTCTGCCGCCGTCAGGGCATAACAGCCTTAATATCCTCTGAAATTAGCTAAAAGATTGGTGATGTGATAATGCATCACATTGATAACCTTTCCAAAATTGTACCCCCGTCTATGCCTTCCGCATCTTGGTTTAGCAAGTCCCCAAAAGGCTGGCACGAAGTTTGCCGAAAATGTTCGTGGAGCCGTATCAACAGCTTTCTCCCCTGGCTTGCTAACCGCTTATCTGAATAGGAGATCCTTATGGCTGTATTCATGTCTGCCGAAGAAGCAGTCAATTTGATCAAATCCGGGGATACGGTCGCCACGTCCGGCTTTGTCGGCATGGGACACCCGGAAGAAATTTCGAAGGCAATCGAGAAGAAGTTCCTGGAAACCGGTCAACCCAGAGATCTTACCTTGACCTTCGGCGCCAGCCAGAATGACGGCAAATCTAATTGGGGGTTGAATCGCTGGGCCAAGGACGGCTTAGTGCGCCGGGTTATATCCGGCCACTGGGGCCTTCAGCCCGACCTGATCAAAATGGCTGTCGACAACAGGATCGAAGCATACAACATTCCCCAGGGTGTCATCCTGCATCTCTACCGGGCCATAGCGGGCAAGAAGCCGGGCATTCTCACCCATGTCGGCCTGAAGACTTTCGTTGATCCCAGGGAAACCTGCGGGAGGCTGAACAGTATCAGCCACGAAGAATACGTCCGTCTGATGGAAATCGACGGAAAGGAGTACCTTTTCTACAAGTCCTTCCCCGTAAACGTCGCCATAGTCCGTGGCACCAGCGCCGATGAAAACGGCAACATTTCGATCGAGCGTGAGGCAATCTCACTGGAATTTCTTGCCCTCGCTCTCGCCGCCAAAGGATCTGGCGGCAAGGTAATTGTCCAGGTGGAGAGGAAGGTCAAGGCAGGCACACTCCATCCGATGCTCGTCAAGATCCCCAGGGTCGCCGTCGACGCCATTGTCATCGCAAAGCCGGAGAACCACTGGCAGGTGCCCATGGCCGAGCAGTACAACCCGGCTCTTTGCGGCGAAGTCCGCATTCCCCTTAGTGAAGTCGCCCCGCTGCCCTTTGATGAGCGCAAGGTCGTATGCCGCAGATGCGCCATGGAAATGATCCCAAACGCTGTTGTCAATCTGGGCATCGGCATGCCCCCCGGTGTTGGAGTGGTCTGCGCCGAGGAAAGCATGAGTGATCTGATGACCATGACAGTGGAGCCGGGAGTAGTGGGCGGAGTGCCCCTGGGTGGGCTCTATTTCGGTTCGGCGATCAACCCGGAAGCCTTGATTGACCATCCCAACATGTTCGACTTCTACGACGGCGGCGGACTCGACCTCGCGGTCCTCGGAATGGCCGAAATGGACCAGATCGGAAACGTCAACGTCAGCAAGTTCGGACCCCGCATCGCTGGTGCAGGTGGCTTCATCAACATAACTCAGAGCACCAAAAAGGTCGTTTTCTGCGGCACCTTTACCGCTGGAGGATTCGATTTCCAGATCGGCGACGGGCAATTGAAAATCGCCAGGGAAGGCAAGATTCGCAAACTGGTCCAGAAGGTCGAACATATCACCTTCAGTGGCGAGTACGGTCGCACCAGCGGTCAGAAGATTCTCTACGTTACGGAACGCGCGGTTTTCGAACTTCGACCGGAAGGAGTTACCCTGATAGAAATCGCCCCCGGAGTAGATCTCGAAAAGGATGTTCTGTCGCAGATGGATTTCAGGCCCCTGATTGAGCCGGGGGTCAAACTCATGGACCCGAGGATTTTCAGCCAAAAGACCCCAATGGGGATCAGGAACGAGATACTTAGCAAGTATCGTGCGGAAACGGCTGTTGAAACCGTACCCTTTTCGACTGCCAAAAATTGATTCACTCTCATGAGAGGAGAACCGCCATGGCGTTAAAAACCAGAAAGGAGTATCTGGAGTCCCTGAAATCGATTCGGCCCAACATCTATAAATTCGGGGAACTAATCGAGGACGTCACAACCGATCCAGCTACTAAAAGGACTGTGGAAAGCCATGCCAGGGCTTTCGACGCCTCACACGATCCCAAGTATTCCGACGACTTTACCGCAACCTCAACTTTCCTTCCAGGCGAGAAAATCCACAGGTGGAACGGTATGATGGAAAACCTGGAAGAGGTGATGGCCAATTCCAGGATGAAGAGGTGGATGTTCCGGTTTACCGGATCGTGCACCGGCGGGCTGTGCGTTGGCTGGAACGCCCAGAACGTGCTGTGGAATGTGACCGCGCTGATTGACCGGGAAACCGGGACCGGTTATCAGGAACGGCTCAGAAAATGGATTATAAACGCACAGGAAAAAGGCCTGGTTGTCGCGGGGGGGCTCACCGACGCCAAAGGCGACCGCAGCATGAGACCCTCTCAGCAGTCCAACCCGGACAGCAACCTGCGCATCAAGGAAGTGAGGCCGGACGGTATCGTGATCAGCGGAACGAAAGCGATGATCTGCGGCGTGGCCGCCTCGAATGAAATCTACCTGCTGTCCGGCAGCGGCTACAGGGAAGAGGACCAGGACTATGCGCTCGCCTGTGTGGTCCCCAGGGGCATCGAGGGGCTTACCATAGTGGAAACTCGCCGTCCCAGCGACACGAGGGAAATGGAGGATGGGTGGGATATACCGGTCACCGGAATCACTCAGGCTTACCTGTTTTTCCAGGATTGTTTCGTTCCGAACGAGCGGGTTTTCATGTGCAGGGAGTTCAAGTACACCGGAAAGATCATCGAGTATTTCACTGCAAATTACCGAGCCTGTATCGGCGCCTGTGTGGCAGGACAGGGGGACGTGATGATCGGAGCGGCTGCCCTGATGGCCCGGGTAAACGGCCTGGCGGCAAGCACGTTTGCAGGCAAAATTGTTGATATGTCGGTAAACGACGAGACCACCTACGCAATGGGAATAGGGGCGATGGCTTTGGGCAAAAAGGGGCCGGGAGGAATGTGGGTACCCGACTCGCTGGTCTCACATGCCAATAAAGTCCACGTGGCGACCCTTCCCTATGAGACAAAGCGCCTCTGCCAGGATATCGGCGGGGGAATCGTTGAGACCGGCTGCTTCCCATCCTGCAAGGATTTCAGCAGCCCCGTCTATGGTGCGCTCGTACAAAAGGCTGTCCAGGCGAGCGACAAGTTCAGCGCTGAGGCCAGGGCGCGGGCAGCCCGCCTGTCGGAATGGTTGACCCTGGGAGCCGGCGTTCCCGGATGCATGCATGGGGGCGGCTCCCCGGACGGCGCCAAACTTGTGGTAAGGGCTCTCACCCCGATCGAACAGTTTGTCGACCACGCGCGCAACATTGCCGGTATTACGGAAGAGATCCCGGAACCGGAGAAGAAGAAAAAATAGTTCTTATCGATGAAAGCGGGCAATCCAATGGTTTTGCCCGCGCAGGGACCGGTCCATTTCAATTTCCGGGCAGAAGCGGGCAGTGCTGGGGCTGCAATGGACCGGTTCCGGACTCCATCTGGCCGATTACTACCCGGGGGACTCCAGGCCCAAGATTAAGCCCGCTTTGCTTTTTGGCCGTCATGGGATTTTCTTCTAAGAGCAGATCAAGGGGGAAAGCGATGAATTTCAATTTAACCGAAGAGCACCAACTGATACGGTCAGGCGTGCGTGAGTTTTGCCAGAAGTACGTTGAACCCGTTGCCGAAATGACCGACTCTGAAGCAAAGTTTCCGGCGGATACGGTGAAAAAGCTTGCCGAGCAGGACTGGCTTGGCATTCCATATCCGCAGGAATACGGCGGCGCGGGCTCCGATTACCTGAGCTACATAATAGTTGTGGAGGAACTCTCCAGGGCTTGCGCAACAACCGGCTTTACCCTCGAATGCCACACTTCGCTTGCCTGCTATCCTCTTTTCAAGTTTGGAACCGAGGAACAGAAACAGAAATACCTTGCGCCGCTTTGCAAAGGAGAGATGCTGGGCTCATTTGCTCTCACCGAACCCGGCGCAGGGACCGACGCCGGCGCCGCTTCGACCACTGCGGTCCTGCAGGGCGACCAATGGGTCATCAACGGCAGCAAGATCTTCATATCCAATGCCCCGGTGGCCGGAGTCATCATAGTTTTCGCGATGACCGACAAATCCAAGGGAACCAAAGGGATCAGTGCGTTCATTGTGCCTGCCGGCGCCCCGGGCCTGGTGATCGGCAAGCACCTCAACAAGATGGGCATTCGCGGATCTCTTACCGCTGAGGTTTTTCTCAAGGACTGCCGTATCCCGAAAGAAAACCTCCTCGGCGGGGAAGGGCAGGGATTCAAGATAGCCATGATGACCCTGGACGGAGGCAGAATCGGGATTGCCGCGCAGGCCCTGGGCATCGCTCAGGCGGCGCTTGATGAATCCATCAGGTACTCAAAGGAGAGAGTCCAGTTCGGTAAGCCTATTGCCACCCTCCAGGCGATTCAGTGGATGGTCGCCAATATGGCGACTGAGGTTGAGGCTGCGAGGTTTCTCACCTACCACGCAGCATGGTGCTACGATCAGGGGCTGCCCTACAGCAAGGAAGCGGCAATGGCAAAGTTGTTTGCCTCCGAAACGGCTTCCCGTCAAACAGACCGCGCCGTACAGGTCCATGGGGGTATCGGGTACATCAGGGGGACCAAAGTCGAGCGACTCTACCGGGACGCCAAGATTACCGAGATTTACGAAGGCACTTCGGAGGTAATGAGAATGGTAATTGCCGGCAACCTGCTTCGGTAAGCGGCAGTGAATGCTAAGTACCATTGAAGGGGGAGACGCGAAGAGGTGGGGTTTCAAATTACAAAAGCTTAGCACCCGTGAATGCCTTGAATCAATTTTTCGGGAGGCCGGGGAGGGCCGCTTCCCGGCAATGGTCGACACAGGTTGCCAACATTTTGCTCAGGGAGGGCAATATCAATGAGTGATGTGACCGTCGGACTTTCGGTTTCAAGGACAGAATTTGCCAGCCTGGCCAAGCGCATGCTTCGATACCGATGGCTTTGCTACGGAATACTGCTTTTAACTTACATCTGCGTCTATTTTGACCGGGTCGCACCTGCCGTCGTGGCCCCGGAACTCATGAAAGAATTCGGTCTGACGGCGACAAGTCTTGGGATCCTTGTATCAATGTACTTCTATCCTTACGGCGCGATGCAGATACCCTCGGGAATCCTGTCCGACTATCTCGGACCGAGGTTTTCGGTCGGCACATTTTTCATCATTGCGGCTGTCGGCACTGCGCTTTTTGGTCTCGCGCACAGCTTCGGGACGATTATTTTAGGTCGTTTCATGATGGGGGTTGGCGTGGCTGTCGTCTGGATCCCCTGCATGAGGATACTGGCCAACTGGTTCAGACCCAACGAGTTTTCAACTCTGACCGGCACAATGCTGACGTTCGGAAACGCAGGCGCTCTGCTCGCCTCGGCGCCTCTGGCCTACCTGGTCGGCATGGTTGGATGGCGGGCAGCATTTTATTGGTTGGGCGGTTTTATGTTGATAATGGCAGGTCTGAATTTCATCGTGCTCAGGAACAAACCCCAGGACAAAGGTTTTCCCACAGTATCCGAGATCGACGGGGTCGACTACTACGCCCAGAAGACCACGGCCCCGGTTTCCTTCAAGGAAAATGTTAATAAACTCTTCAGGATGCGGAATTACTGGCTCCTCGCCATTTACGCATTTGTGATCTATGGGACGGTAATGGGGTTCCAGGGACTGTGGTGCATTCCTTACCTCCAGCATACCTACGGATTACCCAAACAGCAGGCCGCAAACATCCTGATGTTCTGGGCCATCGGAATGGGAGCCGGCTGCTTCACCATCGGCTGGGCTTCAGACCGGATTTTGAAATCACGCCGCAAAACCTCTCTTTACGGGATGATCGTTTACGCGATCACCTGGCTGCCGATGATCATCTGGCCCGCTTCCATCCCTGTTTGGATGTTTTATCCACTGCTTTTTATAATGGGATTCTGGTGCGGCTCCTACGTGCCCAACTACGCACACATCGCTGAAGGACAACCCCATAGCTTTATAGCAACGGCCAACGGGATGCTCAACATCTGGTACTTCGCCGGAGGCGCGCTGTTCCAGACGTTAATGGGAATTGTCCTGGACTGGTACGGCAAAGTCGGCGACAAATTCCCGGTTGCAGCTTACCGGATGAGCTTCGTTTTCTGCCTGATGACCCTGCTGATCGGCGCAATCGCCATGTATTTCACCATAGATACGCAAGCGCTTTTGAAGAAAAAGGCGGGGTAGTTTTTCACTCGGTCTGCCCGGCACTCAATTCGGATATTCGAGCAAAGTCACGGAGAGCGGATTGAGTGCCGGGAGTAATCTAAAATCCAAATTCAGCCAGCAGCGAATCGACCTCATCTTGAGAGTGGACCGCGTTTTCCACAGCAGCGTGCGCCGGACCATAGAGTTCTTTGCTCTCCTTTTGCCTGCAAGTTTCCGTCTTTACCCCGAACGTGCGGATCAGGTTGACAAGTTTTAGTTCCATGTCCTTGAGCAGTTTGGTTATCTTGTGTATGATCTGGCCGCTCAAATCATGGAAGTCCTGCGCGATAAGAATTGTATCCAGGTCTGAGCGGTTTTCGCTGATTATCGTTTCCATGGCGTCCAGAGCTTGAGCACCCTGCTCGAGCCTTTTCCCGGCCGAATCACCTATCGCGTTCAGTCCTCCGAGGAGCCCACGCAACCCCGAGATCTGTTCCATTTCACTCGAAAGTCGCGCCTGCATGGCTTCCACGTGATCCAGGGTGGTTATGGCCGCCTTTTCCGTCATCTCCAATATGTGTTCGAGACGATTCCCGGAGTCGGGTATCTTGTTCTCGACAATCTCATGGAGACACGGATCAAGAGTAATGAGAAAACCGCGTATCGAATCGTGCAGTTCCCTGGCCATGCCTCCAATTTCTTTGTAAAGGCCCGAGGAGTCGAACTGCTGGTTGGCCATGTTCAGCAGGATCGTCTGCGCGCCGGCCAGATCGCCGCCGGAAAACGCTTTTGTCAACTCCTTGCCCCTGGCGATCAAACCCTCGACCACGACATCTTCTGCAGGACGGTGCGACTCCTCAGCCATAGGGTCCGAAGCGCTGAGGAGCTTTTCGATTTTTTCCAGGGAATCGGCCGAACGCGTGAAGGTAAGGATGAATTTAGCGTCGGGGTCTCCGTCGGGGGTCACGGACAATTCACCACCCCAACTCCTCACCAACTCAATCAAGTTAGTGAAACCGGGCTTTTCTGCACCTCCCTCGAGAGATTCAAGACCTGCTTCATCCATACCCCCGGAAGCCTCAGGCGCTGTTTCGAGGAGCAATTCATTTCCGCCGGGGACGCACGCTGCCGTCTCCGATGGTCTCAATATTCCCAGTAGTTCGTTCAAATCGATTTCGGGGCTCCGGCTGCCGTTTTTAAAAGTCCCCATCTGGTCAATAACCAGGCTTACTGCGAATCCCAGTACGGCAATAGAGTCTGTTGCGCCCGGCGACACTTTGTCGGTCAGGAATCTCTCGAGTTCGAGTCCGGCCTTCTCCAACCCCCCCAGACCAAGCATGGCCGCTGTAGTATGAAATGACACAAGAGACCGGCGAGATCTTTCCATATCTTTTTCGCCATCCCCATCGACCAGAGCAGACACGCTTTGCTCAGCGTCTCGAAGAAACTTGATCAGTTCGTTCCAGTCCTGCGATTCCAATGCCATCATCTTGTGCTTTCCTCGTATAGGCTGATTATCCCTTTTACATCGATTATCAATGCAATCTTACCATCTCCCAGTATGGCGCCCCCCGAGATCCCCGGTAGTTGCTGAAACATGTCCCCAAGACTCTTGATCACCACCTCCTGCCTGCCGATAATTTCATCGGCAAGCAGACAGTATGAATTCTGGCCCTCGGTCACCACCATGAGCAATGCCTCCCAGGGGTTGCGGAACTTGGGTTCTTCATGGAAATAGCTGTGCAAACGTACAAGCGGCATAAGGGAATCTCTGACTTTAACCAGTTCTCCCCTCCCCTGGACGGTAAAATACGCCTCCTTCGACAGCCTGAGGGATTCCTTGAGGGCAATTGTCGGCACGATATATCGTTCGGCCCCGATCTGTATGATCATCCCGTCGATAATGGCCATCGTGAGCGGCAGTTTCATATGGAAGGATGACCCCTTGCCGAACTTGCTTGAGATTTCCATCTTGCCGCGGAGGCGCTCGACGCTTTTCTTTACCACATCCATCCCAACGCCGCGCCCCGAGACTTCGGTCACCTTGTCCTTAGTCGAAAATCCCGGATGGAAAATCAGATCAAAGGTCGCCTTCTCATCGAGTTGATCCGGGGCGCTGATTATCCCCCGTTCAATTGCTTTATCGCGAATCTTTTTGGCGTCCAGCCCCCGTCCATCGTCCTCTATGTCGATTACAATGTTGCCCCCCTTCTGTTCGGCGCAAATAAATATCGTTCCCGTTGGATCTTTGCCGGCCCGGGTGCGTTCCTCGGGCATTTCGATTCCATGGTCAACGGAGTTTCTGATCATGTGCACGAGCGGCTCATATATCTCTTCGACCATGTTGCGGTCGATTTCGGTCTCCTCTCCTTTCATTTTCAAAACGATTTCTTTTCCGGATTTTTTCGAAAGATCGCGAACCAGCCGGATCATCTTTTGGAAAGTGCTCTTGATGGGGACCATGCGCATCGACATGCTGATACGCTGTAGCTCGGCGGTAATT
>Ga0074046_10002024_pt1 | contig 17779 bp, 18 predicted proteins | sample BogForMeECP23OM3_FD_94441 | JGI IMG/M metagenome (GOLD analysis project Ga0074046, IMG submission 94441) | Bog forest soil microbial communities from Calvert Island, British Columbia, Canada - Bog Forest MetaG ECP23OM3 | ecosystem: Environmental > Terrestrial > Soil > Wetlands ... | reverse complement strand
TCTGAGGTACCGGGGATTCACTCTGCGGCACCACGGACTCCGCGGTTGCGGCGAGTGCCTCGGTCCCGCCACGGACCGGTTCGGCACCAGACGGAGTCCGTTGCTGCTCCAGCATCCCCGCGCAGCCTATCGCCTCCGGCCTGCGGCAGCGCGGGTCAGACCAGCAGGAGCCGGGCGAGGCGGCGGCCGGAGACATACAGGCCGGCCAGCCCGAGCGCGGCGAGGTAGGCGGCCCGCCACAGCAGGTCTGGGCCGACCACTCCCACGGTCAGGTCGCGGAGCAGCACGACGCCCTGGTAGAGCGGCGTGTACTCGACGATCACCTGGACGGCCCGAGGGTAGACCCCGAGCGGGTAGAACGTAGCCGAGAACAAGAAGAGCGGCATGCTGGCCAGGATCACGTAGTCGAAGTCCTGCCAGCTTTTCATGTATGTCGTCCCGGTCATGCCGAGGGCGGCGAAAGCGAAGCCGATCAGCACCGCCACCGGCACGGACAGCACCGCCCACGGCGAGTGCACCAGGCCCATCGCCAGCATGACCAGCGTGAACGCCGCGGCGTAGATGGTGCCGCGGAGCAGCGCCCAGCCGATCTCGCCCAGCGCCACCTGGGCCGGGCGCATCGGCGTGGCCAGGACGGCGTCGTACAGCTTCGCGTACTTCAGCCGGAAAAAGACGTTGAAGGTGGAGTCGTACATTGCGCCGTTCATCGAGGACACGGCGAGCAGGCCGGGCGCGACGAAATCTCGGTACGGAATGAGGTGCCCGCCTGGACCGGGCACCTTGCCGACCAGCACGCCCAGACCGAGACCCACGGACAGCAGGTAGAACAGCGGCTCGAAGACGCCGGACGCGAACACCAGCCAGGCGTGCCGGTAGGCCCGGGCGTGGCGCTCGATCAGGCGCAGGCTGCCCATGTCGCTACCGGCCCGGCGAAGGCGAGCAAGCCGCCCGGTCGGCGGCAGCATCCGCAGCGACACGCTAGACATGCTCTGCTCTCTTAGACATAGAGGCTCTTAGACATAGAGCCGCCTGCGGTAGGTGCGGGCCCCGGCCCAGATCCCGATGGCCGCGAGGACGGTCAGGTAGGCAACGTTGGCGAGGGCCACGGGCATGTCGACGTCGCCGAGGCTGAGCATGCGGCACAGGCTGACGCCGTGCCATAGCGGGGTGGCATAAGCGAGGAGCCGGAGCCAGCCGGGGAGCTGGGACAACGGGAAGAACGTGCCGGAGAACAGCATCAGCGGCATCATGCCGAACCTGAACATGTAAGCGAAGGAGCTCTCGGTCGTCACCGTGACCGCCCAGGCGGCGATCGGGGCGGCGAAGGCCAGCCCGGTGAGCGTCGCGGCGGGCCAGGCCAGCACCACCCAGGGGGACCTGGTCGCGCCGAACGCCCAGATGAACAGCGTGACTACGGCGGCGTTCATGGCGATCCGCATCGTCATGAACATCAGGTGCCCGCGGAAGATGTCACCCGGCCGCAGCGGTGAGGCCTGCGCGGCGATATAGATCTTGTTCCACTTGACGGAGCCGAACACGGGGTAGCTCGCCTCGCCCATCGCGGTGTTCATCGCGCTGACGGCCAGGATGGCCGGGGCCACGAAGGCCAGGTAACTCACCCCGCCCAGGCTCGCCGTCCCGTGCCGGTCCACCAGCGAGCCGAGGCCGAGCCCCATCGCGCCCAGGTAGAACAGCGGGCCGAGCACGCTGGACCAGATGCTGGACCGCCAGATCCGCCGGTACACCGTCAGCCAGCACTGGAAGCCGCGTGCGGACCGGGCCAGGGGGGTTACGGGGGGGCGGGCAGCCACCCCGTGAGCAGGGGGGGTCTGGGGGGGATCGTCCCCCCGGACCAACAGAGCCATCAGTCCTCCAGCCTCCGCCCGGTCAGCCGCAGGAACACATCCTCGAGCGTGCCCCGGCGGACCAGCGAGGTGAGCGGCTCGAGGCCGCTGGCGCGGACCGCCGCCAGGGCCGCGTCCCCATCGGTGACGTAGAGGAGTATGCGGTCAGCAAGCACCTCGGCCCGTTCGGCCGGAAAATCTTTGAGCTTGTCCGCGGCCAGGTCGTGCAACTCGGGATCGAAGCGCAGCTCGAGGACCTCCGGCGAGCAGTAGCGCGTGATCAGGTCGCGGGGCGAGCCCTCGGCGGCGAACGTTCCGTGGTCCATGACCACGAGCCGGTCGCATAGCTGTTCCGCCTCGTCCATGTAGTGCGTGGTGAGGATCAGCGTGACGCCACGCTGCTTGAGGCGGAACAGCCGGTCCCACACCACGTGCCTGGCCTGCGGGTCCAGGCCAGTGGTGGGCTCGTCGAGGATCAGGATCTCCGGCTCGTTAATGAGCGAGCGGGCGATCGTCAGGCGGCGCTTCAGGCCGCCGGAGAGCGGGTCCACCTTGTCCCCGGCCCGGTCGGCGAGATGCACGAATTCCAGCAGCGCCGCCGCCCGCTCCCTGATGACGCGGCGAGGCAGCCCGAAGTACCTGCCGTAGACCAGCAGGTTCTCGACAACGGTCAGCTCGACGTCGAGGGTGTCTTCCTGCGGCACCACGCCGAGCCGGGCCCTGATCGCGGAGCCGTCCCGCACCGGGTCGATGCCGAGGATGGTCAGTTCGCCGCCGGTCGGCGGCGAGACACAGCCGATCATCCGCATCGTGGAGGATTTGCCCGCACCGTTCGGCCCGAGGAAGCCGAAGGCCTCGCCGCGGTACAGGTCGAAATCGATCCCGTCCACCGCCGTGAAATCCCCGAAACGCTTGGTCAGGCCGCGCGCACGGACGAGCACGTCACTCCTAGACACCCGACTTACGGTACCTGGGGGGTATGACATTTTTCGAACGGTTTACCGGCCGCTACACGCTGCCGTCTGGGGGGCTGCGGTAGGGTTCTGATGTATACGGGTACGGGATGGACCGATCAAGGACGAAGCGAGTGGACCTCCTCCGCGATGTTTACGCCCGATTCAGGGTTCTGATACACGAGGTAGCCAAGTTCGGCATCGTGGGCATCCTCGCGTTCTTCATCACGATCGGCGGCGCCAACGCGCTGCATTTCGGGGCGGGACTCGGCCCGCTCATCTCGGTGACCATCGCCACCATCGTGGCCACCGTGTTCGCCTTCCTCGGCAACAAGCTCTGGGCGTTCCGGCACCGGAAGGGCAGCCACCTGGGTCGGGAGACTGTCCTGTTCTTCGTCTTCAACGGGATCGGGCTGCTCATCCAGCTCGCGTTCGTCGCGGGCGTGCACTACGGGCTCGGCCTGACGGACTCGCTCGCCTACAACGTGGCGAACATCATCGGCGTCGGCGTGGCTACCGTGTTCCGGCTGTACTGCTACCGCCGCTGGGTATTCCTGATGGCGGACGACACGCCGATGCCGGAGCAGCTGGAGCCGGAGACCTCCGGCACCTGATCACGGGCAGCCGCGGACGGCGGACAAACCCAGAGGCGCGTTGAGCGCCGCGGTTTCCTGCGCGTTCGTCAAGTAACCCACCGCGGCCATCCGGCCGATCACGTGTACCAGCCGGATCCGGGCCTGCCGCGGGTAGACCAGCGGGTCGTCGTAGGTGGGCGCGTTCACCACGCCGGCCAGCATGGCCGCCTGCACCAGGGTCAGCCGATCTGGCGGCCGGCCGAAATAACCGCAGCTGGCAGCGTTCAGGCCGTAGTAACCATGGCCGTAGTACGCGATCTCCGCGTACATGCGGAGTATCTCCGGCCTGCTGTACGCCTGGTTGAGCTTGACGGCCATCGCCAGTTGCTCCAGCACCTGCGTGAAGCCGCTGTCGCCGCCGGTGTACAGGTTCTTCGCCAGTTGCAGGTCGATAGTGCTGCCGCGCTGGTCCCGGTGCCCGGTGATCCAGGAGACCACGCCCCGGCCCAGTGCGAGCGGGTCGACGCCGGGATCGGTGTAGAACCTGTGGTCTTCCGTCGCCACCAGGGCCTGTGCGAAGTAGGACGGGACCGGTGGCCCAGGATAGGCGATGTGATGTTCCTGCGCCTGCGCCTCGACTAGGGCGGTGGCCTGGCCCGCCGAGGGGGTGAGCACGAAGAGCAAGCCAACCGCGACGGCGAAGACCACGACGATGGCGAGCAGGATTTTCGCGATCCTGAAGGCGATCCTGAACCGTCGCCTAGCCGGGAGAGGCCGTGTCGGCTCCTCGGGCCCGACGTTGTCGTCCCAGGAGGCGGCGCGGCGAGTCCCGAGTGCTCCCAACTGCTCCCTCCGGTGGTGACGGCGACGACGCGGCTGTCGCTACTCCTAACGAGCACGGCATCCTCACCATGCCCGGCACATCGTAACTTTCCGGTCCAAGGGGAATCATGCATCCATCCGTGACGGCGCGGCGCCCCAGGGGCGGCTTCGGTCCGGCCAGGCGCCGGTTCGGCCCGGCTTCGTTTCGAGCGGCGCCGCGGTTGCGCTAAGCTAACTGAGCCTGCCGAGGTCTGGCGGGTATGCGCCACGGGAAGCGAGGTCGTGGCGCGGGCGGGACGTGGCCCAGCTTGGTTAAGGCGCCTGACTGGGGGTCAGGAGAGCAGGAGTTCAAATCTCCTCGTCCCGACGAACGAAGATTTACTGCTAAACGAAATGTCAGTAGCCGAGACTATGGTACTGGCATGGCTCGAGATTCATCGAAAACAAGTAATTGGTCCGATACTGACCTGACTAGTGCGGTGACGGTATCCAGGTCGTGGCGCGGCGTCATGCGAGAACTCGGGCTGTGCGTGACGTCATCAGGATCTCTTCGGGTGGTTAAGCGTCGTGTTGCCCTCCTTGAACTCGACACCTCGCATTTCACTGGACAACGGACATGGTCTGACGCGGCGCTTAAGCGAGCCGCTGTTCAAGCCCATTCTTGGGACGAACTCCTCGCTGCCATCGGTATCACGTCAGGCTCTGGAGATGAACGAACCCGAGTAAAAGCTCACGCGCTGCGTCTAGGGCTTGACTTGAGCCACCTTGCCGACCAGCCACAAGAATCCCGCTTTCGGCCGAGCGCAATGCCGACCCTCAGTAACCTCCGCGAGGCAGCGACGTCGCTTGCCGCGTCCTGGTTCTCCTTGTGTGGCTTCAATCCGGCGATCCCAATGGAGCCGACTATCTATGACCTACTCGTGTCGATGCCGGACGGAATCAAAAGGGTTCAGGTCAAGACGACTACATATAACAGTAAGAACGGATGGATGATACAGGTAGGCAGGCGACCTTATTCCATCGGAAACAACGCACGACTTGTCCCGTACGACCCGGAATTGATTGACCTCTTCTTCATTGCGGACGGTGACCTGTCTTTGTACCTCATACCGAGCAAGGTCATCGCGGGGCGGGTAGGCCTTCTATTGCGGACCTACGCCAATTACATAGTGGGAAACGCGGCAGGACTCATGACACCGCGACCGGGTGCCGCTTGACAGAGTTCGGTAGTCGGGACTGATGTGTACCGACTCGAGCATGGACGATATCTCGGCTTCCTGCTGCGTCAGGTCGCCAGGTACTTGAAGGCCAGGCCCAAGGCGCTGAAATCCGTGGCCGCGACGGCACCACGGTCCCGGGCGGCGGAAGCCGGATGCGGGCCACTGGTATCGGCGCACCATGGTTCCGGCCGGCCCGCAGTGTGGGCCGGCCGGCTTGTTGGTGTTGACTTGTCGGTATGCCTGTTCAAGGAGAATACGAGCCGAGCGCACAGGCCTGGGTGCGCGATCAAGTGGAGCTGTACGAGGGTTCGGGCGGAACCCAGGGCACGACGCTGCGGGACACCGGCCTGCCGGTCGTGATCGTGACCAACCTCGGCGCGAGCAGCGGCAAGGTGCGCAAGACGCCGGTGATGCGGGTGGAGCACGACGGCCGGTACGCCATGGTGGCGTCCAAGGGGGGCGCACCGGAGCACCCGCTGTGGTACTACAACGTCCGCACGAACCCGCGGGTAGAAGTCCAGGACGGCCCGCACAAGCAGGACATGATCGCCCGGGAGGTCAACGGGGACGAACGCGCCGAGTGGTGGAAGCGGGCGGTCGCCGCGTACCCGCCTTACGCGGAGTACCAGGAGAGGACCACGCGCGAGATCCCGGTGTTCGTCTTGGAGCCGGTTAGCCGTTGATCGTGCCCACGCCGGGCAGGATCGGCTTTACGCCCATGTAGATGGGCCCAGCGTGCGAGCACGCCTCCAGGCCGAAGAAGGCGTAGGTCGCGCTGCGCTGGTTTGGCGGGTAGATGCGGAGCTCGGACGTGGTGAAGACCGGGTGGCACCCAGGCGCGGTAGTCACGGCGGCGTCGCTGTACTGCAGTATCGTGTGGGCGGTCGCGCCGGGAGCGAGCACCACGGTTCGCGCGGGGACGTTGGGTTCCGCTGCTTGCGGCGTCCTTCTACCCTTTGAGACCGAGATGGGCGGTATCTGGTTAGAACCTTTCCAGGCAGGCGGCAAACTGGTGCGATGACAGGACGGGCAGAACTCACGCGCCGGGCGCAGGCGCACGGGGTGGCGGTCTCCTACAAGAACTGGCGGGGCCGTCTCGTCGAGGTGCCGGACGAGACGCTGGCCGCGGTGCTCAGTGCCCTTGACGACGACGGGGCGCTCGGTGATGATGAGCGCCGCGCCGGGTCCGCCGATCCCGAGGTCCGGGCTCTGGGCGGCGCGGTCGCGCCGCTTCCGGCCCGCCGGTCGTGGGGCTTCACCATGCAGCTCTACTCGGTTCGTTCGCGCGCCTCCTGGGGCCACGGCGACCTGCACGACCTAGCCGACCTCGCCGTCTGGAGCGGTGGCGAGCTTGGCGCGGACTTCGTGCTGGTCAACCCGCTGCACGCGGCCGAGCCGCGGTCGCCAGTCAGCCCGTCCCCCTACCTGCCGATGAGCCGCCGCCAGATCAGCCCGCTCTACCTGCGCATCGAGGACATCCCCGAGTATCAGGGACTGAGCGCCGACGACCGGGCTCGGGTCGAGGCCCTGGCCGCCCCGCTGCGCGCTACAAGCACGACCACGGCGCTGATTGACCGGGACGCGGTCTGGGCCGCCAAGAGTGCCGCGCTCGAACTGATCCGCACGGTGCCGCTGACCGCGAGCCGCCGCGCCGAGCTCGACGCGTTCCTCGCCCGCGACCGCCGTGCCCTCCACGACTGGGCGGCCTGGTGTGCCCTCGCCGAGGTGCACGGACCAGACTGGCGGTCGTGGCCCGCGGCGCTGACCGATCCCGGCTCGGCGGCGGTCACGGAACTCAGGCGGACGCTGGCCGACCGGATCGAGTTCCACGCCTGGCTGCAGTGGCTGGCGGCCGGGCAGTTGGCGGCGGCGCAGCAGGCCGCCAGGCGGGCCGGCATGGGCATCGGCGTCATCACCGACCTCGCGGTCGGCGCGCATCCCGGCGGCGCCGATGCCTGGGCCCGCCAGGACGTCATCGTCCCCGGCATCAGCGTGGGCGCGCCGCCGGACGCGTTCAACCAGCGGGGTCAGAACTGGACGCTGCCGCCGTGGCATCCAGGGCGGTTCGCGGCCCAGGGGGGCCGGCCGCTGGCCGAACTGATCGCGGCCAATACGCGCAGCGCCGGCGGCCTGCGCGTGGACCACGTCATGGGGCTGGCCCGGCTGTGGTGGATACCGGCCGGGATGTCGCCGGACCTGGGCACGTACGTGCGATACGACCATGAGCTGATGGGCGGCGTGCTGGCCGCCGAGGTGGCGCGTGCGGACGCGCTGGCCATCGGCGAGGATCTCGGCACGGTGGAACCCTGGCTGCGGAAGTTCCTGGCCGGCCGCCACGTGCTCGGCACGTCCATGCTGTGGTTCGAGCGCCGGGCGGACGGCACGCCGCGCAAGCCGGGCGGATGGCGCCGCGGCTGCCTGGCCACGGTCGGCACGCACGACATGCCCCCGGCCGCGGCGTTCCTCACCGGCGAGCAGGTCACCATCCGGGCCAAGCTCGGCCTGCTGACCCAGCCCGAGGCGGAGGAGCGGGCCGCCGCTCACGCGGAGATCGACAGGTGGCTGGCGATGCTGGCGCGCGAAGACCTCCTCCCCCGGCAGGCCCGGCCGTCGCCTGAGGAGTTCACCACCGCGCTATACGGCTACCTGACCCGGACCCCGGCCGTGCTGATCGGCGTCTCCCTGGCCGAAGCGGCCGGCGAGCGGCGCCCGCAGAACATGCCGGGCACGGTGGACGAGTACCCCAACTGGCGGATCCCGCTCACCGGCGCCGACGGGAAGCCCGTGCTGCTCGAGGACCTGCCCGCGCACGGCGGGGTCCGCGTGGTCGCGGAGGCGGTGCGAGGCGGCCTGCGCCGGTAGGCGCAGGCCGCCGGCCACGGCCAGCCGCAAACGCGACCGGGGTGCCCCGCCTGGCAGGCGGGGCACCCCGGATTGAGAACGGCTAAGGCCGCTAGCAGCTAGATCCTGCAGCCGCCAGTGAACTGCGGGTTGGATCTCGGCGCACTGATGATCGTGCCGCCGTACCTGGCCACGTCGGGCGTGCCGTACTGGGCGTCCTTCCCGAAGTTCAGGACGGTGTTGGGCTGGTCGTTACCGAAGTTCCACACGCACGCGGTGGTGTGCGACCCGAGCGCGTTGAACTGCGGGCTCAGCGACCAGAACGGGTAGAACTTGGCGCTGATCGGCGCGACGGTGCAGCCGGCACCAGTCGCCACGTTGCACAGGTTCGAGGAGCCGCCGATGTCGGACTCGAACTGGACCTGCGGATAGGTTTGACCACGACCGGTAAACGGCCCGACGTACTGGAACGAGGTCGGGTGGTTCGGGCTGCCGTTCGGCCAGGTATTCGGCTGGTAAGACTGGCCGTCGAAGTCTAGGTCGCCGTTCTGGAACCTGTCGTTGTAGCACTCGTTGGCCCGCGATGACTCCGTGGTGGTTACGCCGTCGAGGACCGCGAGCCGCGTGCCCTTCTGGAAGCAGAAGCCGTCGGCGAACTCGCACAGCGCGCCGCTGGCCGGGTCATTCGTCGAACAGGCCACCGGACCGTTCGGCCCCTGGGTCGTCGCATTCTGGCAGCCGGTGGAGGTGCACGGGCCCTCGCCGGTGGCGGTCGGGCCTTCCGAGCCGCCTACGCAGGTGTCGAAGACGTTCGGGTCGCTGAAGGATTGGCCGTCCGGGTAGCTGAACTCGGCCGGGTCGTTGTTGGTCACCGAGTTGCAGACCTCGCCGTGGCCGATCTCCTGCTCCATCAGCACGCCGCCCTCGAGCGCGGCCCACGGGACCTGATTCTGGATCTTCGCGCTGCTGTACTCCGCGTGGAAGGTGTACGGGGTGCCGGAGCAGTCCGCGATGTTGGTGTTCATGAAGCCGTTCGCCGCGCTGGCGGTCATGAACCCGGTCCGATGGGTGGTCAAATCTCGGACCACCGTGGTGAACCCCTGCGGCGGGTCGGAGATGGAGACCACGACTTCGTCGCCGGGGTTGATCATCAGCGTGTTGCGGTTGGGCGTGAATGTACTCGCGTCCGTCAGTTGCGGGCTGGGCGGCCCGGAGGGGACGCCGTTGGTCTGCAGGTAGGCGAAGTTGACCGGCTCCTCGCAGTTGGCGTTGCAAGTCGCGAACTGGAAGGTGCACTCCAGGCTGTCGATGCTGAGCGCCGCGCACCACTTGGTCGTGCTGCAGCTCGTGCTGTCGATGAACGGGGTGAAGCCTGGCGGGTAGAACTGGAGCTCCATGAAGGCTGAGCCGGCCGCGTTCGGATCGCTGATCAAGCCGGAGTTGGTGTCGCTGTCGGGGGTGCAGGTGTTCTGCGGGTAGGACTTCGGGTCGCAGATCGGCAGCCCGAACCAGGGCGCGACGGACAGCTGGCCGTAGTCGGTGACGCTACCGCTCGGAGTCGGAAGCTTCTTGGGGTCCTTCGACAGCTTCATCAGGTAGGTCATCGTGTTGCCCGAGCCAGGCTGGCTGGAGATGAACTTCACGCTCGGCTCGTCGTGCCCGACATACCAGTTGTTGTCGATGAAGCGCTCGGCCTTGCCGTTGACGATCTTGATCGGGTCCGTGCACAGGTTGCCCGCGAGCTTCCTGACCGTCCCGTACTTCGCGCTCCAGCCGTTGCAGTCAAGCTCGTTGACCGGATTCGGCGCGATGCCCGTGACGGCCGCCTTCGCTGTCGTCGCGGCGGTCGCCGCCACCGAGCCGGTCACGCTCAACTGGCAGATGACCGCGAGGCCCATCGCGGGTACCAGCAGCAGCCGCCACTTCCGCCCGCCTCCAGGCGGTGATCCCCGCCGGAATCTCGCCGATGATCCCCGCCCTGCCCAAGGAATGCGCATGTGCGATCCTTCTCGTTCGCGCGTGCCGCCAGTCCCAGTCCGTCCCCTAGGCCCGCCGGTCACGCCGGTGTGACCGTCCCGCTATCCGAGACGCTTTCCGACGGAATCTAACAATCATGGCAAACGGCCGTCAATCATCTACAAAACCGTTATCTATTCCTTAACCGAGGAACCGTGACCCGACTCACTACGAACGGCTCCGCGCTGGTAGCAGCCGATTTCTGCGCCTTGACCAGGTTCACCGGAAAGTAACCGAACGGAAACGATTTTATCGCAGGCTTACAGACCTCCCATCACTCTAGTAACGGAGACTTACTGAAGCTCCTTGCGTCACCCAGGACGCTCCCGGGCGAGCGGAAGCGGCGGCCCGCCTCCGCCGCTTCCGCTCGGCTGCGGAATCGAGCCATGCCGGAAATGCGGCAGCGCCGGACAAGACCGCGGAGGCTTACCCGCCCGATGGCGAGAGCCCACGAGGCGAATGACTAAGGTGAGACACGCAAATCATCTAGTGAAAAGTATCCGGAGCATAATCGGACTATCGGGACTAAACGCCCATATCGTCACGCTTCCGGCCGGAAATTCCGCCGCCGCTCTAGAAAATCGACCTGGCTGACAGGTGTCGGTGGGCCCCTGCGTACCTAAGAACGTACCCAGGGGCCCACCGAGCCGCGGCGAGGCTGGCGGGAAGGGACGCGAGCGCGAAGGCGGGCCGGTGCACGTGGCAGCACGCGCGGGAGACGGGGGCGGACGGGCAGCGCGGGGCCGTGGGCGCGGGGCGGGGAGCGGGCGATAGAGTCCACGGGTGACCCGTGATGAACTGGAGGCGCTGCCCTCGCGTGAGCTGCACGATCTCGCCGTGCGGCGGGCGTTGCGCCACGTCGACGTGGAGTTCCTCTGGGAGTTGCTGCGCGCCATCCCGGCGGCCGAAGCCTCCGAGGGACATGCGGACGAGGCCGGGCGGGACATCTCGAAGGTCACCGCGCTGCTCGGAGACGCGATCGACTCCGGGGAAGGCGACGTGGCCGAGGCGCTGCGCCCGCTCTACATCGACTACCTGGCCAGGCATGGCGCTGACGGGTGAGCCGGGCGCGGCTGGGGCGCCCGTGCGGACCCGGTCGTCAGCGTGGGCCGGAGGTCGGCCCTGGCGGTCCTCCGGCCCACGCTGGCGGGGCCTTACTCGCCCTTGTCCAGGACGCCCTCGACCTCGAGAGTGATCGTGACCTTCTCGCTGACGGCGACGCCGCCGCCGGGGATCGGGCCGTTGTAGCTGACGCCCCAGTCCGTCCGGTTGATCTCGGTGGTGGCGGAAAAGCCTGCCCGGGTGCCGCCGTAAGCGTCCGGGCCGAAGCCGTTGACCTCGAGCTTCAGCGTGACCGGGCGGGTGGTGCCGCGGATGGTCAGGTCGCCGTCCAGGAGGAAGTGGTCCCCTTCGGGGCGGATACCAGTGGAGTGGAAGGTCAGCGTGGGGTGCGACTCGACCTCGAAGAAGTCCGCGCTGCGGATATGGTTGTCCCGGTTGGGCTCACCGGTGTTCACCGAGCTCAGGTCGACGGTGGCGTCCACGCGCGACTGCAGCGGGTCCTTGGCGGTGACGATGGTCCCTTCGAACTTGTCGAAACGGCCGCGGACTTTGCTCACCATCATGTGCCTGACGACGAAGGACACCTCCGAGTGCACTGGGTCTATGGTCCACGTCCCGGCGACGTAGCCGGGAATCTCCACGGCTGTCTCGGTCATCATTCCTCCAGGTAGGTGGTTCTTACTCGTACGCGACTTCGCTCGCGTACCTAAGTTCCTTATAGTAACCTGGGTGTGATTGAAGCGTCAAGCACTAGGCTCACGTGGCTACCGCGACGTAACCTGGTGTGGGACCTAGGAGGCGATTTATTGGATTCCGGGCAAGCCGGCCCGGTCCGCGAGCTGTCGGGGTCGACCGAAGACCCGTCGGGGGCGGCGTGCGATTCGGAGGCGGCCATCGATGCGGGGGCAGCGCGCACGCCGACGACCTGCGGCGCTCGGGAGGTACTCCAGCGCGTCGGCGACAAGTGGTCGGTCCTGGTCATCGACCTGCTCGGGCAGGGCACCATGCGGTTCAGCGAACTGCACCGGGCCATCGGCGCCATCACCGCCAGGATGCTGACCGTCACGCTGCGCGGGCTGGAACGCGACGGCATCGTGACCCGGACCATCCACCCGGTCATCCCGCCGCGGGTCGAGTACGCGCTCACCCCCATGGGGCGCACGCTGCTCGACACCATCGGCCAGCTGGTCACGTGGGCGGACAGCCACCTGCCCGAGATCGAGGCGGCCCGGGCCGCCTACGACGCCCGGCACCGGTGAGAATAAGCTCGCTCGCGTGAACGACCAGAGCGGAGCCAGCCCCGCCGCGGCAGCGGCCAAAGCCAGCCCCGCCGCGGCAGCGGCCAAAGCCAGCCCCGCCGCGGCAGCGGCCAAAGCCAGCAGCGCCCAGAGCCAGGCCGAGGAGGAAGACAGGCTGCGGCACGGCTCGTCGTTCGGCACCGCCGCGGCCGCCTACGCCGAGCACCGCCCCGACTATGCCGAGGCCGCGGTCCGCTGGGCGCTGGAGCCAGTCTGGGACCGGCGGCCGGTCCGGGTGGTCGACATCGGCGCGGGAACCGGCAAGCTGACCGCGATGCTGGCCCGCCTCGGCGCCGAGGTGACCGCGGTGGAACCGGACCCGCAGATGCTGGCGGAGTTGCGGCGGGCGATGCCCGAGGTGCGTTCGGTGCCGGGGAGCGCGGAGGAGATACCGGTGCCCGATGCCAGTGTCGACGCCGTCCTGGCCGGCCAGGCCATGCACTGGTTCGACATAGATCGCGCGATGCCCGAGATCGCCCGCGTGCTCACGCCCGGCGGGGTCTTCGCCGGGCTTTGGAACGTGGACGACGACCGGGTCGGCTGGGTCGCCGACCTGGCCGCGATCAGCAAGCGCAAGGCCAGCATCACGCTGCTGCGGTGGCGTGACGGCGAGGCCCGGTCCCGGCAGCAGCGACTGCTCGGTGCGGGCTCCGGGCTGTTTGGCGCGGCCGAGGAAGGTGAGTTCGGGCACGGGCAGGCGCGCACCGCCGATTCCCTGCTGGCCACCATCGCGACCCACTCTCACCTGCTGGTGATGGATGAGGCCGAACGGACCGGGCTACTCGCCCAGGTGCAGGACTTCTTGCGCACCCAGCCGGAGACGTCCAGCGGCGAATTCACGCTGCCGATGGTCACCGTCGCGCTGCGCGCGCTGCGCAAGTAACCCGTACGCCACCCCGTCGGCAGGAGCCGATCAGGGCTGCCACCAGACGACGGGTACGTGAAACTCGCTACTGGCTGACCGGCTGGCCGGCCAGCCAGGCGGCGCCGCGCTGGTACAGGCGCTCCACCTCGGGGCCGCGCAGGCCCGGCATGTCCGGCTTCACCGGGTAGCCGGCCTGGACCTGCAGGTAGGCGAGGTACCGGTAGCCTTCGGGGTAGCGGGCGAGCAGTACGGGATCCAGAACGAGTGAGGCCGCCGGGTCGACCGGGTCCAGCCGGTCCTTCTCGTAGATGGGCTGGCGCAGGACGATCCCCCACCGTCCTTCCCTCTTTTCGAGGAAGTCATAGAACCGGCCCGTGCAGGCGACGTCGCACAGCACGCCCTCGACCTCGCCGCGCTGCATGATCGTCATCCGGGTCTGCGCGATGGCCCGCGGGCTCACGAGCGTGATCCGGCAGCCGCCAGTGAAGTGCAGGATGTTCACGCCCCGGGCCGCGCCTTCCTGGCTGACCCGGATGAAGTCTTCCTTCGGTCCCTGGAACCAGGTGGCCATCATGTAGCCGTCGTCGTGCCAGCAGGCCCGGAAGGCCTCCCAGTCCCCGGAGTCCCTGGCGCTGGCCCAGGTCTCGACGACGTCGCGGATGGCGAGGCGATCAGCAAGCGAGGCGGCCATGCTGGGCACCGTATGGCATTGCGGGCGGCACGCACCACAGCGGTTCGGGCCAAAATGTCTTTCGCGCCATCATGGGAGCATGCCAGACAGTGGGGAGTTCGACGCCCGGCCGGTCCGGGCCTTCCGGCCGGGCCCGGGCCTGCAGGTCGATGAGTCGGTGTGGCCCGCCAGCGTCCCGGCCATGGCGCAGTTGCTGCGGGAGGGCCTGGAGCTGCCCGCGGGGCTGACCGTGCTGGTGGGTGAGAACGGGTCGGGGAAGTCGACGGTCGTGGAGAGCCTGGCGGAGGCGTACGGGCTGAACCCGCAGGGAGGTTCGGCTCAGGGTCGCTTGTTCCGGGTCAGGGAGAGCGAGCCGGGCGTCGGCGGGGAGCTGACCGTGGTGCGGGGCCTGCGGCCGCGCTGGTCCTATTTTCTGCGCGCCGACACGATGAGCCAGCTCTACACCTACCTGGAGCAGAACCCTGGCCGACGGCCTGAGCGGCTGCATGAGCTGAGTCACGGGGAAGGGTTCCTTCAGATCCTGCGCACCCGGGTGAACGACGAGGGCTTCTACCTGATGGACGAGCCGGACGCGCCGTTGTCCTTCACCGCGTCGCTCGGCCTGGCCGCGCTGCTGCACGACCTGGCCGCCGCCGGGTCCCAGGTGGTCGTCGCCACCCACTCTCCCATCCTGGCGGCGATTCCGGGGGCCAGCCTGCTCGAGCTCGGCCCCTGGGGAATGCGGCCCGCGACCTGGGACGACTTGAGCCTGGTGGTCGCGTGGCGGCAGTTCATGCGGGATCCGCGGTCGTATTTCCGGCACCTGTTCTGAGGGTGGAACGGGTACAGCCGCCGGACGAGCCCCGTGGTGTCGGTGGCGGCCCGTAGAATCGCCGCGTGGGCTTGCCCGGAATCAGTGACGCGGCGGCCGAAGTGCTGCACCGCGTGTTCGGCTACAGCTCCTTCCGCGGCCAGCAGCAGGAGATCATCGAGCACCTCTGCGCCGGCGGCGACGCGATCGCGCTGATGCCGACCGGCAGCGGTAAGTCGCTGTGCTACCAGATCCCCGCGCTGGTGCGTGCGGGCACGGGCGTGGTCATCTCGCCGCTGATCGCGCTCATGCAGGACCAAGTCGACGCGCTGAACGTACTCGGCGTGCGTGCGGGTTTCCTCAACTCGACCCAGGATCCCGATTCGCGGCGCGGGGTCGAGTACGCGTTCGGTGACGGCAAGCTGGACCTGCTCTACCTGGCGCCGGAGCGGCTGCGGACCGAGTCCGCCCTGCGGCTGCTGGACCGCGGCACGGTGGCGCTGTTCGCCATCGACGAGGCGCACTGCGTGGCCCAGTGGGGACACGACTTCCGGCCCGACTACCTGGCCCTGTCCGTGCTGCACGAGCGCTGGCCCGCCGTACCGCGCATCGCGGTGACGGCCACCGCGACGGAGCACACGCGCGAAGAGATCGCCGTGCGTCTGTCACTGGGCGAGGCCAGGCAGTTCGTGGCGAGCTTCGACCGGCCCAACATCCAGTACCGGATCGAGCCGAAGAACGAGCCGCGGCGGCAGCTGCTCCGGCTGCTGCGGACCGAGCACCCGGGTGACGCGGGCATCATCTACTGCCTGTCCCGGGCATCGGTGGAGAAGACGGCCGATTTCCTTTGTTCCGAGGGGTTCGTCGCCCTGCCGTATCACGCCGGCCTCGACGCCCGGACCCGCTCCGTGAACCAGTCGCGGTTCCTGCGCGAGGACGGGCTGATCATGGTGGCCACGATCGCGTTCGGGATGGGCATCGACAAGCCCGACGTGCGCTTCGTCGCGCACCTCGACCTGCCCCGGTCGGTCGAGGGGTACTACCAGGAGACCGGGCGGGCCGGGCGCGACGGCGCCCCGGCCACGGCCTGGCTGGCCTACGGGCTGGCCGACGTGGTACAGCAGCGGCGTCTCATTGACGACTCCGACGGTGACCTCGCGCACCGCCGCCGGCTCGTGGCGCACCTGGATGCGATGCTCGCGCTGTGCGAGACGGCGGGCTGCCGGCGCCGGCAGATGCTGGCGTACTTCGGCGAGATCGGGGCGGACGCGTGCGGGAACTGCGACACGTGCCTGGTACCGCCTTCGGTCTGGGACGGCACGGTGGCGGCGCAGAAGCTGCTCTCGACGGTGGTCCGGCTGGGACGACTCGGGGGGCCCGCGTTCGGGGCCGGGCAGCCGATCGACATCCTGCTCGGGAAGAAGACGCCGCGGGTGCTTTCGTACGGGCATGACTCCCTGCCGGTCTTTGGCGTCGGCAGCGAACTGAACGACGGCGAGTGGCGGGGCGTGGTCCGGCAACTGCTGGCCTCCGGGCTGCTCGCGGTCAAGGGCGATCACGGGACGCTGGCGCTGACCGACCTGAGCGCGGAAGTGCTGCGCGGGGAGCGGCAGGTCCTGTTCCGGCGGGATGCTGCGCGGCCTGCGCCTTCGCCTGCGGGGCGGGGCGGCCGGGGGCCGAAGGCCGGCGCCAGCGCCGGGGTCGCCGCGGGCACCCCCCGGGGTAAGTCGCCTGGTCCGCAGGCCGAACTGGCACCCGAGGCCGAGGCGGTGTTCGAGCGGCTGCGCGGCTGGCGGGCGGCGATCGCGAAGGAACAGGGCATGCCGGCGTACGTGATCTTCCACGACGCGACCCTGCGGCAGATCGCGGCGGCACCGCCGTCAACGCTGGACGAGCTTGCCCTCGTGAACGGCGTGGGCGAGACCAAGCTGGCCAGGTACGGCGAGCAGATCCTGGAAGTCCTCGTGGAGGCGGCTCGGTGAACCCATGAGTGTGACTCTCTACCCGATCTAACAGGTAGAGAGTCACACTCACTGAATTTCACATGAGGCAGATACCGGGCAAAGTGTTACATATTGGCCTGGCAGGCGGGGATTTCCTCTAGGGCGGTCAGCACCTTGGTCATGGGCGGACGCTCGAGCAGTTCGGTGAGGTGCTCGTCGAGACGCAGCCCGTCCTGGGTGGCCACCGCGTGCAGGTAGGTCTCCGGGCCGACGGGTCCGGGCGGGTCCCACAGGCCGGCCGCCTGGGGCGCGGGCTCCACATGGTCCAGGGCGGGCACCCGGCGGGCCAGCGCGCGCAGCACGGCGGAGCTCATCCTGGTCAGGTCCCAGAGCGGCTGATGGCGGTTCTGCCGCGAGCCGAGGTCCACCTGGGCCATCGCGGGCAGCCCGACGGCGCCGAGCACATCGATCAGGATCGCGATCTCCACCCCGTACCCGGGTCAGGAACGGGGTGCGCAGCAGCAGGTCCCGGGACGCCGCGAACTCGCCGGCCAGCGGCTGCACGAACCCGGTGAGTTCGGGGAAGAAGAAGTTCAGCAGGGGCTTGGCCGTCAGCTCGGTGACCCGGCCGCCGCCGTCGGCGACGGATCGGTCACCGCTGGTGAACGGGCGCCGGTAGGCCGCCTTGCTGAACTGGGCTCCCGGCACCATCAGCAGCGGGCCGAGCGTACCATAAACGAAATGCTCACCGAAATCACGCGTATCGGCGTCGGCGAACATGACGATATCGCCGCGCGCCACCGAGAGGGCGCGCCACATCGCGTCGCCCTTACCCTGGGCGGGCCCGTATTCCGGCAGC
>Ga0074046_10002023_pt1 | contig 17785 bp, 17 predicted proteins | sample BogForMeECP23OM3_FD_94441 | JGI IMG/M metagenome (GOLD analysis project Ga0074046, IMG submission 94441) | Bog forest soil microbial communities from Calvert Island, British Columbia, Canada - Bog Forest MetaG ECP23OM3 | ecosystem: Environmental > Terrestrial > Soil > Wetlands ... | reverse complement strand
TTCCCATTTGGGAGCAGGCTGATCCTGCGCTACCGCGAGCGTGCCAACGCTGCACAGGACAGCAACTACTGCCAATAGCATAACTGCGACGCGGCCACAAGCGATATGAGAGTGAGATGACATTTGTCAATTCCTCCGAGCTTCAATAACGTGAAATCATGCTTTTCCAGTCTGTCCGGTAGTGGACCAGCCTCAAGCTGATCTCACTCCCGAATACCTCCTACCGAATGCCTTATGGACAGGGGGGTACATTCACCTGATTGCTTAGCAATGTGACTGCCCCCGTGCGAGCCAGGGCTCTGCCATTCAGCGTTGCGCCGGTGTTAAGCGAAATGGACGCCTGAGCCATAATGGTTCCGGCGAATGTTGTGGTAGTTCCAAGCGTCGCCGAACTACCGACCTGCCAGAACACATCTTCGGACGTGGCGCCGCCACTTAGAATGACATCGCTGTTGTTGGCTGCCGTCGTCAGTGTAGACACGATCTGGAAGATGTAGACACCGTTGCCGCTGAGGGTAAGGTTCCCGGTTATTCCCAGCGAGGGCTGGGCGCTGGTCGTCTCATAAACGCCGGGAGCGAGTGTTTCCCCTCCTATATCCGCGGGAAGGACGGCCCCTCCGGGTGCCGCCGCGGCGTAGTTATACGCCGTGGTCAAGTCACCCTGGGCCGTCTGGGCGACGGCATCGCCCGCGTATATCGTGCCGCTATAATTTGCCGGCGTAAATCCAGTGACCGCAGTCCCTGGCCACACGCCAATATCCCCACTAACGAACGTGGACGCTCCGGAGTTGGTGACCGTGGAGCCGCCCAGAATTCCGAACATGCAGGCCGTTCCCAACGGCACCGTGCCTTGACACGCGGTGACAGAGGTAGTGAAGGTCCATACATAGTCACTTGCTAGCCCATCGCCAGCCAGATCCTGGGCCCCCGTGGTAATGGTGGCGGTATAGAGGGTGTCTAGTGCGAGAGGGCTGGTTGGTGTGAAGGTCGCGGCATAGCTCGACACAGAATAGGTAACTGTCCCGGTCACGGGTGTAGGGCCCGGCGCTGTCAAAGTAAAAGTTGTGGTATTGATCGTGGCAGGATTCATTGCCTCGCTGAAGGTGGCAACTACCAGGGTGTTGGGACATATACCGGCAGCACCATTAGGAGGTGCTACGGAGACCACGGTGGGCGGAGCACATGCTACGGCACTTGTGGTGAAGGTCCATACATAGTTACTCGCCAGCCCATTGCCATTGAGGTTCTGGGCCCCCGTGGTAATGGTAGCGGTATAGAGCGTGCCCAGTGCGAGTGGGCTGGATGGTGTGAAGGTCGCGGTTGACGCAGCGTAGGTAACTACTCCTGTCACTGCCACGGGTGGAGCGCCCGCTGTCAAGGTAAAGGTTGTGGTATTGATCGTGGCAGGATTCATCGCTTCGCTGAAGGTAGCGGTCACTACCGTGCTGGGACAGACGCCAACCGCACCAGCAAGTGGGGTCACGGAAATCACGGTGGGCGGAGCGCATGGTTCGATAGAGGTTGTGAAGGTCCATACAAAGTTACTCGCCAGCCCAATACCGTACTCGTCTATAGCCCCAGTCGTAATCGTGGCGGTATAGAGGGTATTCAGTGCCAGAGCGCTTGATGGCGTAAAGGTAAAAATTGTGTTGGTTGGATCGGCGGTAATTACTCCTGCCACTGCCTCGGGCGGAGTGCCCGCTGTCAAGGTAAAAGTTGTGGCATTGATCGTGGCGGGTTGCATCGGCAGGCTGAACGTGGCGGTCACTGCCGCGCTGGGACAGACGCCAGCCGCACCAGCAAGAGGGACCACGGAAACGGTAGGCGGGGCTAGGGCTGGGTTGGCGCCGGGATTGCAGCATCCGGGGCTGAAGATGAGCAGTAGGAATGCTATGGACCAGATCTTATGATTGTAGTATCTGCGCATGATCGTCATCCTTCTTCCTCTCGGCTCAACTGCTGCCGCACCGTGGAATTCTGCGTTTGAAAAAAATCTTAGCCAGACGCGCTGTTACGAATCTGTTCAAAATTGCTCACTTTTTTGAGAAGGCAAGTGGTGGTTTCAAATCGGGAAAGATGCGAGAGGAATTGTTGTTGGTTCACTATGTGAGCCATTTACTCGTGCCTCCCAAGATGAGCACTCTTGCTCAGACGAATGGACCGTGGAGTGCTAACGTCGGGGTGTGCTTCCAGCGGAATCGCCGAGGAAGCCCAATAAGTCGTTGCCGCCTTAACAGGACCGAGTTATGGTGAAGCGAATTGCACCAATTCGAGTCGTTATTTTTCTTCTCTTGGCTACTTGCGCGGCCTTGTGCCAGGAGCCTTCTTCGGCGGACTTGCTAGAGGTTTTACAGTCAGACGGCTCAAACTCACCCGGAGTGCAGCGCCCGGAGATGCGTACGTGGAGATCACTTCCGGATGCTCCGTCGTCGGTACAGCCTCCAACCCAAGCAGAAAGATTTCGCACATTCGTCAATGAAGCAAACTTGCCTTTGACACTTGGCGCGGTTAGCGTCACCACGGGCGTCATGCGCCAAACAGAACTGGGACACGTCATTCCCGGACCGCGGCCCAGCTTAACCGCTCTTTATCAAAATCAAATGGCGTTTACTCCAGAAAAGTCGAGCGCCTTTCTCGGCAAGTACTTGGATCCGCCGTCGCTCACAGAGTACCCACGCTATTCCGCTTCGACCAGCAGCAGTTTTATGGGCCGGGCTTCCTACGCAGCTTCGCGCATTTTTGTCACGCGTGACGATTCCGGAAAGGGGAGGGTCAACACGCGGTATTTCCTCGGGTTGCTAACCTCGGTCGCTAGCGCTACTGCTCGCCGTCCATATTGGGCGCGATCGACGTCGGAGACATTCAACAATTTTGGTTCGACGATCGGCAGCGACGCGGGGATGAACGTCTTCCACGAGTTTGGACCTGGCATCCGGCAAATGATGAAGGGTCTCACACCAAAGTTCGTGTCAAAGATCGAAGAGCGCATCAACCACAGCCCTCTTCCTGATTCGTATCGGAGATGAAGACGGTCCTCTGGTCTACCTGTAACTCCTACCGCGTAGGACAACGCACCCACGACAGGCAACAGGCCGGCCTACTCCGACGGTCGCGGGCATCAATCTGTCAGTTGATTGACTCCGAGCCTCTCCTATAGGGTGGTGTGGGAGCTCCGCCTTGGACATCTATCTGGTCGACGGCACATACGAGTTGTTCCGGCACTACTACGCGCTGCCGTCCGCCCGGGATTCGGATGGCCGAGAGGTCGCTGCGACCCGCGGCGTGCTCGCGTCGGTGCTGGGTATGATCAAAGGCGGCGCCACTCACATCGCAGTGGCGACCGATCATATAATCGAGTCGTTTCGCAACGAGTTGTGGCCGAGCTACAAGACCGCCGAAGGCGTCGAGCCCGACCTGTTGGCACAATTCCCGCTGCTCGAAGAGGTGCTGTCGGCGGCGGGCATTGTCGTGTGGCCAATGGTGGAATTTGAAGCGGATGACGCGCTCGCCTCCGGGGCAGCGGCGGCTGTTCGGGATGCGCGTGTTGAAAGAGTGGTCCTGTGCACGCCGGATAAGGACCTCGCGCAATGTGTGAGGGGGACTCGGGTCGTGCAGCTGAATCGCCGGACTCGCGTAACCATCGACGAAAACGGTGTGATCCAGAAGTACGGCGTATCTCCGGCATCACTACCTGATTATTTGGCGCTGGTGGGCGATGCAGCGGACGGTTATCCAGGCCTGAAGGGTTGGGGTGCGAAATCATCGGCTAGCGTCTTGGCCAAGTTTGCCCATCTCGAATCCATTCCCGCGGACTGGCGCGATTGGCGAGTGAGTGTCGCCAACGCGAGCGCCCTCGCGGCCACGCTCACCCGCGAACTGGACCGCGCACTGCTTTTTCGCACGCTTGCTACGCTCCGGGCCGACATTCCGCTCTTCGACGATGTGGACGAGTTGCGCTGGAACGGCCCCACACCCACCTTCACTGATCTCGCGGCTCGACTAGATGCAGCGGTTACCCAAACCCGGCGGCCAGCGGCCGGTCGCTCGCCAGGCGTACCGATTCGCGGTTCTGCAGCGCAGCGATAGTCGGCGGATCAGGTTTCCCCGCGTAGTAACATCGGCGTGTGGGATTCGCAGCCCTTGCGTAACTCAAGCAGTCACGTTGACCTGTCCGGTGGTGGTGTCCTAATTTGATGTTCGACCACGGAGGCACCGAGACACGAGAACCCCAACGGCCTAGCAAGCCTTTCTCTTGTGGTTCTTACCGGTTCAAGTTTTTCTCCGTGACTCTGTGACTCCGTGGTGAAGAAACCAAATCAGGACACTACCTGACTCGTAGTTGGCTTGACACGTGGGAGAAATAGGCATACAGTGGCCGTCACCAGGACGAGAGCTGGACCGAGCCGGACCAGCCAACCCCACCAAGCATCCCCGTTTCAACGCCAGCCACCTTAGGAATGCTGGCCAAGGGAGCACCTGCGCTTAGCATCTGGCGACGTGAGTAGCCCCTGGAGGTGGAGTTATCAGCGCCGTTACCTCGCATGTATAGTTTCTTCGGCTAGGCTTTTGTTTCCCGCTGCCGCCTCATTTGCAAGTAAATACTGCTGTGCCGGGCGGCCTTCTCAGGATCGCCACCTGCCTGCCGGTACAAAGTCGCGAGCCAGCGGTGAGCCGCAATCAGGCCGGGCAGCATTGTCAGGGATGTCTCGAATGCCAAGGCAGCGCGTTGGCGATGGCCAAGCCGTGCCAGGGCTACTCCCAGAGAAAAGTGGCCCAACGGAAGGAAATGCTGCAATCCGACCGCATGGAGTGCCTGCTCGGCGGCTTGCTCATTTCGCCGCTTTTGCAAGTGGACCCGGGCCAATCCCAGATGCGCCGCCGCGCTATCGCCGTCGATTTCAAGCGCGCGCTCGAAGGCGCGCTCGGCGTCGTCGATCTTTTTCTGCCGCAGATAGACGTCACCAATGCGGAGGTGCAGGTCCGGCAAACGCGGATCGAATCGTTCAGCCTTCAAAAGGCTGGCCAACGCCTCGTCCATATTCCCCTCTTCAAAATGAATGATGCCCATTAGCAAGTCTGCCCAGGGATTCTGCCTCGGCGTTTGTGCGGGCGTTTCTGTTTCAGATTTCGAAGATTCTCTCCCAGTTTCGACGGTGGTTGGCTTCTGCTCTCGAGGTGCAACCTCCTTTTCGTCCTTTGGGGTTGGCTTCGGCGGATTGGAGATGAGTTGCTCGAGAATCGCCTTGGCTTCAGCGCGGCGCCGCAGGGCGAAAAAGCATTGCGCGAGGTACTGAGAAAAGCGCGTCTGATCCGGCCACTTCTTTAGCAGTTCTTGGAGAATCGGCAAAGCGTCCTTGTAGCGGCGCGCATCGAGGTACGCGCGCGCCAGATTGTAACGCTGTTCCCGGACGGCCAGCTCCGCGGCCTTTGCCGCGTCCTCACCGGGAGGGTCAATGTAGCCGAGCGCCACCAACCGTTGCATCATGGTTTGGGCCGCGACTGAGTCTACGCGGAGATCGGCCGGATGCATGCCGCATTCGCCCGCTTCTTGTTCCCAGCTCGGGATGCGCTTGATTTCCGGAGGCTCCTCAAATGCCTGCACAAGCACGCGGCCATCCATGTCTTCGCCCACCGGCAATCCAAACAATGTCAGGATGGTGGGAGTAACATCGAGCAGTGTTGCGCCGTAAATTCTTTCGTCCTGTTTGATGTGAGCGCCTTTCAGAGCGACGATTCCGAAGTTTCGATGTTGCACCGCCGGTCCCGCGGGCTCGTCGGGAATGCCGCGTGGCCGCAGATGATCGCTGTGAAAGCCGTGATCCGAAACCAAGAGCACAGTAGCCTCAGGACCAGCCAATTCCAGCAGAGTCTGCAGCATCATGTCGTGGAAACGGTAGGCGCCGTTCACCACATCCTTATATATTTCGAATTGATCTTCCGGGATTCCTTCCATGCGTGGAGGATGAAAATGCATGAATCCATGGCAGAAGTGATCGATCGCGTTGTAATACACCGCCATGAAATCCCAGGGCTCGTTTTCGAGAATCCAAGTGGCAGCGTTGTGGATGGAGCAAGTCTCGGCAACGATCTTGGCGAAGGATTCGAGTCGCTTGTCTTTCTCTTGATCGATCTCGGCGGCGCGTGGAATCCAGGGAAGAATGGCCGCTTCCGTCACCTCCCCGGGATGCATGCGTAAGCCGGCAAATGTCTCCCGCATGCTCTCGGGATGAACCGCGCCCGGCGGCAATGGCCACTCCTTTTCGAGCGGCGCCATGGCGTAAGGATAAAGATCGGAGACCGAGATACCGTTAATGGGCTCGGCGGGATGACTGGCAAACCAGCCGAGCATGTGCGTCTTGTACCCGCGTTGGGTGAGAATATTCCAGATCGCCTTGACCTTGCGCGAGGTGCTGGTAACTGGACGGATGCCGCCGGTTTTAGGGGCGGGCTCCGTAAAGCCCAGAATCCCATGCTTGTCAGGCCGCATGCCGGTAGCAATGGAATTCCATAACATCGGAGACAGAACGGGGTGCAAAGTGGCAAGGTTTCCCATCACTCCATGGTTGACGAAATCCTCGAGGGTAGGCATCAAGCCCTGGTCAAGCAGAGGATTAATGATCTTCCAATCGGCCGCATCCCAACCGATGAGTAACACTTTCTTTGCGACTGCTTGAGGCATGAGGAAGGATTACTTGCCTTCAGGTGCCGATTGCTTCTGACGCCACACCGAGAGCGCGCGTGACCCTTGAGCCAGCACGCCCAGAGTGGCCGGCGAGGGGGTTGAAGCGCTAATCGGCGTAGGCGTAACCGGTTCGACTAAGCCCTCATCGTCATCATCATTGCCTTTGGTCCGCCCCGCCACAATGCCCTTGTTCGGAACGGTTTCGTAAGCGTACCCGGTCAGGAGTGCACTGTTCTCTCCACCGTCCCCAGTCCCGTGACCTTGCGTAATGCAGGTCTCTGTCAGTCGCGCCCAGCCGTAATGAACCTCGCCGCTAATCATGAACTTCAGGCCGAGAAAGCGATTGCGCACGTTTTTCCAGGGGCCGGTGCAAAAACCCGAAGTGTCGGCACCAGCCGAGTCGTTGTCGCCGCTTGCCATCACTCTCTTGTTTGGTGAGAACTTGGCTGTGGACTCGATTCGAACTCCGACCCGAAGCGCGGAAGCAAGACTACGGTTGCCCGCGGCGTAGCCCAAAACCTCGTTCCCCGCCTGGGCGGGTCTGACGGACAGTGCGCCATATAGAACTTCCCCGAAACTCGTGTATGTGAAAAAATCGTGGATCTTGAAATCGGTCGTTCCGTCACCATTAAGGTCGAGATGGAACGTATGATTGGGGACAATGTGATGGTGCGTTGGCGTGTAGACAATCTCAGCTACGCCGGGCCGCGCCATCGCTAGCATGCTCACTCCAGCTGCGCTTGCCGCCAGGGCATACATGTGAAGATGCTGATGAACTGCATCACGAAGGTTAACCGGCTTCGAGGGAACTGGGAGGGTTTTCACGACTGTCCTCACCTTCTGTTACCACTGCTTTCCGTCACCACTTTTTCCGCCACAATCAGTTGCCTGCGATTGGTGATTCCTTGCGCCGCCAGATCGATAGTGCGCGTGACCCAAGCGCCAACATTCCCAACGTAGCCGGTCTTTGCGCCGGTTCCGCGAGAGCTGCGGGACCCGGTTGCTCCACACTTCCTTCCGTCCCTTGCTGTTGCCCTGTCTTGATCCCCCTATTAGGTATGGTCTCGTAGGCGTAGCCGGTTAGCGTAGCGGAATGACCAAACAAGTTCTCCGTGGTCAGTTGCGCCCATCCGTAGTGGATTTTGCCTTTAATCGCGAACTTCAGCCCCAGATACCTGTTGTACACCCCTTCACTATTAGATGGGTTCCAACTGCCACCCTGAGAATAGCGGTTCTGGAGTTTGTGAGACCAGGCCATGGTGGCTCGGCTGCTCGAAATAAAGTGTCGTGCCGGCTTGGTAATCCTAAACCCGGAGTAGAACGCATACGCCCACTGGAACCCTCCACTGGCGGCGAGAAATCCGGCCACGGCGTTGCCGCCTCCCGGGTTCTGCACGAAGACGCTCCAATTGATCCCCGAGGCGCTGCTCTGGAACTGGTTCACGATCGTGAAGTCGATGGTGCCGTCATTGTTGAGGTCGAGACTGTAACTCTGATTGGGCCCGATCGTGACGTTAGCGGGTGTGTAGATGATCTCGGCTTGCGAGGGTTGCGCCAATGCCAGCATCGTGACTCCGGCCGCGCTGGCCGCCAAGGCATACGCGTGAAGGTGTTGATGCAGCCAATCACGACGGATGGACGAATCGAAGAAAGACGCTTCAGTTTTCATATTCCCCTCACATTCTTGCTTGCAAGAAATCTGTGGACATCGGGTAGCGACGCCCCGCTTGGGCGGAGATGAGCGGAGATGATCACGGAGTCTGAGATCCAGCGGCCGCCAGCACCGCTTGCCTCCGCCGCCACATTGCCAGACCCCGTGACCCTTTCGCCAACGCTCCCAGAGTGGCCGGTTTCTGCGCCGGTTGCGTGAGGGCCGTAGGATCCCGCTGCCCGACCTTCTGTTCCTCTTGCTCTTGGCCCGCATTGAGCCCCTGGTCGGGAATGGTCTCGTAGGCGTAGCCGGTCAACACCGCGCTCCCATAGCTGATGCTTAGCCGCGCCCATCCGTAGTGGACCTGGCCGTTAATCATGAACTTCAATCCGAGATAACGGTTGCTGAGGCCCTGGCCCGATGGGCGAGCGAGCCAACTGCCCGCAAAAAAACCTCCGGCATCACATTGACAATTCCACGTCATGGTTGCCCGCGCAACACTAAAGTGTGGGGCCTGCTGGCTGATGGGCAACCCGGAATTCAGGGCATAAGCAAAGTGATGGACGCCTCCATGTGCGTACCCCCCAAAGGCAAGATGTGCCGCCACTGCGTTCCCCCGCGGCGGATGTTTCACGAATAAGGAGAATGTCGCGAAAATGGTGGTGTACGAGAAGAAACGGTCCCTGATAGTGAAGTCGACGGTCCCGTTCCCGGTGAGGTCAAGCCCGTACTCCTGATTGGGCCCGATGGTCACGTTGGCAGGCGTGTAGATGATTTCGGCCTCGCCGGGTTGCGCCAGCGCCAGCACGCTCACTCCCGCTGCGCTTGCCGCCAGTGCATACGTGTGAAGGTGCTGGTGGAGTAAATCACGAACTCTGGCTGGCTTCGAGGAAGGTGGTAGGGTCTTCATGACTGTCCTCACTTTCGGTTACACAAGAAGGAGGCTCACGGTTCGTTGCTGTTTCCGGTCCTTCGGGTCGCTCGAGTTAGCGTCCCTAGGGTGACGCTCTTGGACCAGATAGCCTTGGCGGGCGCAGTTTGACACGACTTTAAGGCGAGGTCAAGAGAGAACGTCGCCCGGTGTAACTAACTTCATCCCATAGGCTGGAACCTGGTGCATTAAGAGATTTGTCGTAGCGTTTTGTTCGCAATTGGACGCAAACTGGAGGGGTAGGAAATGCGTAAGTCTTTGAAAAATGTGGTGGCCAGGGACGGAGTTGAACCGCCGACGCCAGCCTTTTCAGGGCTAAGAGAATCAATCATTGCAACGACTTCGTGGCACGGGTGGCGCTAGAAGTTGTTGATAGTTCGTGGTGGAAACAGCAACTGCGGGTGAAAAGTGCGGGCAGCGGAACAACTGCCTTCTCATTGAATGAGGGGCACAACTCTGCCCAGAAATCTCAACGAGGTAACCCCTCCGACAATCACGAACCAACAAGATTTTCACGAAATAAGCTTGCCGTTCTTCGTCGTATAATAGACGTAATTGTAAGCCGCTCTTCGTCCTAGGAGGTATGCCATGTACATTCTGGTTCCCTGGAAGCCAGTCGTTCTCGTGTGGGGATTGCTGAGCGCGATGATATTCTTTGGTTTCGTTGCGTCGTCGGTACTTGAAGGAAAAGACCCCTTCGCGCCAGGTGCGACCATCACACAGCCTTCAGCCATGAAAGCTACTCCGGCGCAAGCGGGGCAACAACCTAAGCACTCCCACAAAGCAGCCCAAACTCCGAGTCAGTGAGACATCGGAGATATCTTCCTGCTGATTTATTTCTTTGGCCTTTTCGGTCACGTCCTCGTGTGGTTTACCTTGCCCAATATTTTCTCCAGCTTTTGCTTCAGGATGACTTCCGCGGGAGAACGCCCTTGGCGTCCGAGCCATGAGACAAAGTCTTTTATTTTGACTTCGTGCTTTACGGGTGGCTGCTGAACAAGAACGGTTACCGTTGCGAACCCCTGACCGATCTCCCCTACCCAGTTGTCCTGCTGCAAGACGGCGAGAGCCGTGGCGATCGCTTCATAGAGAGTCTCCGCGGTGACCTCGATGGAGTGCTCAACGTCTCGAATATCCCTTACCGCAACTGTGCACGTTCGCAGAACCACGTGCCAAAGCGTAACATATTCGCCTTTTGTTCGCCACTACCTTTTGGTTGGCAGCACCGCCTATTTGAGGCGCTAGGGGAGAGAGTTGAAAGTTAGACTCCCACTGATCTGAGACTCCTCTTTTTTTGCTTCGGAAAGTAGATTATCGCAGTATCAGGAATTCTTGAGGACTCCCTAAACCTGCGATCGGGATCGACAATAATTACCTGCGCTTTTTCAAGAAGCTTAAGAGCCTCAAGACACTCACTCGCCGAGTGTTTGCCATCAAACGTTTCGCATACCCTGGCAGCAGTCATGCTTTGACCTGCGAAATGGTTGATAATCTCCTCTTCCAAGCTCGATAAAGCTTGCCTCGCGGTCTCGTCGTCGATTTCCAGAGTTACCGGTGCGGACCGCTCTTCTAGGTTTGATAAAGTGTCTGACTCACTGTCGCCATCTGTGTCCAGCGCCACAGGTGTGGAAGAATTGGGCGTGATCTTAGGTGACGTCTCGATCTCTCTCGGCCATTCTATCGTCGCCCACCGCGTGATCTCGACACTACAGGATCCGCAATTTGAGCCGAATGTGGGTTGTTTATGTATTGCGTAGCAGTTCGGGCAACGAACAGTCCTGTTTTTCCAGACCCGTATGAGAATTAATGTCGCAGCCCAAAGGAGGGAATAGACCACGACGAACAATATAAAATAGTCACGAAGTACTCTTTCTCGCATTGAAGGAGATACTACGTCGGCTGGAACGTCCAAATAGCCAAGATACGGAAGTAGGGCTGACAACATCGCCGTTCCTAATATCCGAATTAACAGAGCCCGCCGCCTGAGCATCTTTTCAGATGTCACTCGCTCGCAGGCCTTTTTAGTGGTGAACCGCACGTATACGATTACAAGCCACAAGAACATTGTGCTTACCAGCACTGCGAAAAGTAGTAAAAAGGGGTAAATAGTCCCACCCTCCAACCAGCCCAGCTCACTACCAAGACAAAAGCCGACAGACAAGGACAATGCCACCCCTAAATGTTTCCACTTCCGCTTCTTTCCTTCATTGTCCAATAACGCTGCAGTCACTTGGCGCTGAACCGTGACGCCCATTGTGGACATTAGGGCATAAGAAAAACCCACGTCCGTAACCACGAGCAGAGCGAACTCGAACATGACATTGTTCGTAATATCTGTTGGCGGACGAAAACCACCCATAATGAACAATAGCGGCATATACAGTAGGTGTACGGATGCCGAAGCGATTCCCAAGAGAGCGCCTAAGCCAAGCATGTCGATGCGAGAGACATCAGAAAAAAGCTCGGGCTGCAACAAATATCGGATTCGTGTAGCAGCCCCTGGATGAAGCGATAGAATGCTGCGTGCTCGTTCGGAACCAGTGCGAACCGCCTCTGACAACATCCTTTGGAGCGCCGCGCCGGCGCCCCATGTATGTGCTCTGCAGTCTGCGTAAACCTCCCGGGCCCTCAGGAATCGGGAGTAAAAGAAAAACAGCAACGCTGAGGTAACAAGGCCTAGGACGATCGTCTGTGCCGCCATATGGGTGGCGTTTCCAGAGAAAGAGGGGATGTCGAACGCACTCTTGATGAACAACATCGTGCAAACGGCGACCGCCTCCATAACCGCCGCTGCAAACCACCCTCGCCAAATGTCGCCATTGCGAATATGGGCCAGCTCATGAAGAAGTATGGCCCGGGCTTCATCGGAATTGTTCCTACAGAGTAATCTGAAGCCCGCCTCGACACGTATCACAAAAGGCGGAAACCCAAATGCTTGAGCTGTCCTCAAGTACCAATCGTGTCCGATTTCTAATCTTGGTCCGCGCAATTCAGCTCTTGCCGACAACACGCGAAGCTCCTCGGCTAGCTTCGGATCTTCAGTTACTTGCTTGTAGCGTGCCCATTTCACTTTGAGCCGAGACGACTTTGTAAAATCACGGAACGCGAATGCACCACGCGTGCGAACGGCCCATGGATGGAGGCAGTATTTAAGAATTACAAACAACACGACTACGATCGTGACAGCTGCGAGGTTGATACTGAGATTTTCCGCGTAGCGTAAATCGATTGTGGGGTTTCGCTCGGGATGGCTCATAACTTCCGATAACTCTTCAGCGAGCTTGTCAATGTTGTTCGCTGCATCCTCGGATCTCATCAGCGCAACCTGTAGGACAAATACCAATACTGCTGCGATAAGGATCAACAGGCCCTGCTTTGTATGCGTTGGCAGTAAGAATGGGTTCGCGATCCGATGGCGGCTGTTGGGCTGTTCAGAAGGTGCCGCTTGCGACATAGAACCTCAACTGTGAAGAGACCGCATGATGTCGTCATGGGGAACTTGGCCTGCAGGTCATTGAATGTCACGCGGTCTGTGTTGATCCACTCCGCTGCTTGCGTCGCCGCGACTGATAGTCCTTGCGCGCTCGCGTTCGAAAGAATGCAGGCCGTGGCACTGTCAGGAGGCCACACCGTAAATTGTGAAGCCGGCGAGGGATTCTCCTTGTGAAACTCAGCGCAATAAGCAGCTAGCAGATACGTCGCCGAAGGTGCGGCATCGCTCAGAATGATCAGCGGTTGGGGCGTGTACTGGTTTCCGCCCTGCCACCGACCGCGCACGCCGGATACTACCATGCTTTGCCACGCCCCATTTAGGTTTTGAAGGCGGAGGCCTGGCGGAACCGTGATGGTAAGAGTTCCGTACCCCGCCACAGGAGTCTTGCTGATGTTCAAATAGATTGCATCGCCGCTGCTGCCGCCAGTGGCTGTGAAGGTTGCGTTCACTTGAAGGAACTCTCGGGCGAGCAATTGGAGTATGCTGTCAGCCGTTTTGTCAGTCTTTACCAATCCCGCGATATTAAGCAAACAGAACTGGAGCGAATTTCTGGAGTTAATTAATCGACGATCTCGAAGATTGTCCGACCACAGGAGGACGAGAAATATACGCCCAGCGCGGAGGTTCTGCAGAAGCTCTTCAAAGGTCTCGGCTTTAGACTCGCTGATATTTTGAACGAATCTGATCATGTAGCGGATGAGATCGCTGGCTATTTGGCAACGCCGCTGACGGGACTCAGTGTCAGGGAAGACGATGAGATAAGGAAGGTTGTCGCTTCAATTCGTGCGGTTACGCGAGAGGAGCAATTTGCAGATCCGAGTTTTGATATTTATTGGCCTGGCGACTTCACCCACCCGAAACAGCACGCAGACCTCAGTGCTCCTCAAGTGTACGTGACGGACCGATCACGCGCTTCAACTCACGATTTCATCATCCTGTTTTGTGGCTCGCCGAGCTATGGGGTCGGACAAGAGAATGAGATTGCAACGCAGGCCGGAGTTCCAGCAATCCGGCTAGTCCCTAACAACGGTCTTTCACGCATGATGCTGGGTTCTTTCATTCGCACGACAGACATAACATACCAAGGAAGTCTTCAGTCACAGATTGCGTTTGATGAAGGGAAGCTTCGCGAAGCTCTCAAGACTATTCGTCAATTCCACTTTAGAAGCGCTGCGCTTTATCGTGGCATGAATGGCGATGGGTTTGGTAGGCGTCTTCGAGGACTTATCGATGACCGGTGCAATGCCGATTATATCCAATTCGCCGGGGACATCGGTGTGAGTCTTCTGTATCTGCACAAAATGATGGATGAACCGTTCCTGGTTGCGAATCCTAGTGCACGCCTGCTGAAACGAATCGCGCATCGACTAGGCGAACGCGTTTCATTTCTGCTTGGCGAAGCGGAGGAGAATGATCCTATATGGCTTGAGAGCAATGCGTCTTGGCGTTCGTGGATTGAAAATACGTCCGGTCTTGATGCAACGGTCGCGTTGCGGATGCGGGACGACTGGCGACACGACTACCATACTCATCAATGAGCCACTTCGCGACGGCTGCGTCCATGAGGCCGAAGTTTAGTTCCGAGCTGTGTTCACGACAAAATGCCTCGAATGCTCGGTCGGTCACCGAAGTATCCATTAACTTGAGTTCCCCATCGGAGACCCATTTCCCCACTTCAACAGTAGTGACACGCAAGAGTTTCGCAACTCGTCCCCACGAGTACCCTTCGTTCTTGTTACACACGCCCGCAGCGGTTTCCACTTCCATCCCCGGCAGCGCCACGGTTCTGTGTCTGCGACTGAATTCCGCCAGGGAGATTGCCGAGACCCGCGGGTCGCGGACTCTTAGAAAACCACTACCAATCAAACGTTGTAGCCGGCGATGGCTTACATGCAAAGTTTGCTGGATTCTTCGCAAGGACCAGCCGTCTGTAACTCTCGCGCTTATGGCCTGGCCTTTAAGCCGGAAGCGAACTGATTGTTCTGAGCGTTTGAGCTTTTCGGCAATCGTTTTGACCGGCTCGTAGCCGGCGCGCACAAATAGTTCTTGTTCCTCTTCCCTTGTCCAAGGTCGTCGATCTCCCTTTCGTTTGTCTGCCTGCTCTCCGTCCAGCCAACCTTGACTTCGGGCAAATCTCGACACCATGTGCCCCGCGAGTCCTGGATAAAGCGCTTTCACGGATTTGATTGCTTCGGCCTTTTTCCGGCCTCCGCTTCGATAGCCATCGCGAAGAATTTCAATCGCAGATTCACTCCAATCGACCGGTGTCGCACCCTTGCCGCACTCTTTCTCGCGCAGGTGTCGCATTCGGTGAGTATGCTCATGTTAGGCTCAACCATCACTCGAAGATTCGGAGTGCGCAGGAACCGTACAAGGTACGGAGCGACTACAAAGAAATATGGCAAAAGTACGTTGACAAGTATCGCAAGAGATTTCCGACATTCACAGGTGAGCTTCTCCTTCAAAAACTGAAGCGGCAATTCTTTGAGTCTGAAGCAGACTATAGAGGATACGAGCACGCTCAAGCGACAATAAGGTCTCTCCTGCAGCCGGCAGATGATCCCCGATTGAGTCCAGCGGATTCTGGGAACGGAATTATCCTACAAGATGGAACTGATAGTCCCTTTATTAAATGGTATTTCAGCGAGCTTGGGATGCTATCGTTCTTCTTGTCAATGGAATATCTTGAACGCGCCGTCAGAACCTTGGCGACTGGTGATGATCGACGGAACGACCCTTTGCTGTCGGTCGATGTCGATGTGCAGGACGTAGTGTTGCGTAGCTCGCACCCCTCACCTACGAGCAGACTCAGGTGGATATGCAGAGTAATGACGCCGCCAGAAGCGCGAGGCGGCGATTCCACCACAACGATGATCTCCAACCAGCTTGAGGATATCCTTTCGCATGTTTGGGAGGAAATATATCCGCTGCTTCAGGAATTACACGCATCGGGCGTTAGGCCGCACCGCAAATGGGTTGACCCTTCGACAGAAATGTCTTGCGCGTTGGTTTGATTGAGCAAGTGAGGATCGTCTGAGCGGGACTCCCTACATAGGTCTCACCTTACCAACGCTACCGACAGGCCCTGCCCCGAGTAGGCCGTTCCTTCTGCGACTCGCTACGAGATGATAAGATCGTTGCTCGATGTGCGACGTGATCGAATCGCCGAAAAATGAAGTTCTCATCAAATGCTCCGACCTTTCGAATGACGAAAAGGCAGAGCTTGAAACCTTTCTGGAGTCTCAACTCGATGTTGCGGCAGTGCGGCGTCGCATGTACACGACGGACCACGCGATTGATCAAAACACACTTGGTCTCATCACTGCTATACCATGGGACATCATTGTTGCGGTCCGTGACAGCGTAAAAGAAGCGGTACCGTATGTTGCGCCGCTGGTTACCCTCTATTTGGCAGCTCGCAAGCTTCGAAGGCAAGAAGAGAAAGAACGAAAGCTGCAAGAAGAGGACAACACCGAACTAGTCCAGATCGCTGACGCGAATGGGCGCGCCCTTTCAATAGTAAAGCGGCCGAAGGGCAAGACGGCACTGTAAGCTCGCTCGTCGAATCCCATCACCAGGACTGGCCGGTCCTCCTCCCCACGATCCACACTCTCGCACGCATCCTCGGCCAATGGCGCAACTGAAAGATTGTGCGGGCCGGTGATCCGTTTCACGAAACATTACGTCAATCAAGCGAGAATTCTTTTCGCCGAGCGCACTTTGGGTGGTGACAGTCCGGTCGCTTCGATCGCCGGAATATGGAGCACGCTAAGACTATGTACATCCAGTGGGTTATGGTCGCCGGCCGCCTCGCTATGTCTGGAATTGCGCGCTCCCTACGAAGCGCGTTTGACTTAAATCTGTCTCCGGCTTAAATAGGATTCGCGGACCAGCCCCGCTGTCGACTGTCGGCGTTTGTGACCTGGCGTGACACGACGGACTCGAAAATGCCGCGAAGGTCGAACTGGAGGCCCCGCAAGGAAGACTAACGCGAACACGAAACTCCGCAAAGAAAGCGTACCGAGGATGCAATGTCGACCCAGCCATGGCCGGTCATGCCGGCCCTCTCAGCCCCCTTCGAATCTTATGTTGACTGCAAACGGGCCGCCGAATTCCTGTCTGTCGACCGGAAGACGATACAAAGGCTGTCTCGTGAAGGCAGAATTCCCGCACACCCGGTCCTAACCGGCGCCCGCAGAGGACGCACTACTTGGCGGTACAAGTTGAGCGAGCTTGACGAGTGGGCTCGCACTCAGCAACACTCTGTACCAGCCACCCGTGCCACATCTCGAAGGGAGAAGTGATGGCACGGTTTCAGAACGGATGGCTTCGCAAGAAGCATCGCAAATCCGGGGAGGTCTGGTTATTTTGTTACCGCCAGCGGCGTCAAGAGGATGGCAAGTGGGTGGAGGCCACACCCATCCGAGTAGGTTCTCTCAAGGAATTTCCCAGCGAGGAAACCGCTTGGCGGCGGGTCGAAGAACTCAGACTCAATCCCAATCAATCAACGTTCGGTGTCAGCCCGCAGGCAACATTTGGTCAGCTTGCGGCGCACTACATGCAACACGAACTCCCGGAGAACCAGGACAATGCCACGATCGAGAAAGCGTATTCGACGATTCTCAAGTATCGGCGCTATCTCAATCGTTGGGCCTTGCCCCGCTGGGAGAGGACGCCAGCACTCACGGTCGAGCCGATCGAAGTCGAGCGTTGGCTCAAGGCAATCAGGAAGAAACACGGCCTTGAAAACTCAACCCTAGTAGAGGTCCGGAAAGTCATGAACTTGGTCTACAAACACGGGCAGCGATACGGGCTCCTTCCTCGTTCCGACGAGGGTAACCCCATTCACTTCGTCCGTCAATCGTCCAAGAGTGACTTCGAGCCGGTGATCCTCACCCTGCCCCAGGTGCTCGATATCTTCGACAATCTGGATCTGATGCGCCGCACCATGGTCCTAACGGACGCGGCCACGGCGTTGCGCGTCAGCGAAATTCTGGCCCTGATGTGGAAGGATCTGGATTTCGTGGC
>Ga0074046_10002021_pt1 | contig 17803 bp, 12 predicted proteins | sample BogForMeECP23OM3_FD_94441 | JGI IMG/M metagenome (GOLD analysis project Ga0074046, IMG submission 94441) | Bog forest soil microbial communities from Calvert Island, British Columbia, Canada - Bog Forest MetaG ECP23OM3 | ecosystem: Environmental > Terrestrial > Soil > Wetlands ... | reverse complement strand
GGGCAGGTCGGTCCGGATGTGCGAAAGCGCTGCGTCAACCAGTTGCAGCGTGGTCACCATGTTCACATGCCAGTCGAAAAACAGATCGATTTCGGCGGAACCGCGGCTGGTGATCGATCGCACCTGTTGCAGTCCGGGCACGCTGTTGACCGCCTCCTCGAGCGGGCGGGTAATGGTGACCATCATCTGATCGATCGGCATGACGCCGTTGTCCACACCAATGATGACGCGCGGGAAATCGGTGGTCGGGAAAACAGAGACCGGGATGGTGAAGGCCAGGTACACGCCGGCCAAAGCAAGGATGACGATGAGAAAGATCACCGACTTTGCGTAGCGTGTGTACCAGTAGCGCTCGTCAGCCGGACCGCTGACGCGCACCCTGTCAAGCATGTTTCGCCAATTCATGCGCGCGTCAGTCCTTCTTGTCGTCTGCCGGCTTTTCGCCGCCAGCACCAGGCTTCTGTGCTTCAGCCGGAGGCGTAGTCTCCGCTATCTTGACCTTGGTGTTGTCCGGCAAACCATAAGCGCCCGTGATGATGACCTTTTCACCACCACTCAATCCTCTGGTGATTTGCAAGCGATCGCCCTGGCGAATGCCGGTTTCTACGCTTAGCTGATGGGCCTTGCTATCGGTGTCGGCAATCATCACGGTGCTGGCGCCGTCAGGGGTCTTCAGCAGTGCGGATGCGGGCACGATAATTGCGTCGGTCACGGTGCGGGCAATCATTTGCACGGTTGCCGTCGTCCCCGGACGCAGGCTTCCTTCTGGATTAGGCGCCGCCACCCAAACCTCGACCGTTGTGCTATTGGGATCGAGCGCAGGGCTTACCAGGGTCACTTTGCCGTTAATCTGAATGTCGCCCGGCGCCGCAATGGTGGCAGCGTCCCCAACTTTCAGCGCGGCGGCTGCGGCCTGAGGAATGTGTGCGCGCGCGATCACAGACGAGGCATCCATGATGACCAGCAGCGGAGTGCCCGCGGGCGCGGTTTCGCCTGGATAGAGCGCCCGCTCGGTGACCACACCATCGATGGGGCTGCGGATTTCCGAATAAGAAAGCTGGGCCGCGGCGCCCTCGTATTTTCCCTGCGCCGAGGTGAGTTGTCCTTTGGCCAGTTTCATTTGGTCTTTCTTGCCGGCGGCTTCCAGCGCCGTCAAATGTCGCTGTGCGATTTCATAATTTGCCTTTGCCTGGATCGCCGCCACTGCCGACTGATCGAAGTCCTTGCGCGGCAAGGCACCCTGCTCATAGAGAACTTTGCGGCTATCGTAGATTTTTTGCTGCGCTTCGTACTCCTGCTTCGCCGCCTTCAGGTCGAATTCCGCCTTCTGCCATTCTTCCGGAAGGCTGGAGGATGTCTCAATTCCATAAGTAGCTTGGGCCTGTTCATACGCACCCTTATTCTCAACTTCGGCTGCGGCCAAATCGCGATTTTCCATCACTGCGAGCAACTCGCCACGATGCACCCGGCTACCACGATTAACGTAGAAGGCTTTGACTGGCGCAGTGATTTTGGGCGTGATCGCAGCCTGGTCTTTGGGAAACAGAATAGCGTCGGCCTTGATGACTTGCTCGATCTTCCCGCGCTCGGCGACCGCCGCCTGCACCGTGACGATCGGCTCGGCTTCCTTCTCGCCCTTCGAGCACGAGATGGTTGTCACCGCCATGAGTCCCACAATGAGGGATACGAGCAAGCCCCTGAGAAAGTTGAACGTTTTCATCATCAGAGTGTTCCCGTGAGCGTCTGCAAATTCGCGATCGCCAGGTGGTAGCGCGCCTCGCCGTCGTGATGGGCGTTACGCGCCGAAGTCAGCGTATTCTGTGCGTCCACGACCTCCAGGGCCGATGCCTCACCAGCCTGATAACGCAAGTTGGTCAGCCGAAGGCTCTCCGCCGCCAATTCGGAAGAATCGCGGAGAGTGTCCAGTTGTCCGCGGGCTGTCTGCGCCTCCGAATAGAACGATTGCAAGTCGGCCAGCGCCTGCCTTTGGGCAGCGCTAAGTTCCACCTGCGCCTGGTGGCGCTGCAACTCGGCCTGTTTGACCTTGCTCTGGGTCGCACCCCAGCTAAAGACCGGTATGTTCAGGCTCGCCACTGCCGAGTAACCCAAATTGCGAAAACCAAGGCGGTCATAGATCGCATATTGGTTCGCATCGATGCCGTAGAACCAGTCGACGGTCAACGACGGAAGATGGCCGGCGCGGGCGACGGTTACTCCTTTGTCTGCGACCTCCAGAGCGGCGAACGCAGCGTGCAACTCCGGATTATTGTTTTTCGCCATCTCCTGCACGTCGGGGAGAGCAGGCAGAGCTGGCGCGGCTGCCAGATCATCCACCAGCGTGAAATCCTGAAAGAAGTTGGGAAACACCAGGACGGCCACCGCCAGTCGCGCATTCTCCTCGGCGAGCTTCATGTCCTCCAACTGGCGCTGCAGATCGTTGGCTTGAATCTGTGCCTTGACGACGTCCGAGCGGGCGACCTCTCCTCCGGCCTCCAGCTTGTTGCTGATGTCCAGGAAATGTTGCGCTTCTCCCGAGGCCTGCGAGGTGCTGACGGTCTTTGCCTGCGCTGTTAACAGTCCGTAAAACGCCTGCACCGCGGTAACCACCAGCCCGCGTGCGGCGATCTCCGCTCTAGCCTGTGCCAGAGCGTGTGCCGCCTTGGCCCGCTGATACTCCGGGAGCGAAGCGAATCCCAGAGACTCGTGCGCGATGCCCTGGCTGATGTATTCATGGGCGCCGTTGCTGGCGATGTACACCCCGGACGGCGAGCCGTTGGGCTGCGTGTAGATGAAACTCGTGCCGTAGTTCACACTTGGCAGCAACGCGGCGCGGGCCTGCACACGGTCCTCGCGTGCCAGTCCCAACTCCGTAACCGCAGCCTGGAATTGCGGGCTGTTCGACTTGGCTCGGGCGATGGCATCCGTCAGCGTCAGTGTCACGGTGGCCGAAGTCTGAGGAACTGGCGGCGCAGGGGCGGGTGGCCCTTGCGCCATCTGTGCTTCCAGGCCACTCGCCCCGAGCAGCAATCCCGCAATAACGAATTCGAGAATCCTGGTCGTATACAAGAGTCGCAACGTCTCCGTTCTGACACTTGAAACTTGTAAATGCTGGTTCATTCCGAAATAACAAGTACCTCAAAGGACGCCGGAATCACTTGCGGCCGCGGCTTCGCAGTAGGAGGACCTGTGAACCTGGCAGCCGGGATGTAAAGGTGTTGCGTACTCGTATCCAACGCCATAGTTTTTGAACCGGGTCTGGTCTGGAGGTTTTGCCGGACACGGTAGGAACCGTCCTGAGCTTTCCCGATCACAGTAAGCGTTCCCTCGCCATTGGAAGCGAACACCAGTCCTGACTTCGGGTCGAACGCCACCGCATCGCAGTCGTCCCCGATGGGCACTGTCTGCCTTACCTTTCCGTCGGCCAGGCTTATCACCGCAAGCTTCTTGTTTCCGCAGGAGGCGAATGCCGTACGACTCTCCAGATCCAGGGCCAAGCCGGTAGGTTCCTCGCAGGAGCCGAGAGGCCATGTCGACTTGACCTTACGCTGTGATGCGTCGATTACCGCCATCGAGTTGTTGTCGGCAATGTTGACGTAAATGTTACCGTGATCATCGGCTACCGCAAATTCAGGCTTTCCCGATAGCGCAATAGTTGCGATGGCTCGCTCGGATGCGGCGTCAATGACGGTTACGTTGTGACTCTGCCCGTTAAATGCGAAAACCGTGTGAGTGCCAGCGTGATAGAGAATAGCATCGGGATTCTTGCCGGTCTCGATCTTGTTCTTGACTTGCAGGGTCTTTAGGTCGAAGACGCTTACCCGGTTTTCTTGACCATTGCTCGTAAAGCCCATCCCCAAGTCGGATGCCAGCGCGACGCCATGCGCTCCTGGCGTGTCGGGAATCTCTCCGATCAACTCCCCGCTCTCGGTGTTCACGACCATAAAGCGGATCAAACGGGCGATGTACAGGCGTTTGGTATCGGGATCAACGAGCAGATAGTCCCATCGCCCGTCGCCGCCAAGCGGCAGCTGACGGAGCATCTTCGCGGGCCCAGTTGAATTGTCCGCGCCGACAACCGGCACGGAGCTTGCAAGAACGACGGCCAGACCGACGATTGCTAGAGCTGGCACTACCAGACACTTCATTAGCCCCTCCACACGAAGAGTACGTATCTCATGATTATGAAAGTGTGAGTTGAAGACGACCTTAAGGAAGCATGAAAGTGTGTTCAGAATTGTGGCGGGCCAGGAGATCGGGCCAACAACCGCAGATGGCCAGCCCCAAAGTCGCAGCCTGTGGCGGAGAAGGGAGTCAGTCGAGCGTTTGACTGACTCCCTTCTCAACCTACTGATCGGTTCTCACACACTAGAAGATAAGCTTCACCGCAAATTGGACCTGCCTCGAAGATGTCGACGTCTGCGTCAGCGTTCCAGCAGATGCGATAGGTGCACCTGCCTGATTAAACAGCTGAGTGCTGGCTTTCAGTGGCGTGGCATAGTTCACAAAGTTGAAGATGTTGAAAATGTCCGTGCGGAATTGAACGTTCAGTCGCTCTTTGATCATGTTGTTCTTCATGAACGTCAGGTCGACATTGCGCAATCCAGGACCAATGATGGAATTGCGGCCCGCGTTGCCGAGCTCAGTACCCGGGGTGGGGAACGTAAAACACGCGGTGTTGATGTAATGATAGCGATTCTGAGGGTTAGCGGGGTTGCCCTGGCAGTTGGTCCCAGTGTACACGCGGTTAGCAAAGTCAAACGGATCGGCACTGTTCAGACCAAGGGGGTCTCCGCTGATAAGAGGAGAGAAGGGGAGACCAGTGGAGACCTGAGCGATGGCTCCGACTTGCCATCCATTGATAGGCCACGCCTTCGAGCCGTGAAAGGTAGGCAGGTTGTACACCGCGTTCGCAACAAGGTTTTGCCCGATGTTGAAATCCGATAGGCCACGCCTTCTGGGCGGAGCCCATAGAGGCAGACTGGAAATGCTGTTGGCAAATGTGTCGCCAAAGGTCGAAGACGAGCCGTCATCCATGGATTTACTCCAGGTGTAGGAAACATTTCCAGTTATGCTTCGCACCAAGTGTTTGGTCAACATCACCTGTAGTGCGTTGTAGCTGGAGTGGCCGGTGAAGTAGAGCGCACTGATCTGCCCGACAGAGGGATTGATGCGCGTACCGCTGCCACGGGGAACCGGGAAGAAATAGCTGTTGTTCACCACCAAAGTTGGTTGCACTGTATTTGCATCGTCAATTCTGTATGGCAGACGCACTCCCGCTGTACCAAAATATCCCATCTGGAAGACCGTTTGCCCCGGAAGCTGCTGCTGAATATTCAGGTTCCACTGCTGAACATAACTCCGGCCGGGATTAAACTGGTTGAGGCTGTACCGTAGATTGTTCCCCTTGAGCAATGGGTAAGCTCCCGTCGGAAACGTGCCCGGCGGTAAGTTGGCGACGCTACCTTGCTGGAAGAAAGGAGCGCCGAAGATGCTCAGACCCTCAAATAAGTAATTGAGTGGAAGTACATCATAGATGCCGTACGCCGCGCGAATCACTGTCTGACCGGTCTTGAAGGGGTCCCACGAAAATCCGACTCGAGGCGCGAAATTTAAATGGGTTGGGTTCAGGAAATAAGGGGCGCCAAGGACGGGGTGGGGGGCGGTCAGCGTGCGCAGATTCGAAATCTGGTTTCCATTTACGTAAGGCACAGAAGCGGGTTCGTAGCGCAACCCCAGATTGAGCGTCAGGTTGGGCAATATCTTGTAGTTGTCAGTGATATAGAGCCCATAGACAGATTGACGAAGATCTTTCGGCGAAATCACAGAACTGATGGGAGCATTAAATGTACTGGGTTTGTTGGTCAGAAAGTTGGCCAACGAACTGAATGTGTACTGGCCATTGGGATTTGCGGTCCCCAGTTGGTTGTTCTGCAGCCTCTCGAAAGCAAAGCCAACCTGGATCGTGTGCCTACCTTTCGACCAGGAAACATCGTCATAAACCTGGTAGGAGTTGTAATGAAAATCAAACTCGCCTACCGCACCCTTTCCACCCTGAAAGTTTGAGATACCTCCGATATTGATCAGGCCCACCGGCAGTCCGGGCACGAAGCCGAGGGCCGGATCGCCAGCCAGGGGATTTACCAGACTTACGGTAGTGGGAGCTATGGAGACTACACGGCTAAAGCCGAAGCGAACGGTATTGAGCAGAGACGAGCTGAAGATGTGCGTTTCACTGAGGCCAGCCATCTGCCGGCGGTCATAGTTTCCTGTGACCTTCACATCGAACGGGTCAGGGGCAATTATGCTTCCGTTATCATAGAAGTAAGTCCCGCTAAGAGTGTCTTTTTGGCTAAATACCTGATCACCTTTTACAGTGAAGTAGTTCTCATGGGTTGTAAGTGGATCATTGAACAAGAAGATGCCAGTGTCTCCGGACACAGTGCTGTTTGGCAGCGGATAAAATTGCAGGTAAGGGACCACCGCCGGATTGACATTGACCGGTCCTGACACCAGGTTGCCTTGCCGGGCCGCCATGGAGGGAACGACGCTGCTGACGTTAGCTCCCTGGTATTGCCGCAGACCTTCATAATTGGCGAAGACGAACGTCTTATCTTTGATTATGGGTCCTCCGATGGCGCCGCCAAATTGGTTGCGGCGGAACTCGGCGATCTGGCCGGGTGCGTCGAATTCGTTGCGAGCATCGAGGGCGCTGTTTCGCAGAAACTCATAGGCAGTACCGTGCCAGGCGTTGCTACCTGACCGTGTGACGGCATTCACCACGCCGCCCGAAGTCTTGCCATAGTCTGCGGTTGGATTGCTGGTAACGACCGAGAATTCCTGGATGGCGTCCACGCCGAGATTCGAGCCAATGACGCCGCCGGGTCCGCCATTGGAATAATCATTGATGCTGATGCCGTCCACGCGATAGTTGTTGCTCTGCGGCCGGGCCCCTCCGATCGTCAACTGATTGCCTACGCCGCGGTTGGCGCGCTGATTGCTCACCGCTACTTGGGGCTGTGTTCTCACAGGATCCACTCCCGGTTGCAGTACAGCCAACTGCCCCCAGTCCCGTCCATTCAGCGGCAAGTCAACGATCGTACGCTGGCTGACGACAGGCGCAACCGTGGAGGACACCGTGTCAAGATTGGCTGCTCCTTCCGTGACGGTAACGGTTTCGGTGGTCTGTCCCGGATCCAATGCGAAGTTTGCGGTTTTTTGTCCTCCCACGACGACCACCACGTTCGGTAGAACCTGTTTGGAAAAGTCTTTAGCTTCGACCGTCACCGTGTAATCTGCCGGCGCGAGGTCGGGTACGACATATAGGCCTTCGGCGTTGCTCGATGTGTTTCTGGAGGAACCAGTGGAAGAGTTCGTAACCGTAATCGTCGCATTCGGGACGACGGCTCCCGTCTTGTCGGAAATCAAGCCCTGGATCGAGCCCGTCGCCAGCTGGGCAACGGCTCCGATCGGCCCAATGCAAAGGGCTGCCACCAGAACTATTATGCGATTTACAATCTTCGCTCGGAAAAGGTTGTTCATAGGTCTCTCCCTCTCGGACTTCAGTAGTTCGGGGCCCCCTTGAAATTCTCGTACCTGAGGCAACGCAGCAGCACAACACCGTCTTCAATTCAGCATCATCTGCGTCCGACGCCGTTTGCCTCTTGCCGGCTGAGTCGCGAGCATCCCGGCAGCCATCCGTATTAAGAACGCGTTAAATGAATCGACTCTGAAGGAAAAATTAAAAATCGTGCGTAATCGCTCTGCCCGGCAAACCCAGTTGGCCGCCAGTCGTCCCCCTCTGCGCTTGAGAAATGCTCCTTCATCTTGGTTTCATACTTCCTTCATGCGGTTGGCTCAGGGTAATGATGTTCTGGCGCGTTGCCCAGAACACATCACTGACAAAAGGATCGGGACAGCACAATGAAAATCTCAGCTGCGTTCTTGTCGGCAATACTGTTGGTTCTAGCTACTGCCGGAATTGCTGCCGCGCAGACGGCGCCGGCGCCCTATGCACAAAAACTCGTTGATGAAGCTCTGGCGAAGCATCCGGAGGTGGTCATCATAGCAATGCACGTCGCCCCGCCTCACAAAACCGACTACGTGATAATTGCGTCCAATATTGGCCGAATCGGCAAGAAGGCGGACGAAGACGACATGCGGGTGATCGAGACGGGAAAGAGCAACCTCGAGATCAACAAGGCGGGTAATCACTTCGAGGTGGAACTGGTGTTGCAGGACCAATCGGGAAAGACCATCGGGGCGGCTGGAATCGTTTTCAACTACAAGCCTGGGGACGACAAGCTCAAGTTCGAAAAGACAGCCGAGCAGATTAGGGATGGATGGAAAGCGCAGATACCTAATAAGGAAAGCCTGTTCCAACCGGCCAAGTGACGGAGGACGCTCCCAACTAACGAATGGTGACGTGCTGGTCCTGTGTGACAGCCAGGGGAGCCGGTTCCGCGGCAGGTAACTTGACCTCAACGGTTGTTCCCCGGCCCTCGGTACTTGTGACGGAGACCGTGCCGCCGTGCGCGCGGCAGATTGCCTGGACGATCGAGAGTCCGAGTCCGGCCCCGGCGGTTCCGCGCGGGCGCGCTTTCTCGGCTCGATAGAAGCGTTCAAAGACATGTGGAAGTGAATCGACTGGGATCCCGACTCCATCGTCGGTAACAATCAGCACGGCGTTGTTATCCTCGGCCCTCACCGATATGACGACATGCCCGCCTTCTCTGCTGTATTTGATTGCGTTGTCGAGCAGATTCACCAGCACCTGCTTGATGCGCGATTCATCTCCAAGAGCATAAACGGGCCGAGAGGAATCGCTGCGCAGCGTGATGTGTTTTTCGTCGGCAAGGAGCTTCATTTGTTCAGCCGTTGTTTTCGTCATCTCCTGCAGGTCGAAACGGTTGAACTCGATGCCTGCACCACCCGTATCCAGATGAGATATAGCGAGAAGGCTTTCCACAATCTTGGCCAGGCGTTCTATCTCTTCCAACGCGCTGCCCACCGACTCAACCAAGTCCGGCCCAGCATTTCGCATTTGAATTACGTGCTCCAACTCGCCTCGAAGAATGGTCAGAGGGGTCCGGAGTTCGTGAGAAACATCGGCTGAAAACCGGCGGTTGTGGGCCAGAGCCTCTTCAAGTCGGTTGATCATTCGATTCAGCGAGAGGGAGAGCCGCTCGAGTTCGTCGCCGGTCGGAATCACGGACAATCGCTCTCCGAGTTCGCCCACTCCGATGCGCTCAGCTTGCAGCGTCAGCGAAACCACGGGTTTGAGTGGCTGTGCCATCATGAGGTACCCGCCAACGGCAGCGCCGAGAAGGACCAGGGGAGTCAAGATGAGCAGTATGGTCAAAAGGCTGCGCAACAGTTGTTCGATCCGGCCATGCGGGGCACCCGTCTGGATCAGGTATTGCGTTCCGGAAGCGGACTTGTAGGGAAAGCTGTACACGACAACTCTTTGCTTGCGGCTTCCCGATTCGATTCCGAGCCGGGGACTGCCCAGATAGCTGGGATTCGTCAGGCGGGAACTTTGGAGCGAGAGTTCACGAGCGTCAACCGACTCATAGAGAACCTGGGCGCCATCGTTCGGGCCCAGGCGAAATATCCGGATGTAGCGCTCGCCGTTCTCTGGCGGATACGATTCGGAGAGTTCTTCCGACAGCCAAGTAGGGCCCTTGGCCTCGACTTCGGAGACGAACGTCTGCGCGATGCTTCTGGCCTCTCCCGCCAGGGAGTGCTCAAGTGAGGTCTCCAGATACCGCTCAAAACCAAAATACAGACACGCTCCGAACACGATGAGCGCCACCGCCAGCAGGCCGACATACCAGCAGGTCACTCGCGCGCGCAGAGATCGAATGTTCATGATTCGCTCTCGCTGCGGATCATGTAGCCGGTTCCTCGCACGGTGCGCAGCATCTTGAACTCGTGAGCGTCATCCACTTTTGCTCGCAGATGGCGCACGTACACATCCACAATGTTCGTGAAGCCGTCAAAACTCTGGTCCCACACATGCTCGATGATCATGTTGCGCGACATCACCCGGCCTGCATTCTGCATTAGATATTCAAGTAGCTGATATTCTTTCGTCGTGAGTTCGATGCGCTTGCCCGCCCGCTTCACCTGCTGAGTGAGGCGATCCAACTCCAAGTCGCCCACGTGCAGGGTGCTGGACCGGTTCACCGGACCGCGTCGAAGCAATGCTTTGGCACGAACCAGAAGTTCTGCGAAAGCAAAGGGCTTGGTGAGATAGTCATCGGCGCCCATCTCGAAAAGCCGGACTTTGTCCTCCACCGTGTCGCGCGCCGTCAGGACCAACACAGGCACGCAGGTGTTCTTCTTTCGAATTCGCTGCAGGACTTCCTTGCCTTCCAAGGTAGGGAGCATGAGATCAAGAATGATCAAATCATACGGGTACGCTTCCGCCAACTCCCACCCTTCGCGCCCATCTGCCGACACATCGACCGCATACCTCTCCGCTGTGAGTCCACGTTCCACGAATCCTGCAACTTTAGGTTCATCCTCAACCAGCAAAATGCGCATGACCCCTCTTCGATGCTCATCAACCGTGGATTGGAAGTGCGAGGAGACCACATGAAAGTGCAGGTCTTCGGCCAACGCCCACGATTGGCTCAGTAGCATAAGTCTACCCCGTTATGAATGCAATGGAATGAATGCAATTTAATTCTCGATTCAGAGCTTAGTAATGCAGAATCCTCATGCTCAGGAACGAGACGCTCACGGAGAAGCCATCACCGTGAAGTCTTCCCAACTCGTAACGGGGGCCCGCCTAAATGTCGAAAAACAAGAACGTCTTCATCCTCATAGTGGCCATTTTTGCCGGTAGCATCTCGGTATCCAGCATTGCCGGTCAAGATGGGCCGCCTCTGCGGTTGCGACAAACGGTCGACCTGCCCGGCTATACCGGTGATTTCGACCACTTCGCAGCCGACCGGCAGCGTGGCCGCCTGCTGCTCGCCGCCGAAGACCACGGTACGCTTGAGGTGTTCGACCTGAGCACCGGAAAGCATCTGCGCACAGTCACAGGCTTCGAAACGCCGCACAGCATTCTCATACGGCCCGGCTCCTCCACAATTCTGGTGACCGACAGCGGAAAGTCCATGTCGAAGCTGTTGGATGCCGAAACCTACGAAAAAAAGGGGGTGGTTACCCTGGTGCCAGGCGCAGATTCCATCGGTTATGACGCCGCAGAGAATATCGTGTATATCGTCACCGGTGGCAAAGACGTCGATATGAAGACGGTCGAACTTGCGGCGGTGGATCCCAACACTGGCAAGAAAAAGCGCGCCCTCACCTTGCAGGACGATCATGTCGAAGCCATGGCTATCGAGAAGAACGGCAGTCGCCTGTTTATCAATCTCACACAGACCAACAAACTGGCGGTTATCGATCGCAAGGAGATGAGGGTGCTTGCACTTTGGCCAGTACCGCCCGCGCAACAAAACGCCATGGTCGCCTTTGATGAAGACCACCATCGGCTGTTTCTGGGCTGCCGCAAGCCGGGCATGATTGTCACTATCAACTCCGACACCGGAGAGGTCACGGGCACGGTGCCGGGTCCTCTGCGTTCCGACGAACTGCTCTTTGACGCCGCCGCGCACAGGCTCTACATGCCGGGCGGAGAGGGCTATATTGGCGTGTATGACACGAGCGACCCAGACCACCTGAAAGTGATTTCCAAAGTGCAAAGTGCCCCCGGAGCAAAAACCGGCATTCTGCTGCCTGACAGGAAAGAGACCGTGCTTGCCGCCTCGCCGGGCGATACCAAGGCCACGGCAAAAGTGCTTACGTTTGCTATGCAGTAGAGATGATCCAGGAGCGTTGACGGCAGGTTCCCGGACAGAAAGACTTGCATACCCGTGGAATAGCCAGGGCGCTTAGGTGCGGAGAACCGACTTTGTCTGACATTGCCGTTTCGGTTGGAGAACAAGAGAAATCGTCGCTGCTGAGCCGGTGCACGGCATTTTTCGTGTACATGTTCGAGCGGTTGATACCCGACCCATACGTCTTTGCGGTCATCCTCACCTTTGTTGGCGCGGTCCTTGCGTTCTCCCTCGCTCCCAACGGAGCTCCGAAGAACATCTTGTCCTCCTGGTACGGAGGCATGTTCGGAATTCTGACGTTTGCCTTTCAGATGGTAATGATGCTGGTTACGGGTTACGCACTAGCCAGCGCTCCCAGCATCGCCTCTGCTCTGGCCAGGATCGCCTCGATTCCCAAAGACGCGAAATCGGCGGTCTCTTTAACGGTTGCGGTTGCGATGATTGCTTCCTGGCTCAATTGGGGCCTCGGTCTGGTGGTGTCGGCCCTGCTCGCGCGCGAGATTGCGAAGCGTGTCAAGGTTGATTTTGGCTGGCTGGTCGCCGCCGCCTACACCGGATTTGTGGTTTCAACCGAGGGATTGTCCGGGTCTATCGCTCTCTCCCAAGCTACGCACGGATCAGCGCTTAACATCGTGGAGAAAGTTACCGGGCAGATGACGCCGTTGTCGCAAACGGTTTTTACGCGCTTCAACTTGATACCGGTGCTCGTACTCTTCCTGGTGCTTCCGTTGATCTTTCGCTACCTCGGGCCCCCAGCCGCCAACGTGAAGATAGCGGACCCGGAGAGGCTGGTCGCGGAAGACCAGCAACAAAAGGGCAAGGAGAAAACCGGAACACTGGGCTCGAAGTTAGACCATGCCTGGATTCTGAACTTGCTGCTCGTGGTGTTTGGCGCCTCGGCGTTGGGCATCCAGTGGTCGCGAAACGGGTTCTCTCTGGACTTGAATTCGGTAATCATGATGCTGTTGCTTGCCGGCCTGCTGCTGCACTGGACCCCTGCCGCGTATGTCTCGGCGGTGCAACGCGCAGCCCGGGTTACTGGATCGCTCATCCTGCAGTATCCCTTGTACGGCGGGCTGATGGGCATTATGACCGGGACTGGTTTGGCGGAGGTGCTCGCCAAGGCTTTCCTCCGATTCTCGACCGCGCACACGCTGCCCTTTTGGACCTACCTCACCTCCTTAATCATTACACTGTTCGTTCCTAGCGGAGGAGGTCACTGGGCGGTACAGGGACCATTCGCAGTCCCCGCCGCCCGCGACCTTCATGCCTCACTTGCTGGAACCACTATGGCGGTTGCGATGGGCGAGTCCGTTGCCAACATGCTCCAGCCCTTCTGGGCCCTGCCGATTCTCGCCATCGCCGGCATCCCCATGCGTCGGATGATGGGTTTCATGGTGGTTACTTTTTTCATAGCGCTCATCGCTTTCGGAATGTCCCTGCTTCTTCTCGTTCCGCCGGGATAGTATGGCGCACGCACGGGAATGCTCTTTCTATTGGGTGTCGAGCGATGGCCTCGAGCGTGGAATCTGTATCCTCCGGTCGAATCATCGGCTTCTCACCAAGAACCCCATCTGCAATCGAAAGTGAAGCGCGCCATTCCGTCATCTGCTAGACGGGTAAGTTGAATTGACCGGACTTCCGGTTGCGGCCTAACATAACCGCCAAATGGAAACCGCGGCCCTCGGAATGATCGGCCAGACAGTTTCCCACTACCACATTGTGGGGAAGCTCGGCGGTGGTGGCATGGGCGTGGTTTACGAAGCGGAAGATACAGTGCTCGGCCGCCATGTCGCGCTGAAGTTTATTCCTGACAACCTGGCCAACGACCGCAAGTCGCTCGACCGCTTCATGCGCGAGGCTCGCGCCGCTTCGCAGTTGAACCATCCGAGCATCTGCATCATTCACGACATCGAAGACCATGACGGCCATCCCTTCATCGTCATGGAGAAGCTGGAAGGGGTAAGCCTGAAGGACCGGCTACTAGGCAAGCCAATGGAGTTGGATGAGATCCTCGATGTTGGCATTCAGGTAGCAGATGCGCTCGCAGCCTGTCACGCCAAGGGCATCATCCATCGCGACATCAAGCCGGCCAACATCTTCCTCGCCACTTTGGGCCAGGTCAAGATCCTCGACTTCGGACTGGCCAAAGTGTCGCGCGATTTCGATAGCAGCGACGGACAGGCGAAAGAGGACCTGACGATTGCGGGCGAGATTTTCGGCACGGCGGTTTACATGTCTCCGGAGCAGGCCCGTGGCGAAGAACTCGATCCGCGTAGCGACCTCTTCTCGCTGGGGGCCGTGCTTTACCAGATGGCGACCGGAAAAAAGCCCTTTACCGGGACGAACGTCGTCACCACCCTCGATGCCGTCCTGAACAAGAAGCCGGTTTCTCCGCTTAAGCTGAACCCGGCTCTTCCACCGGACTTGGAAGGCATCCTCGGCCGCGCGATGGAAAAAGAGCGTGGCAACCGTTACGAGAACGCGCTCGCGATGAAGGGCGATCTCCAGTCGCTAAAGAAGGAAACGGAGCCGAGCTTAACCAATTCGGGCCGAGTCAAGCTAGCCCTGCCATACCGCATCAACACCAGCACATTTCAGACGACGAGCAAGCTGCAGACCTATCTCCTGATTGGGGTCAGCGCCTTGCTCGTCCTAGCGGTTACCGCAGCGGCAGCACTGTGGTACAAGCACCGCCGGGGAGCGGGCGGCGCAGCCAAGGACACCATTGCCGTGCTGCCGCTGCAGAACGTGGATGGGGACGTTAGCGTCGATTTCCTTCGCTTTGCCCTCGCCGATGAAATCTCCAATGCGCTTACCTACGCAAGGACGCTGGATGTCCGTCCCTCTTCGGCCGCACGAAAATACGCGGCCAGCGATGTCGATCCGCAGAAGGCCGGCCGTGAACTGCACGTTGCCACCGTTCTGACCGGACACTTCCTGAAGCAAGGCGACAACCTCCTGGTCACGCTGGAGGCGATCGATGTGCAACATAACCGGCTCCTGTGGCAGACCAACCTGACCGCGCCTGCCCAGGACCTCATTGCTCTGCAAAACCAGATGACCGCCCAAGTGCGTCAAGGCTTGCTCCCGGTCTTAGGCGTGGCCGGTGGGACCATCGAGGCTGGCACCCGTCCCAAGGACCCCGAAGCTTACGATCTCTATCTGCATAGCCTCGCGCTGCCCCATGACGCCGCGGCCAACAAGGACGCCATTGCGGTGCTGGAGCACGTGGTGCAATCCGACCCGAACTATGCACCCGCCTGGGAACAGCTGGGCCTTCGTTACTACTACGACTCGACCTATTCGGACGGCGGCGACGCCATGTTCCAGCACTCCAACCAGGCATATGAACGTGCGCTAACACTCGACCCTAATCTTACTGTCGCCGCCGGAGAACTCATTACCAATCGCGTCGAGCGAGGAGAGCTAGGCAAGGCTTACGAGGCCGCGCAGTCGCTAGTCAAACGGCATCCGGAGAGCGCGCAAGCTCATTTCGCAATGGCTTACGTTTATCGTTACGCTGGCATGCTGGAACAATCCGCGAAAGAATGCGACACCGCGCTCGCCCTCGACCCTGGCAATTACACCTTCCGTACCTGCGCTTGGGCTTTCATGGAACTTGGCAATACCGTGCGGGCGACCGAGTTTATCCGCCTCGATGCCGGCTCGGAATGGGCCGCGTATGTGACGCCATCTCTGCTTTTGCGCGAAGGCAAAATCGCGGAAGCACGGGAAGCCGTGAAGCGCATGCCTTCCACCCCTCGCTATCATCGCGATCTGCTGGAGGCTTGCTTGCAGTTGCGGCCTACTCCCGAACTGGACCGCATCGCTCATGAGTTGGAAACCAACCAGGGGATCGAACAGGATCCGGAGATCCTGTATTACGAAGGGGCCATTCTCGGGTATTGCGGGAAGAAGCAGGCCGCTCTCCATCTGCTGCAGAGCGCCGTGGAGCGTAACTTCTGCGCGTATTCCAATCTGCTAAATGACCCGCTACTGGAGAAGCTGCGTGAGGACCCCGGCTTCAACAAAGTGTTGGTCTCGGCCAAACAGTGTTTGGAAGATTGACTAGCCAGCTCTTGTGACCCGCGAATAGAGAGCATCGGCAGCGCAGTGTTCTCCAACGCGGGCCTCGCCGACCAGGAGGACCATGAAAGTTCTATTAGCGAGCCGTGATTACCCGCGCGCGTACCCAGACCAATCGTTATGCCGACACTGCCGCGTTGCTTCAGGCTCTTGGTGCGGCGGATAGAGGGACCGCGCCGAGTACCGAGACTTAACTCGAAGCGACCATTCAACTCGAACCTGAGGCCCATAACCTTACCGAAGACCACTTAACTCGGAAACATCGTCCTAGGCGTGTATTCCCCGTGAAACGCAAGATTTTCACATACGAAGATGCGTAGCCCAACGGTGCATGAAAGCCGGAATGACTTATCATGCGAATTCCGCAAGCCGATGGCGAAACGGCAGCCCTGGAATCCGGAGCTAAGGTCCATCACGCCGAACATGCGCATCCCGTCCGCTGATACGGCGTATTCCTCCTGCACGATGCCGATCTGGCGGAAGCCGAGTGCTTCAATCAGCTTTTCTACCACCGCGATATGGGGAATGGGTTTGTGAGTTGCTGTCCCAACGGGCGTCGCCACCCGGGCCAGTTCCTCCCGGGTTAGCTTTGCTCCGTAGGAGCACAGCGTCATCGTCGGAGCGGGTGCCGGTACTTGGGCTGTTAAGACCCCAACTGGCTGCTCCTGCTCGATAAGGTTCGTCTCTTGCATCGCATTTCCTCCTAAAAAGAAATCGGGAGAGCCAGCAGACGACTGAGTCTGCCGCTCTCCCGAGTGGGTTATGCCGCTTCCGGCGGCTCGGCGCCCGACATCATCAGACGTCTTCGTCTGTGCATTGGGCAATTACATGGCTTTGGTGCTCAAGCTGCGCGCACTAAGCCATTGGTGATCAAATCGAGAAACCAGATTTGGTCTACTCTCCGCAGATCAATGTCGGTGGGGTGTTCGAGGATGAAACGCCGCACGTCTTTCTCGTGGATGAGATAAATATCCCCGTTTTGCTGCTCCGTTCGCGCGGTGCCGCGCAACTTGGCTTTGAGGTGGCCGCTCTTGATCCACCGGGTCACCGCGTGAGAGTCAATTCCCAGCGCCTGCGCGAGACCGCTGGCGGAATAGAAGCTCCCGTCGTGCTTGAAACGCATTCGTTTCAACTTGAGGTGGATTCCGGTGGCGGTTCGGGGGTACCCGGCAGCCTTCAGCTTCATACGGATGCGCTCGTCGCTCATCCACGCATACCGGGACAGAATCTCCAGTTCCCTCTCGCTCCAAGGCAGCTCTTTGGTTCGGGCCAGACCCAACTCACGAGCGCGCTTCTTCAAAGCCCAATGCGGCATGCCGACTTTCTTTGCCAACAACCGGATGCCAGGGCGCGTCTTCGCCTTCGGAGGGCTGAGGTAGATTTCTCGGATGAGATGGTCGATTTGGTCGCTGAAGATGTACTTGCGGCGGCGCTTGGCTTTACTTCCACGACGATCGTCGCCGTTGACTGTGGCCGGACAAACCGGTCCAGCCTCGTTTACGCATAACTGTTCCATAGCATTCCGCGCTCTAAGAAATTGTGATCGGTGAATTTCTGGGTGAATTGGGATAATGGCGGGGAAGAACACGACTTCTCGCTCAATCCATCGAGCGGGCTTTTGTCAGGATCAGAGGCTCTGTTGTAGCGTATTCGCCCACCCGGAACAGCTCACGAAGCAAGTTGAAAGAAACCCCACAACGAGCCAGAGCGACAGGATCTCCGGAGGCATGGGAGACGCCCGGTTTTTCTGCCCTTCCTGTCTGGCCGCGTTTTCAGCGCTGGTGTTGGAGCCCCTGCGGATGCAAAGCAGCCCAGAACTGCCGACATTCACCCCGCGGGCGTGGTTTCTGCTCTGGGCAGAGCGATCC
>Ga0074046_10002019_pt1 | contig 17808 bp, 16 predicted proteins | sample BogForMeECP23OM3_FD_94441 | JGI IMG/M metagenome (GOLD analysis project Ga0074046, IMG submission 94441) | Bog forest soil microbial communities from Calvert Island, British Columbia, Canada - Bog Forest MetaG ECP23OM3 | ecosystem: Environmental > Terrestrial > Soil > Wetlands ... | reverse complement strand
ATCCTACAGATTCTCAGCGTATCGCTTTTCGAGAAAACGCCCATTTTATGCGCCCTTCAGGCGATCGATGAGGACGGCAATTCCACCGACAACGTCAACCAACTGATTCTGTTCGACTTTTAACCGGACAGCAGTGACCGCGGATATTGGGGCGGTGAGGTTGCCGCCAAGAAGGTCCTTCACCACCTTCAGCCACAGACCGCAACGATTTACGCGACCGAAATGCCCCGACAGTTAATCATTGATCACCGGCTTCGAGCTGACGTTCAAGGAGACGTCGAGGTTCTTGATGTCTTTTGGAACACCCAGAAAATTCATGGGATTGATGATGTTGTTCCTCCGGTATTGGCCTACGCCGATCTGTTCACTACCACAGAAGGAAGAGACATTGAAGCCGCTAGGATGATTTATGACGAGTACATTCGTCCCACCTTTAGAAATCAAGCATGACAAGATTGATCCGGCGATTCTGCAAGCTGTGCGGAGAATCAACGAGGCCGCGGGTAAGTGTGACACGAAGTACTTCCTGGCCGGTGCGACCGCCCGCGAGATCATGCTCCGACACGTATTTGGTCGAGGGCCGGGTCGGCGCACGCGCGGACGGGCATTGCGGCGGCTGACTTCTCCCGTATCCGCAATGCCGACCTTGGGCGCTTCACGGTGGACCGCCTTATTTCCGTGTTGAACCGGCTCGGCTCGCGCGTGGAGGTGAAAGTTCGCGTGTGTCGCATCGATGCCGCGGCGCAAGAGGCGCGCGTGGGAGCTTAGGACTTGGGAGAATCCCCACCCCGGCAACAGAAGGAAGGCGGGATGGGGCACCCGGCGGCGGTCACGAAGAATGGGCGGATTTGCGGGGCACCCACAGGAAGATTTTTGGGAGTGTGGGAACGCGGGGTGAGCCCGCCGGACACGCAGATGCGATACACCCTTTTTTGAAGATATGGTGTATGATCGCGGTCATGAGCAGAACCAATATCGAGATTAACGAGGATTTGATCCGCAAGGCGCGCAAGCTCACCCGGCTCAAGACGAAACGCCAAATCGTGGACCGGGCACTGGAATTACTGGTGCGCTCGGAGAGCCGAAAGGGCATTCTCCGCTACTACGGGACCGGAATATGGAAAGGTGATTTGAAGGCGTCCCGGAGAGATCGAGTTTGATCCTGGTGGACAGCTCCGTGTGGGTTGACTTCTTCAGCGCCAAACCTGGACGAGGCGGCGCGGAGTTGCGCCGCATGATCGAGGAGAGCGAACCCTTTGCCCTGACGGGAGTGGTGGTGGCGGAGGTCCTGCAGGGACTAACCAGGGATTCCGGCCGCATCGAGGGGTTCCTGGCACAGTGGGACATGTTGGAACCGCAGGGATTTGAAAGCTATCGCCAAGCCGCGGCAATGTACCGTGCCGCACGCGCGTGCGGGATTTCACTAACGACCATTGACACCCTCATTGCAGCCATTGCCCTGGAGCACGGCGCAAGCGTGTTTACCCTGGACCAGGATTTCTCCAGAATCGCACGGATTACCGGCCTGGGACTTTACCGTTTCTGAGTCGTGGTGCAAACGAAAACCCCCACCCTTCATGGAGACTTTTGCGTCAGACGGAGAGTTGACCGGGCCGGGCGCCCACCCGCCTATCTGTCCCCAGCAGCTTTCGCCGCTTTGGCAGCGGTCGCCTGCGCGCGAAGCTTTTCTGCCCAAGCGGTAAATGCCGCCAGGGTCGCTTCCCTCAGAGTCAAGCCCTGGCCTGCGGCCATCATCTTGATGTTGCGCTTTTCGTTTTCGGACAGGCGGACCTGCAGCAGATTTCTTTCGGTTTTGGGTGCTTTGGCCTTCATTTTTTGTTAACGCCTCTTTAGAATCAGATGTTTACCAGGAAATTGCTCGCAAGCAACTGATTTCAGGTGACTTATATGCATCCATTTGAGCCGTCATGGTTTAGGTGCGATTTAGAACGTTTTTAGGGCCCAGATTGTCATACAATACATACAAATCATACCATAAATTGTCATACATTGCATACAAGTATGTCAGACTTTTGTCATACATTCCATACAAGTATGACGAAGACTCAACTACCACCATGGGACACGCCGGAATTGTCAAAGAGCCGATTCAGGTCCACGTACTGGGCACGGACCGAGGCAAGAGACACGGATCCCTCTCCTCGCAGCAATGGTTCGCGCAATGGAGGGGGATGCGAAAGGGCGTGGGTCACGGTGGGGTGTGATAAGCCGAAGGCAAAGGCCCCACATCTGCCAACAGAAGGCAGATATGGGCCACGCGATATGTGGGCCACCTGCCGGTGTTTTGACGGAGACTAACGGACGTCAAGCACAACTGCTCTAATTGCCCGGTAAAGTTCCTCGAATTCGCCCTTCCTCGCGACCATATCGCGTTCCTTCGCGATGTGCAGAGCCTTTTCGGTAACTGGACCGGCAAGATAGTTTATTTGTGCATCACTAAGACCGTGTTTGACGACATAGAGGGCTTCAGCGCTATCGCCGATCGACACGCTCGCGTGCACGTGCTCAGAGCCGCCCGTGAGATCGTTGAGGTCGTAGCGGAGCATGTATGGCGGCGAGTCTATTGGGCCTCCCTCTCGTACAATTGCGAACGTGACATGGTGCTGATTATCCGGCGACAGCTCAGCCAACGTGAGATCAAAGGAGCTTTGAGCCGACATGCCCTCCTGCCTTCGAGATGAAGCGGGGACGCTTGCTGGTGGGGTGCTGCCGTCGTGCGAAGCGGGCGTCTTCTGACGCAACGCGTCCGGAGCAAAAGCAACAATCAGGAGTAGCCCGCCAAAGGACGCGAGCATTAGCTGGCGCTTGATCGAATTCAGAAGGGGAAGCCTAATGCCGAAGGCTTCAACGCCACCCCCAATAATGGCGGCGGCGATGAACACGATTCCCGCACTCACAAGCGTGCCATTCATCCGAATCGAAAGTATGGCACATAACGCGCGGATTGTGCGGCGTACAGCCTGTTCTCCAATCTCATAAAGGGTAGGTTGAGACGAAACACGGCGGGGGGAAAATCAAAACTTGCAAGTCTCAAAAGCTTGCTTCAAATTTGAGGCCTGAAATACGGCTATGCTTGCGTCTCGATCGACGACCAGACCCCTGCCCTGCAACTCGCCGCGTTGAAGGGGCTGGATGCATAGCGATCTTCAAGGACAAGCGATTGTCCGGCCGGGTGCCCCAGTTCTTTCAAGGGCCCGGTTTCACTGGGCTCAAGCCCAGTGCTTCCACCCTTTTCAGAGCCTCTGGCTCACCAGGCTAAAGCCCGGTGCTTCCACCGATTTTCGCAGCCTCTGGCTCGCGGACCAAAAGCCCAGCGCTTCCAGCCTTTTCAGAGCCTCTGGCTCACCGGGCTGAAGCCCGGTGCTTCCACCCTTTGTGTTGCGTTTTCGGGTGGAAGCACCACGCTTTAGCGTGGTGAAACTGACATAGAGATCGCGCGTGGCTTTAGCCACGGGGGTACAGGGTCGGCAGCCCAGTTACCGGATGCCGAGCCGTACGGATATGCGGCCGCATTGTCGGCCAATCGAGCGCGCACAGGGTTGTCCCTGATGTACTCCACGTGGTGCTGGAAGTCGTCCGAATCTTTCACGCGGTGCTCCGTATAGCCCGTCTCCCAGACCTCTAAATTCGAGCCCAGCTACTTCTTCGCTCGAAATGAGAATCCTCCCTTGATGAGCTGGACTGCCTTTTCGAGCGAGACCTCGTGGGCCGGAGTGATCAAAAGATGGAAGTGATCGGGCATGAGGACGAATTCATGCAGGAGGAATTTGTTCTGAGTTCGATAGCGTTGAAGAGTATCAATGAATAGTTGCGCCATTGGTTCGGAGCGGAAGATAGCACGGCGGCCCCATGTAACGGCAGTAACGAAGAACGTGCGGATTTCTTGCGGCGCGAACGGCATAGCTTCTGGGGCTAAGCCCCCTTAGTCTTGATAGGGGCTCAATTTCACCAGGCTAAAGCCTGGTGCTTCCACCCTTTTGCTTCTCAGTTCACCGGGCTAAAGCCCGGTGCATCCACCCACGAAATGCGGGGTGGAATCGCTCCACCCCGCGTGGATGTTTCACTTCAGATCAGGCCGGGGCTAAAGCCCCAGCATTTATGTAAGGCTTAATTCACCACGCTAAAGCGTGGTGCTTCCACCCTTACGCAACCCTTACACCAGGCCCTGGTCCAGCATGGCGTTGGCTACCTTGAGGAAGCCGCCGATGTTGGCGCCGTTGACCAAATTGCCGGGCGTGCCGTACATCTCGGCCGTCTCGTAGCAAGTCTTGTGGATGGCGATCATGATCTTGTGCAGACGATCGTCCACTTCCTCGCGGGTCCAGCTCAGGCGCATGCTGTTCTGGGTCATCTCCAGACCTGACGTGGCAACGCCGCCGGCATTGGCCGCCTTGGCCGGGCCGTAGAGCAGTCCGGCTTCGAGGAACAGCTTGGTGGCTTCGAGCGTGCTCGGCATGTTCGCTCCCTCGGCAACCAACTTGCAGCCGTTGTTGATGAGGTTCGCGGCATCCTTGGTGTTGATTTCGTTCTGCGTGGCGCTCGGGAAGGCGCAATCCGCCTTGATGTTCCACAGCGGGTTGTAGCCGAGCTTCACGTCGGACGGCATGAAGATGGCCTTCTTGTACTGGTCCGTATAGTCGCGGATGCGGCCACGGCGGACATTCTTCAGATCCATGACAAACGCCAGCTTCTCGCGGTCGATGCCATCGGGATCGTAGACCACGCCGTCAGAGTCGGAGACCGTGACCGGCTTGGCGCCGAAATCAAGCAGCTTCTCGACGGTGTACTGCGAGACGTTGCCGCTGCCGGAGACCAGGCAGGTCTTGCCTTCCAGCGTTTCCTTGCGGGTCTTCAGCATTTCGTTGGCGAAGTACACGCAGCCGTAGCCGGTAGCTTCGGGACGAATAAGCGAGCCGCCCCAGCCCAGGCCCTTGCCGGTGAGAACGCCGGCGAATTCATTGCGCAGCCGCTTGTACTGGCCGAACAGGTAGCCGATCTCGCGTCCGCCCACGCCGATGTCGCCGGCGGGAACGTCGGTGTCGGGACCGATGTGGCGGCTGAGCTCGGTCATGAAGCTCTGGCAGAAGCGCATGACTTCGTTGTCGCTCTTGCCCTTGGGATCGAAATCGGAACCGCCCTTGCCGCCGCCCATGGGAAGCGTGGTGAGCGAGTTCTTGAAGACCTGCTCGAAAGCGAGGAACTTCAGGATGCCCAGGTTGACGGAAGGATGGAAGCGCAGGCCGCCCTTGTAGGGGCCGATGGCGCTGTTCATCTCGATGCGGAAGCCGCGATTGACCTGGATGTTGCCATGGTCATCAAACCACGGAACGCGGAACATAAGGACGCGCTCGGGTTCCGTGATGCGCTCGAGAATCCGCTCCGAGATGTACTCGGGGTGTCTCTCCAGCACAAGGCGCAACGATTCCATGACTTCCTGCACGGCCTGGTGGAATTCCGGCTCGGCGGGGTTCTTGGCCTTAACCAGCGCCATTACGTCATTGATGTAATCGCCCGGAGTCTTAATTCCAGGCGAGGTCATTATTCCTACTGTCATAAAAGGTCCTCCTCGAACCTTACTTCATTTGGTACAGAACACTTCACGGGGCCGAGAGTCTCGGCCTGAGTCTTCGCTAAGCGATAACTTGGCGAACATCCTATTTGAGTCCTGATTGGGCTTCGCTGCCGTGACCGCTATCACCCCAAAACGTGACAAATTGGCGAAAAAGAAACATTTGTAACAGCCTGCCGAAAGGGTGAAATTGAGGCTGGAATGCGCAACTGGCATTGCAGGGAAAGTACTACGAAATGGGGTGGAAAGACAATGGCGGAGGGGGTGCAAAGGTGGACACACCACGCTTCAGCGCGGTGTAACCAGGCTTCGCGATGGTTATGCCTCTTACGTTCGGCGATCAACAGAGCCTATTCAAAGTGCCCCCAACGTTATGCCAGCCATGTGTGAGACTGGATCTCGCGAGGGGAATTCTCGCAGCCTGGTCAATTGGCCCAGGCCGCGAGCGTAACGGGCGATTAGCGGCTTGTTGGTTCGCCCTGCGATGGGTTTAGCACCAGCGTGATCTTGCTGAATTGAATTTCAGTCAGTACACGCGTGCCGTTCTCAATCTTGGTTACATATGAATCCGCATTGCGGCGGACTTCCACGACTTTGGCCGTCGCCCTTGCCGTGGTTTGATTCTGCTTCAATGTCACCTGCGCGTCATCACTTGGTCCAGTCCAGCTAACCTTGTAGTCACCGGCCGGTAGCTCCACCGAGCCGACTCGCACAGCGGTTTCAAGGCGGACTGTTCCGGAACCTCCATCTGCTGCGGCAGTTTTCGGAAATGGAAATGCCATGGCCCCTAGCGTTGTTCCCACAACGAATATCGCCACAAGCGCTGCCCACTTGCGAATTCCACTGGTCATCACGATCCTCCTATCTATTTGCTTCGGTCAATCGGAACTGCACTCCCCACCGTCTTTGCTACTCGTTATTCCAAGCTTCTTCTTGGAGTGGCGAGTTCGGGTGGCGAGCCATCAATAGAAAGGCTTGCAAGGTCTGGGCCAAAGTGCGGGTGCCGTTTGCAACCCCGTTTTCTGGCACTTACCGAAGCGACTGGATCGCTACCTGCCCGCGTGTGGTCGACCGCCCAAATAGGGGCGTAGCTCAAAGATCGCTCGCGGATCAGTCCGCGGAAAACGTCCCCGCTCACGACACCGGAGCCCACCTCGGCGAGCGGCACCCCTGATCTCCCATTTCGGAAATTTCGGTTGCCTGCGTCACACTAACCTCTCGATTCCGGGTGACCACTCCCTAGAAACCTACCAACATGACCATGCGCTTTTAGACAGTCGGGGCAGTCCCGCTGTCGCCAGAATGGTTCTTTGGCAAAATTGCAGGATCCCCGAAGTCGTAAAAAGGTGCAACTAAGGCCTTACGGCTGAAATGGATAGCCCTAAGCACATCTGTTTTCAATCGCTTGCGAATAATTTCCGGCCGGGCCATTACCGGTCCATAATTCAGCTACTTACCCTGGGCGAAATTCCTGATAGCGGCTATCAAATGTTCTTATTAGCGCCGCACGCCGGGCTCCTGTTAAGTTTAGAAACCCATGACCAGCGTACCGTCGCCGGCTCTCACTCGCGGGCTCTTCGAGGGCTACGATACGGGTGCGTTTTTCGACGAGATGTTCCTGCCGTCGGGAGAGCCGCGGCCACACTACGCCAAACTGTTTCAGATGTTGGCGGCGATGCCGGCAAGCCAGTTCGAAGACCGCCGCAACCTGGCTGACATCGCATTTCTGCTGCAGGGCATTACCTTCACTGTTTACAGCGACGGCACCGGTACCGAGCGCCTGTTTCCGTTCGACCTGATCCCGCGCATTCTGCCGCACTCAGACTGGGACCATATCGAACGCGGGCTGACGCAGCGGGTCATTGCGCTCAACCTCTTCCTGCAGGATGTGTACGGGGCGCAGCGCATTCTGAAGGAGCGCAAGATCCCGCGCTCGCTGGTTTACTCGTGCCGGCATTTTCACCGCGAAATGATTGGCGTCGAGGTGCCACACGGGATCTACACCCACATTTGCGGTATCGACCTGGTGCGGTGTTCGAAGACCGGCAATTTCCTGGTGCTGGAAGACAATGTACGCACGCCGAGCGGCGTGTCTTACGTGCTGGAAAACCGGCAGGTCATGACGCGGACTTTCCCTGACGCCTTCCATTGGTATGAAGTGCGTCCGGTACATCACTACCCGACTGAGCTGTGCCGCATCCTGCGCACGCTGTCGCCACGTGGAGAGGCCACCGCGCAAGTTGTGTTGTTGACACCCGGCATCTACAACAGCGCGTATTTCGAGCACAGCTTCCTGGCCCAGCAGATGGGCGTCGAGCTGGTGGAAGGGCGCGACCTAATTGTCGACGCGGGCGTTGTGTTCATGAAGACGATCCACGGACTACAGCGGGTGGACGTGATTTATCGCCGCGTGGACGACGACTATCTCGATCCGCTGGTGTTTCGTCCGGACTCGCTGATGGGCGTGCCGGGATTAATGGGCGCATATCGAGCGGGAAACGTAGCGCTCGCGAATGCGGTGGGCAACGGCGTGGCTGACGACAAAGCCGTGTGCGCCTACGTCCCCGACTTTATCCGCTACTACCTGGGCGAAGAACCGATCCTGGGCACAGTAGAAACGTATCTCTGCTCGCGTCCCGACGATCTGCGCTACACGCTCGCACACTTGCCGGAACTGGTGGTAAAGGCGGTGGGCGAGTCGGGCGGATACGGCATGTTGATCGGTCCGGCGTCTGACGAAGAGACGATTGAGATTTTCCGCAAGAAAATTGAAGCTGACCCGCGAAATTACATCGCGCAGCCGGTCATCGGGTTGTCGCGGGTGCCTTCCTACGACGTCGATTCGAAGCGCATGGCTGGACGGCACGTGGACCTGCGCCCCTACTGCCTGTATGACGGACAAAATGTGACGATCGTGCCGGGTGGCTTGACGCGGGTGGCGCTGCAGCCGGGCTCGCTGGTGGTGAATTCCTCCCAAGGCGGTGGCAGCAAGGACACTTGGGTCCTCCGGGAGGATTCCTGAGCAACGTAATGTTGTCGCGCATCGCGGATTCGCTGTTCTGGCTGGCGCGTTACATGGAGCGAGCCGAGGACACCGCGCGGATTCTCGACGTGAACTATCACATGCTGCTGGAACAGTCGGCGACGCCATACCGGCTGCGCTGGGACCCCCTCATCATCATGGCGGGCGAGCAGGAGCGCTTCTTCCAGTTTTACACCGAAGCCAATGCGCAAACGGTGTATGAGTTTCTCGCCTTTCGCAGCGACAATCCCAACTCCATCGTGCAGTGCATCACCAAGGCGCGGGAGAATGCGCGCACCATCCGCGACCGCATCTCGCGCGAGATGTGGGAGGACATCAACGGTCTCTACCATTCGGTGACGCGCTTCGATCCAGCGGAGCAGATCTCCAGCGGACCGCACCGATTCTGCGATGCGGTGAAGTTCGGGAGCCATCGATTCTTTGGCGTGACGGACGCGACGCTGCCGCACGATGAAGGCTGGGACTTCCTGAAGATCGGGTGGTCGCTGGAACGCGCAGAAATGACGGCGCGGCTGGTGGACCTGCAATTCCAGTCACTGCTGGAGACGCCCATGATCGTCGGCACTGCCGACAACCACCAATGGATGGCGGTGCTGAAGTCGGTTGGGGCGTACGAAGCGTACCGGAGGCAATTCCACTCGCCGATTGAGCCGGAGCGGGTCGCGGAAATGCTCATTCTGCACGCGAAGCATCCGCGCTCGATCCGCTTCAGCATTACCGAACTGCAGGCGGGTCTGCGAGCCATCAGCGGCAGCGGACCGGGCACCTACGCCAACGAAGCAGAACGGCTCACGGGCAAGGTCCTGGAAGGCCTACGCTACGACACTGTCGATGATATTTTTCGTCGCGGGCTGCACAGTTACCTGACCGACCTGCTGGCTGGCTTCCAGTCGATTGGCGAAGACATCGCTCGATCGTATTTCTATTACGGAGCCAGCGCATGAACAGGTACCACCTGCTACACGTAACCGAGTTTGTTTACGACGGACCTGTGTCGGAGAGTTACAACGAAGTGCGGCTGCGTCCGATGCACGACGACAATCAAAGCTGCCTGTCGTTCCGGCTGACCACGGCGCCTGCTTCGCCGGCGTTCTCGTACCGTGACGCGCTCGGCAATTGGGTACACCAGGTGAATGTGCTGCCGGTCCACAGCCGGTTGCGAGTACAGGCGGAATCGGTAGTGCTGACCCACGACTTTGCGCCAACTACAAGCTGGATTCAGCTCAGCGAGCTGCAGGAGCGACTGGACGAGCTCCACGAGGAGTTCTATGACATGCTCGCCGCCAGCCAGTTCGTTCCCCATCTGCCGGAGCTCTCGCCGCTGATCGCGGAGGCTGAGGCACGATGTGATGGAACCGTGGTCGGATTTGCGCAGAGAGCGTCAGACCTGATCCACGAGCGTTTCCAGTACGTGAAAGGCGCGACGCACGTGAATTCGTCGATCGCCGATTCGCTGCAACTGGGCGCGGGTGTCTGCCAGGATTTCGCACACATGCTGCTGGGAGTGCTGCGCAAGCGCGGTATCCCCGCGCGGTATGTCTCGGGATACCTCGTTCCCGAGAACAAGGATAATCCGGCGGCCAAGCTGGAAGAGGTGATTGGAGGCCAGGCTTCCCACGCCTGGGCTGAAGCCTATATACCCGAATCAGAGTGGATGCCGTTCGATCCCACCCTGGGCAAGCCAGTAGGAAAGCGTCATGTGCGCATTGCGTACGGACGCGACTACTCGGATGTGGCCCCGGTGCGGGGCGTGTACAAAGGGCACGCCGGACAACGATTGTCAGTGGATGTGAGTGTGCGGCCCGCGATCGACGATGCGGGACACGAGACGCTGTCGGAGTCTGCGGCGGTGCCGCTTGAGCCCGAGCCAGTCGAGCCGAGAGCGCAGCAGTCAGGCCAGCAGTGAGGATCTTGAAGGTCGTAGCTTCTCAAAGACACGAGTGCCTGAAGGCTCACTACTGTCCTGAGTCAGAAGTTCGTCGGTGAAAAGGTGGCCGCGAGGCCACGCGAGGAACCAGCCCCGCAGGGGCGAAAGATCTTAGCCCAGGACTTCAGTCCTGGGTTAAGTGGGGGAAATGTCCGAGTCCCGGAGGGACGGCAGATGATTCGGCGAGGTCCGCACCCTCCGAATATGTCGTCGGATTAATGACTCAGGACACTAGAACAGTTACAGCCTTGCTGCATGGGCGATGGTTCGAACTCGCCTTCGGTGTTTGCCGGAACATGGGAAAACAGATTCCTCGTGGGCTGAAGCCCACTCGGAATGACAAAAATAGGGGGCTCGTACGGCGCACCCTTCGACAAGCTCAGGGCATGGCTAAAGCTGCGCCCCTTGAAAACGCGGCAGAAAATGGACTGAATCCGTTATTTGACTTCAAGCCGTCTTGCTCTTGAGCACGCGGTACAACGCCAGAATCATAATCGCGCCGAGCAACGACAGGATGAACCCAGGGGCATCTCCGGGATGCCACCAGCCGGCAAAACGGCCGACCACGGCAGCAATAATCGCACCGCCAACACCTATGGCCGTGGTGGCCAGAAATCCGTCCGGGCCTTTGCCGGGCAGAACGACCCGCGCGGACAATCCGACAATCCATCCGATGGCCACCAGCACGATCATCCGCAGCATCTACGCTCCTCGTTGAACGCGCATGCGCGTGAGGGCCAGATGCCGAGCGGCACGCCGCTCGTTCCGCACTGCGCGTTCCCAGGGCTAAAAGCGCCGCACTACCATTTCAATCCTCGGGCTACAGCAACTCTGCGTTTGCTCTGAAGAGTTTGCCGAGAAAGTCGCAATTCAGTGCGTCGCCATGTGGCCTTACTTCGACTGCGCCTCCTGGAGACCCCGGATGTACAAGTCCACATTCACCTTGTCCACCAGCGACACGCCCGTGTCTACGAAGCGCGGGAAAGGCGAGAACGAGTCAGTGCCAAAGTCCTTCTTCAAGTCCACCGGGTAGTGATGTACGTCATCCAGTTGCTTCATCCCGTAAAAGGCCATGGTGTAGGGCTTCTGCGCGATAGTGGCGTCGATGAGACCGCTCTTGACGAGACCTAGAGTGGCCTCGTCCGTGTCCATGGCAACAATCAATCGGTCGGTCGCGTTGTTGCGCCGGACGGCCTCAGCGACGTCCTTGCCTGAGGATGCTTCGAGGCAGACAAACGCGTCGATGTGTTCCACACCCTTTTCGGTAAGCCAATGCTGAGTCCGATCAAAGGCGTTGCCTGCGTCGCCTTTGATATTGAAGACTTCCACAATTTTGAGCCCCGGATGGTCGGCGAAAATATCCTTGTAGCCTTTAAGGCGCTCATCCATGTTGGTCTGCGGCATGGTGTAGAAGACGACGTTGCCTTTGCCATGCAGTTTGTCGAGCACGCGCTGACCGCCCAGACGTCCCGCCTGCAGATTGTTCGTGCCGATGAAGTACAAACGCTTACTTGCAGGAGCGTCCGCGTCAATGGTGATCACGGGAACGCCAGCCTCGATGGCGTCGTTGATGGGTGCCTGCATTAATCCAGAGTCGGCAACTGAGACCAGGATTCCCGCAGGCTTCAACGCAACCGCGTCGCGGAACTCCTTCACTTCGGCCTGGGGATCGTAGGTCTCAGGCCCGCGCACGTCGGTCTTCACGCCATATAGCGCGCCCGCCTTCGCCAATCCGGCAGCGGCGGTCTGCCAGTATGCCAATTTTGAATTCACCGTAACGAGGATGTACCGCTCGTTGTTGTCGTGACGGGAACAGCCGGAAAGAAGAGAAATCGAGACGGCGACTGAAGCCACAAGTAAAACTTGCGTCGAGCGTTTCATGGCCACCCTCCGCTGCAATAGGAAATGCCCACTGCGCTTTCGCAGTCGCTGCAGCAATGCAACTATATCGCAGCAACCGCAGTCGACAAGTGGGATTTTGCCTCCGTCCGGCCACGGAGCCACGCCCGCGGACGAGTCTGGAGCCCAACCGGGAAGGTGGGTCCCCGGAGGGCGGGTGTCGATTGTGGCAAGACACGCTCCGAAATCGTGTAGTAACTATCCGGTCAATAGAGGATGTACTAGCAAGCCGTCGCCGCGTACGTTACAATTTGGTCTCGCAATTCGCGCCCTGCTTTTGATATAAGCAACGTAGGCTTGCGAACGGAATCGATTTGGCCGCAGACTGTCGGGGCGGCTTCGATCAATCCATCCGGAACTGCTGCACTCTGGTTGGTGGGACGCAAAGGGGCTGTCGGTGGTAGTTTGTTGTTTCACGCGACGACCACGTCAATTTCTGTCGGATTCGGAACGCAATCAGGCTTGGAGGCCAACTAATTATGCGCAACTGTTTAGCTACGAAAATCCTGAGCATTGTGATGATGTTGCTGACTCCGGCGGCAATGCTTATGGCTGAGACCGGCAATACCGTGGTCTACGCGTCGGGGAACGTAACTCTAAACGGAACCGAGATTGCCCATTCGGCCACCGTCACTCCTGGAGCGAAGATCGAAACCGCAGGCGCGACCGCTACCACAGTTAGTCAGGACGGATCCAAGGTTACGGTCAATCCCTATTCGGCGATTCGCTATGGGACTGAAGTCGTGAGTGTCGATCGCGGTACCGCCGCCATCAGCACCACGGACGGAATGTCGGCAAAGGCAGCCCAGATCACCGTCGCTCCGAAAGACAAGACTGCGACCTATGAAATCGCCCGCATGGACAACAATGTCGTGATTACCAGCCACACCGGTGCGCTGATGATCACCGAGGCCGGCACGACCACGGAATTGGAGGCTGGCGCTACAAGCTCCCGCACGTCGGAGTCGACGCCCGCACCGGCTCCCGCTCCTGCGCCACAGGCTGCTCCGATATTCCCGGGCAGCCAACTCACGGGCAACCAGGTCTTCGCAATAGCCGCCGTTGTTGCCGGCGCTTCCGTAGCTTGCGGACTGTGGTGCGGAAAGGCCGCCGCCGGCGTTCCTCCCGGAGGCTTTGGCAACCAGTTGTCGGTCAGCTCGCACCAGGGCCGCAGCACGAATCGTATTGTGCGTGTAGCAACATCTGCGGTAGCGGCTCCAATTTTGACCGGCGTGGCCAACACGGCTCGCGACGGTGCTGCAGCGCGGGGATCGCAGCAACACCGCAACATTCGCGCTGCGCGCTAAACCGCGCACGCTGCTCGAACCATGAGAGACCCGTCGCCCGACGGGTCTTTTGTCTTTGGGCTCCGGCCGCGCGTGCTCGCATTCGGCCCCGGCCCCGATTGCACGATGCCGCCGGCGGCTCCGCTGATGTGCTAACCTCATGGCGTCGGGACGGATGTTTATGATCCGGTGGCCAAGCCTAGTAGCGGTCCTCGTTCTGGCCAGCGCTTGCCTCGCGGATAACGTCACCTTTCTGCGCATCGACAAATCAGTGGTAGAAGAGCGCGCGCAACACGCGCCGCAAGATGCTGAGCAGCGCGTCCGCGCTCTCCAGTCGATGTTCGAGAAGGCGGGTTGCGCGAAAGAGAACGTCGTGCTGCAGCCCGTGCCCGACCAGGCGCTACCCAACGTCCTCTGCAAGCTGCCAGGAACCGATTACGGAAGCATTCTCATTACGGCGAGGCTGGATTACGACGGCCGCGGCGACGAGGGTGCCGTAGGCTGGGGAGGAGTGGTAATGCTCGCGCTGCTCACCGAGTCGCTGAACTCCACAAGTCACCGCCACACCCTCGTGTTCGCCGCTTTCTCCGGCAGCAACGCCGCGGGCGCCGCGTGGTACTGGAGGAACCTGACTGAAGTCGAGCGCCGCGAGTTCCGTGGTGTGGTTGACCTCGACCACTTGGGACGTACGGCCGCCGGATTTTCGACGACATCCAACGGAGCGGTGATGGCCCGGCTGCTTCCCGCTGCGGCCCGCGCGCTGCAGATCAGCCCGGAACCACAGCCGGTTGCTGACATTCCGGAGAGCAACGCCGCATTTTTCCAGCGGGCTCACGTCCCGGCCATCACGATTTACTCCACAGGATACGTCTCAACGAGTCGCGACGAGGAAGTGTCGCAAGCAAAAGCGAATCCGCTGCTACCCGCCGACGTGCATACGGTGCCGCCGAGTACTCCGCATTCGTTCGCTTTGAAAACAACTGTTGACCCGGCAGTTTACAACCAGACCTACAATCTGCTGTGCGTGTATGTACTATTTCTCGATCGAGGACTCGGGGCCAGCAAACGTCCCGCGACGGAAGTGCAGGTGGCAAAGGCTGCGCCGCCGGAGTTGCCGAAGCCGGCTGACAACACGGGCCCGCCCCTGGCTGTAGTTGCGGCTTCAACAGCCAACGCAGCGCCCGTATTAACTGCGACCAACACCACGGCCGTGGCTGCGACCAGCAACGCAGCACCGCCGAGTGCCACTGCTCCGCCGCCGCCCAGCGTGACAACTCCCAACTCGTCTGCGGCAGCGACGATTCACGTCAATGCTCGGCTGGTGCAGTTTGACGTGGTGGTAACCGATAATCAGGGCCGTCCGGTGAAGAACCTCACCGCTGCGGACTTCACCGTTTTGCAGGACGGAAAGCCTCAAACCATCCGCGCCTTCGAATTTCATACCCCTACCGCCACACCGGACGCGGAGCCCGCCACAACCGCAGCTAAGCCTGTAGCGGCCACAGCACCGCAGAACACCTTTACCAACATCCCGGCGAAAGCTCCGCAGAGCAGTTGGACGGTTGTACTGTTCGACCTGCTGAACACCGGCGTTTCCGACCAGGCATATGCACGCAAACAGTTGCTGCAACTGCTGAAGTCTGTGCCCCGCGGCCAGCCGGTCGCGTTGTTCGTGCTCACGCGGCGGCTCGAGATGCTGCAGGGGTTTACGCAGGACCCCGACCAACTGCTAAAGATGGCCGAATTGCTGGACCCCTCGAAGTCGCAGATACTCACCACCACGGTTGAGCGCGAACGCACGATCAGCGGAATCACAAGTACTGCGCAACAGGCCGCGCCATCATCAGGGGCTGCCACTCCCGGTGGGACGCTTGACACCAGTTCAATCGCCTTTGGGCAAGCGTCGCGGATCGCTCAGGGCTATAACGATCATGAGGCTTTTCGAACCACCGACCGCGCGTTGTTTACGCTGGAAGCGATGAGAGGGCTGGCGCGGGCCGTCTCCGGCTATCCCGGGCGCAAGAACCTGATCTGGCTTTCCGGTAGCTTTCCCATACAGATCGAGCCTGATCCGGCGTCGCCCGATGAGTTCCGCAACATGCGCAGCTTCCAGGACCAGATTCGCACCACCTCTTCGCTGCTAGCCACGTCGCGGGTGGCGGTGTATCCCGTGGATGTACGCGGGCTGCAGTCAAAGGGGATCGATATCAGCGTTGCCACCGCTGAAAACCAGCCGATGAGCGATGTGGCGCCGGGGGCCGTGCACGGGGTGATTGCGACGTCACCCAGCAGTGTCGGGGCAACGATCAGTGCCGAAACCGTCGCGCTTGCGGACGATCGAGCCACGATGAAAAACATGGCGGAGCAAACCGGCGGCGAGGCCTTTGTCAACACCAACGACCTGCGCCGGGTGATTAATCGCAGCCTGGAGGATGGCGCAACCTATTACACGCTGGCCTACACTCCGCCCAAGGATAACGAGGGCGGAGGATATCACCGCGTGGTCGTTCAGGTTCCGGACAAGGGCCTCAAGCTGGCGTATCGCCGTGGCTACTACAGCATTCCGCAGGCAACGGCATCCGGCGCCGAAGGGACTGCTGCCCTGCGCGCGGCGCTGCAGCCCGGCATGCCTCCGGCAACGTCGATGATGTTGACGGCGTCTTTGGAGCTTCCCGGTGCGACTCGCAAAGACGTTAAGATCAACTACGTGATCGACAGCAATGGCGTGGCTTTTAGCGACGTGGCGGACAACAAAAAGCACGTCCAGATCGACTGCATAGTGATCGCGTTCGACAGTTCGGGAAAGGAAGTCGCGCACGCATCCGATACGCTGGACGCCACCATTCCCGCCAATGCCTACGCCGCAGTCCAGACGTACGGCCTGCCGGCCCACCAACTCATTTCTCTCCCGCCCGGGAAGTACAACCTTCGCATTGGAGTGATGGACCGCACCACGCAGCAGATCGGCTCGGTGGATGCGCCGCTGGAAGTGCCCAGCGCGGCAGTGGCGCAGCGATAGCCACCCCCTCCCCCTCCCCCCAAAATTCCTTGTTTTCATGGGCGTAGGGACAATTTGCGCGCATCCGCACATGCTAAAGGACTTACACGCAAACTCCTGAGGCGCAAGGGGTTGCATCAGCACTCCTAGGCCGCTTTCGGCGAGCGGAGGTGCGAGGACGCCTGTTGCAAGCCGAACAGCAGGGCGCCGGCACGCTGCGGTTCGATGCGATTGGCGGCGAGAGCGTCCATAACCTCGAAGAGGGCGATCTGCACATCCAGGATGGAATTGAGAGGTGGGAGGTGGAGTCGGCAGACTTCGGCGCGGCGGCGGAGACGGGCGCGCTGCTGCGTACGGTTTTGATCGCGCTGGTGGAAGTAGCAGAGTTTCTGGCCGCGAAGGGCGGGAGAACCGCAGGGGATGCCATTTGCCTTGAGATAGTTGCAGGTGGAGTAGGACATGAGTGCCTCCGAAAAATGGGCTAATCGCTTTTCGCCATTCGCTATTCGCGAGAGGCCAAGCGGGAATTGATACAGGCCGTCGGTCTACCTTCGGCAAAGTCGAACAGTGTCCGAGCGGAGGTAACTTCCGCGTGGTTACCTTGCGCCCACGGTCTTGAGGGTGTCAAGAGAAATCGGCGAAAAAGTGGGCGGCGTTCCGGTTTTGGGAACCGGGTCTACCGCGGGGGCGGGGAGAAAAGATGTCAGCCGCGGATTGACACCGATGAACACGGATAAGAATTGTTGTGTGCGCTCCGGCTTCCGCAAAGCCCCACAATTGCCAAAATCGGGCAATTGTGGGCCACCCGTCCGGCGCTGCTGTATCCGCAGGAGGCGGAAGTGCCGCCGGGTTGAAACCCGGCTCAAGTCCAAAAACGCGTACCGCTAACGCGGCGCTGAAGCGCCGCACTACCATTTCAACCCTCGGGCTAGCTAGCTTCTCCTTATCTGGTTGCTTCAGCAAGCCCCAATAGGTAGTGTTGAGGGGTGCCCCGACCGTCGTTTCCGAAGACGCTACGCCAATTTCAAGCCGACTTCGCCAGCGAAAAGGCCTGCGAGCAGTACT
>Ga0074046_10002018_pt1 | contig 17810 bp, 10 predicted proteins | sample BogForMeECP23OM3_FD_94441 | JGI IMG/M metagenome (GOLD analysis project Ga0074046, IMG submission 94441) | Bog forest soil microbial communities from Calvert Island, British Columbia, Canada - Bog Forest MetaG ECP23OM3 | ecosystem: Environmental > Terrestrial > Soil > Wetlands ... | reverse complement strand
TCTTATATTGAGGATGTGGCCGGCTTTATCCATTACCCAAAACCCCTCACCATCGCGGTCGATGCCGGGGACGGTACGGCGGGACCAGAAGTAAAGCGGCTCTTTTCAAAATTCCCGCTCCTTAAACCGGTGACCCTGCACCTCGAACCCGATGGCCGGTTTCCCCACCATGGCGCAAACCCCTTCCTCCCGTCAGCGACCAACGAACTCCAGGAAACGGTGAGGAATGCAAACGCGGACTTCGGGGTTGCGTTCGACGGGGACGCGGACCGGTGTATCTTTGTCGACGAGCTGGGCGAACGGATCCCCGCTGACCTCATCACCGCCCTGATCGCAGGGTATTATCTCACCACTATGCCGGGTGCGACCTTCCTCTACGATCTGCGTTCGAGTAGGGTAGTGGCCGAGACTATTACCCGGCTTGGCGGGTGGGCGATCCGCTGCCGCGTAGGCCACGCGTTCATCAAGGAACAGATGCGGCAGGAGAACGCCCTGTTCGCAGGTGAGCTGTCGGGCCATTACTACTTCCGGGACATGGGGTCCTGCGACAACGGCATTTTCGCCATGGCCCAGATGGTAAACCTCCTCTCGGTACAGGACCAGCCTCTCTCAAGGCTCATCCTGCCCCTGAAAAAATACTTCTCAACCGGTGAAGTCAACATACGGGTGGGCCCGCGGGACTCGGTCTTGGCTGCCCTCAGGGCCGCTTATTCTGATGCAAAGATCGATAATCTTGACGGGCTGACCATGGAATACCCCGCGTGGTGGTTTAACCTGAGACCGTCCAATACCGAGCCGCTCGTACGGCTTAACCTTGAGGCCGATACGAAAGTACGCAGGGACACCATGATGGCAGAAGTCCTGAAGGTCATCAGGGAGGCCGATCCGTCAATGGAAATTGAAACCGGATAATAGGTCGCCCTGAACAACGTAATCAAAGGCAGGACACCCGGGGGGTTGCCTGCAATATTTCCGGATCCAGGATACAGGAAAGATAAAAATCGCGGATTTCCTACCTGTCAGCCAGGACCGCTACCCCGGGCATGGTTTTTCCCGACAGGAACTGGAGGAAGGCTCCTCCGCCCGTGGAGACATGGGTCATTTTCCCTGCGAGCCCGAGCTGCGTCACCGCTTCAGCCGTGGATCCGCCTCCGATGACGGTCGTGGCCATGAGGCCGGCAAGCACTGCCGCAAGGGATTTTGTCCCCTCCGAAAACTGCGGGATCTCGAATGCCCCCATCGGACCGTTCCATGCGACCGTCCGGCATTGTTTAAGTTCTTTGGTATACAATGCAACGGTCAGGGGTCCGATATCCGCGATCCTTTTATCAGCCGGGATCCGGTCTGTACTCACTACCAGAAAAGCCGCGCCGGATTCCAGTTTTTCGGCCACAACCACATCTTCAGGTAGCAGTACCCGGACACCGCGAGACCCCGCCTTTTGCTGGATCGTTTCGACCAGTTCCATCTTGTCGGGTTCAATAGCCGAAATTCCGACATTGCGACCCCTGCTTTTCAGGAACGTGGCGGCCACGCCCCCCCCGATAAGGACAAGGTCCACCTTGGGGATAATATATTCCAGGATCCCCAGCTTCTCACCCACCTTTGCCCCGCCAAGGATGATCGCAAAAGGCCGGGCGGGATCCTCAAGGAGTTTGCTCAGCTGCTCGATCTCCTTTTCCATAAGGAGGCCGGCGACGCACGGAAGATACCCGGCCACCCCGACTGTTGACGCATGTGCCCGGTGGCTCGCGCCAAACGCATCGTTGACAAAAAGATCTGCGAGGCGGGAGAGATCCCGGGCAAATCCGGGATTATTCTCCTCCTCGCCCGGACAGAATCTCAGATTCTCCAAAAGGATGACATCCCCGTCCTTCATGCCGGACACCGCTTGTTCAACCACGGTCCCCGTTACCCTCTGCAGAGGTTCAACCGGTCTCTTTAAAAGTTCCGAGAGGCGTCGGGCAACCGGACCCATCCGGAGACGGTCATCCACCCTGCCGTGAGGCCTGCCAAGATGGGAACAGATGATGACCCGGGCCCTGTGATCGATCAGGTACGTAATGGTGGGAAGACAGGCCCGGATGCGGCTGTCATCTTCGATCTGTCCGTTCTGGTTCATGGGCACATTGAAATCAACCCTTACCAGTACCCGTTTTCCGCCAACCTCTTCATCCCTCACTGTTTTTTTCTGCATTTTTTGTTCATCCTCCCACCCTTTACGGACAAAAAACGTCCTGTTACGTACCATCGGTTACCCGGTACTGTAATATAAATACGTCAGGAACTTTTCTTTCCGTGAAAACCACAAAAAAGCCATGGCCGGGGATCATCACCGCTGATTCGGGAAATTCAAATCCGCCAGGATAGATTGGACCCGCAATTTTCTCAAGAGATAAATACCAGTGTAGTATATAGTGCAATTATTCAGGATATGCTGCCACTATACAGGATCTCCCGGAATTACCCTGTAACATTACCGCAGGCCAACGGCCCGACAGACGGGGCGCCAGGAAAAATTCTCTTTGGCCTCCTCATACCTGTCGTTCTTGCGATCCTGTGCGGTTCTGCCTCCGCCCTTTCCTCCCCACCTCCGGGCGCCGTTGCCGGCCAGTTTAACCAGGGTATCGGGATGTACTGGCCTTATCATGTCCTGCTCATGTCAACAGGATTTGTTCTCCTCGCTGCCGGTTTTATTATCGCGAGGTATCACAAAACCGGGAACTGGTACAATATCCACAAAATTCTTGAAGCAGCGGGAGGCGCCTGCATCATTGCCGGCATGGTGGTCGGCATCTACATGGTCGCCCTTTCCGGCTTTCCCCCGCTACGAAATATCCATGAGATATTCGGGGTGACAACAGGACTTTTGGTAATTGTCGCGCTTGCTCTTGGTTTTTGCATAAAACGCGCAAAAAAATCGAAAAATAGTATGCGGGTGAGCCACCGCTGGCTTGGACGCGTCACTCTCGGCCTCATGGTTATCACTATTAGCCTTGGTCTTTTGGTCCTCATGACACTCCTGCGACGGTAGGTCCTGTTTTTTTACAGGGGCTGTCGCCTTATCGGTCACGATGGCCCGAAAAACTTTGACCTGCCCTTACCACAGGTAATAAATAGCGCCCGGCACCCTATGCTCCCATGGTGATACAATGCCGGAATCAGATGGAGATATGTCAACGATGGCCGACATCGTCATTGACCGCCGGGAAAAAAAAGTGACGTGGCCCTCAAAGGCGCATCCTTTACACGGTGCCGAGTTTTTCTCCAGAAACACTGGTGTGAACAGGCCAAATGGCGGCAGAGAGCATAACCTCACTGCGCGGGTTCCTGCAGGCTTTACTGCTCTGCCGATGGGGGGCCGGGTATGAGCGCTGCAAAATATATCCGCTGGTTTGCGGAGATAAGGAACGAAGATGTAGCAAGTGTCGGGGGCAAGAATGCCTCCCTTGGCGAGATGTACCAGGACCTGACAAAAGTGGGGGTGAGGATACCCAACGGGTTTGCCATCACCGCTGACGCGTACTGGCGGGTGGTGAAAACGGGGGGTGCCATTGACCGGCTCAGAGAAACCCTCGCCGATCTCGATAAGACCAGCGTCACCAATCTGGAAGGCCGGGGGAAAAAAGCACGGGACCTGATCCTTGGCGCTGGTATCCCTGACGATATCTGGAACGAGGTCAGCGCGGCCTATGACCGGCTCTGCGAAGAGTACGGCCCTGATACTGATGTGGCGGTCAGGAGCTCTGCAACAGCTGAAGACCTCCCCACCGCTTCTTTTGCCGGCCAGCAGGAGACCTACCTCAACATCCGCGGATATCAGGCGCTGAGGGAGGCATGCAGCAAATGTTTTGCATCCCTGTTTACCGACCGGGCGATATCCTACCGGATCGACCAGAATTTCGACCATTTCAAGGTCGCCCTCTCTATCGGTGTCATGAAGATGGTCCGCTCCGACATGGCGTCGAGCGGGGTGATCTTTACCCTCGACACCGAGACCGGGTTCCGGGATGTTGTCTTCATCACCGGTTCGTACGGTCTTGGTGAAAACATCGTGCAGGGAGCCGTTAACCCGGATGAGTTTTATGTCTTCAAACCGACAGCCCGGACCGGGCACCGGGCCATTGTCAGGAAAAACCTCGGCGACAAGAAAATCAAGATGATCTACGGGCAGGGGACATCCAAGGTCCTGACAAGGAACGTGGATGTCCCGGAATCGGACAGCCGGCGGTTCTGTATCACGGATGACGAAATCCTCGAACTGGCAAACGATGCGATCAAAATTGAAGATCATTACTCGGGGAAAGCGCACCAGCCCGTGCCGATGGATATCGAATGGGCCAAAGACGGCGTCACCGGGGAATTGTTCATCGTGCAGGCACGGCCCGAGACGGTCCACTCACAGGAGGCAAGGGACGTTCTTTTGACCTACCATCTGGAGCAACGGGGGCCGGTGCTTGCGAAGGGAAAGGGTGTGGGTGAAAAGATCGCAACCGGCACAGCGCGGGTGATCGCCGATATAAGCCACCTTGGCGAGTTCCGGCCCGGGGAGATACTGGTCGCAGATACGACGAATCCCGATTGGGAACCGGTCATGAAGACTGCCGCTGCGATCGTTACCAACCGGGGAGGGCGGACCTGTCATGCCGCGATTGTCAGCAGGGAGCTCGGCGTTGCGGCGGTCGTCGGGACGAACGATGCAACAGAAAAGATCGGGACCGGCCAGGCAGTCACCGTCAACTGTTCGGAGGGGGACGAGGGAGTCGTGTTCGCCGGGATATTGCCGTTCCATGTCGAAAAAATATCCCTCAAGGGCCTCAAGCGTCCGAAAACAATGATCATGATGAACCTTGGGGAACCTGACCAGGCCTTTGCCCTCTCGATGATCCCCAATAACGGCATCGGGCTTGCCCGGATGGAGTTTGTCATCAATAATTATATCAAGATCCACCCGATGGCGCTGGTCCACCCGGAAAAAGTCACCGATGAGAGCGTGAAGGCAAAGATTGCCGAACTTACCTACGGGTACGAGAACCCGGAAGAATATTTTATCGGGAAGCTGTCGCAGGGCATCGGGACGATTGCAGCCGCCTTCTATCCCAAGCCGGTTGTTGTAAGGATGAGCGACTTCAAGACCAATGAGTACGCCAACCTCCTCGGGGGGAGCTCTTTTGAACCCCTGGAGTCAAATCCGATGCTCGGCTTCCGCGGGGCGTCCCGGTATTACGACGAGAAGTACCGCGAAGGTTTTGCCCTTGAATGCTGTGCGATGAAGCGGGTACTCGGGGAGATGGGCCTCGCAAACCTGATCCTCATGATTCCGTTCTGTCGGACGCTCGATGAGGGTGAAAAAGTGCTGGCCGAAATGGCGAAGAACGGGCTCGTACGGGGCGAAAACGGCCTGAAGGTTTACGTGATGTGCGAGATTCCCAACAACATCCTCCTTGTCGACGAATTCAGCCGGCTGTTCGACGGTTTTTCGATCGGGTCAAACGACCTGACCCAGCTGACGCTTGGGGTCGACCGCGACTCCATGGTGGTTGCCCACGATTTCGATGAACGAAATCCCGGTGTGATGAAATTTGTATCGATGGCCATACAGGGTGCACGGCGGAACGGTCGCCACTCCGGGCTCTGCGGCCAGGCGCCCAGCGACTACCCGGAGTTCGCCGAGTTCCTGGTCAGGGAGGGCATCGATTCGATCTCCCTCAACCCTGACTCGGTGATGAAGATTACCCTTAAAGTGGTCGAGATGGAGGAGCTCCTGGAAAAAGAGAGAACCACGTAATTGTTCTTTTTCCCGGCCCGGCTCTGATACGGCAGAAGCCGGCGACCAATTTCATTTCAAAAAAAAATCCTTATTTGCAACCCCTTGAGGAAAAACCGATACGCCGGTCGCCCGTTGACAGCGGGAAGCAGGGGTCGTACCACTCATCCCGGCTGCTGCCTTGATCCCCACAAATGCCCGGAAAGCCAAAGACCGGATATGTGTCCTGTCATGACAGGGTCCCCGGCATTCTCTTTGTTCAGGGTAAGGAGTTCAGGCAGGTTCAAAAACCAGCTTGTATGCCCGGGCAATTTCTGCCACACTCCAGGCCTGCGCGATGCACCCTCCCGGACGGTGGGGGGAGTTGCCATCAAATATTTCGGAAATGTACCCCATGCCCGCCTCTCGTATATGCCGGAGCACCGGGGCAAGGATCCACGCAGCCCTTTCCCTCGGAATATTGTTTCTTAAGAGTGCCTCCACATAACAGCCGGTAAGCCAGGGCCAGACACACCCGTTATGGTAACTGCTGTCGCCGGTGTAGTGTCCCTGGTATTTCGGATCTGAGGGCGAAAGCGTACGAAGTCCATACGGCGTCAGGAGGAGCCGGTTAATCGTGTTCAGCGCTGTGGTTGCCTGTTCCGGGTTAACAAGACCAAGGGAGATTGCAATTACCTGGTTTGGCCGGATCGCAGGGTCAATGGGATCAATTACATCGTAGAGGCACTGTGCGGTCTCATTCCAGAACCGCTTGAATTCCTCGCGTGCCGAATCAGGGCTGACTGCAGTCCGGATCCCCATGGCCTCCGCTTCCATCAAAGCACCGATCCAGAGAGCGTTGATCTCGACCGGCTTTCCCCCCCGTGGCGTGAATTCTGTATCCATCCACGTACTTTTTGGTACGACTGAGATCAGCTCATGGTCCAGCGAGGCGACAGGGGAAGAAGGGTAGTTCTCCAGAATGTTTCCGATGACAGGTTTCATCTTCTCCATGAAGGGATCGTCTCCCCACCGGCGCCGGTAACGGGCGAGAGCGTGGATAAACCACAACGAGGCATCACAGGTGTGGTAATTATCAGGAAACCTGTTGGGGATCACGCCATCCCTCTTCAGATCAGAAAGCCGTTTGAGTACCGCACGGGCCTCACTTTTCAGCCCGCGTTCAATGAGCAGGCCGGTAACACTGATAGCAGAATCCCGCCCCCACGATTCGCAAAACCAGTGGTAGCCGGCAACTATCTCATCCCTATGACAGAACGCACCCGATGCCCATTCCAGCCATTCAGGGGAAGTTTTCGGTGACCGAATACGGGTGGTGTTTTGCGGGACATGCGCAGTTCCTGTGCACCGGAACGTGACCGTGGAATCCCGCACCCGGCCCTGAAAAATCCCCGGAGAATAAAGATCCTCAACTGCTTCATATTCCCGTTCACGTTCCCGCTGATACCAGACATCCCGGTAGGTATCAGGATGGGATTCCCAGGGAAGATCTCCTTTCAAGAACAGCTGATTCCACCGGAAACCGTTCCCTTCGTTTGTGCAGGCCGGGACAGGGGCCCTGAGAAGCTCACGCACTGGCCGGTCGGTGATAAGGGGACGAATCCACAGGTCTGCATCGCCGGAAACTTCGTATACGACCGAAAGATTGCCGTCAAACGTGACGGTCTTTTTGATGATACTATCATCAAGCCAGTAAACCCACGATGGCGGGTATACCGAAAACCCGTAAAGGTACCGGAGCCCCTCATCATTGGAGGCTTTTTCGTACTGCTGGGTAGAGAGCTGGATCCCGTTTACCTTTTCGTCGAGCCCGGCAAGGAGCAGGCGCCCCTCCCGAACGAAAAGCCCATGATATCTTCTGGTGTTGCCACCTGCAGTCGATGAAGAATACCCATCGTCCGATGTCATTAAAAATTCAAGCATCCGTGCGGTACCGGGTACCTGGATCTCCCTCCCGTACTGGAACACCATCAGTGCCTCCATTGTGAATTTTCAGATATTGACGAGTTCCCGGTACACCCTCAGGGTGTTTTCGGAAGCAGTGTCCCACGTGAACTGCTCTTTTACCCGGTTCCTGCCATTCTTACCCATAGTTTCAGCCAGGTCAGGATGTTTCAGGATTCCGACGACAAATTTTGCAATATCCATGGGATCGTACGGATTGATATGGTAGCCGCAAATCCCTTCACCGCTGGGAATTACCTGCTCACGGAACCCAGACGTCCCCCGCGCCCCGACAACGACCGGTTTTTCCATCGACATCGCCTCAGTGCAGACGATCCCGAAAGGTTCGTATTTTGAAGGCAGGACAACAACATCGGACGCAGCGTAATACCGGAGGCGTTCCTCTTCCGGTGCCATCCTGAAATGCAAAATAACGTTTTCTTCGAGGTGCAGGTTGTGTACCATATGTTCCAGCATCTGGTCCATGTCGCCGACGCCAAGGATGACCAGTTTTGCATCGGGGATCTCTTTTCTAATGTGGACCATTGCCCGTACGAGCGTGTCGACACCTTTCACCCAGGTGAGACGGCCGATGAAAAAGATCATCGGTGCGTGCCCCACCCCGATCTTTTCGCGGAATTCTTTGATCTCACCTGGCGAAAATCGTGTGGCGTCATATTTCTTCTCATCGACGCCATTGTGAATGACCCGTATCTTTGCCTCGGGATAGCCATAACTCACCAGTTCGTCCCTCATGGCATAGCTGACGGTAACGATGCGGTCTGCGATGGTGGCAGACAGGTATTCAATATCTTTGATCGTCGGGGACCCGTGGGGATTTCTTCCCTGTTCCGTGGAATGGAAGTGAAAGACAAACGGTATCCCGAGATTTCTTCTGGCTATGATACCGGCAAGTGCCGCGAGCCAGTCATGGGAAACCAGCAGATCGTAGTGCTGGTTCTCTTTTGGGACAAGATAATTTACCAGTTTTGATGCAGAGAGCAGGTTGTACAGGAGAGTTTCAGCGAAAAATTCCTGCCCGTTCTCATCCCAGGTCTTCACTTCAGCCGGGTTAACAATGGAAAAGATATCGGAAAATTTCATGAGCAGCGGGCGATGGACATCAATACCCGACCAGATCTCCGATGTCGGGTCACTTCCCCTGTTTCGCGAGAAAACCGAGAGAGAATGTCCTTTACGGACGAACTCCTGGGACATCTCATTTGCATACGTCCCCAGCCCCCCCCGGAAAAAGGGAGGAAATTCATCGACAAAATAAGCGATTTTCATGCTACCACCCGGGAATAGGTCTCAAGAATCTTCCCGCCAATCGGGCCCCACCGGAACATGCGGTCTACTTTTTTCCTGCCTCGTTTTCCCAGCGCAACCGCCTGTTGAGGGGTATCGATCACCATGTTCATCCCCCCGGCGAGTGCATCCGCTCCGGGTTCGACCTTCACACCATCAACGAGCGAATCGATATTTTCGGAAAGGCCTCCGACATTGGATGCAACCACCCCTTTTTCGGCACTCCATGCTTCCAGAAGGACAAGGCCGAACGGTTCGTTCCGACTGGGAATAACGACAAGATTGCAGGCATTCAGGAGACGGACATATTCCGAATCGGGAATGTATCCCGCAAAATGAACGGGCATATCTTTTGCCCGCTCCATCAGATCCTGGCGCATGTCCCCCTCTCCGGCAACAATTAATTGTGGATCATGGTGGTCGCGGCTCACGGTTTTCATCGCTTCTATGAGCAGGTCAGGACCTTTCTGGTAGGCCAGCCTGCCGATAAAGAGGATGAGCGGGTCGGACGGCTGGATCCCGTATGCCCTTTTTACCTCACCGGGATCGATCCGGGCCCGGTATTCGCGGGGCACAATGCCGTTTGGGACAACGTCGCATTTCCAGTCAGGGACATGATAGAGCTGCATGACCTCTTTTTTAAGCGCAGCTGAAACGGCCGTTACCCGTTTTGCAATCACTCCCCCGTACCACTCCTTGCCTGAGATCTCCTTAAACTCCCACCAGTCGCCAAAATGGTTTCCGCTCCTCCCGTATTCCGTTGAATGATACGTAAGAACGGTGTTCCGGTCCTGCAGGATATGAAGTGCCTGCACGGCATGCCAGTCATTAAAATGGAGATAATCAAATTTCCTGCCTGCGTCGAACCTGCGGAAATTTTCCACCATCCCGAGGCTCATACTATTGCAGTACTCCACGATGTTGTTTCCCTGGGGCTGGCAGTAATGGTAGGAAACACCCTTGATCGTCTGGTCCGGGATCCAACCGCGGGTGAAGTAATGCACCTCGTGGTGCTGCGCAAGGGTCTCGGCAAGATGCGTCGCTGCAGGGGCAAGTCCGCCCACGCGCTCGGCATAGAGTGATTCCCAGCAGAAAATAGCTATCTTAAGTGACTCCAAAGACGTTCCCTCCTCATAAAAACCAGATTCACCGAGTCCTTTGGTGCAGTGCACTCCTTAAATTTTCTTAAGCAGACTCGCATCAGCGAAGATGTTCTTAATCCGGTTTCTTCCTGCCTATCCCCATTTTCATAACTATGGCCCCGGGTGATTCAATGGAACCCGGGAGCCGTTCGATTTCCTCCGGAATACGTATCAGTAGTTGGTTAAATCTCAGAGATAGGATATAAAAATGATCCCTGTTTACAATTTTTGAGAGAGAATCTTTCTCCTGCAAAACCAGAAGGATTTTTTTATCAGAACGGATCTGTAACGAACGCCGTGGATGAAAGAATGTCGCCAAGCCCGGTCGTCTTGTGAATCTGTTGTGATATACAGGTGGGGATGAACACCACTACCCGATCATTACTGTGGAAAATTCCCGGCGTTTCATCCGGGCCAAATGCTTCGCGGACATCTGTGTATGCCAAAAGACCTTCCCGTGACAAAATCTGGTCATCTCCTCCCGCTGCATCGGCAGTAAGCCGTGCCGCAAGGAGCAGGGCGTTCCGGGATAATTCAGGCTGCACAAGGCCGGATTTTAGAACGAGAATATAATACCCGAACGTATGGAGATGAACCCGGGGCACACCCGTGGCATTTGCAAAAGCGATAGCTTCATACGCCATGGCAACCGGCAACGTGGGGAATAGAGCCGCCGGTACCGGACCGGGCGCCCCGAGTGCATGCATCAGCATCCCCAGCTCCTGCTCATTGAACCCGATGCTATCGGTATTCGGAAGGATATAACGAATCATCATATCCAGCACCTGCCTGCCTGCTCCCGATACGCATTCAACATGCGTCCGCATCCGGGGATTAACGCCGCGGATCAACCGGATCTGCCGGCTTGCGGTGATAAAATCCTCTTTTGCCTGCAGGTACTGGTAACCTGACAGGAATGCACGCCGGCAAGGGGCAATCTGTTCCAGAAACGAGTTTTCATACTCTGCCGGGACGATAACCGTGGACGGATCGTGGACCGGTGACACGATAAACCGGTTGCTCCGGGGCACAACACCGTCAGCCACGGGCACGAGGCCCGGGGGATATTCGAAGATAAGGTGGACACGATCCGGATGATCGCCTGCTGCAGATTCAAAAATAAGGGGAATTATACCGGCATTCCGGAGTATATCACGCGTATGAGGGCCGGCAGCGGGCACAGCACAGGTAACCGATGCGATGCCGAGCCTGCGCATCTGGATCGCGGCGATCCCTGCCTGTCCCCCGATTGTAAGCGTCCCCGAGGCTGAAAAAAAATCTGCAAGCTCATGGAAAAAGGAGGGATCCCTGACAAACATCTCATCGGCTGCACAGTAACGCATTGAATGTTTCAACCGGGGAAGCAGGACATCGGACCCCGGCACGGTATGCTGTTCAAGGGATCTCAGCAGATCGGGGGTCACCGGAATGACCCGATCGATATTGGCATTGAACCCGGTAACTACCGGGCCTGCCTGCGGTTTTTGCAGGGATTGATACAGGTTCTTCCACCTCCCGGTATTCACAAAACGTCTCCTCTCACCTCCTTTATTTGACGCATGGAAAATAAAAATGCCCTCCCCGCGATCCGATCTCTGTTTTCAGGATCAACTAAAACGTCCCATAGCATTAATCATGAGATGATCCAAACTGAGTTATGGAAGGTTTGTGCATATGGCCGATACTACTGACCGACTGATGGATACATTCCCTCATGTCCCGGAACGGTTATCCGGTCTTGTTGATCTGGCATACAATCTCTGGTGGAGCTGGCACCCGGAAGCCCGGGTGCTCTTCAAGCAGATTAACCAGCAGGCATGGAAAAAAAGTATCCATAATCCTGTCAAGATGCTCCAGGAGACCCCTGCTGAATTCTTTGACAGCCTTCTTTTGAATCCGGAATATCTCCGTCGTTACGATATCATTATGAACCGTTTTTCGTGGTACATGACCAACCATAATGGCTGGTTTTCGGAGCAGTACCCCAAGGGCAGATCTCTTACCATTGCCTATTTCTCTGCGGAGTACGGCCTCCACCACTCACTTCCCTTTTATGCCGGCGGCCTCGGATTTCTGGCCGGCGATCACTTAAAGGAATGCAGCGATCTGGGTGTTCCGCTTGTCGCCGTGGGATTCATGTACTCAGAAGGATACCTCCACCAGCATATTCGTCCCGATGGCTGGCAGGACAATATCAAGGAAATGCTGGATCGCGATGCTGCCCCCATTACAAGGGTCCTGAATGCTTCCGGCGAGCAGATGGTCATACAGGTACCATTCATTGAACCCCCGATTCATGTAGCAGTATGGAAAGTTAACGTGGGGAAGATACCGCTCTACCTGCTCGATACTGATATCCCTTCAAACCTTCCTGAAAACAGGACCATCTCCCACCGGCTTTACGCAGAACAGACCGAACAACGCCTGAAACAGGAAATTGTCCTTGGGATCGGCGGACGGAAAGTGCTCAACGATCTGGGTATAGAATTTTCAGCCCTGCATCTCAACGAAGGACATCCGGTGTTTGCGCAGCTGGAGCGGATCCGGGAGCGGGTGGCAACCGGCATGAGCTTTGCGGCTGCCATGAATCAGGTAAAAGGGACTGCAGTTTTTACCACCCATACCCCGGTCCCTGCCGGGAACGATATTTTTCCCCTCGATCTTATGGGTAAATACTTTTCCGGTTATTACCAGCAGCTTGGTATCGATGAGGAGACTTTTTTCGGGCTCGGGCACCATCCCTGTGATGCGGGAACCGGTTTTAACATGACTGCATTTGCACTCCGGATTACCCAATTCCATAACGGAGTGTCGAAGAAACATGGCATGGTTGCCCGCGAGATGTGGCGTTGCCTGTGGCCTGACATCCAGGTACAGGATATCCCCATCGACCATATTACCAACGGGGTTCATATACCGACATGGCTGAACCCCCGGATGGACAGCCTTTATTCAAAATATTTCAGCTCTGTCGACCCCCAGTGGCAGACGAACCGGGATAACCCGGAGATCTGGCAGATGGTCGATGAGATTCCGGATAAAGCGCTCTGGGAGGAACATATCTGGCTGAAACAAAAACTCCTCAACAGGATCCGGGAAAAAAAGAGAATCAAATGGGAAAGCCAGTTAAACGAGCCCGGCAACCTGGTAGCCGAAGGCCTGATGCTCAACCCCTCTGTCCTCACCATCGGATTTGCCCGTCGTTTTTCCACCTATAAACGAGCGGATCTGATCTTTCATGATAAGATCCGTCTCCGGCGGATCCTGAACGATCCCTGGCGTCCGGTGCAGATTATTTTTGCCGGAAAAGCGCATCCTGCCGATAATGAGGGAAAAGAAATCCTGCAACGGATATACGAATTTGCCCAGCAGCCGGGATTCGGCGGCAGGATAGGATTTGTCGAAGATTATGGGGAACAGATGGCCCAGTACCTGGTTCACGGCGTGGATGTCTGGATGAACAACCCCATCCCCCCCATGGAGGCCTGCGGGACGAGCGGCATGAAGGCTTCGTTAAACGGTGTACTTAACCTGAGTATTCTTGACGGGTGGTGGATTGAGGGGTACAACGGCAATAATGGCTGGGCTTTTGAAGGCGATGCGTCTCCGGGATCCCGGGATGCATCCGATGCGGCCGCGATCTATTCCCTGCTTGAAAACCAGGTGGTGCCCCTTTACTACTCTTCCTCTCTCGACGGAATACCCCATGGCTGGGTAAAGAAGATGAAAGAAACCATAAAAAGTACCAGCGCGGCATTTTCTGCCCGCCGTATGGTCAAAGAGTATGTCACCAAATACTACCCCTCTCTTCTTGCATGCGCAGAAAACGAGTGTTCCATTCCCCGGGAATCGCAAAATAGCAAAGATCCCTGACCCGGGAAACCTTCAGTCTAACGAATATCAGCCTCGTCAGTAAAAAAACGTCAGGTGATGCCGAAAGAGTCCGGAAGCCCTGTTGCGGGCCTTAAGCACGTATCCAGTCCCAGGCTTCAGCCAGTCGCTCCATCCTGAAAAACCGGAGTTCGGTGCCGGTCAGGGTGGTGAATGCCTTGAACATCAGGGTCACCCATTCATCCCAGTTATCATCGATGACCGTCGCCATCTTCTCGACTGCCGAAAACTTCAGTCCGAGAAGGAAATCCTCCCATGCCCCGCCGACCGTCCAGCCCTTGAAGTCCTCCATGACCCATACAACCCTGATCCTGGGGAACTCCTTCATGGCCTTCTCCATCTCCGAACAAGAAGATCGAGATAATCGGCTTCTGTCAGTTTCCCCCGGACCTTAAAGCCGATAATATTCCCCGAACTCCCTGGCAATTTTTCAATCATAGTGCTCTCCTCTTTTTAATGGCAGCATTGAGTGGTCGGGTATAATAAAAGATTTGCCCGTGGAAATCTCATGAGGATACGACCAGAATATGACGTTTGGCGGGGAATTATATCTTCACCTGGTGCCACGTCCATAACCGCCGGGATCGATCTCTTTGTGAGGGAAATCCTTGGCAGGGTACTACAGAAGCAACCCCCAGCGCAGGCCTGCTGTCCGGGCGGACCTCCACAGGCTGTTTGTATCGCGCCGGTATATCGTAAAAAAATGTTTTTCGGGAAACCGTGTTGTTCAGCATTCATCCAGCATTGTTTTGATCATTTTGAAGGTCTCGATCTTGTACTGGAAGTGCTTGATCATCCCTTCTTTCATCATGATCTTGGTATCAAGCATACGCTTCATCAGGGTTTTTTTCTGTTCATCGTTCAGCGTATCCCACATCTCCGTCATGAGCATTTCCTGCTGCATCATGCCGGGGTTCATTCCTTCGTGCATAGTGTATTCATCTCCTGTTCCGGCGAACCGGATTGACCCGTGTTTATTATTTATCGTGCAGATAAAATGTTGTCCTGCTTTCAGCGGATGAAAACAAGAAGAGGTTTTTCACAGAGGAAATCACGGTTATCTCCCATTCATAATCTCCTCTTTTTTATTTCTTCTAAAAAACATGAAGCAATGATTGCAGGTATCCTTTCTTCATCTCACTTTTTGAAACACGGAGAAATCCTTAAATAATGATACCTGATTTCTAGCTTTACGGGATTCCGGACTGTTCTTTGGGAAGATACATAAATGATTCTGCCGCCGTCTTTGAGTAATACTGATGTACCCCGCAACGGGGCAGAAGCAGACCTGTTAAAAAAACTTACCCGTGCTTTCGGTATTCTTGCCATACTAGCCGGAATTACAGGTATTATCGGGAATATTTCTGCTATAATCCTGATCAGCAGTGTTTGTACCGGCTGCAAAACGATGGCATTGAGCGCTGCTCTTATATGGATCTTTTTTGGTGCTGTTCTGGTCTATATATCGATAAAGCCGCTCAGACGTCTCTCTTTCATCCTGGTGAGGGCTGTTCTTCTCATCATTGCATGTACGGAATTTATTGATATCATATTGACACTGGAGGGAGCACATTTTATCATAGAATCCTGGTCTGTTACTGTCGGGTCAATGATTTTCGGACCGCTGTCATCATCGATATCTCCGGTGGCGTCAGGGCTTATCATCATCGCCGCAGCCGGGTTGTTTTTTTGCGTCGATCCGGCTTTTTTGTCTTCGGATCATCAGAAATCACGGGAAATAACGGTCGTTACCGGGATCATCATCAGCCTTGCAGGTTTCACCCTGGATTTAAGTTACCTGTATGGATCTCCACTTCTCTATGGCACACCGGTCATTCCCATTGCAGCTCTCTCAGCTCTTTCAGCATTCTTTATCGGTTTCGGGCTTATTGCAGGTGCAGGACCTGCGACGGTTCCTGTCTGCTATTTCATGGGAAATTCTATTCGGGCGAGGCTTTTACGGACCTTTGTCTCTCTCACGGTTGTCATCACCTTCTGTGAAACTATTCTTTTTTCTATCATTTCTTCGTGGTTTTCTCTTTCCAATGTGGTCATGATCTCAGCAAGCCTGGTCATTTTCATTATCGTGACATCGATCGTCGTCGGGCGTTTGTCGGTGGAGATTGGTCAGTCCCTTGACAAAGCAGAACAGGCGCTCGCGGACAAGAATGAGGGTCTTGGTGAACTCAACGAGGAACTCATGGCAGTTGAGGAAGAGCTGCGTCAGAATATTGACGCGCTCACGAAAAATGAACGGGACCTGCGCGAAAGCGAACGGTTCCTCCGGGAAACAGAAAAACTTGCCAAGCTCAGCGGCTGGAAAGCAAACCCGCAGGTTGACTATCTTAAGGTGAGTGACGGGTTTTACGACATTCTCGAATCTCCCATCCATTACCCGCTGGACTTTACCGCGGGATTAAAATATTTTTCCGAGAACGACAGGCCCCTCATCAGGAACAGCGTTGAAAAATGCCGTGCCACCGGGGAATCTTTTACCCTTGAACTCCTCGTTACGACCGGCACCGGAAAGAAGGTCTGGACTGAACTTCGGGGACTCGGTCCGGTAACGGAGGGGGCTATGACCTCGGTAATCGGTACCTTTCAGGATATTTCCGATCGCAGGCAGACCGAAGAGAAATTAAGAGACGAGAGTGGAAAACTCAACATTCTTGCAGAATCAGCCCGGCTGCTTTTGAGTGCTGAAAAACCCGAACGCATTGTCCAGATCGTCGGAGAACGGGTGATGCAGTTCCTCCACTGCCAAACCTTTTTCAACTATCTTATCGATGAGAGTGGACAGCGGATGCAGCTGAACGCTTATGCCGGTATCACCAAGGAGGATGCGGAAAGGATTCACTATCTGAATTTTGGCGAAGCAGTCTGCGGTCGGGTGGCCCGCAATGCCGAGCCTATGACAGTCTCCGGCATTCTTGACAGGAATGACGAAATGACCAGCCTGATCCGTTCGTTTGGCACAAACGGGTATGCGTGCCATCCGCTCATCTACCAGGGCCGCACCCTTGGGACTCTCTCATTTGGAACCTGCGACAGGCCTTCCTTTTCCGATGATGAACTGGAGATGATGCGCGCAGTCACAGATCTCGTGGCTACAGCGATGGCGCGAAAAAAGACAGAAGACACCCTGCGCAGCACGAGCCAGTACCTCGAGAGCCTGATCACGTATGCGAATGCCCCGATCATTGTATGGGATACGAAATACCGGATCCTGCGGTTTAACCGGGCCTTTGAATTCCTGACAGGCAGGGCCACCGATACGGTAATCGGACAATCCCTCGAAATCCTTTTTCCGGAAAAGTCCCGCTCTGAATCAATGGAACTCATCCAGAAAACCAGCAGCGGCGAGCGGTGGGAATCCGTGGAGATTCCCATACAGCATATCTCCGGCGCGACAAGGATCGTGCTCTGGAACTCTGCGAACCTTCTCGATGCTGACGGTGTCACGATCTCCTCCACTATTGCCCAGGGGCAGGATATCACGGAGCGTAAAATCGCGGAGGAGTCCGCCATTAAAACCGCCTCACTGCTTCATGCTGCCCTCGATGCCACGGCGGATGGTATCCTTGTTGTCGACAATGCAAAAAACATTACCGGTTACAACAAGAAATTTTGTGCGATCTGGGGCATCCCGGAACACATGCTCGATGGCGCAGAGGAGGCAGCTGCGCTTTCCTACATGACCCCACTGGTAACGGATTGCCGGGAATTTGTCGACCGCAGAAATGAACTCTACGCTCATC
>Ga0074046_10002017_pt1 | contig 17818 bp, 23 predicted proteins | sample BogForMeECP23OM3_FD_94441 | JGI IMG/M metagenome (GOLD analysis project Ga0074046, IMG submission 94441) | Bog forest soil microbial communities from Calvert Island, British Columbia, Canada - Bog Forest MetaG ECP23OM3 | ecosystem: Environmental > Terrestrial > Soil > Wetlands ... | reverse complement strand
TCTTGGCCACATATAGAAAAATTAAGAAATTTGCCCTTTCACCCCGGCGCAAAACATCACGAACTCTACAAAACCTGCCATAATAGAATAAATTATTGCATTAAGCAGGGGGTATTGTTGGAGTCCACATCCACAATAAAAAAAATAACAGGAGTACGAAAATAAAAAATATTTTTTGACGAAATCACAAACAAAAGTGAGTTACTAAAAAAAGATATGCCCCGTATCACAGCCGCTTAATCGTGATGTTCTGTTCAGCATGGCGCTCGTTGAGGCCGTGCGCGATCCGCATCAGGCCAAAGATCACGAGGTAGAGGCCGGTGAGGAGCGTCAGCATCCCAATAACGGCCCCGGTTCGGATGAGGATCACCGTGCCGAGAAGGATTGCAACAAATCCCATGGACCCGATGACCAGCCGAACCATGAGGTCTTCGAGGATGATATAGCTGACAACCGCCTCGATGAGCCCAAAGATGACGAGGAACAACCCCAGCGCGATGCCGGTCGCGAGGACAAGACGCAAGGGGACGGAAATCACAAAAAGACCAAAGAGGATACCAAGGACCCCGAGGATGAGTATTCCCCACCGGGACAGGCCTTCACGGTCGATGAACAGGCTCTCGGCAACGATAATTGCGGCAAGCAGAATGATGGCAATGCCGGTGAATACAGTGAACATGCCAGTGTCAAATCCCGGCAAAAAGAGCAGGATCATCCCGATCAGGAACGTGAGAATGCCTAAGAAGATCATGGATTTCCACCGGAGCGGATGAGGTTCATGCATGGTAAAACGTCGACACCCCGCCTGATAACTATTTCGACCCTCTCACTCCATGGAAAAAATGTATGCGCATTTCCGGATTACGTGCAGGAAAACCTGGCCACATTACCTTACTTGACAAAACCCTCAAATACCCTCCCGTGAAAACATGCGGTATGAATAAGATGACTATTGTATTCACGCTAATGCTGTGCATGGTCCTCGCACTTGTGGCAGGGTGCACCCAGCCCACAGCGCCGGCAGCCGCAACACCGGCACCGACCACCATCCAGACCACGGAAACAACTGCAGCCCCGACAAGTGTGCCCACTACCCTCGCATCCACCACGCCCGGACCTACCGATACGCTCTCAGAGATCTGGAGCATTCAGGTCCAGGTGCAGAGCAACGGGGAAGCGATCGACCCGGAGATCACTACCTCCCTCCGCGGAGGTAAGGGCATGAATGTAATTCCCGAGATCGATGTCCAGGTTACGCGGTCCGACGGGGTCGTTGAGAGTGATAAGATGGTCCAGCCGCTCTTTGTAGGAAAGAATATCGTTCTTGCCGGAACGACCCAGAATACCGACAGGGCAGAAGTCTGGGCGATTACCCCCAACGGAGACAGAGTAAAGATCTATGATGGCTACGTACCGTTCCGGTCGTACAATTAATTTTTTTTCAGACGTGTTTTTACCAGGGTTCGGACAGGTTGTCCGGTCTCGCCACGTTCCTTTACCCGGGCATCTTCATGAACGTCCGTCTCCAAAAAATATATACTGTGAGAGACCCGGTTCCCACCATCCGGAGATCAGGTTGCAATCTGCAAAATGCCCGGGAGATGCAGGAAGATTCTTTTAAAAGCCTGGAGGGAAAGAGATGGCATGTCAGCATGCGGGTGAATCCCGCCGGGTAGTCATAACAGATCCGGTGCAGGGATCAGATCTGGAGGAATATGGCATTGTACTGGAAAGGATACAGAAAGACCGCCGGTCCCTGGTAGGGAATAATTACTACTTTATCCGGGTCCGTGGTTCAAACCCGTACCTGTGCAGAATTCCTGCGTCCCCGCAACGATACTCCCCGGAAGAAACCCTGGACCACGAACAGCATGGGATCTCCGGTCATGAACTGGAGGAAGCAATCAGGAACCTGATGGGCGATCTCTGCCCGGATGGCTGTTACCAGATCTCAGGACATATAGAACACAAAATCCGTGTCCTGCTGGAATTTGAATAATGTTGAGTAGCGGTAGCCTGACGGTCCGTGTGCATCCTGGAACAACAACATCCATTGTTTTTTCCCATCTGATGGTAAATAAAAAAGGAGAAGATCCCAAGGAACGTTCCGGGATCAGGAAGCGGGATAATAACCCGGTGAAACATCCATGGGAACAGCACTGCTAACCGATCTCTACGAACTGACGATGGCGCAGAGCTATCTCGGGCATGGCAAAACCGGCACTGCGGTCTTTTCCATCTTTTGCCGGACTCTACCGGGCGAGAGGAATTTCCTCGTCGCATGCGGCCTTGAAACACTCATCCGGAAGCTCGGGGAGTTCCGGTTTACCGATGCGGACATTGCGTATCTCGACAGTCTTGGCATATTCAGCAGTGATTTTCTTTCGTATCTCCGCAGGTACCGGTTCACCGGGAACCTCTATGCGGTTCCGGAAGGCACGATTGTCTTCCAGAACGAACCCCTTGTCCAGATCGAAGGCCTTCTCCCCGATATCCAGATGCTTGAGACGCTGGCGCTCAACTGCATCCATTTCGAAACCCTCTCTGCATCCAAGGCCGCGAGGATCACCGGGGTCAGCCGGGGGAAAAGTATCGTCGATTTCGGCTTCCGTCGCTCCCATATGCCGGAGGCCGGGATTGCAGCGGCCCGGGCCGCATATATTACCGGGTTTTCCGGGACCTCGAACCTTGAAGCCGGCCGGTTGTACGGTATCCCGGTAGTCGGGACGATGGCGCACTCCTATATCATGCTGTTTGCCGATGAAGAGACCGCCTTCAGGGCATACTCTGCATCCTTCCCGGACCGGGGACTCTTCCTGATCGATACCTATGATGCACGTACCTGCACGGACACGATCATACGGCTCGCGAAGGAGGGTATTCCGGTTACGGGAGTCAGGATCGACAGCGGGGACATCCTGGAACAGGCTGCCACGATCCGAAAACGCCTTGACGCGACCGGCCTGTCCGGGATCAGGATCTTCGTCAGCAACGGTGTTGACGAGTACTCTATTGACAGGTGGCTGGCAGCGGGTGTTCCCATAGATTCATTCGGTGTAGGAACGCATTTCATCACATCCTCGGATGCACCATTCCTCGATATGATCTACAAACTCGTGGAGTACGAGGGTGAGCCCCGGTCCAAGAGCAGCCCGGGCAAGGCCACGTTCCCGTACCGCCGGCAGATCCAGCGGCATTATGCTGGCGGCATCATGGAGCACGACGAGGTTGTAATTGCCAGCGGTGACGGGGGGCAGGGCCTGGTAAAGGTATATCTCAGGAAGGGAAAAACTGTCGAACCTCTGCCGGCACTGGCAGGGATCCGGGCAACATACGAGAGCGGGATCGCACAACTTCCTGACCACCTGAAAACCCTGGCAAAAGGAGAATATCCTGTGATCGTGCACCAGAAACGTGACCTGGAGACGGGGATGCCATGATGAATGACACTGTGCCCGGTTTTTGCCGGACAAAAAAACAATACCCTGCCCTGCCAAATCTCCCTATAACCAATATGGTGTGATCACCATTTCCCTTGTCCCGATTCCCTTCCGCATCGATGCTCTCACCCGGGAGCGCAACAGTCTCTATGAGTACCCCGTTGACCGTCTTGCCGCAATCATCCGGGAGATTGGGTTTACATGCACCTGCTGTGCAAAATGCTGCACACGCGACTTCAACGGCCATGTCTTCCTGCTTGATCGCGATGTGGCAACGGTCAGGTCGATCGATCCAGAGGCCCTTGAGCCGGCCCCGGACCCGGAGTTCTGCGACCAGAACGGGACATTTTATGTCTCCGGGTATGCCCTCAAAGCAAAGGCGGACGAACCCGGTACCTGCTGGTTCCTCGAAAACGGCCGGTGCCGGATCTATGATCGCAGGTTTGCCATCTGCCGCATCTACCCGTATATGCTCCACCGCGAGCCCGACGAAACCGGTGTTGTTGACTGGCGGCAGTTTGCAGGGATTGACCTGCATGGGGACTACGGCAGGGAGCTCCCTGGGGAAGAGACCCTTGCTATGGCACGGGAGACCAAAGAGTACGAGAATGCGTTCCTGACCCAGGAGATCAACTTTCTCGAATGTATCCAGGATCACTTTGCCCGGCACAAGCTCAGGCACGTGCAGAAGATCTACGATGACCGGATGCGGGCCTTTGCAAAAGGCGGGGTGATCCGGGTAATGGTCTATTACGATGACCGGTTCGAGGAACACTCGATCAGCAGTGACTGAAAAACACCACAGGAGGGACCCGGTTGTTCCCCGAACAGTACCTTGAAGAGCCGGGGTACCAATCTCTCTGCTGATACCAATGGTACAGTCACCCGATGATCCCCTCATGGGAAAGAAAGCGCCGCCGTTCTGCCTGCCGGATGCAGATGAGTCGCAGGTATGTCTTGGTACATTCCAGGGAAAATGGATAGTGCTGTATTTTTACCCTAAGGACAATACCCCCGGCTGCACCGTGGAAGCGATGCAGTTCAATGCCGCGCTCGAGAAATTTGCAGAGCTCGGTGCGCAGGTCATAGGGATCAGTGCGGACTCTCCTGCGAGCCACCAGAAATTTGCCGAGAGACACAGTCTCTCCATCCTGCTCCTTTCCGATACCGGACACACGGTGCTGGACGCGTATGGCTCCTGGAAACCAAAGACCCTTTTCGGTAAGGAGTTTCTCGGGACGCAGAGGGATACGTTCCTGATCGATCCTGAAGGGATCATCGTTGCGGTCTGGCGAAAGGTCAGCCCGAAAGGGCACGCGGAGGAAGTCAAAACGGTGTTACTTGCAAAAAAGCAGGACGTCTCCTGAAGATCCTGCAAAAGGCAACGGGTTTATTCACCCGGTTCATCCCTTCCCGGCCGGTCCCAGAAACCGGTCAGTACCCGCCAGATCTTTTCCCGCAACAGATCGATCTGCCCATATGCCGGCTCACGTGACGGATCCGGATTCACCCCGGGTTCATACAGGGACCGGTTGATCTCAATCTGGATCCAGGGAATACCTTTGCGCCAGTAATGCGCATTAATGATGAAACCACCGGAGAACGGGTTGTTGATTGCGACTGCACCTCCGGGGAATTCCGTAGAGAATTCCCTGCGGAATTCCTGGGCAAGCTCCTGTATCCAGGGTCCGGGGCAGGTAATGATACCCCCGTTCACTGCCAGACCCCGGTTGTCACCGTTGTTTCCAAGACAGATCAGGGGTCTTTTTTTACCTGCATCCTTCTGTTCAGCTGATCCGAACGGCAGCATCGTGTGGCAGTCGAACGCGATTTTAATCCTGTTCCTGTCGATCAGCTCATCGATCCGCTGGTGATAGGGAAAATACCATTCCATCATGAGACGGTGGATCAGGTGTATGTCGGGGAAAAGGCCTGCACGGTAGACCGGTTTGCCATCGATAGTGCGCACTTTGATGATACCATCGGGATCATGGGGGGGAAGGGGTAACGGGGGCCGGTTGAGATCCACGACCATGCGTGAAACGGGTGTATCGATCACCGCCCCGGCTGCATTGCCAAAATTGTACAGTGTCTGCGTGACAGGATCACTATAGTAGGCGACTTCCTGCCGGTTCAGGGCAAACCGGTCTGTCACTTCCGGGGGAATCTCCGTACCGCCATGCGGAATGGAGATGAGGAACGGATACTGCATTGTTATCCTGACTGAAGATGGGAGGGAAGGTTTAGTTAATCTTTGGATATGGCGCAGCATCTGGAGTTATCCAAAAGAAATAAACTCACTTTACGGCAGGATCTCTCACGTGAAAAACGGCCTGCTCTTTTTTCATTTCCCGCTTGACCGGTCCCCAGACCGGTTCACCGGCACAGGTAATCTTTCGTATGCGATGACAGGGGGATTCATTTCGTAGTTTCGCCGGCGACGGTCTCAAAATAATACGATTCGATGAGACGGATTTCCCTGCCGCTCACGCAAATGAGCGGTCGCCTGGTGCCCCCGATCGGCATAACATACGATAACCTCATAAAAAGACATACCGTGGATCATGCCAGTATTGCAGGAGCAGTTCGTGGCTTGTGCACATCAGGCATCAGGTACTTTCAGTGGCATTGTATTCATGGGCACAATCAATATTTCCCTCATTGTACCTGGATTTGGATAAACCGGGGGAAACCTGTATTTCCTTTTGAACCGGCAAGACCGGGAATGCTATTAAAAAGTATTATTTCGGGTTTGTGGCGTTTGTGCAGGTTTCTCCAGTGGAAAGAAAGGGGTATAAAAGTATTATTAATTTGCCGGATTGACGGGATACGCCAGATTCTACTATAAAATTTCGAAACCCTCCCAGAATATGCGATTTTTTTTACAGAGTATTTTATAGAAGATGTAATAACTATCCGGATTTGGATGTGTTATTCTGCAGGCCCCGGGATGTATCATAAGACGATCATCCGGTTCCGTCAGGTACTCCTGGTTTTTGTTAAAAAAAGAGTCACTCCTACTCTCTAATGGCATGGATATATGATGATAAATATACCCATCCAACCGAATACCATTGCCAATAAACTCCCGGTAGGTTTATTGAAATCGCGCCTGAACGCCGGATTTCTGATGATCGTGATCAATCCGGTATACATTCACCTGTGCCCGACACTTCATGAACCCTGTCAAATACTGCCGGCTTACTGATGTGCTGATATACCTGATGAGTGAGAAAATCCCGTCAATCCGGATCAGAAATCAACAAGTTATAGTGCTTCCAGACAAAAGAGAATGAAGAGGTCGGGTTCTTTTCACGCTTCATGAGTATCATGAGGGAGTTCCGAAAGTAACATCCGACATAATAATTGATAGTACGGCACACAAGATTACTAAAAGAAATACTTCTCATGGGAAAGCTGGATTGAGGATCTCTTCCTGGGATCAACAGCGCCTCACATCAACTATGCGCAGGTTACACAGAGCCGTTTCCGGAAATACCTGATACCGGACCACTGATACAAATGCAGAAACCAGAATCACCAGGTGGCACAGATCCCGGATGTGCTGAACCTGATACCGTCAGCCAGGAACAGGGGCCTGCTGATATCTGCCGGAACCCGCCCGATGTACTGACCGGGACCGAAAAGGGAATCATCCTCCTGATCGCAGTCCTCGCAGGGTTTTTGACTCCGTTTGACGGTGCAGCAGTAAACATTGCGTTACCGTCGATTGCAGCCGAATTTCATATGGATGTCATCTCCCTTTCGTGGATCGCCACCGCATATCTCCTTGCAGCAGCGCTCTTCCTTGTCCCGTTCGGGAAGATTGCAGATATTTACGGGAGAAAAAAGATCTTCCTGTATGGCATCGGCATTTTCGCAGCCGCTTCATTTGCAATGACAATGGTTCCTTCCACGAACCTGATGATAGCAATCAGGGTCATCCAGGGTCTCGGGAGCGGGATGATTTTCGGGACCACGGTCGCAATTCTCAGCTCGGTCTTCCCTCCCGGAGAGCGGGGAAAAGCGCTCGGCATCTACATAACTTCGGTATACTTCGGCCTCTCGATGGGTCCATTCCTCGGGGGTGTCCTGACCCAGTACTTCGGCTGGAGGAGTATCTTCTTTGTGAACGTTCCCATCGGGATCGCGGCGATTCTTCTCGTCACCTGGAAACTGAAAGGGGACTGGGCCGAGTGCCAGGGAGAGCGTTTTGACCTGGCCGGATCGGTTATCTACGGGATAGCCATTGTTGCAGTCATGTACGGGCTCTCTGTTGCTACTGAAGGTGCAGGATACGCGTTCCTTCTTACCGGGATAGCGGCCGGGATCGTCTTTGTCCTGTACGAACGGCGGATCAAATTCCCGGTCCTCGAAGTAAAACTGTTCACGGGAAACCGGATCTTTGCGTTCTCCAACCTTGCTGCGCTGATCAACTACAGTGCAACGTATGCGGTCACGTTCCTGTTAAGCCTCTATCTCCAGTACACGAGTGGCTTCACCCCGGAAAGTGCCGGGCTGATCCTGATCGCGCAACCCGCCTTTCAGGCCATTGTTTCCCCGATAGCCGGGAAACTGTCGGATCGTATTGAACCTGCAGTAGTTGCATCGGCAGGAATGGCACTTACTGCGGCAGGCCTGATCCTGCTGATATTCCTCACGGAAACAACCTCTCTGTGGTATCTCGTCCTCTGCCTTATCGTCCTCGGGGCGGGGTTCGGCCTCTTCTCTTCACCGAATACGAATGCTATCATGAGTGCTGTCGAAAAGCGCTACTACGGAGTGGCATCGGGGATGGTCGGAACGATGCGTCTCCTCGGGCAGATGCTATCGATGGGGATCGCGATGCTGGTCTTTGCCATAATGATCGGCCCGGTCGAGATCACCCCCGCGTATTACCCGCAGTTCATGGCAAGCATGCATATCGGGTTTATTGTCTTTGCGATCTTCTGTCTGGTAGGAATATTCTTCTCACTGGTAAGGGGAAAGATGCACGATACCGCGTGATCCCACCGGTCCCGTCAATCCACTCTCTATTGGCCGGGGTATGGGGGACTGATGACCCACCCGCTGAAGGAGCGGATTGCCGGGCCGGTGCCCGCAAAAGATGCAACGTACAGGAGTCCCACGAAAATAATGGACCCGTCTGAAAAGAAGAGGGGGCACCTGAAGATGATGATGGCGCGGGGCACTATCCCCGCTTGTATCCGAATTTCCTGAGCATCGAAATCCGCCCTGCCACATCATCCGGGCCTTCAATGCCCCGGGGTTTCTCCCCGTCTATCACACCCATGATCCCCCTCCCCTGTCCAGATTCCGCTATGATCACTTCAAGAGGATTTGCCGTTGCGCAGTAAATGGTGCAGACTTCCTGGAGGTTCTTGATTGCATTCAGGATATTGATGGGATAACAGTCTCTGAGCACGAGAATGAACGAATGGCCTGCACCAATACGCCCCGCGTGATCTGCTGCCATCGTTTTGAGTTCATTATCATTCCCGTCAGTCCTGATAAGGCAGTCTCCAGATGCTTCACAAAAGGCGAGGCCGAACTTTGCAGCGGGCACGGATCCTGTCACAACCTCACTGATGTCCTCAACAGTCTTTATGAAATGGGACTGCCCGAGAATGATATTCACATTATCGGGAATGCCTATTTTTACAATCATGAATACCAGATCCTCGTCCATAGCCTGCACCCTCCACGCATATGTGGGAGATGCATCTGCCCCGTAATAAAGGATTGGCCTTCCGGTGTACAGGAATACGGGGCATCCCCCCCGGGCAAAAATATAAACCCCCCAGAGATAGACCCCCTCATGATAATACATGAAAACATCAACACCGTTCAGTGCCGTCAACCTGATCCGTGAAGCAGACGCTGATGCCCGTACATGGAATACCCTGCCATCATCAGATATCGTGCACCTGACCATCAGGGCCGTTGAGGAGCGTGGGATTACCGTTGTCATGGCAGCCAATGGTGATGATGCCCTCGCGGTATTAAAAAATCTCATTCCCCATGGTGCGGAAGTGATGACCGGTTCGTCAACCACCCTGATCGAGATCGGGTTTGAAGAGTATATTGGCGGCGGAAGGTCGGGGTGGAAAAGCCTTCACTCCGTCATCACTTCAGAAAATGACGAGAAAAAACGGGCTGAACTCAGGAGAAAATCCGTAACTGCCGACTGGTTTGTATCCGGTGCAAATGCCATCGCACAGACGGGAGAGATTGTTGCCTGCGATGCCGGCGGGAGCCGGGTAGGTGCATGGCCGTTTGCTGCCGGCCACCTCATACTGGTAGTCGGGATCAACAAGATCGCACCATCGCTCGAACTGGCAATGCAGCGGGTCTATGAGTACGCGTTCCGGCTGGAGAATGCGCGGGCACAGCGGGCCTACGGGACACCAAGCAGCATTGGTAAATGTGTGATCCTTGCCCGCGAGAAAATTCCCGGGCGGGTGACACTTGTCCTTGTCAATGAGGCACTGGGTTACTGAACCGATCCCCGGGAAACCCGGCTATGTTGCATCCTTTTAATCATAGACAGTATATCTCAAATTAACGAACTCAGCAGAACGGATGAGTGTGTCCCATGACAACAAAGTACTTGCAGTCTTTTACCCTCGTGTTCCTGGTATGTATAGTGATTGCACTGGTTCCCGTCTCAGGGGCAACATCTGCAGAACAGCCGGTCAGCAACTCATTGACGAGGGGCAGCATGTTCACCGTTACCCTCACCGGCCTGCCCAACACCTCCTATTACATCTGGCTGCCCGGAACATTCACGATGACGGGTGCACCGGGAGACCAGCCGCCGGTTATCGCGGACAATACGGAGAATCTGGTGAAAGACCCGCCCAACGGGCCGTACACGATCGGGTCCTACAAGTACAATAACGGCGGAGGACGCACGATTCGCGATGATGTCGCACCATCCACAGCCCAGATGTCCGATACCAATTATTATGCACAGGTCACAACGGATGAAAACGGCCGTGCGATCGTTGAGTTCCAGACATCCCTGAACACGGCCTTCAGTTCTTTTTCGGTAAAAGCGGAAAATCCCCGGTCAGTTGAAGGGGACAACCTCCAGATAGAAGAGACCCTCTATTCAAGAACTGCACCGGGCCCGATGATCATTACACCCACGGAAATTCCGGTCACCGTAGCGACGACACCTGTCCCGACAACCGTCCCGACAACCGCTCCCGAAACCGTATCACCGATCCCGACAACTCCCCAGCCTACGACAACACCTGCACGACAGGCCCCGCTTGAAACCGGCATTACGCTTCTTTCCGTTTCCGCCGGCCTGATCGTACTCCGGAGATGGTGAGCCCCGGACTATTTTTCCAGCCAGCCCGGGGAAACTAAATTATTGTTCAGGTAAAAAACGCCTGCATACATTGACAACGAGAATGTGCGATCCGCCATGACTGAACAAAAACCTTTGCAGGATGCAGGAATACAACGGTCGGAAACCGATCCAATAAGGAGGTTCTTCGTACGCCCGGTTTTCCTGGGCCTCACGATAGGTATCCCGTTTTGTATATTCAAACTCATCTTCGGCCTGACGGCAATCCGGGAAAACTCCCCGGGTATCCCGTTTGTTCCGGTCCTCGGCTGGCTGATCGTTACCTGGGCGATAGCCGACCTTCTCATGAACACCGGGAGATCCCTCCTGGATCTCCTTCACAGGCAGGCATGGTTTGAATATTGTACTATTGCACAACTCGGGCAGGTTGTCGGTAAACCCACGGTCTTCCTTGCGATCGATACCCTGATCAGCTTCTCGATTATCTGCGCCATGCTCTGGACGGGATGGATCACGCAACTCAATCCGGTGGAATCATTCCTCTGGTACGCAGCTACCACCATGAACCTCATCAGTCTCTCCCTTGTGTCGCTCTACAATGAGATCCAACGTGCGGACAGATGAATAACAGGGGGAGACTGGGGGAGAAGAAACTTCTCCCGGGCCAGAGAAGGGACGTAAAAAAAGCAGGGGATAAAAACATGTCCTTCCCTGAGGGTATAATCCAGCATGGTTAAATGGTGAAAAATACATTTCAGGATATGCGAAAATATCTTATTCTGATTATCCTCGTCATGTTCCTCCTTGTCACCGGCTGCACATCCTATATCTCCAATCTTACTGCTCCAAAACCGGTCCTGCAGCTGAATCAGACTGCGACATTCGAACAGGACGGCTACCTGTTCGTGGTTACCGTTGATCATATCAGTGTCACGTCATCACCTGGGAACCCGCAAACCATTACCGTCGATATGACGGCGACGAATACCGGCGAAAAAGGAATTTCTCTTATGGCCTACCCGCGAATCACCAATAATGCCGGCACATACTATTCGGGTACCAGCATCTTCCTCGGAACGATAAATCCCGGCGGAAAGGCTTCCGGCAAGAGCAGCATCACTATCAACTCTGATGCGGCAAACCAGCTCAGGGACAATGGCCTGCTGAGTATCCGGCTCCAGGATGTAAAACCCATGCCGTGGGAAGCAACATGGTACGTGGATTTCCATAAACTTCCCTGAGATTTTTTCAGGTCCTTGTTTTAGAATACCAAGGGTGTCAGGAAATACCTTTGGAAAAAATACGAGGAAAATTGTGAAATCCGGCGCATACCCGTTATTTCTTATCCTCACCCAGTGCTTCCCTGCTCCGCATCTGGTACAGCACCATCGGGTCCATTTCTTTATAGCTGTCCCTGCCGGTCCGCATAATCACGTTGCCGATCCCGCTGTTGACAATCATCTTCGAGCAGAGAAAGCATGGCCAGATCTGGGTGATTTCATCAGTTTCGACATCAAACCCGGCCAGGTAGAGCGTACATCCCCGGGAGTGCTTCCCGGCTTGGAGGAGGGCGTTCATCTCCGCGTGAACACTCCTGCATCGTTCGTAATTCGAACCTGAGGGGATGTTGTGCTCCTTTCTCCAGCACCGGTTCAGTTCGGTGCAGTCCATCTGTTTCCGGGGCGCGCCCGTATACCCGGTGGAAACGATCGTATTGAATTCGTCAACGATGATGGCCCCGAAATTGCGCCGCAGGCAGGTGCCCTGGTGGGCGCATCGTGTGGCAAGGTCGAGGAAATAATGGTGCCTGTTGGTCCGCATTCAGGAGAATATGGCGAAACCCGGTATTAAAGAGGCATGGTTTGAACCGTTCATTCCGGGCTGCAGAAGCATGCCGGCAAGGTAGGCGATTATTGCGAGATGGAGGACAAGGAACACCGGGACCAGGTAAAATTTTATTTTGTGGGTCTTATGCCGGTAGAGTCTCATGGCGCAGAACCCGCCGACGGGTCCGAGGAATGCCAGTGCCAGGAGGGCGTTTTCGCTTATCCTCCAGGCAGTTTTCTGTGCTTTCCACTTGTCAAAGGCAAATGCGCCAAATGCGAGTATATTTGACACAAGGTAAATGACGACGACAAAAAACAGCACATCGGGTATGACCATCAGCTCCCATGAGTATCTGTCCTTTGCCCGGGATAATCCTATGGAAACTGTATTGAAAGGGGAATAAACAACACGGATTTATTCCTCATGCTCAAACTTACCGCAACCTATGCATGTACAACGATACAATACCTGAGTATCCATGGATGATCTGACCGTAGATGACATCATCGGCATCCATTCACGTCTCATCTCACAGGGGGGTGGTGACGCACGGGTCCTCTCAGAGGCCGGGCTCCACCAGGTGGTCTTCCACGTAAACCTGTCAGCGGATGTGTTCCATAAGGCAGCGTTTGTCCTTTTCTCGTTCAGTGCGTATCCCCCGTTCCGCGAGGGAAATGTGCAGACCGCACTCTGCATTATCAAAAAAATCCTCGACGCAGAGGACTACCGGATTGAGTTTGGGGACAAGGAGTTGGCAGATCTCGTAAAAGGTGTTGAATCTTTTTCTCTGGATATTGATGATCTGGAGGACCAGATACGAAAATACGCACAAAAAACAACCGGACTCTGATCAGAACGGCAGGGTTGTCTGGCGCACATCGGATTTTTCAAAGGATGAGACCCGGATACCGATAAGCCTGATCTTCCTGCCATCATACAGCTCCCGGAACAAGTTATGTGCATGGGATCGCAGTGCAGCCGGGTCCCGGGAATAGTGGGGAAGACTGCGACTTTTTGTCTTAGTGACAAATCCCTGAAACCGGACTTTGACGGTGAGGGTCCGGAACCTGAGCTGTTCATCCGCAAGAGCTGCATGGACTTCTTCTGCAAGGATATCAATTGCACGAAGCAGGGCGTCTGTTGAATCTGTATCTGTCTCGAAAGTTGTCTCCCGGGATATCGATTTCATGCCGTCGCGGGCTATCACCTCGCTGTCATCGATTCCCATGGACACCAGCCTGAGCAAAACCGCTCCGCGACCAAACGTTCCTATCAGTACCTGGATATCATAACGTGCAAGCTCGCCGATTGTCCTGATTCCCAGTTCGAAGAGTGCCGTTTCGGTCTTTTTCCCTATCCCGGGAATCTTTCTCACCGGCATCGGATCGAGAAACTCCTGGATTGCTGCGGGTTCCACCACCGTTAGCCCATCCGGTTTTTTAAAGTCCGATGCAATCTTTGCCACCAGTTTTGACGGGGCGATCCCTATTGAACAGGATAGGCCGAGCTGCCGGTATATGGCGGTCTTGATCTCTCCTGTGAGGGATCGTGCCTCATCATAATTCCCAAGAGGGGATATATCGAGGAACGCCTCATCGATACTTACCTGCTCCAGAGGATACGCGTACGATCCCAGGATCTCCATCACACCGGCAGAAGCCTTGGTATATCTGGAAAAATCCGGGGGGAGGAAGATCGCATGGGGGCACAGGAAAAATGCCTGCGAAACAGGCATTGCCGACCGGATCCCAAATGCCCGTGCTTCGTACGAGCAGGTAGAGACAACACCCCGGCCTTTGCCCTGCTTTGGATCTGCACCGACTACGACAGGTTTCCCTGCGAGATCGGGCTGGTGATGTACTTCCACGGATGCATAAAAACTGTCCATATCCAGATGCAGGATCATCCGCTGCCGGGAGTCGTGCGGAACCATTTTTTAAATGATGGCGTTCCGGAGATATACTACTTTAGCGGGCAGTATGAAAGTGACCTCGTGCTGTTTGTAAAAGCCGGTACGCAGGATGTTCGCAGTCTGAAAAGGTCTGAAGAGCGCAGGCTAAAAAATATCGTGATAGTGCCCGTCTGAAGTTATTCTGAATGTTGAACCACATCCACCACCGGTCACCCGGCAGGAAAAGAACATTCCCACCTCACCAAGGTCATCATCGCAACATACATTTTCGGAGGTTCCACAGACCGGGCATAGGTGTGACATTTTTTTCCTGCGTTCATTACGAGAGCTACCAACTGTTGCAAATGTGTGTATATATAGTGATTGATGTTGCAGAGAGTTACTGACGGTTGTATATATTTCAGATTTTTTTGATAATTTCAGTTCATATGGTTGGAGAGGTGACGAATTTACACTGCAGGACATTCAGTTCGCAATCCTGAAAAATCACTGAGCGTGCACTGCCGCTGACGAATCATTGTCCTGAGCAGGTCACCTTCCTTTATGAACCGGTCCATGGGAAGGGTGAATTTACCGGAAAGGTAGTTAAGCGCAGGCTTGATGTCCTCAAACTCCCGTGCAGGCTGCTGCATGGCGCTCCGCACATTTTCCCGTACATTGAAGACACCCATTGGCACATACCCGTGCAGGGCCTCGCGGAGAATGATCGCCCCTGCCTGCCGTTGTTCCCGGGCAAGCGCTTCGAGCACCGCCATCTTGCAGGAATAGTAGCACCCACCCAGAGGAGAATATTCGGTCTTTTTCCGGTTTCCCTCGTGATCCGAGAAGACCAGTTCCTCGTTTCCCAGCACATGGAGGAAGGCTTCGGACCACTCGTACTGCCAGCCGGTCGGCATCAGGATCACAGCATAGTTGTTGTGCAGGCTGGAAAACTCATGCACCTGCCAGGTATCAATAACCGGGCATTTTTTTACCTCTGAAAGGAGCCGATCGCCGATAATGGTATCGCAGGCAGTGATCGACCACCGGGTGGGAACAAGGTGCCTCATAGTATCCCGTCCCATGGTCCCCACGGAGAATGCCTTCTGGATGCTCGAGAAGGGGACCCCGGTCTTATGGAGATCCCTGACTGCATCGGCAGCCTTCAGATCGGTATCATAAAACACTTTTTCCAGGTCATGGTCCCACCGGCCGGTTTCGATCGAGAAATTTTTTATCGGGGCACTGGGCCCAAACGGGGTATGTTCTTCCGAAAACGACTGGCCCTGGGGAGTGCTTGTAAAGGAGACTTCGCTCTCGATGGATGATCCCGAAAGGGAGATCTCCTGCAGTTTTTCAACGAAACGGTTATCGAGATCGCCGGCATGGACCCGGTGCTTTCCGCGGATAAGATTAAGGCGGTACCCGATAATTTCTTCCTGCGTTTTGTTACCGGAGATCCATGATTCTGGCATATCCATGATCCGGGTATCGCCATGCTCCTGCACAACCATGGGGCCTGCAAAGACATCCGGGTAATTCCAGCTGCCGATAAAAACAGACGGTGGAGTACTTCCTTCGAGTTCTTTTCCCACGGTGACTGATTTCATCTGCGTTGTCGATGCCGTGAGTTGCCGGAGATACGCACCTTTGCCGATCATTTCGTTACGAGAATAACAGCAGCCGGCAATATAATAGGCCGGGTGCATGAGGCGAAAGTGAAGTGAAGCATGGAGAGATTGCACGATCTCTTGTTTATCTTTTCAGAAAGGTTACCTCCTGACAGTATAACCGGCACGCATGAGGATCCGGATCATGGCATCCTCCCATTTCTGATCGTCCGGCTCGCTGTGGATTTCGGTGCAGCTGTCCCAGATACGGGTAAGAAGGGGATCATCCGAGCAGAGGGTTCGGATATACTTGACACGGCCCGCCCTCCTCCCGGTATGATTGAGGATGAGAAGGCGCCAGCACCCATAGTCCCGGCAGATCTCCGGGCGGGTGAGGTGAACCGTACAGTACGCCAGAACGCTTCCGGGCCGGTGCCGGAAGAACGGGCAGGTGTGCGGTAGTTTTTTAAAGATACTCTTGTCATCGAAAAGTTCGTGCTTGTCAGGATCCACCGTCACCGGCGTCTCTTCACCGGTATAATTATTGTAAATCAAAAAACGGTAATCCCCGTACGTTTCCCTGATGGCGTGAACATAGCCCAGGTGACTGCAGCAATCGCCGCACTGGAAACATTCGAACGCCAAACGAGATCGCCCCTTAACGTATACTCTGCCAGATTGCAAGCACGAATTCAAGTGCGATAAGGATGATAATCACCCATTCAAGGAAGTTTGAGTGCTGGATACGCACTTCGTCTGACAGCATCGAGTAATTTTCCTGGATGACTTCAATCTTGCGACTGACACTCTCGCTCCACTGGCTGCTCCTCAGTACTTTCAGTGCCGTTGCATAGACCCTGGCATAGTAGACATCTTCCGTTACTTTGATCAGGTTGTCGACCTTCTCGATGATCTCGGAGATCTCTGCCGAAGTCTCCATGAGTTTTACCATGATTGCGTGGTACTGGCGGCCCCTGCGGAAAGCCGAAAGCCGGTCGGCATGCTCGATATCGTCATACATCTTCTCCATCTCCCGGGTCAGCTCCCGGTCATAATACCGGAGTTCGAGTACCTGTACATTGGCAAATTCGATCAGATCAATGATATCAGTCGGGCTGTCAGGATTGCAGAGGAGTGCTGAGTCCCACGAGAGAATCGCAAGATCATCAGTCGTGTAACTGAGGGTGTTCTTGATTATCTCTTCACGCATCTGCGGAGAGATATTGGTTTTTTCCCCTATCAGGAGCGCAACCGGGTCGATGGAGTCATCCCGCCGGTCCGTAACATAAATCGTATAATCCTCGTAGAAATCCGGGTTGATGGCAAATCCCTTGATGTGCGGCCGGATGATCTCGCCAAGCGTCTTGAGGTACTGCACATAAAACTCTGATAGACCTTCCTGACCTGCAAAAAGGAACGCGATCTCTTCCAGTTCCGCGATTTCTGCATCCGGATTCTCGTAAATAAAACAGAAACTGATCACCCCGATATCATATACCCGGGCGACCACGGTAAATTCAAATGGCCTGCCGTCCCGCTCGACCCGCATCGGGTGCATCTGGATCGTGAGCGGGGGGTCTTCGAGCATGATGGATTTTGGTTTGACCCGCACAAAACTGGCCCTTGCCGTAAAATAGTTCTGGGCGAGGGCTTTCTCAAGCCAGTCAAGATCGATCTCCCTTCCGATATCATATATCCGGTAAAAACGGAGCGTAATCATGGTGTTATCCCC